>PDWJ01000249.1_pt1 | contig 81949 bp, 69 predicted proteins | sample 1430881 | NCBI WGS metagenome assembly PDWJ01 (sample SAMN01162460, study PRJNA174530) | Oral metagenome, whole genome shotgun sequencing project. | biome: Marine environment; feature: Marine mammal; material: Swab sample of the gingival sulcus; isolation source: swab sample of gingival sulcus...
TTCATGGGTAAAATTAGTGTGAAGACGAATTTTGAAGAACAACCGATGCTGATTATTCCCATCAAAGGCAGCGTAATATAACACTGTCTGATTTCAGGTAAACAAGAGCCCGGAGATAAAATGCTTCGGGCTCTTGATTGATTTTCAATTTTCAGGCTGAAGGAACCGGGTTAACAAGCACTCCGTAAAATGTTTTCTGTATATTTACTTCAAACACCTGCTCACCTCGCTCTTATTGCACAGCAACGGAAGTATCATGCAATCACTCTGTCGACCGACAAGAACCATTCAGCTTCAGTGGGCTGTATTTCATAGTTAGAGACAGATCAACTTCTCTTTTTTTACGTGATCTAAAAAGTCTGCCATACATTTTCTTGGCAAACCATGGTCATTGATTCTATAGAAATCAAGTGACTGAGGACAAAGGTAGATTTGGCACTGACACTGAGCGATTTTTTCCACTAAAACACGCTCATTGAAAAGCAGAACACCTCGGTGTGCAAAGTACAGGCCGACGGGTCTGTTTAAAAGCGAGAGAACCGCATCGAGCATCAATCGACGTCCAAGGCTGTGGTCTCGCTGTCCTATTTGATCGTGTTGAATGAACCACCAGCTGTGAACATGTATCTGCGCGTTGGGGAAAGCCGGCTTTGCGCTTAAATCCAGTTTAGGTGCTTTTTCTTCTTTAACCTCCGGCATGTCCACAATTAAAAGAAAACGGCTGGTTCCTTCTTTTTTTAATTGCGTCTTAAAGCCCAGTTTAGCCGCTCTTTGATAGAGATTGAGTTTGACCGTTTCGTTGTCAATCACAAAGCAAATGGCTCCACTGCTGGAGCGAACCGCCTCGTTGAATAATTTTAAACTTTGGGTCACCGTTTTACCGTGTAAATTGATTTCATTCATTTGAGCTTCTCCAGATCATAAGGGGGAAAGTTAATTCCAAATTGGACTTTGAAGCTGTTGCTCATCTTCCAGCTGCACTTAGGAGACATATTATCAACCAAAAGCAGAAAGTCTCTCATTTTGTCGTATTCAAAACCTCGCTTGAATACCGTTGGCAATTGAACGGGCGTATCCAGGTTGATTTCCAGGTTGGTGAAGTTAATGGTGATATTTGCAAAAACCATCGTACATTGGACCGTCCTCGGTCTGGCGAAGCGCAGTTCGACAGCCTGAAGCTGGTCCCATGATGAAAATGTTTCGCGCCTGTTGGTGTTGACAAAAGTCAACCCCGCCTGCGTAATTCGCAAATAGCGGTTTGCCTGCCATTTCAAAATAAAGAGGAATCCCAAGTAAAGCGGTACGGCGAAAAAGAAAGCCAGCATAAACGGTAAAAAAACCACATCAAAGCTCAGCATGAGGTCCTGAAGGACCAGGAATACCAGCATGGATGTCAAAAAATAAAACAGAACAGCTCCACCTAGCAGGACAGGCACAAATGACAGAGCGGAATAAAAACGTCCGGAAAGTTTCAGTTTTAAATCTGCTGTCTGTTCCATTAAAGACGGTGCTCCTCAAAAGCCGATTTCAGTTCGTCCATACTGGATATGCGTATTTTAGGAAATTCTGCTGCCATATCCAAAAATTTTTTACCGTAGTATTTATGGACAATGCGATTATCTGCCACGATGACAACTCCGGTATCTGTCTGTGAACGCACCAGACGGCCCACACCTTGTTTGAACTTTAACAAGGCAAGCGGCAGGGCGTACTCTTTAAAATCATTACCCCCCTGGTTTTTGATCCTGACAGAGCGTGCTTCAAATACAGGATCTCTTATTTGTCTAAAAGGGAGTTTGGTAACAATTAATTTTGTCAGGGAGTCTCCCTTCAAATCGATTCCCTCCCAATAAGTATCGGTTCCAAAAAGGACTCCTCTTGTGGAAACGAGTCTCTCTACAAGCGCGGAACGCTGGTCTCTTCCCTGAACAAAGAGCGGAACACCATCATTTCCAAGCATCTCTTCACAGAGTGTAACCATTTGATAGAGAAGCGCATAAGAGGTAAACAGAACCAAGGTCCCACCGTTTCCCCATTTTGCCGATTCATGAATTAAGTCACGAAGGAAAAATGCGTATTTAGAACTTGAAGGGGATGGGAAATGGTCGGGAATAATCAAGGAGGCCAACCGAGAGAGAGGAAAAGGGCTCGCAAATTGATGGAACTCGATCTCTTTCTGTTTAACTTGATCAATCCCGGATCGAGCCTGATAAAACTTGAACTCGTCTTTCAAGTTCAAGGAAGCCGAGGTGGCAACAAGACTGTGAAAGGGTTTGTAGAGAGCTCCAACCAGCAAGGAACTCACATCAATAGGCGAAATCTGATAATCAAATTCCCTACGTTGATTTTTCCAGACAATCAAGTTGAGCCACTGAACCTGTTCTTTCTTTTCTTTTGAGGCAAAACTCTTAAAAACCGGACTTAAATCAATCAACCGACTGAGGCGGGCCTTGTATTCAATAAAAAAGCCCTCCATCACATCCATCTTGTGTTCTAAGGCATTGATCGCTCTCTCCAGAATGGCTGTAAGCAGGCTGCTTAAATGCACTATTAAGGCTGCCACTTCTTGAGCCGCTTTTCTCAGTGGTTCCAGCTCTTCCGAAGATAAAATCGCACGATCCAGATGCACTTGACATTTTCTTTTACCTGCCTGATTGAACTGATGGTGAAGAAGCTCTGAAAACTCATCCAGCTTATAAATGAACTCATCCCGAACCAGCTGAACCTCTATCGCTCTCTCTTCCAATTCGCTTACCAAGTCCATCAAATTAAATCGTTTGGATCGTTTTGCTAACTGCTCCAGCAACCCCGTATTCCTCCGCATAGAAATAAACTTGCCAATCATCTTCCTGGCACCAAAAGAAGAGACTCTCTTCCCAAAGTGGCTGGTAGCAATATCTTCAATACTGTGTGCTTCATCCATAATGATTGAAAGATAGGGTGGAATAACAGCGGAAGCCTTGTAGTTCCCTGTTGCAGCTCGAAGTGCCAGGTCCGTGAAAAGAAGAGCCTGATTGGCAATCAGGATTCCCGATTTAGCAGCCAGGCGTCTCGATTGATAAAAGGGTGATTCCTGATAGTAGGGGCAAGATGATCCCAGGCACATATCGGAATCGGATTGAACGGTTTCCCAAGCATCCACACCAGGCTGAAACGGCAATTCTGATCGATCGCCACTGGGATGATTTTCAACCCAGTCAGAAATAGCCTGCAACTCGGAATGTATGGATTTCATATCAGGTCCAAAATCAAATTCCATTTGGTCCAGATTTAAATCTCTCAATTTACGGAGACAAATATAGTTGGATCGACCTTTGATAAGAGATGCCTGAGGAGCATCGTGTATTACTTTCCTGGCAATGGGAATATCTTTATAGAGTAATTGTTCCTGGAGGGCGATGGTCTTGGTGGCAATAAGTATCCTTTTTTTGTTTTTCTTAGCCCACAGCAGCGCAGGCACAAGGTAGGCGAGGCTTTTACCCGTTCCTGTGCCAGCCTCGATAACGGAGATACAGCCTTTGTGAAGGCTGTCGGCTACCACAAAAGCCATTTCCTGCTGGCCAGCCCTGGTTTCATAGTGTTCCATCATCTGAGACAAAGAACCGTTATCAGCAAAAACGTCCACTATTTCCTGCGCTAAAACAGGCTCTCTCTCTCCCTCATCAAAGGGTTCAACAACGATATAACCTCTGGTCACTTGATTATCAACAATCATGGAACCGATGCCTTCATCGCCAAAAAGCCCGGCCATGCGCATGTCGGCACTGGAAGGGATCAGCACGCCGCTGGGGTGATTATGCAGCGTCATTTCTCCGGGTTTGGTTCTTGAAAGTAAAGCGGGCACCTCGACTTTGGATCCCCGACAGGCAATGGTAACTTCGCTATACAGCTGCCCTCTACCTGGTCTGCTGAGAATGGCAAACACTTCCGAACCACCGGAAGCAGCAATCTCCACACGCAGCTTTTCAATGACTTCTGCCGTCATCAAGCTTGCACACTCAATGCCTGGTTTGTTCACTGACTCTGCCATTATTCTGTGTTCCCTGTGTTCTGCCTGATATCGAAAAACAATTCATGCCTGTTGCCGAACGGGTTGCAAATTCTGTTTGTTATCCATTCGCTTTAACCGTATCTTGCATATTCAGTCGTTTCATTTTTTCAACTAAAGTGGTTCTTTTTATTTGCAGCAGTTTAGCTGCCTTTGTTTTCACTCCACCTGCTTTCTTCAATGCCTGTTCTATTAATCGTCTTTCATAGTTCGTCATAACTTCTTCAAGGGATATGCCTTCATCTGAAATGACACATTGATCTGTGTCTCGAGTACTACCTGTAATTTCATCGGGAAGATCGGACACTTCAATAAACTCATCATTTGCAGCCAGTGCAAGACTGCACTCAACAATGTTTTCAAGCTGGCGAATATTGCCAGGCCAATCGTATCGCTGCAATACTTTGATAGCTTCTGAAGTAAAACTCATGTCCTTCATGTCGGGTAATGGTGCGTGCTTTGAGATAAAGTGCTTAATCAATAAGGGTATATCACTTCTCCTATCCTTCAGCGGCGGCATGTGAATGGGAATCACATTCAATCTGTAAAAAAGATCTTCTCTGAACTCTCCTGTCCTGGCCATGGTCTTCAGGTCCGCATTACTGGCGGCAACAATTCGCACATCGACTTTCTGTGACTTACTGGAACCCAATGGGCGAACCTCCCTTTCCTGAATCGCCCTCAAAAGTTTCACCTGTAAATTGAGAGGCATAACGCCGATTTCATCCAGAAACAAGGTGCCTCGATTTGCCTGCACAAAACGCCCAATATGATCCGAGCGGGCATCGGTAAAGGCTCCTTTTTTATGGCCAAACAAATCGCTTTCCAGTAAATTTTCTGGAATGGCACCACAGTTAACGGAGATAAACGGATGGCCGCTGCGGCTGGAATGTTTGTGTATAGCGCGTGCAACCAACTCTTTGCCTGTACCACTTTCACCTGTAATGAGAACCGTTGTCTGTGTGGGAGCTGCTTTTCTGATAATGTGGAAAACCCGCTCTATAGCTTCACTCTTTCCAATGATATCCCAGGTTTCAGTTCGACCTGACAACTCCGTCTTCAACGATCGGTTTTCAATACGCAGGCGCCTTTTCTCTAAAGCGCTCAAAAGGGTGTGTTCAACTTTTTCAAGCTTGAAAGGCTTTAAAAGATAGTCATAAATCCCCAGTCTCAAAGCCTGAACAGCCGTTTCAAGAGACGCGTGTCCGGTAATCAGGATAACCAGCATATCACCATCTTCCTGTAAAGCCAGGTCAGCCAGCTCCAAGCCATTTAATCCGGGCATCATCAAGTCGGTCATCAAAACATCGTAATGCCCGAATCGCAATAGCTTTGCCGCCTCCTTGGAATCCAGGCAAACCCTAGTTTCAAACCCCATCCTACTGACCAGAGCTTCAAGTAAAGAGACAATACTGGGATCATCATCAACAATTAAGATACATGTCATAAGTGCCCTCTAAGTGTGCGTCAACATTTTGACGCTAGCTTAGAGCAACCTTTTATTTTTGTCAATTACCTTGACCTTTTATTCTCTGTCGAGCTATTTCGTAGAGTACCGCAGAAACAGATGCACCGACATTGAGAGAGTTTATCTTACCGAACATGGGCAGTTTAATGGTCTGATCGCACGACTGCAAGGTCAACTGCCTCATTCCCCGGCCTTCACTTCCAAATACAAGCACGACGGGTCCTGTATATGTTTCTTCAAACCACCACCTGGATGATGCTGTGTATTCGCAGGCATAGAGCCAGAAACCCTTTGTTTTGATAAAGTCTATTGCTTGTCTTAAGTTTCCGACGTGAAAAAATGGCACCCAGGCAAAGGCACCCTGGGAGGTTTGAATGGCTGCCTTTGTCAGGGTCACAGATCGTCTATCTGGCACCAGAACAGCATCCACGCCCGCACCGTCACATGTTCTGAGAATCTGGCCTAGATTGTTGGGATCTTCAACCTGATCGAGCATCAAAAGAATGGGTTTCTTTTTCTTGTTCGTTAATTTTTCGATGTAATCTCGATAATCGCCCCAATTAGGCGCGCTTATTCTGCAGCCAATTCCCTGATGGAGATCCTCCAGCATGAAATCGCCGCGCTTCAGCCAGGTGATGTTTGTTTTTTGAGGAATACTCCAGTCGAGTGTTTTGACATGCAAGCCGTCTCTCAGATAGAGTTCCTGAACCTGAACATGAGGCGAGTTAAAACACTCACGAACGGTATTGAATCCAGAGAGAACAATCCCTTTGGCCTTTCTTCGGCCGGTATTTTTAGCCACAAATCTACTTCAATTCGTCAAAGGCTTCAATTGTGGCACGAACACAGGCACCTGAACCGCCCTTGGGGCTTAGTGCGCTCTCTTTCTCCGTAATGGAGGCCGCTAAATCGCAATGAGCCCACTGAAAGCTGCCGGCAAATCGCTGCAGGAAAAGGCCCGCCGTGATGGTTCCCCCCCATCTGGTCGAGGAAATATTACTGACATCAGCCACCGTACTCCTGAGAAACTCTTCGTAGTCTTCTTCAAGCGGTAATTGCCACAGCGGATCATCCAATTCGGCTCCTTTTTTAACCAAAAGATCGATCAACTCCTGACAATTACCCATAATACCGGAGATTTTGGGCCCCAGAGCAACCAGACAGGCACCTGTTAAAGTGGCATAATCAATAACATAGTCTGGCTTATACTGTTTTGCATAATCAAGAGCATCGGCCAGGATCAGTCTGCCTTCTGCGTCTGTGTTGTTGATTTCAATGGTCAATCCCGACCTGGAGTACACCACATCACTGGGCCTGGTTGCGGAACCCGAAGGCATATTCTCGACAGCAGGAACCAAACCAACCACTCGAAGGGGGCATTGAATGGCCTTCAAGACAGACATAATGCCAAATACCGTTGCACCGCCGCCCATATCACCTTTCATTTCCGGCATGGCAGAAGAGGGTTTCAGGGAAAGTCCTCCAGAATCAAACGTAACGGCCTTGCCTACCAGCACAATGGTTTTCCTGGCATTCTTGGGTTTGTAATCCATAACGATCAGACGAGGTTCTTTTTCAGAACCCTGAGAAACAGAGAGAAGCGCCCCCATTTTTTCTCTTTCAAGGTCTTTCTGCTTTAAAAGAGAAACTTTGAAGCGTCCTTCCTTACCGAGCGCCTCAGCTTTTTTTGCAAGTGTCTCGGGATAAAGATCATTTGCAGGCGTTAACATCAAGTCTCGCGCCAGATAGACGCCTTTAGCAATTTCATGCCACCTGGCTATTTCAGCCTTTGACACCTTCTTGTTGTCGACATTCAAACACAACTCCGTAAGATGGACCGGCAGCTTTTCTTTCTTTGTTTTATAGGGCGTAAACTGATAGTCAGAGAGACAAACCCCTTCCACTAAAGCTCTAATTTTGCCCTTACTCAGTTCGCGGCAGCTGATGGCTATTTTGTCTATCTTCTTTGCTCGTAAAAATTTCCAGGCTTTAGCTGTTGCAATTCGCAGTTTTTTAGCGCTGCTTTTTTTTCGTCCCAGGTTATAAAAGAGATAACCTTTTTCATTTTGGCGAAGATAGGCCATGCAGCCAAACTCTGTTCCCAACTCTCCATCGGAAACACGCGCAAGAGCTTCTTTGGTTTCTTTACCGCTTTTATTGAGTATGTTTCTTTCCGGATCGGAAAAAACAATACTGCAAAAATTCTTTTTTACCTTTGGTTTCCCTTGAAAATATGTGATTTTCATGACCTATTCCCCCAGTCCATTTATAATTACTCCGATAATTATACCACCTATAGGCATATACAGAGCATTCCTTACCTTTTTCTGAAAAAAAACAGAAAATCACTAGTAGGTTCTATTGCGGATAAAGACAGCTAATTCTTCCAGAAGTCCACACTCGAGCCTGGCATGGCGAAGAAGTTCAAGGGCTTCCTGTAAAAGTTTATCGGCAAGCTTTCTAGTTTCTACCATTCCCAGCAGCAATGGAAAGGTTGCTTTGTGTTGTGCTTCATCCTTTCCAGGCGTTTTACCCAACTCTTCCGGAGTTGATACGCGATCCAGAAGATCATCCACAACCTGAAACAGGAGACCCAGTTTTTCAGAATATCCGGTGATGGCATCGAGTTGTTCATGATCTGCTTCGGCAAGCAACGCTCCCATTCTCGCACTGAACCTGATCAGTGCTCCTGTTTTTTGTTGGTGCAACCGCTTTAAATAAGGCAATTTGACTGTCTTTTTATCCGCGAGAAGATCGAGTGATTGTCCTCCCACCATGCCATGACGACCGACAGCATGGCAGAATTCACTGATAATTTTCAACCGAATTTCAGGTTGGACACGCCCTTTATCAGAGAGAATTTGAAATGCCTCGGATTGCAGAGCGTCTCCCGCCAGGATCGCCATCGCTTCACCGTAGACAACGTGATTGGTTGGCTTGCCCCGTCGCAATTGATCGTCATCCATGGCTGGCAGATCGTCGTGAATAAGGGAATACGTGTGCAACATTTCAACGGCAATGACGAAATCAACTATTTTGAGCGGATCCCCTTCCGGTAAAACGCCATGATACGTCATCATAGCGAGCAGAGGTCTTATTCTCTTGCCACCTGCACACACAGAATAAGCCATGGCCTCTTCAAGCTGAGAAGGAGCAGCGGGAAAATACTGTTGCAACTGACGCTCTACAGCCTGACCCCATTGAGTTATAACAGGATTCTTCATTTCACTCACTCTTCCCCACAGGTTGCTCTGCAATGATCGAGGATAAATTTTCAACTTTCTGTTGTGCCTGCTCCAGCCTCTGAGATAGTTCCCGACTTAGCACTATACCTTCTTCATAACACGCAAGCGCTTCTTCCAAAGACAGCTCATCGCGACTCATTTGGCGGACAAGTTCCTCCAGTTTTTGCATTTGACTTTCAAATGATGTTTTTTCCCCCATGCTCTGTCCCCTCCTGTTTCATGCCTGTTCAGTCGGTTATTTTACTCTTTAAATCGGGTACGCTGCTTGGATCATCTGATCTCATATACCGCTTCTCTTTATCGGTTGCTGTCACATTTTCATAGACACCCGACTCGCGCTTAACCAGCTTGGTAAAACCCAGATTTTTCAATTCGGTATTGGTTTTGGGGAAAGCAAGACTCGGTGTGCTTATCTGTTTTTTAACCGGTGCATCTGGGCTGGTTGTACCTGGATCAATGCCCGCAAGTAAACATAGTTGTCCCCAGGTTTCGACTTTTTCATCAAAATGATGCAGTACTTCCATTTGACGTTCATTTGCTGAACAAATGTATTCATAAATGGGCATAGCGTGCTTATTTTTCAACCCACATCGAACATGGGGATATCAGGCGGTTCAATTCCCTTCAGATTGTCAACCCATTGACGCCAGGAATCCTGGGCAATATGTTTGATCTCCAGTCCGGCTTTTGTGTATTCCGACGAGGAACTGGTCCAGCATACCCGTGCATCGTAACACGCTGTTCCATTATCAAGTTCAATTTCACCTTTAACTTCAAGAGCGTCTTCAAATGGCTCCCAGCGTGCATTCTCTACCTGGATCCCTATGCCTCCATAACTGGCATCGACAATTTTGACTTCCACTCTCATTGACTGATAAATCACGACTGTCGTTTCGTCACAATCGATCCGAGGGCTTAGCCTTAACTCATTCACTTTCTTGAACCTTATCCTTTTTTTCTTCTGGCTCTGCGGAAACAGGCTCAGCTTCAATAACTTCAGGCTCTGTTTCTTCTGAACTCTCAGCCTCTTCTTTGTCCGCTTCTTTTTCAGCTGAAAAATCAGACTCTTTTTCGACGGACAGGTCCTCTTCTACGACGGGCTCAGAAGAAAGAGCTTCGACACGCTTTTCCCGTTCTTCAATTTCATTGTCCAGTTCTTGAATCTCTTCATAAAAGCCTTCAAGAGCCGTTTTATAGCTTTGCTCTTCTATGGTGTTGGACTTCAAGGATTCATAGACAAAGCGCCCCAGTTCTCTACAGGAGTTACTTTTCCGATGCTTCATGGATGCTATTTGAACTCTTAGAGAGTTAATTTTCCAATGTTTTTCAGCCTGTTTGGATACCTTGGCTGAAATATCCTTCGTAAATTCCCAGACACGATCAATTGCTGGCCGTTTTTGTTCACTCATATTTAACCTCCAAGCAAAGAGCATTAAAAAACGCTGACATTCAGACACAGTATACTCTGCCAGTGAAACATGGAGAAGTTTTTTTTCGAAAACAACAAATCCATGGACTCTCCATCTACTTGTGAGCATGTTTCAGTAAAGCGTCTACCTCTTTTTTCAGCTGATATTGTGTGTTTGACACAGTTTCAGGACAGTTATAAGATTTCAGAGCGTTCACTTCTGTACTTGATGATAACGGGAACCAATATGATCCATCGCCTAAAAAAACAAACCCTTTTGTTAATTTTAACGACAATCGGTTCCAGGCTTTTTGGATTAATGAGAACCCAGGTTATCAGTTTCCTGCTGGGCACCAGCAGATCTGCTGATGTTTGGGGTATTGCTTTTCTCTTTCCCAATTTATTCAGAAGATTAATTGCCGAAGGGTCCATGTCTTCTGCCTTCATACCCTTTCTATCAAGTTTTAAAACAAAAGAAGAACGAAAACGCCGCGCTCGTTTTCTCTTCTCATCTGTTGGCATGCTGTCACTGATACTTATCCTTCTTCTCATCATTCTAATTCCGGAATTGCTGCCGTGGTTATTGCATGGAACACCTCTATCCCAGTCTGATTTTGCCACCTCCGAAACCGTCTTCCTGACCCGGTTGATGCTCCCTTTTGTCTTCTTTGTATGCCTGAGTGCTCTTTGTCAGAGCCTGTTAAATATTGAAGACGCTTTCTTTTTACCTGCGTCAACTCCCATTCTGCTCAGTTTGTGTATCATTTTTTCCGGGTTAATCAGCTGGCATTTCCAGCTGAACATCCTCGTTGGACTAGCTTTAGGCGTGTTGATCGGCGGTTTCGTACAGTTTTTCGTTCAGTGGTTGGCTCTTTTTAGAAAAGAATTTGTTCTTTTTCCAAACAGCTTTAACTTGCCCAAAGACGTAAGAAAAACACTGTTACTCTGGCTGCCAACAACTGTTAGTGCCGGTATCTATCAGCTCAACATTTTGCTATGCCTGACCTTCTCCTTCAACCTCTTCAATGGGGCCGTGGCTTCTCTAAACTATTCTTTGCGCCTCACAGAACTGATTCTGGGAGTTTTTGCAGCCTCCACGAGCACCGCACTGCTTCCCACACTAACAAAACAAGAGGTCAAAAGCGATTTGAATCAGCTGCACCGATACACGTTTTCCAGTCTGACTGATTTGACATTTATCGCGCTTCCCGCCTCACTTGGCCTTATTTTATCCGGTTACCCTCTGATAGAATTTCTCTTCGTACACGGAGAATTCAATAGCTGGAGTCAAATGCTGACTTATGGTGCCCTTCTCATCTTTGCCCTTACCCTGCTTCCACTTTCCTGGTACCGCATACTCAGCCAGGTTTTTTATGCACTGGGTAAAATCAGAATCCTTGTCACTATTTCCTGTTTGACAACGATAATCAATGTAACAGGGCTTTGTATTCTGCCAAACCTCTTCCCTCCGGAAACAAACCACCTGGGTATCGCCCTGTCTCTGCTGATCTACAGCTGGATCTTGTTTTTCACAGTCTATCTTTACTGCAAAAAGCTAACCGGCATGAAGCTTTCCGCTTCCCAAGCCCTTGAGTTCATAAAAATTATCGCAGCATCCTGCCTCATTGTTCCTTTATGGTTCCCATTCAAAATGGCCAACTCTTCTTTCGGTTATTGGCTCCTGCGTGTACTCCTCTCTATTCTGGTCTACACTTCGGCATCTTACCTTATGAAAACAAGGGCTTTGCTGTCTGTCCTGGCTATCTCCAAATTGCGTAAGTGATTCTTTTAACCTCGACAAATTACGACAGAACATTTATATTGCAACATTAGAACAAAGAACCGCCTCGATCTAAATGGGTGGTTCAATCTCGTCTATATGTCGATAAACGTGCTTGTTCTCAAAGTTTAGAGCCGAACTCAGGCTGGTTTTAGCTTCAAAAGGCAAAAGAGGTACTTTCTTCATGAAACAGACAGATGATATTAAAACAGTTAAACAAGAAGGGGCAGCTAAAACTGAAGACCTTGCTCCTGAGGAAATTTTTTCTAATATCATAACCCGTCTTGATAAAGGGTCAAAGATTGCAATCATCATGCAAGACAATCCTGACCCGGATGCTCTGGGCTCAGCTTGCGGCATTAGTTACTTGATAAAAAAAATCAGTTCAGGACATTCTGTGCAGATTATTCACGGTGGAGATGTTTCCCATCCCCAGAATCGCACCATGGTCAATCTGCTGAACATCGATTTAAAGAGAGTCAATGGTTCCTACAACTTCAGTGAATTTAATCTTATTATTTTTGTAGACGTAGCTTCTTCCGGGCAAAAAAATCTTCAAACCATAGAAGTCAAACCAAATATCATTATCGACCACCATGAAGACAATCCCAATGGTGACTTTCTTTTAAAAGACATTCGCGCTGTGGGTGCCACCGCTACCATTGTTGCAGATTACATCTTTAAATTGGGCTATGAGTTTTCAGAGGAATCAGAAGACGATGTCCTGGCCGCCTCAGCGCTGTTCTACGGCATCGAAAATGATACCGGCAACCTGGTGTCAGAAAACACCAAACAAATAGATATCGATTACTTCCTTCGACTGCTAAAATACATGGATATGAACATTATCACAAACGTTAGAGATTATCCCATTCCCCGATACTTCTTTGAGCTGGAAGAAGTCGCAAACAAGAATCGTCAAATAGAAGGGTCCGTACTGGTAACCGGACTGGAGTTTTTAAAACCCGAACGAAGAGACGGTATCCCTTATATTGCCGATAAATTCTTGAGGATGGAGGGCATTGAAACCGTGATTGCCTTTGCTATCATTGGGGAGGATCTGATTGCCAGCCTGCGCACCACCAACAAGGCCATTAACCTCAACGCTGTGTGTCACGGCATTTTCGGTGAAACATACTCAGGAGCCAAACAGGGAGCCGGGGGAGCGAAAGTACCCCTTGGTCTGATGGCCCCGCAAAACAACGACAAGGAAGTGCAAACCCTCGTATGGGAAGCTGTATCGCACAAGTTAAAGGCAGACATCCTCAATAAAATTGCTGGCAAGTAGTCGCATTTTGTCAGGTATTTACATCCTTGATATTAACCTGAAAAATCATACATAGCACTCACGTTAAGCTTAAAAGCCTGTTAAAAAGCACCATTTTGTTGAAAAATCGTGCTTTTTTCTTGTATTTAAATAGTGTACGCATAACAATTTTAATGACATTTTGTGAAGGGGTTTTTACATGGCTGGACCATTAACAGGAAAAACTTCAGAATCAAGAACCCGCTTCCAGTGAAGCTCCCTACCAGCACGAAGGCTCAATCACACATCTAAAGTGACGGGCTGTCATGCACTAAACAATCATCTTGTTTTTCACTGCCATTCTTTTGATTTATGCGGGACTCGTCTTTTCCTTTTCTAATTTAAACTGCGAAAAAAGCGATCGATTTGTTTGTGGTAATTGCATATATTGACGAACAAGCTCAACATGTGCCTGTCAATCACGCCTGGGAAAAATTCGTTATAGAGAGAAAGCTCATCAAGTGGTTTTTCCCCATAAATCGCAAGATAACAAAGCTGAGCGCATTTTTTAAGTGCATTTTTGGAATCTCTATTCTGAAGAGAACGATTAAAATCTTTTTTAAGAATTAAAAAAGCCTGTGTATTCAACCTGTTCTCAAGAAAAAAAGCTTGTTTTGTACGTATGCATCCAATGTGCTTTTCTTTTCCATCCAATTCGCGGTTGAGCAGTTGAATAGCTTTTCTATTAAAACCTGAGCGATAGAGAATAACTGCCATTTCTATACTGGCACTCAAATTACCGCGTTTTGCCAATGCCTGATTTTTCAAAAAGTCCACATTGAGTTTGTCAATCTGCTCCCGGATCAATTTAATGGTAGCTTGAAGTTTCTTTCCTTCTTCCGCTTGGCCTTTCATGCCATTTCCTGCCATATTCGCCTGTTGAAATCGTTCTGCGATCATTAAAGCCGGAATAGGTTTGGAATCTTCCAGGAGGGCCTGACATAGCCTGTGAACATTCTCTGAATCAGGCTTCACTAATACCTGTTCAATTAATTCCCCAAAAGGTCTACTTGTTTCTATTCTAGAATATTCCTTTTGCGGAATATGACTCAATACGGAAATAAAAAGTTGCTGAGATAATACGGGCCAAGACCCTGAAAGATATAGGATAAACAAAGTGGTTTTTAATAAAAAACAATGCTTTATTTTCATTGTGCTATGTCCCTCTGTAATTGTCATTTTGACCCACGAAAAGGTCATTTTGGCAAAAACAGGCCCGTTACACGGACTTTGTAACTATTTTTTATGCCTGAAATCCGTCTGGTTGCTTATAAAAAAAGCTATGAACCATCTGATTTGCAAAGCCCATGAGCTCAGCCCTCTTCTCAGCTGAAACACAGAGCAAGATACGTTCCATGTTGAAACAAGCGTACTCCAGGTCAAGCTCCAATATACACTGTAGTTTTACCGCCATAGGATAAGGCACAGTGAAAAGGGTTGTGGCACATAAGGCATGGATGTTTTCTGCTCAGTAACAGTGAATGGTCGACACAGCTGCATATCCTGAAAACCTTGCCTTGTTTAGGACTCTAATTGCTCCTACAGGTATTTGCTGCCGGGCTTGCTTTATCAGATGGCCTGGAATTTGCTTAACAATATTCATTCTGAATAAAGAGGTTAACATGTACATCCAAATACTCATGCTTATGCTTTCAATGACCCCTCAGCAAAACAGCGACTTTCAACTCGATTTCAATTTGACAGACAAAGGCTATTCTTATGTCAACGAACCCTTACCAAAGGGCATTCAAGTTGTAAAAGAAGATGGCCAGGGTCACATTCTAGAGGTAAACACACCCACACTCATTCAAGTTTGGTCTCAATGCTGCGGAGGAGATGCCGAACAATGGGCGCACCAGCGTTACACCGAGTTCCATTTCAAGGACAAAGGTTTGAGAGTTGTCAGCATCAACTTTGAAAACGGAAAAAGTCAGCAACAGCAAAAACAGATGATGCAAGAGTTCTTTAAAGTAAATGACAAACCATCTGAATGGTATATCGACCCTTTAGGCTGGGCCTATGATGCCCTCCGGGTCAAGAGCTTTCCCACTTACATCCTTGTATCCAAAGAAGGAACGATCATCTTTAAGACTGCGGGTAAAAGCACAGAAGGTGTTGCCCTTTTGGATAAAGAAATTAAAAAACTGCTTGGGATCTAGTTCAGCGATTCAAAAAATGATATGGCCATCAGAGTCATCTCTAAAGTGAAACAAGTTGGTTCTGAAATCAGTTAGCTCATTTCATCAGCAACTCGAAGCAGACTTTAACAAAATTGAACGCAGGGCTGGATTCTCAATTACAGCAGGGCACTCTCAGGGGACGGATATTCCACCTACTAAATAATCTGAAAACGTCTTCTGATGCATGGTGTTTTTTTGCCAGATAATACAGGCTCACACCTTGCTTCGTCCTTAAATTGTAGTCGGCCCCCAGTTCAAGCAGCAATTGCAGCAATTCCAAATTACTTGTGGTAGCCGCAAACATAAGCGGCGTCCAGCCTTCATCATTTTGCACGTCTATAAACGCCCCTTTTTCCAAGAGGTACTCACAAACATCCATTTTCTCATAGGCTGCTGCCATCAGAAGAGGAGTCGCCCCGCTTCGAGCCAGTGAATCGATATTTTGGCCGCTGGCAAGCAAGGACTTAACTTTTGCAAGATCACCTATGGCAGCGAAATAGGCCAAATTTTCGCCTGGTGCTTCAAGTTGAACACCCTCCGGAAGGTTTTGCTTTGCCAGCGTTTCAAATTGCTCATAGCCAAGAACTCTTGCCAGCATCAAGGGTGTCCATCCATATGGATCCTTTTGGTTTACTTTTGCACCATTGGCAAGCAGAAATTCCAGCAGGTCTTTGTCTTGTTGGTCAACTGCAAAAAAAAGCTTTGAGGGATAGGTTGAGGTTGCCTGGTTGATGTCGGTACCTTTAGCCAAAAAAGGTTGAATTAGAGCAATATGGTCAGCATAATCCCAGGCGGTATTCCCCATTTCATCTTTAGCATCGATATCAGCCCCTTTATTCAAGAGCAGATTGATTAAATACGCTCTTTGCTGCACCGTTGCCAGAATTAATGGTGTTCTTTCTAAGTTTCCCCTTTGATTCAATGTGCTTGGGTATGCTAAAAGCATTTTGGAAATACGTCTATTGCCAACCAGGATAGCTTTGTGAATGGGGGCATTGCCTCTATCATCTTTTAGACCGATGTCGATCTTTTTATCCAACAATAGTCTTGTTATCTCTTCATTGTTTCTGGAGATGCTTATATGCAATAAACTGTTTCCCCTGCTGTCCTGAACATTGATATCGGCTCCAAGCTCCAAGAGTTTTTGGACACATTCCCGATGGCCTCTCAATGTCGCCAATAAAACAGGTGTGTATCCCGTATTGGGATTTTTTGCGTCAATGTCCACACCGTTTTCAAACAAAGTTGTAACAAGCTCAAGATCACCTTTTTTTGCAGCTAGTTGCATTTGCTGGATTGGGGCATTCTCTGTGGAGACTATTACGTAAAAGCAAAATATTAAACTTAACAAATTCTCACCTTCTTCCTTTTTTAAAAAAAAGGATAGATTGCATGTTACAACCTATCCTTATGTAGAATTATACTATGTTGTTAAAAGCGTGTTTAGGTAAATTGCTCTTTTAGTTACATACACTGGGTAACAGTATAATTAAGCTTTGTAGCGTGGTGCCCTCTGGCTCTCTCCATTCAGAAGCAAATTCGTGGAACTCACTCCATGAAAGCTGCTCGCCGCTTCTATGCAATTCCATATATCGAACCGTTCCCTCCTCGTTCGTAACTTTGACATAAAAGGCGTCTGTAAATGCGCCCGTCTGAGTGTTTGAACTCGGAAGTAAATTGATCGGATCCGTTGTGCTGAACTCATCATTGTAAATAGCCTCAATATCATTGTACCATTTGATGGAACTGATTGAATCTATATCGGAAAACTCAAGATAGGCCGTATCACAGCTGCTGACAATTCTACTTTCTACATTGAATAAATTATCCGTCGCGGTAACTTCTTTACTGAGTATTTTCCAATCATTCAAAATCCAGTTGAAGTTGCTGTTTATCGCGACTTCATCGGGGTTTTCGGCAAATATTCTGAGCTCTATCTGGTCGCATGCCGGGAACTGCACCTCTTCTTTGGTCAGGGGATCATCATTGCCATAACTGGTTGGTTCCGTCCAAACGTGCTCATCGTAGTAGGATAGCAGACTGTTTTGCTGACCGGCATATCCTAAATCGTAAAATGGAAATTGGTTGTAATCAAAGTTACCTAAATTGTCAGGATCCTCGTTGATATTCAACCAGGGGCCTGGAGTCTGATTGTTAATCACACGATACTCCAGGGATCCGCCAAAATTCCAATTGGCATAAAAATGACGAATTTGTTCAATCTCAATGGATAAATGTTGAGAGTAAGCAATGGGATCCGAATACAGATAGTACACAGGAATTCCACTGCTCCTATCCGACAACGGAGCCAATTTACATTCATACCGCTGCATTTGAGCATTCCATCTCCATCCGTAAATACCCTCGGGATCAGCTGTTGGGTTGGAAGAGCCTTCCTGAATAAGAGTAGAAGGAACAACTTTGGGATCGTTATCACTGTATTTGGGTGTCAACTCTTGAAAATCGAGACGGTTAATATACGCGAAATCATGATCCAAAAAAGAAGGCGCTGTTTGGTTAAACTTTGCTTGCGCTATTTCCTCTTTGAGGTATAGAAGAGACAAAACCCCTTCCTCCATTTTTTCAAACCCGAAAAGGAGCAGCAAGGGTTCATCATCACGAAAATCATTAAAAGGACGAGCCTTGATAAGTTCGTACATGTAAAGCGTATTGCTTTTCGGCAACCTGATCACAGGCGTACCGATAAGAGATGCATCGTTTTCCAGAGTTCCCAGATACCCGCCTTCACCAATAATACCTGAAGAATTAGCCAAGCCAGCGAAGTCACTCTCGCTAAAGACTTTGTGCATTTGGCCATGCATGAGAACATAGGAGTTTTGCGTCGACACATAGCCGTGGTAGTAAAGGCCGGTATCGGCTTGAGCCATGTCAACGGAAATAACTTCGCCCTGATCAAAGAAGAAGTCCAATTCCTGGTTAGATCCAGGGTTGAGAACTTCCTCTGTCAAAGCCCAGTTAGACAGCTCCATAGGCCTTTCGAAAACAGCCTCTACACTGGCAAGAGCTTCCAATTCGCTTCCGTTCCCGTATCGGATATTGGCACGCACGGTAATATCAGAAGCATCCACTGTAGCAATGCTGAACTCACCGCTCTGTGTCAGATTGAAAGTCGTCGTGAACTCAGCGAGAGAACTGGTGCGAATGCCCCGGTTATCTTCAACTACCCAATCAATTTCAAAACCGCTCTTCAAGAAGTCTGAAGGTGTATGTAGTTCTGCCTGAATATAAGTCATTCCATCTGTGGCATCTTTTACCCTCAGAGATAGTTTTGCTTCGTCGAAAGCGGCAACCTCTGCACTGAAAAAATCATCTGCGGAAGCCACATCGCATGAAATACTGGTACCCCTGAAGAGCCTGGCAGATCGAACAATAAAACCCTGCCCACTTACGAAATACATCCTGTACGGCCCCCCGGATGAATAATTGAAATCACTCCATAGCGGACCATTGCAAGAACCGGAACCCAGCAGTTCCCCATCTGTTACTTCGAAAATATTGATACCCGCTCCTTCATCCTCCAAGCTCCCTGCGCCACCGAGTACTGCCTGATCCACTTCAATGGTTTCACCGTCATCCTGAATAAAGACCGTGCCCTCATATTGAGTTAAATATGCTGATCCTTGATGCGCAAGAATAACTTCGCACTCTGAAGAAATGGGATATCTGAAGTAACTGACATTGTTCCAGGGTGAACCAGGAGAGCTGGCATTCCAGTCCAACCACAAAAAGACACGATCACTCGAGGTTAATGTCTCAGCAACAACTGATGTAAGATTTTGAGCCTGAGTAAACGCTGAAAAAACTTGAGGCCCTAGATAAAACGACAATTCATCACTTAAAATAACGGAGGTTCCGGGATTTCTTAAAAAGTTGAGCTGGTCGCTCTGAGGGTCACATTCAAAAGGATCTTCATAACCGACGATGTCCAGAGAAAGTGAAAAATTAAAAATTTCCTGGCCGTTACAAACAGAAGTAGCACCGGCATTGCAAAAATCACTTCCCGGTATATTTAATACATGTACCGCAAAATCCACTTGTATGGGAACCACCGACGAAGAATTAACAGGTATGGTTTGCCAACCGGACAAGTTGGTAATGACCACATGCTCATCTGTCAAACATTCGGGAGGTAACAATGTGAACTTGCCAATTCCTGAAGGCCGATTCGTCGAACCATCGTAATAAACCTGATACCTGACAAGCTTGGTTTGATTCATGGAAAGGACATCTGCCCCGTCACCATTAAGAATTTGTTTACTATGGACGACAAACCCGTCAGCAATTGCATTCGCACAAAACAATGGAATAATAATTAATAAAAGTAACAAACGATATTTCATTACACACCTCACTGGGCGAACTGTAAGCATGTTTTGTGCCAAAGCAATAATCCGCAAAAACGCACCGTCCAGCTGCTGTGAAACCGAAATTCCGGCTCGAATGCAAAACGCTCTTTTAACATCTCTTTACATTACATCACATAAAATATACATTTAGCTTTTTAAAAACACAAACACGGGTCTGTTGTCTCGTTTCAGCGAGACAACAGACCCGTGTTTGCTTAATCAAAAAAAGAAAACTAAAAAGGAAGACCCTTTTTATCTATTTTGTGTTCTTTAAACAGCACCCACTTTTCGCCCTCTTTGATCCAGTTTTGTTTTAATGGCATTTGATTGAATACAAACATACCATGCTGAGCATGTACATGTACCTTTATATTGAAACCGTTATCGTTCTCTTTGGTGGCTTTCTTGATTTCCACCTTTTGTATTTTAAGTGTCTCTGCCTGCAAATACTCTTTAATCGGAATGTTTTTCCGATAAAGTTCACAGAGCATTTGATAACAGGTAATGAAGTCCTCTTCAATGTAACTGATCCAATACTGCTTAACAGCCAAAGCCAACTCACTGTCAATAGCTTCAATCAGGCCAACACCTTTGACGTACTGTTCTTTACTGTCTTTGTCAACCTCAACTGGCTTATCATTCCCAGCCACAAGAAGGGAGCTTGCACCAGCAATTAAAATAAATAAAAAAGCCAAACTCAATTTGTTTTTGTTACCAAGCATACTTGCTCTCCTTTTCTTCAATTAGCTTTTCAAATCGATCCAGACCGTCCAGATATACCTTGCCCCATGAACTGTCTTTAAATTGTAAGCGGTTGTAAATCTTTTTTAAATGACCGTGCCCAAAGTAAATCCGTAGATAAAGAATCTTGAAAAAAAGTTTCTTTTTTTCAACTTCATCAGTCGTTTCATCTAATTTATCGATTAACACCTTTCCCACAGCTTTTTCCAAATCAGAAATCTTGTAAAACAACCCAAGCAATCCGTTAACCTGCATATCATCTGGCCGTTGTATTCTTGAATCAAAAAGCCTTCCCATTGCCTGATCCCGATAACCGAGATAAAACAAGACAGCACAAGCGCCACAGTATTTTTTGGAGTCATAGTTTTTTGCAACTTCACTTTTAAATTTACTCAATTGAGATTGAAGATGTATGTGTCTGTCATGGTATTTTTTTTCCAATTCGCCGTTGTGATACAGGCCCTTGTCTTTCAGTGCTAAATATAAAGCTTCTGAGTAGACGATATGAGCACAGTCATAGAGGTAATTGAGGACGCTTTCAATTGAATCTGTTTTCCCTTCTGCTAACTCATCAAGTGCATCATAGGATAAGTCTGAGAACTTTGTGGCTTCCTTAAGGAGAAGTCGAACCCTGGGATCATTTTCTAACTGTTCTAGCGCCGATTGGTTTGCAGGAAGCAACTGAAACCACAATAAAAAAGAGATGATTACACCCGCCCCACTCATTTTTTTTCATCCTTCTTCATGACATATCTCTTTTTCGGCATATAGCCATCTTTTTCGAGATTCCTCAGTGAATTTTCTATTTCATTGAATACTTTATTGACTTCCTCAAAATCGCCTCTGCTGGAGTACAAAAGTTGCCGTCTATTGTCAATAATGTAATAGGAATTCATTCCATAGACTTTAAAGGCAGACCTAAAAGAATCGTTATAATCATAATACAAATTTTTAGGAATTTTGATGTTATTAGCTTGAAGCTTTTCTAGTGTTTTGGAAAAAAGCTCTATGGAATTACCACTTAAATCATAAAAGATACTTATCAGGTTAATACCAGGATGGTCACTGTATCGATTCTGTTCTTCAATAAATCGCTGCCAAACTTTATCTCTTTTGATTCCATTGAAGCTCCAATATTGTATCAGCGTCACACGATCGAGCTTTGGAACAACAATCTCTCCCGATTTATTCATAAAGCTGAATTGGTCGAAACTGACAGCCGATTCCTCTTTATAGGGAATGATCACTCTCTTCCCAACCTCTTCCATTCCGATAATCTCGCCTTCGGTTTCTGTTCCGTCAGCGTTTTTTAATTTAACTTTTAATTCGGGTAGCACATTTACATTCTTTTTTTCACTTTGGCCTTTCACCGTAACAGCTGCCAGACCGCATACTAAAAATAAGGCAACGGCTAAATATCTTAAAAATTTAACACTCATTTAATTAACTCCATAACATCATACGTCCTTGTCTTGTTTTTTGCAATTATACTTTCGTCCAGTTTCAAATAGGGTAAAGGGCTCTTAGATACATATTTCCGATCCGCGTTATGCCTTGTTTTGTAGTATTGCACATAGACTTCCTCCGGCATTTTGACCATGAAGTGCGAAATATTGGCCAGGTCACCCTCGACTATTCCGTTTTCTAAAATTTGACTCATTGAAAAAACACCTGACGAGTATGCAGCCAACGGATTTCCAAGCTCCGTATTAAACCTGCCAAGTCGGTTGCCGTTTGAGTCATATGCCGAAAAAAGGACGTGTTGAAAGCGATTTGTGCGATTAATCACCTCAAAACTGCCATTTTCCTGGAAAGGCCAGACCGAACACTCCTTCATATCAATTAATTTACTGATAAAAAAGTCTCCCGATACGATCGATTCGTTATAGGAGGCATGGACTTCGATACCTACAATTGGATACTGACTGAACATATTTAGGTAATCCCCTTGTTCAGGTTGATAACCGTCCAGCAAATTCAAGGCCAGGTTCAGGTGTTTTTGTCTTGGTTCCAGAAAAAATGAGCCTTTTGTCTTTTCGTATCCATTTTTGTCGATGACTTTGTACATAATTTGATTTTCTACCTCAGATGTATTGACAATCGCCAATCCGTTCCACCCTGTTTCGGCAGAATAAATTTGCGAAACGTAAAACTCACCAAAACACTCTCGGTAGTCATTGAGAGCGTAAGAAATGACCTGATTAAGGCCGGTTTGATAGAATTCCACTTCACTTTGAAACTTTCTGCCATCTACTTCTCTAAGTGAGAACCAATAGCCCACAGGTGGCAGAGTCTTGTTGACAAAGGTGGAAACAGGATAAACACCTACCCCGCCTTCCACAAAAAACCTTTCTTTTCTTACCTCATCTCCGTCTTTATCGTAGATAGTTAACTCAAAGTTCATTATCGGCGTGTCACCGTGAATTCGCAACTCCGTCTCCCAGCCGTAAAGGTGGGCAATATGGGGGAAATATCTCGTTGTACTATTTTGTAACTCTCTAGAATAATAGGGTGTTGTAGCTTCGTCTTCCAAGCCGTAGAACTGCACAATTGTGGAATCAAAATAGGGCTTACAACCCTCGACAACCACTTCTTTCGTACTAATCGAGCCAAACGGAGCCAGTGTGGATGTTTTTTCGCCATTTTGATATGGGATAGACTTTTCTGAAAAATTGACAACTACACCCATTCTTTCGTCCTGCAAGTACATACTGTTGTCCGGCAGACGTACGATATAGAAGCTGGGTTCTGCACTTCCACTGGTAAGGTGAAGCACATATTCACCGTCAACCAGATCAGAAGAAGCAATTTCCGTATTTCCTTCGCCGTTTAACAAAACTTCTCCTGTAGTTGGATTGAGAAGCTCCCAGACCACACTGGATCCTGAATAATTCACCAGTTCAACAGATTCCGGCAGGCCACCTACGACCCGAAATGAATAATAATCAGCATCGCCATCACGGGTACAACCAAGTGTAATTTGATTTTTCAACTGGAATGCTTGACTTATTTCACCATTGGGCTCCTGGTAATCAACATTGGAATACACATCCTCAGAAGACGCATCCATGAAGGCTTTTACATTTTCATAAGTAAGGAATCTGTTACTGTGTAGATCCCAACGACTTATAAAATAAGGAACCCCGGGAAGCCAGGCGAATTCGGGATATGTATCGCTCACCCATTCATATTCATCGTCGCCTGAAATAGTGTACTTCACATCAACAATGTAGAAAGGAACCAGTGTTAATTCCAGCTGGGCAGACATCGACATTGGCAAAGTCAAAATGAGTTTGACGGTAACAAGCTGATTCCCATTGCCATCGGAACCTCTGGACATCGCATATCCTGACACTGGATAGTTCCATTTTTCATCACCATTACCCATATCTAATATGATGTTATTCCCTCTCATCAGGAAAGTCTCAACAATGGAATTAAAACCCCTGGCTGTGAGCCCACCTGCACCGAAAGGTATGATGTTGTCATCGGATCGGGTGACTGATAGCAGTGCTCTCATTTCCGGTTGCATCAATTTCATACCATTGGTAACAACTGCTTCTGGATCATCAAAAAGAATTGAAGCGGCTGCCCAGCCATCACAGTTTCCATACCAGTGAGGCGCTGTTGCATCAACTAAATATCTCTCCTCGTAATCACAGGCATTGGGTGAGAGACCCATAAGTCCTGTCATACTGAGTTTTGCAAGAGGACCTGGATAACCAAAAAAGCCCTCGCCCTTAACCATGATATTCTCTGATAAAGGCAACCAATCGCCTGTCCACGCAATTTTGTCAAAATAGATGTCTTGACTGAAAACGCCCAGAGTCGAAAAAAGAAACAACACAGCTATCTTATAATCTTTTGTCATTTTGTTACCTCCATCTTTTTTGTCATTACTATTTCATTCAGCAAGAATCATGCAAACATCTTGATAGTCTGGCATATAAATTGTTTCGGCCATTTAAATAGTACTGGATCATTTGCCGTATTCACCCGCTCTAAAACCCTGTTAACGGTAGATGCATTCGTCAAGAAAACAGAAATCTTTCATTGTTGATTGTAATAGTTGCAGCCTTTTTTTGACTCCACCCCATTTACCATACCGAATCACACAACATCTGGAACTTGTTTGATTCTATCTTCTACAACTTGCACTCATTCGCACATTTTTCATCCAGAAATGATCATTTCCTCAAAACATCTTCACGCAATAAAACTCAACCGGGTCAAAAAAAGCTTGGGCCTTCCATTTCATGTTTTCACTCAATGGAAGGCCCTTTTTTCATCCTATTTTTTCAAAAGAAAAACTAAGACTTGTTTAAAAGAATCATCAAATTAATTTAATGACTTCCTTTTGGCTACAAGCATTTTGCTCATGTCAAAGATGGCTTGTTCAGATTTAGGATCAGCTTTGCCTGTTACTGTAGGCATGTCATTACCACCTGAATCAGGTCCAATGTTACGGGCAAGATAGCTGCCATTGATGCTGGTATCTCTACCAATCAGACAGTATCCGTCAAGGTCGCCATCTCTACTGCCAGTTGTCAGGTAAGAACCGGTTACGAACAGGTTCCATCTAACCTCACCAAAGACAAGGTCATTACCGGAAGTTTGAGGCTGCAAGAACAATCCTTCTGTGGGATCACCTTGTACACCGTAGAAGCCTACACCAGCTTCGTCTTCAGTTACCAACCAAGTTTGCATGGTTTGTCTTGGTAATGCGGGGAATTCAACTTCCCAATGATTACCGTCCGCTTCATAAGCGCTACCTACGAGACCACCGTCAGCTGGGAAGTCTTTTCCGCCGTGGTTGACCAGAGCAATACCGGTCCAGAAGTCTGTTCCCTGTAATTTAGGCAGGTAAGGGAAGAAGATGGAAGTTCTAACAGTATATTCGCAAGGCAAGAATGCACCGAAATCCCATACATCGTTAAGTGCCAATGAATAGCTGGGAGGACAATAGTCGTTTGCGAACCAGTAGTTGGCCTGATCAGCAAGAGTGTCGACGACTGCGCCTGAGCAAGTACCAAATGCGGGGAAACCATTTTCCCAACGAGAGTCTTTGTCAGCTGCCCATACAGCCAGACCAACTTGTACAGGGCCAGGCTCGTCAGCGTAGTATTGACCAACTTCCATGTTTACAATGATTGTGTTGGCCTGACTCATGGAACCAGGACCTTGGTACCACAATACTAAGTCATCAGTAAAGTAGTATCCACCCATGTTTTTGGGAGTACCCAGGAACCACTGATCAGTAGTAACGCCAGTATTCACATAGTAAGATGCAGAAGGAATGCTTCTGGGTCGATATACAGGAGCACCGTTAGGAAGATAGAATGCCAACAACTGATTGATTGTTTCATCATTAGCTGTATCTACCTGAAGTGGGAAGCCCCAAGGACCTTCATTTGCATTGTAAAAATAGATGTAAGAATTGTTATGCCAGCCTTCGCTGCAGTTAACGCGGATATTAAGTCTGTTTTCCATTAAAACTAAACCGTTGTCATCAACACCCTGACCACCAGCATCAAGACAAAGTCTTGCAAATTTGCGGCTAGGCTTGTAGATAGATCCAGTGCAGTCACCTTGAACACCCCTGGCAATGCTATCGTCACCAGAGTAGTTGGTAGGTATCTGATTACCTTTGTCAATTGTTACACCGGGCATGGCAGTGAATACACCAAAGTCGCCGTTCCACGCAGTATCTTTGTACGAAATGGTATCAAACTTAAGAGTGGATTCGGGATTAGGATAGTAATCCAGAACAGATTCTTCCAGGTTGACACAAATCAGGGTAGAAATTGCGGGATAGTTGGGATCACAACCAGCAGGCACTGTGTAGCTTGAGTCCCTTGTGTTGGCAGGCAGGTTGGAGCTTACACTGGCGTTCGCCTGTACCGACTTGGCAGCAGTGACACCGAAAGTCCATGCAACACGACCGTTGGACAGTGAAGGAGCAACGACAGCTTGCTGAGAAGTACTGAAAATCCAAGTGTCACTGGCACTCTGAACTCGCAGCCAGATATACTGTTCACCAGCGATCCAGCGAACGATGGATACAGTTTCAGGATGAGCAGCAATAGTATTGTTACCAGTAGCACCAGCGTCTTCAAGTCTCACTGCCAGATAAATAGGTTCTCCATAAAAGCCAGCGACTTGTGTGCCCTGACCATCGTATGTAGCCCAATTACCAACCAGGTTGCCGCAGAGAACCGCGTCATGAGTAAGACGGACACGGATGTATGTAGGATCTTGGGTTGTAGCGTCGGCAAAGTCATTACCGTTAACAGACATGGTAATTGAACCAGCTTCCTCGCATGAACCTCTGTAGTAAAGGTCCTGAATGTTTGTCCTGAGATCAACGTTTGCAAATGTAGTAAATGCAACGGCTGATAGCGCCAGGATACCAAAAATTTTTTTCATTTGTAAAAACCTCCAAAGATTTTTATTAAGTTATTTTTTCCAACCGGATTCAGATTTACGCCCACCATTTATGATATTAATGCAAGTCACAGCCCTTAGGCGAGACGCACCCGTTACTATGCAATCAACGTGCCAACTCACGCAAGTATGTATATCATAATATAACTACAATTTAGCTGACATAGTTGTTTTTATAAACGAGGAAACAACCCCTGCACAGATGTCTCCACTCAAGAGACAGTATCGGCATGTTTACCAATTTCAAATGATCTCAGGACTGTTTGAAGCAATATTTTTCAAAATACCAGGCTACTGATGATAAAATATCTCAATGAAGCAGTTTATCTTTTTCTCCATTCTCTTGACAGGGCATATTTTATTTGCGCAAACAGATGAAACCATATTTAGAGAGTTTCGCTTTGACTTCACCACACCTGGCGCTCGAGCCAACGCCCTTGGAAAAGCTTTTGTTGGCCTATCCGATGAGGCCACCTCAGCCTACAACAACCCCGCTGGCCTATCCGTCCTGGAACACCCTGAAATCACCCTGGAGTATCAATCCAACAAGATCCAATATGCTTTTCTTCAAAACACTGATTCATTTGAGCTTATCAATGGTGATATTCTCCACCCTGAAATCCATACCAATCGCTGCAGTTTTGCCTCCATAAGCTTTAGTAAGTATAACACTAACTTTTCCCTTTTTTACGTCAATCAGCTTCAGTATTCACGTGAACTGCCCGAGGAGATAAGCACCTGGTATCATATCGATATTGGTTACAACTTCTTTTATGGCAACCAGCATCGGGTTCAACTCGATATTTCCACTTACGGGCTCAGCTTTGGTCGTGCTTTTTCCCGGCTTTCTTTTGGTGCCGCCATTGGCCTCTCACAGCTCGATATACGTTATAAATACAGTACGCGGCTCATATCATACGACCTTGAGCTCGACCAGCTAGTTTTAAGTGAAACCAACCACAATCTTTCGGAATTTTCCTGTGTTTTAGGCATGACGTACCAAATTCATCCAAAAATAAGAATTGGAGCATCTTATAAGAGCCTTCCATCTTACAAATACAGTGAAAAGGTTCAAACACTGCAGGATCCTGAATATCATTCCGTGCCGATCCGATTTAAAGTTCCCGATTCGCTTGCTATCGGTTTGAGTTGTCTGCCAACAGACAGGATCACCATTGTGCTGGATTTTAACAGAATATGGTATCACCAGTTAGCCGGTGACAACTTCACCGTTATCTCCGGTGATGAATACACCAAAGAAAATTACATCACTCCCGATGCGACTGAAAAACACATTGGCATTGAGTACCTTCTCCCCTGGCGCAAGCACATCTTTGCATTCCGTTGCGGGGCTTATGAAAATCCCGACCACAAAACGCGCTTCACGGCCTCAACATCTACGTTCGCTTCAGACATACAGGCCTTCGTCTTTAACACTGGCAGCCAGAAAACCATGACGGCCTACACTATCGGGCTGGGATATGTCTGGAAGAACAAACTGCAAACAGATATGGCATTGGTACATGAAGGAGATCAATTTCACTCCTTCATCACCTCTTTCTTATACAGATTTGGGAAAAAATGATGAAGAACAGCAAGTTCATTGGCATCCTCTTGGTTCTTTTTCTGTTGTCTCACATCTTTTTGCTGGCAGATGACCGTTTTTTAGACAGCTATAAAAAAGGTTGTGAAGCCATGAACATGCAGGAATACAGCCAGGCCATTGCGTACTTTGAAAGCGCAATAGCTGAGGAACCAGTATCATCCAACAAGGTGAGAGACTACGGTGTGCAGTTTGTCTCCTATCATCCCTACACTTACTTAGTTGAAGCCTATCTCATGTGGCAGGGACCTGACCACCTGGAAAAGGCACGACAGTATGCCGATTTGGCTGTTCGCTACAAAGAAGACGACCCCGAAAAGTTCCAAGAATTAAAAGCCAAAGTAACCCGCCTCAGGAGAATCGTCGACTCACAAATTCAGGCCAACACCCAGCAGGAAAAACCCAGCATTCCGTTAGATACTGTCAACCTGCTTATATCTCAAGGCCAGTTTCATGAAGCGCTGGACCAAATCAATCTCCTCATACACTCTTTTCCGGATGAAGCCATTCTTAAAAGCACCAAGCACCTTCTCAGGGAACTGATCCTCAAAACAACTACCGCTGAGAAATCTGAACAGGCACATAAAAAGAACCTTGACGAGTTTTTACTCAAAGCGAGGCAAAGCATTTCAGTTGACAATCAGGAAACAGCTTATTTGTACTATTTATATGTAGACGTTCTCGATCCGGGCAACGAAGAAGCTGCTTTGTTTATTGAAAAGTTCAAGCAGAACCTTGCCGATCAGGGAAAAACCCAGGAAGAAATCGCCTTGGAGTTAACCTCCTACAAAACAGAAAATCAGGATCTTCTCAATAGGTTGACTGAACTGGCGGATAAAAATAAAAAGATTAGAAATGAGCTTGAAGTCCTTCAAAATCAGATGTCACAGATGGAATCTGCAACTCAGCCCGTCACGCCCCAAGTTGAAGTTACCTGGGACCCCAAACCAGTCAAAGATGAAGAAAGAGAATATCATTTGAGCGCCACTATCAACAGTAACATTCCCATCGAGAGTGTTAAATTCTTCAGCAATGGCGTGCTGATTAAAACATGGGAAAATATTGGCAAGTCTCATTTCAAAATGCCCACTATTCAGAATTTCAGTTTTCTCAACTACCAGAACCGGCTGCGCCTGGAAATAAGAGATATCAGGGGGAATATACACAACGATGAAATTCCATTAAACATCCCTCAGTCTACCAACAAATTCTTCCAGCACTTCCCGAAAGCATTTGTAGTTTTTGTTCTATTTACTGTTTCCTACGTTTATATGTCGAGACAACGCAAGAAAAGACAGGCTTTCAGGGAGCGGTTCAACCCCTATGTAGCGGGTGCACCTGTCTTTTCAAGCTCCATGTTTTATGGAAGACACGACCTTTTGAAACAAATATTAAACACTCTGCATAATAATTCCATGATGATCTGCGGTGAACGAAGGATAGGTAAAACGACTTTGATGCATCGCCTGCATTCGGTGCTTCCGGCTTTGGATGATCCAGAGTATCAGTTCTATCCCGTCATGATTGACTTACAGGGGATGGTAGAAGAGGATTTTTTCGCCAGTATGGACCACGAAATCATTGACTCACTGGCAGAAACAGGTATCAAGCTGCCAGAATACTGGGAAGGCACCATGAATGTTCGTGTTTTCACCAAGCGAATACGACAGATCATCAGTGAACTCAAGTCCCATTCCGATCGTTCACCAAAACTCGTGCTCTTGTTGGATGAAGTCGATATTATGAACAGCTTTTCTGAAAAGACCAACCAGCAGTTGCGTTCCGTTTTCATGAAGGGGTTTGCTAAACATCTAGTAGCTGTTATGGCAGGCATTCACTTAAAGAAGCGATGGGACAGTGAGGGGAGCCCATGGTACAACTTCTTTGAGCAGATAGAATTGCAGCCATTTACTAACAGACACGCCAAAGCTTTGATCGAAAACCCGGTTAAGGGTATTTACAGCTACAGCGACGAGGCTGAAGATCGCATACTGGAGTTAAGCAACCTAAAACCCTACGTTATTCAACGTCTTTGCGTCAATCTCATTGCAACTATTCTGTCTGAAAACAGGCGCCGTGTGACTCGCAAGGATGTCGATCGTGTTTTTGAGTCCATCCAGAAGGAGAAAGAGCAATGAGGAATCCCTTTTCTGCAGGAAGCTGGGTATCCGGTAAGGGCTTTATCGGCCGGGAAGAAATCATGCAGCGGCTCATCTATTCAAATGAAAATTGTGATTGGGTACAGGCACAGCGGAGAATGGGAAAAACCTCCTTACTCAGACAGCTGGAAGAAAAAATCAACAAAGGACAGATCGAATCCGCGTCCATCAGGACCACTTTGGCCGTGTTTTGGGATATCCAGGGAAGTTATGACGCCAGCGGACTCCTTGAAAGTCTTGAGGACGCGCTGGACGACAGTTACGATCTGTTCCCCCAATCATGGCATGACATGGACCCCTCGGATTTTCAGGCCGATCACCCCCATCAGACCATAAAAAATCTCACCAGACAGCTTAGAAAAAAAGCTATGGGCTTAACACTTCTCATCGATGAAGCGGAAGAGTTGATGACCTTGAATGAAAAAAATCCTGAAACTCTGGCACGACTGAGAAAAGTGTTTCACACCTCATCCAACATTCATACGATCATTTGTTCCACTCCACGTCTTGAAAACTTGAGACAACATCAAGCTATTGAAACATCGCCCTTTCTCCACGGATTTCAGGTCCACTACTTGAGTACATTCAATAGAAAAGAAACACAGCAATTACTCGATATGGGTAATATCCCAGCCGATATCGGAGAAAGGATATACCAGCTCACACACGGTAATCCCTATCAAATACAATTATTTGCAAAGTACTTTTTTGAGAACAGAGATTTCGAGGAAACAAGCTTGTTCATGCAAAGCAATCCGTCTCTTTCCCAGGTACACGATGTCAACCTCGGCTTGCTCACCGAAAGAGAGCAAGAGATCCTATCAAAGTTCACCATGGATCACCTTCAATCACCCCCGTCAGAAAGTAACCAGTTGATCTTTAAGAAACTCATTAGATTGGGTTACTTATCGGGAAATGAAAAATCCCCCAGCATTGCATCGGATCTTTTCCACAAATGGCTAAAGCGGTATTTCAGTCAAAATCTCAACCTTCATCCAAAAGACCTGAAGGACATGCCACTCAGCGAAGCAAGCAGCAAGATAGTTCGTGAGAACATTCTCAATTTGTACCAGTATCTGCTGCAAAAAATGCAACAGGGATACCGGCTGAATGTCCATGCGGGACACTTCAACGTATCCAGCATGGATAAAAAAGCCTATCCCACTCATGAAGCCTCTGAGCAGAAAGCAATAGCTCCCAACTTGAATACCCCTCTCTGGTCTCTGGCACTACAAGATCTCATCATTCTCACTCAGGAATTATTTGATTTCAAGAAACACTGGTCCTGCTTCCGCTTGATGGAATTAGCAAATAATCTGGGCAACACTACAGAAGAAGAAATTCTTGATCTTATGAATCTGATTAGAGAAGAAGCCCGGCTGGAATCGGAAAAGATCTGATTCATATCAGAATCTTTGCATCATCGTCTGCGTTATCACATGGAAAGGATTAGACGTGTTTCAGCTATTATTAATCTTTAAAGAAGCTAAATGAAAAAGGAAGGGCGTTACTCTGTTTCCTCTAATTTGACATTTTGAATGGGTAGGGAAATGAGAGCGATATCGGAATCATTTTTACCAAGCATGGTTGATGTGAAGGAACCCTCGATGCTGCTGATCACAAAATAAAAAGTCTTTGCGGTATCTTCTTTAAACAGGTCTGCCAAAGCAGTTTCATCAATAGACCAGGCTTCAGAAGGACTTAATTCTCTTTTGTTGTAACCTGCGACCCTTCCATCTTCAGCCAGGATAGACAATCGAACAACGATGGGCGTTTTCTCTGTATTTTGAATGTACAGAGTTCTGCTGACCATGCTCTGACCTGTCAGCCAGAAGCTGGAGTAGTTGCCTGCCTGTTGAATATTCACAGCGCCCAAGGAAGACCTGTTATCGGTGGCATAATGAAGACCGTGGACAGTGTATTCTGCCAGTTGTTCCTGGTCTTCAAGTTCTTCGTCCACTTCAGGAAGGATAATTTGAAATTGAATTCTCAAAGGAATTTTTCCATCAGTTGCGTAAATCTCATTAAACCAGGTTGAACCAACAACACCAGAGATTCTTGTATTTGGAGGAAGCTTTAGTTCAATAGAATCCTCTTTGACATCAAAGCCACTCTCATCATCTCCGCTGAGAAACATCTCGGTATAGACCAGGGTGAGATTCATGTGAATTTCATGGTTGTGAGGGTTGGTAAATGTCGCCCAATGACTTGTATTTTCCATAAATGGCAGAAGCGGCAGGGATCCATTTTGTAAAACCTTGGTATTCAACTCAAAGGCACAAGTCTGTTTGGATTCGTCTACCTTTGAAAAGGTTTGATAGCCCACCAGTTGAAACTCTGGATTCTGACACAGAACCTCGCCCCAAAAAGCCGCAACAGGGTTATCCAAATCTCCCAGGAACACATCGAAGTACGGTGTTTTTTTCAAAAAGCCGGCGTGATTCAAACCCGACCACAATTCGGTTTCCTGCGGAAGCCCGTCCACGTCATAAAATCTGAAATCCAAATTGGATTGCATGGAATCACCGATCCCCACAACGGAGAAACTCGATTTCCAGGTGAAGTAATTGGTTCCTATTTGCGGAATGACCACTCGATTGCCGTGATTCAAGTGAAGCGAAACGCCGTTTAATTGGCCCGTCTCTGTGTTGTGGATCCACATGAAACCTTCCAGTGGCACATCTGACCGGAAGATGAGCGACTGCACCGCCGCAAGTGATTCCCTGTGATCGAAAGGAGAGAAAGAAAAACCGCCACTTCCATTGATGATTACATCGTCGAATTTGACTATTTCCCTGCCAAGGAAACTGTAACCTCTGATGTCTATTCGATGTTCACCTTCACCCTGAACGCCCGCTTCGATGAGGTATTGCCATTCCCCGCTAAATGTTTTCTCTGGCAAAGGTACAAAGCTGATGTACTCGGGACTATCATCTGTAAGTCCTGCCATACCTAACAATAAAACTAATAATAGTAACGTTTTTTTCATATTTGTTTCCGATCGATCAAATCCGACACACTCAATGAAGCAATATGCTTGCCACAACTGCCAGAGACAACTTCAACGCGACCCTAACCCTTGTTTACAAACAACTTAAAGAGCACGCTCACCCAAGACTCATGTCTTTTCTCGTTCAACAATTCATACTCTTTTACACAACCATTCTTGAACCCTTTATTTCATAAACAGCTTTTTCAAGATATGGAGTGATTTAAGATCCCTACATCAACATATTGTGTGGGTAACTTGCCTTTTCAATGAATAAACACGCTCGCAAGATGCCGTCTCTGCTCTGGAGACAGCCTTTATGTCAAGCGCTTTTTATGGATCAGGACTTCAGGCCTGTGCGATCGAGCATTTTGTAGAGCATGGTGCGATTGATACCCGACTGCTTTGAGGCTTCGGGAATGGAGTTCCCGCATTCCCGCATCAGGTTGACCAGGAACTTGCGTTCAAGTTCAGATTGGATTGTTTTAGCCTGTTCGAGAATGTCATGTTTGACACGCTTCAACTCGTCATTTGTTCGCGGCAGCTCCGTTAGAGAGTCCAGATAGGTACTGAGAGAATCTCCGTTAATTCCATGTTTCTCCGGCAAGGGCACTTCATCGGTATACAGGACGGGCTTTGATTCGAGTTCAAAGTCTGAGAACTGGTCCATCAAGCTCTCGGGAAAATGGTTTCGCGTTATTTTCTTGCCCTGACTCTGAATGAGCAGGTTCTGGATCAGGTTCTCGAGCTCTCTGATGTTTCCGGGAAATGAATAAGCATACAAAATATCGTAAACCCGAGAAGACACCTCGGGAACTTTCATTTTGAACTGCTTTGCATATCGCCTCAAGAAAAACTGGAACAGAGGCAAAATATCGCCTGGTCGTTCCTTGAGAGAGTGAATTTTAAAAGGTAGAACGGATAGTCGGAAATAGAGATCATCTCTAAAATTTTGTTCTTCCACAGCCTTTTTTAAATCTCTGTTAGTGGCGGCGATAATTCGGACATCGACCGATATTTTCTCCTTTCCACCCACCCGATGAAACTCTTTAAGCTGTAGAAACCTGAGAAGCTTAGCTTGAACCTTTAAATCCATTTCCCCAATTTCATCGAGGAAAAGAGTGCCATTGTGGGCTCGTTCCACCTTCCCGACATGCCTTTGAACGGCTCCGGTAAAAGCTCCCCGCTCATGCCCAAACAGTTCGCTCTCAATTAAGCCCTCAGGAATAGCGGCACAATTCACCGCCACAAAGTCATTCTTCTTTCTGGGACTGTGATTGTGAATGTAATTGGCCAGCACTTCTTTTCCTGTTCCGCTCTCCCCTTCCAGGAGGACTGTCACATCAGTAGGAGCGGCCTTCTTCAGGCTCTGCAAAAGTTTGAGTGACAATTCATCCGTGGCCACCAATTCTGAGAAGTTCACTATGGGTTTCTTGAACAATTGAAAAGGCGCAACCATTCTAGAAAACACATTGGCAACCAGTTTAACGAATAAGTTGCCATGGGAACCGGATTTGGGTCTGCCCGCTAAAATAAGCCTCAGCTCGCTCATGGCAAAGAAGAGATAAAAGGTCTGATTTAAGAATTCTGCCTTTCCATACTTGCCGTTCTCGAGCCAGTCTATCGGTGCGTTTTCCAGTTCAACCACCTGTTCTGGAACCAGGGTACCCTGCAAAACCCGCCAGGAGTTGGTTGTCTCTCTGTAGATACAGTGCTTGAGGTTGAAGGCGCTTTGCTGGTGAATAACCCAATCAAAAAAGCCTTTAATTGATTTGACATCCAGCAGCATGCCCAGGGAAAAGATATCGACTCCGGCCTCAGCCGAGGACTGATTGGAAACGGCTTTCTGGAAAAACCCCAGTTGAGATTTCATAATCTGAGCTCTTTGGCGAATTTGATTCAAGTCCTCTTCCAAAGACAGCAGATTCAGATTTTCTTCGTAGTTTTCAAAAAAGAGTTGAATACCGTGGTCAGTCATCGAATAAAGTTCCTTGGATTTCTCTGTCTATGTGTTTCCTGCCGCGAGGCGTAATAACCCGTCCTTTTGGTGTGCGGTCCAGGAAACCGAGTTGAATCAGATAGGGTTCGAGTACACCTTCAAGGGCGTCTTTTTCTTCACCTAGTGCTGCGGAAAGAGTTGAAAGACCAACCGGACCTCCACCAAATTTGTCGGCAATGGTGAGCAACAGAGCCCGATGGCCTTCTTCCAGACCCAATTGGTCCACACCCAGCGCCTGCAGTGCTTTTTCTGTTGCCGATTCATCAATAAAATCCAACCCGTCAACAACTGCAAAATCGCGACAGCGCTTGAGCAGCTTCAAGGCGACCCGCGGCGTTCCCCTGGAGCGTTTAGCAATATTCAATGCCGCCTTTTCATCAATGGTCACACCGAGAATTCTGGAAGCTCTCTCCAGAACACGACACAGTTCCCGGTGCGTATAGAATTCGAGACGATAGGTCATTCCAAAGCGATCGAATAGCGGTCGGGTCAGCAACCCGGCTCGTGTAGTGGCTCCTACCAGTGTAAATGAGGGCAGGTCAATTTTCACCGTTCTGGCGCTCGGGCCTTGACCAATAATGATATCCAGCTGGAAATCTTCCATCGCAGGATAGAGTACTTCTTCAACTGAAGAACTCAGCCGGTGAATTTCATCCACAAACAGAATGTCTCCTGGCTGTAAATTGGTCAAAATGGCTGCAAGATCACCCGGCCTCTCAATAGCAGGGCCGGAAGTCGCCCGCAATCCGCCACCTGTTTCGTTGGCAATAATGTTGGCCAAGGTTGTTTTTCCCAAGCCTGGGGGTCCGTAAAGCAGGACATGATCCAGACTCGTGTTGAGCTTGAGGGCTGCTTCAATGAAAACGGACAAGCTGGATTTCAAGTGACTCTGCCCAATGTAATCCTTTAAACCCGAAGGACGAATACTCTTTTCTTGTACGTTATCGAATTCTTTATTCATTGATTAATCTTCCGAAGCGCGTTTTCCATCAAGGCCTCAAGGGTCCATTCTTTTTTCTCTCTTTTCAAAACTTGAATCACGCGGTTAATTTTAATTTCAGGGAATCCCAAACTCATCAAACCCTCTCGCAAGTCCGCCCAGATTCCTGCCGCTGCCATGGAAGAACCTTTGAGTCCCGGCAGGGTTTTAATTTTTTTCAGTTTACTGTCCAGCTCCAACATCAACCTTTCCGCCGTTTTTTTTCCAATACCGGGAACCGTTTGAAGAGCCATCACATCGTTGCGGGCGACCACCTCCATCATCTGAACAGGGGTGAACAGCTCAACAATGGCATAGGCTGTCTTGGGACCGACTCCCGAAATGCCATTTAAAATGAGGAAGAGGCTTTTGCTTTCGTAGGAGCGAAACCCAAACAGTTTGAGTTGATCTTCCCTGACATAGGTATGAATCCAGAACTCCATTTCTGTTCCCACTTGACATTTTTTCTCAGGGGAACCGCAGTATATTTCATAGCCAACACCGTTGTTCAACAGCAATACATAGGGATCATAAACACTTTTAACTTTTCCAAAAATATATCCGATCATATTTTTAGATTCTATCTAGAGGGAAACTGGAATACAATTAAAACGTACAACAAATTATCCAAACAGGAGGATCTGATGAAAGTAACACACGAAGAACACGGAGATATCATGGTACTCGGCCTGATCGGTAACATTACAATCGGCGAAGGAGACATCACTTTGAGACGCGAAGTGAATAAAGCCCTGGAAAGCGGATTCAAGAAAATCGTACTCGATCTCAAAAAGGTCAAGTACGTGGACAGCTCGGGTGTCGGTGAAATGGTCGCGGCTTACACCACAGTCAAAAACAAAGAAGGTGAATTGAAACTGGTTAACCTCAATTCTAAAATCCTGGATCTCTTACAGATCACCGCTCTGGTCACGGTATTCACCATTCACGATACCAAGAAGGAAGCGTTGGAGAGCTTTGCCTGATTGAATGCCATTCTGGAGATCAACGCTCTTCAGAATGGCTTCACCTTTTTTGATTGTGCCCGCTAAAGGATTGGCAGCCCGCAGGGATATCCTTTGAGGGAATGTTGCGTTTTTTTCAGGTTCGCCCCTTAAAAGAAAAAGCAAACTGAAAGCTGTCTGCACTCCTGCAAACACCTTTACCGTTCCTGTCTGCCAGGACCCCCTTCAAGCGTGTGATTGACAACCATTGAAACATCACACAAGTGCAGCAACTCCTAGAATGTTACAACTTCTGTTGTTTCCTTAATCATTTCTCCTGCGACAATTGGCGGCTTGGCCTGTAAAACACCCTGAATCAGGGCATCTTTCGTCAGCCCTTTACTTGGAAGATACAAGGGACAAATCTCTACTTTAACGCCTTTTTTTATCAACCCTTTCAAAAGCATCTGGGGAGATTTTTTCGGTGGTAGAAACACCGTTTCCTCACTGCCCTTGATCGCAAGATCACCGGCAGGGCCACAGAGAACAATCTCCACTTCGGCACCCTGGTTGTGAGACTGCATGGACAAAACCATGGCCATCATTTGAGTTTGGGCATCCGGTGACGTCACAATAAACTTCATTTTCTTTGCAGCAAATGCATTGCCCGCTGCCGCAATCAACAAAGACATAAAAAACACGAAAAAGCTCTTTCTCAATATCATAAAACACCTCCGTATTGGATCACCAATATTCATGCTCAGCCTTGTATTTACTGGCAAACACAATCATAGACAATCACCCGCAGGTTCTCAACATAAACCAACCAGCTCGATTTATCGTCTTTTAGGCAGGCTGAATATCATGGCCTTTTCGCGCACGAATCGCAGCCGACCCACTTGGATTTAAAAAAAGAATTGATTGGTCGTTTGGGAGGCATTGGGACACAAACCCCTATCTCGATGATTCTCTTCACAAAACCAAGTACACAGTTCGGCCATTATTCTTTAAAAGCGCGCTTTTTAAGAATCTTCGAGGTGATGGGGAACCTTGTGGTACAATTTTACTGGAGATGGGCATTCTGGCCTGGGAGTACACACCAAAGAGTGTTTTCTATCTCAACCTACATGTCTTAAAAGGATGCATACATGATTCAAGTCTTACTTGTTGAAGATGAACCCGATTTGAGGTTTTCACTCAAGCACAACCTGACGTTTGAGGGTTATGAGGTTGATGTTGCGGAAGATGGCGAAGAAGGTTCTCAAAAGTTTGAAGAAAACAACTACGACCTTATCATCCTCGATATCATGATGCCCAAGAAGACGGGTCTGGAGTTGCTCGAGGAAATAAGAAAAATCAATACCTCTGTACCGGTGTTGATGCTCACCGCAAAATCTGAAGAGATGGACAAGGTGATTGGCCTTGAAATGGGTGCCGATGATTATCTGGGCAAGCCCTTCGGCTTGAGCGAATTACTGGCTCGTGTAAAAGCATTGATTCGCCGCAGCAAAGTGGAAAAGCCCAAGCCCCTCATATACAGTTTTTTAGATTTTAAGCTGGATCTTGAGAATTATCAATTAACCAAGAATGGAGAGGATATTCACTTCAGCCAGAAAGAATTTCAATTGCTGAAATATTTAATTCGCCATGCCAATCAGACCCAAAAGAAAACCGATATTCTGGAAGCTGTCTGGCATTACGACAGCAATGTAACCACACGCACCATCGACACACATATTGCTCGAATCCGCAGGAAAATGATGGACCAGGAGAAGAATGAAATCATTCAAACTGTTCCAACCGTCGGCTATCGGTTCGTTGCCAAACTCAAGAAAACTTAGAGGCAAATAAAAGCCAAACTGTTTGTGACAGAGGTACACACCAAAAACACAGTCATGGATATCTGAAGGCTCTAGACTGTCAGTTATTCACCTCACTCCGTTTCAGCTTCCACTGTGGAATCAGGGATGGTCTTTAAGCCTTATCTTGACACCTGTTACCCAAAAACACTCCTGTAGAGAAAACTCAACTTTATTTCTTGTTCTTGCTACCGGAGGCTCGATAATCGTAGCCTGTCATGGTGATTTCCGGGCAGATTTCCCTTAAACGGGATCTCAAGCGGTTGCCTATGCAGTCCGTCAACGTCATCTCGCCGCTATCTGCCTCATCAAAGTAGTTTGTGGAAATCAGGGTAGGCTTGTTGAAGTTGTATCGCTTATTGAAAATGTAAACAAGCGTATTGATAATCCACTGCGTATTGTCACTGGCGAAAGAGCCCAGATCATCCAGAACCAGTACACTGCACTTGACAAGCGGGTCGAGTACCATTTCTTCTGAAATTTCAGTATGGGGGTTGTAACTGAACATCAGTTTCTTCATGAGATCGGTCATTTCCGTGAAGTAGACGTCCGTAACGCCTGCATAAATGAGGTCACCCAGTAAAGCACAGAGCAGGTGGGTCTTGCCAATTCCCACTGTACCCATGATCAACATGCCCATTGCTTCCCGATGTTCTTTGCCTTCGAGAAAGGTGTCTAAATAGATCTGCAACAGGTTACGACATTTTTTCAGGGCCTGAAATTGACTATGCCAGGTTTTTGTAGACTTTTTTCGGAAAGGAGTACCATCCCAGGGGACAAATGGCTCACGATGATCGTCTGAGGGATCTGCAAGTGCCCATCTCTTGTATTTAAAGGGAATCTGAAAGGGGTTTGCCGAATGTGGTGATTCGCTCTGCAGGGTCTGATTCCAGTAACGGGAGGGAATACCGGCATTCTCAAAGCTCTCAATCAGCTTGTTTTTCCGGGTACAGGAGCATGGCGTAACCGTATCGTAACCATCCACAACCCTATGTATGTATCCCTTTCCCTTGCAGAGTGAACAAGCCATGATTCAACCTAAAACTGTAATGCGTGGCAAGTCAAACTGGCTACGCAACTGATCATTATACGCTTTTTGAAAAAACTCACGATCACTTTCTTGATCCAAGAATTCGGACAGGGCCTCTTTCAGGGCGTTGCGTTCCTCTTCAGAACACAGCTGTTCCACGACCATTAGCATTTGATGATCCAGAGCAAGGAGTTCATTTTCAAGCTCTTCATAGCACACAATTTCTGCCAGCCGCTCTTTTCTGGTGAACTCTTTCAGTTGAGCTTCAATCTCACTCAAACACGTCAAATTTAATTCTTTTATTTGACGTGTGAGCTTTTTCAGCTTTTTCAGGATCTTACCAGCGACCTCTGATTCTTCTTCATCGTAAAGTCCCGCGTGCAGAGTCTGGTATTCCTGGTGCAGTTTTTCCACATCGCCCGCCACATGGGTCAGGAGGTGGTTTTTCCGGCGTTTGCCTTGCTTCTTTCTTTCCAGAAAACGGTCAACTGCGCGCAGCACAACCTGAAGTGGGATGCCCTTTTCATGCCACTCATTGACAGCATCAAATTCCAGAGGTGATAGGATAATCTGATTCTCACGCTTAAGGGACCAATGCAGTTCGATTTCCCTGAAATACTTTTGTCCGGGTGTCAGTTGCTGTGCCGCGTTCATCAATTGCTCTTATCTGACTGTTCCGCCAACGGGAACGCCATCGGGAACGGAGAGAAAGCAAGGCACGCTGTCTTCACCACAACCGGAAGCGGCCAGAACCATACCCTGTGATTCTATTCCCATCAGCTTTGCGGGCTTCAAATTGGTGACAACAATGACTTTTTTGCCGATGACCTCTTCGGGAATATACCAGGGTGCCAGGCCTGCTAAAATCTGTCGAACTTCTGTTCCTACGTCGATTTGCATTTTCAGCAGTTTCCTGGACTTGGGTATTTTTTCACAGCTTAAAATCTTGCCGACCTTCAACTGAACTTTGGCAAAATCCCGGATATCGATTGTATTCAGTTCTTCTGTTTTTTGTTCTTCCATTGTTTTCTCCTGTGTTTACGAATGAGCCATCTGCTTTGCAGGGTAAAGCCTACCTCAGAACGAGCAGGCATGGAACCCTAAATCACGGTCACCATCAAACCAAAGCCGGCAAGTTTTTCATGCTGTTGGCATTATTGAGTATAAAAATTTACAGATGACCTCGCCTGGCTCTCTCCATAGTAACTGACAAAAACAGCGGATTTGGTCTCTTTTATTGGTATACTTGTCCTATGAAACCATTTCCGCTCCTGGTAACCTTCCTCAAAACTTATCAAAAACACGCACTGCTTTCCCTGGTCATCTTGACTGCAGCCGTCCTTATAATCATTTCTGTCGGAGAGATCTCAACGCCTGGAAAAACACTGTCGCCTGAGGATTGTCCGCTCACAGCCATTGAGTTTGAAGGCCCGTGGCAGACAGTTGACTTTATCATAAACGGTCGTTCCATCTATCAACCCATTCAAAAAGAGATACCCATAGAAGAAGACCGTGCTGTTTCTGTCTTTCAATTCATGAGCGAGAACTTTTACACATGGCAAGCTCCTCGGCGTTGTCACTATGAAAAAAACTACTTGTACGGTCTTGGATATGGAATGTGTGGAAGAGAATCCACAATTTTGACGGCTATTTGGCATCAAGAAGGTATTGCAAGCCGATCCATCCACTGGCCTCACCATGTTATGGCGGAATGCGACATTAATGGCTCTCCCTCTCTTTTTGATGCCCAGCATGGTCTGGATTTCAATCGGTTGCTTCCAGGTAGAAGCGGTATCAGGCAATTCCAGGAAAATGCTTTTACGCTCCCCGAGGGATACGACCCCGTTGGTTACAGCTTTGCCTATTTGAGTGAGTTCTATTCGGACCGAAACTACGAAATCATAAAAGAGGACAAGGGTCTTGAAACGCCAAAAATTTCTTTAGCTGTAGGTCAAAAGGCCATTCTAAGAAAGAGAAAAAGCCTGGCATATTTTCCCCTTCCTCTGCCTGATGGGAAAGTAGATGATCGCACACACCTGGTACCCTGCTATGAACTGCATGTTACTTTTAAATTAGTAGATAATGAAAATATAGAGTTGAATATCGATCTTCCTTTTTTAGGATTTATAGGTTCTGAAGAAATACAACTAACTTATTTCCAAAGCCCTGGAAAAAGAACACAGAAAACGCTCAATTTAAACGAAGCCAACAGGGAGTTTCACGCAACAGAAGGTCCCTTAAATCTTTCTTTTACAAAAAAGAGTCCTGAAGAGGAATCCTGTACGGCAGTATTCCTGATGGCTGGATGGCTGGGAGACCGTTTTTTCAACACGTTTTCGCAGGAAAATGAATTCCTGAGTAAAAACACAGGTCCAGGCAGCATTGTTCTGCATCGCAGTCCGGCAACAGAAAGAGTTTGGATAAGCTCAATCGAGTTACTTACTGAGCCTCGGATTCACAAACCCACTCAAGTGAAGGTGACCGTTTCCTGGGATAATATTCAACTCGATCAGCCCGCCAGTTTCAATCTTTACCTCGATTCCCTTACATCCAAACTCCCTTGGGATGTCTGGCAGAGGATTTCACGATGGACGTGGACATACAGCCCGAAACTTCACGGCATGAAGGGGAGTGAAAGCTTTGATGTATATTGGGTGGTGACGCCTAATGCGGGATTTTACAGACCACCACTCATGCGCACACTTTTTGGCCATGTAAAGGGCCCCTTTATCAATTCAGGTCAGACCGGTTTTCAACTGGATTTCACATGTTTAGCCGGGGAATAAAATAGACCCAAACAACTTCTCCGTTATCGAACCCACAACTTGTTTCCAACGACGCTGTAACCCTCCAGACCCAACCACCTTCACCTTTAAAGTATCTAAGTCGTTGTTATGAATTGCTTTATAAGATATTTTTTTCTGTATTGCTTTTTTCCAGAACATGAATGCAAGAATCCACATGCTAAAAAGCACTTACTTATGCTAAAGTTCGATGGTTCGCTGGGTGCATATTCCCGGACAGACTTTGTTTTAGTGCAATGCTGAAAAAAACAGGGCCATAGGCACTCATCATTTTGGGCACTGAAAAACAATTTACGCGTAAGCAACGGTTGTAAAAGGGGCCCTCTGGAAGAAGGAATTGGAATAAGAGGCAAAAATGAGTGATCAACTTTTCTCCGTTGGGGATTTTCTGTATATTTTATTGAAGCGAAAGGGAATACTGTTCTCAGCCTGGATCCTGCTATTCGCTCTTTTTATGGTTTACGGCTTTGTGGCAAAGAAGACATACGAACTCGAAGGCACCTTATCCATAGGTAAATTCAATGAAGAACTGCTGGAGGAAGGTGAATTTGTCGCACAAAAACTTCAGGACTACAGTTTCATCAAACAGGCCATGGATGAAGCCGGTGTCAAGCTGGATGTTTCCGTTTCAAAGCTGCAGAAACTGATAAAAACGGAAGTTGTCAACGAAATTAAGAAGAACAAGGATGTCGGTCTGGTTCGATTGCGTATCCGCTATAAAGATCCGCAAAAAATTGTCGCCATCTTTAAAGCTCTAACACGGAAAATTATCCACGAGCACGAGCTCCTGCTGGCTGAAGCTAAAACAATTCTGGACAAAGAAGAGAAGGAAATAAGGGACCTGATCAACAAAACCATTGAAGCGCAGGAATTGGATGTCAAGATCTCTAAAGACACCATTCTCAATACAGCTGGAAAAACCGTTCCCTCTCTTTTATTGGCTGAGCACAACTTGTCCTCCAATCGCAATCTCCAGTCCACGATGATTACGAGTCTTTACAAAGTGGTTATGAGCAGAGAAGCGATTACAAAATCGGTACCCACACAGCTCTCAGCAGAACCACAGGTTCCCGATGCCCATATTCGACCTGTCTGGATGGTTGTAATTGCCATCGGGATTATGGCCGCCTCCGTTTTCGCCTGTGCCACGGTCATGTTCTTCCACATTTTAGAGGAAGACGTCAAGCCTCGATTCACCAAAGGTTAATATGCTTCCCGTTTCACTCATTTTACTGGCCGGACTCGCTTGTTTCGTGAGCTGGAAACTGTTTGGTGACTTTTTCTCTCCACCGGCTATTTTTATTTTCTTTTGGTGTTTTTCACTGGGCTTCTTTTTCATGGACCTGGTGCAATACAACCCGCTCAGCACAACCTGCCTCCTTGCCATTGCACTGGGTGGGTTCAGCTTCCTGGCGGGCTGCTTCTTTCCCATGAGCCAACTCATCCTCAAACCGGGTTTACTCAACAATCGTCCGCGCTTTCACTTATACGACAAAGTGAGATTCGAGAAGGGCATGATGGTTCTCTTCGCTCTGGGTGTCGTTGGTTTTCTCATTCAAGTTTATCACTTGCAAACTCAAATCGGGTTTCGCAATTTCCTTACAAACCCGCAGGCCGTAAGAGAGGTGCATTCCAACGTCAAGTACCTGGGTTTCTTCAACATTCTCAATCTCGCCAATTTCGCTATTGGCTCCATTTACTTTTTCCTATACCGAAAACCAAAAAAATGGGTTGTTTTCATGGTCATTTGGGCCATAATCACCACATTTATTTCAACCGACCGCACGCGTTTCTTCTACGCCGTTATATGGAGCTTCTACAATATTTTTTACTTGAGGCACCGCATTGTTCTGAAGATGAAGACTGTCATGCTGGGAGCGGGAACGCTGGTCCTTCTCATGTTTTTTTTCCTTCTGGTTGCGGTGGTGTACAAGAAACAAGCTTACGATCACAACCAAATCTACATTAATCTGCCCAAGGAGGTGGGTTTCCTGGCTGATCCCTACATCTATCTCACAGGATCCTATCCGGTTCTGGACGCCTTTCTCGATGATCAGGAACAGGGTGAACCCCTCTGGGGAAAACACACATTTGAACCTCTCGTCAAGGTCATGGAGGCATTGATACCCAATTTTCAGCGGGCAGAATTGGTGGGCCGCTTCTACCCTGTCCCGCTGGAACTCAATGTGGGGACCTTCTTACAGCCGTTTTTCTATGATTTTGGCTGGGCAGGAATAGCTATTATCCCGTTCGCAATCGGATGGTTTTTCTCCTGGGTTTATGTGAGGATGAGAAAATCCAAATCGCTTTTCCTGGTTTACACTTCAGGCGTTCTGGCTTTTTGCACCACCATTTCCATTTTCGTCAATCACTGTACTCAAGCGGCCACCTGGTTTTTTATCATTGTAGGATGGCTTCTTTTCTCTTATGCAAAAGGCAAAGAAGAAACGGATTTAAACCAGTTCAGAGAGGGTATTTATCCAGACCAAGCCGTTGATACATCGAGTAGTTTTTCCTGAGCTGCACGCAACTACCCCGCTAAAGCATCCCAAAACAATTTGACGGCCGATATCGTGACCACCGCCACAAGAAGCATGTGGATGAAAGGAGCGCCGTGCTTAATCGCGACCTTGGTGCCAAGCCAGGCTCCGATCATGTTTCCCAGAGCTAAAATAAAACCTGTTCCCCATTCAACCTGACCGTTTAGCAGGAAAACGACCAGAGCCAGAGGCGTAAAAGCAAAAACAACCAACAGTTTAAGCGCGTTTGCCCTTACCAGGTCGTATCCTGCACCCAAAACGAGAGCCGCAAGAAGAAAGATACCTACACCTGCCTGAATAAAACCGCCATATAAACCAATCAGGAAGAAGAGAGGGCCCGCCAGCCACATTGGCAGGCCTTTTTTTTCTGATCCCTCGGTTGGTGCCGATTTTTTCAGCCACTTCTGAGGCTTGGCAATCATAACGATCAACATAACAACCATCATTATCCCAATGGTCAGCCGCATGATTTTATCGTTCAGATCAACGGCTATCTGTGCACCGACAATGGCACCAATGACTGCAGGTACCAGGAACCATTTGCCTTTCTTCGTATCGAGAACACCTTCCCGACAAAAACGACTAACGCCAATCACATTCTGACATAAAATCGCTACGCGGTTTGTTCCATTGGCCGTATTGGCGGGCAGCCCCAGAAAAATGAGCAAGGGCAGTGTAATCAGTGACCCGCTTCCTGCCAGGGTATTGATAAATCCGGCCGCAATACCAGCCAGTATAAGTATAGGATAGAACCACCAATCCATTATTGTCATCCTTCGGTGTCAATCGAAATCAGGAAGAGTGTAACCAGATTGGCAGGAGATTGCGAGCTTTGATTGGCTTTTCAGCTGGAAAAGTTTAGAATAAAGCCCGTTGATTGGTGAGGTGGTATGGATACGGGCATGGATCACCCATCTATAAATTGATTTTTTTGATACATTGAAAGTTGGTTTGGCAGCCAGTAAAGTTGTAGAATTACCAAGAGGTTTTGTCATCCTGAAAAGGCAAACTACATGATTTGTAATTTGAGTTGAACACATTCATTGAGAAGAATACAAGGTTGAAAAAGTGAACAATTTCAAAATATCCAAAATATTTTATTTTTCAGATGATTTCTCTCCAGAATTTCTCCGTGCCTTTCACAAGAAAATCACATTCCTCAACTATCACAGGTTAACTTGGCTGTCTGTGGTTATTGTCGTCATCCACCTACCCCTTTTGGGTCTTGATTTCTTTCGGATTACGTCCACTCAAGGCTGCGAAAAGGAGTTTTCGCAAATGATTTTTTACAGTCATATAGCGATTACATTTATATCGGCATCTTATTTCTGTATTTCAAAATATAAAAAGCTGAACTCGGAAAATGAGGTCGCAATATTTAATGAAACGCTTATTTTGTTGGGCTCTTATTTGCTTTTCATCGCTATTATTTTCCTGTCATATGCCGATTTTCTCATGGTAAACAGTATCATTGTCTATATCGCCAGCTTATTCGTTTTTTCTGTTTTTGTGGTGCTGACACATTTTAGTAGTTTGTTCTTTTTCATTTTTAACACCTTTTTACTTTTTTATCTGCTGCAAACCAATGGTCAGACAGCTTTAATGATGAACCAGAAAATCAATCTGGTTGTGTTTTCTCTTTTCGCCTGGTTTATTTCGCGCGTCATTTATTACCAGCAGCTGAAAGATTATAAACAACTGACTGATAACAAGAACCTGGTAGAATCCCTGCAAAAAGCGAAAGAAGATGTGAAAGTGCTTTCAGGATTCCTGCCAATTTGTTCCTATTGTAAAAAAGTCCGGGATGATGAAGGGTACTGGAGTCAGCTTGAGGCCTATATCGGCAAACACTCCGAAGCAACATTCAGTCACGGAGTCTGCCCAGCATGCATAGAGAAACATTACAAGCACAAGTCCAGCAGTTAAAACCAATACAGTTAAACATGGTTTTCTTTTGAGACGGTTAAAACCCGTTTCAAAAGGAAACGGGATTACCGGAAAGAGGTGGTTCTCAAAACACCGAAAAGAAATTAATCCAACACATAGTCCTTGTACTCTTTCTTGATTTTCTCCATGAACTCCTTGGACACCCTGATGGAATCTTCTTCTGTATCAATTACTTTAGGGGTGATCATGACGATGAGCTCATTTCGTGAGCTGCCCTGATTTTTATTCGTAAAAAGGTGCTTCAGAAGAGGTATGCGACCAAGAAGGGGAACAAAAGTTTTTCCACCTGATTCCTGATCTGAAATCATACCACCCATAACAACTGTCTGCCCATCACGCACAATCATTTCCGTATTGAGATCATTCTGATTGATAGGAGGCGCTGGTATGTCTGGACTCGCTTCACCTGGACTGGAAACACTAAGCTCTATTTCCATTCTAATGAGCCCATTGGCATTGATATGGGGGGTAACTGTCAAGCTGACACCTGTATTGCGATACTGTATGCTTGAAGACACGAAAGGTGTTGATGTGCTTGATGACTGCCCGGGATAAGTCGTCCTCGAGTTGGGGATGGGAACATCTTTGCCAATGGAGATTGAAGCCGGTTTATTATCAATGGCCATCATGTGGGGCTGTTGCAGGATATTGGCAAAACCCTTGGTTTTTGCAGCATCGAGCCTGGCTTTTAAAACATCAGTGAAACCCTTGAAAGTGTAGGAAAAGAAGTTACCTCCACCTGAACCACTCAAGAGGCCAAGCGATCGATAACGCTGTTCAGTGCCCCCTTCACCCAAGCTTTGGCTTTCTTCTGCTCCCAAAGCCAAATCACCGCTCTGGCCAGACCAATCGAATCCAAGGGAAAACGTGTCGTTCAAGTCAACCCTGAACACGGTCACTTCGAGAAAGACCTGGCGAGGCAGAATATCTATCTTCTCCAATGTCTTCCGAATCTTATGATATTGGTTGGGAGTCGTATGAAAAATCAGAGCATTGTTCTCTTCATCAACAATCATGGTTTCTCCGTTTTGGTTTTGTCCGCTTACTGGAGTTGTACCTGGACTCATGCTGCCGCCTTTGTTCGCACGGTTCGTTCGGTTCATGTTGTTGGCTTTCGCGTTCTGGTTCGGGTTCGTTGTTCGCCTGTTGGAGGCACCCTTACTGCCAGATGAGGCCGCTCTTCCCTGTTGAATACCCAAGAGCGAACTCAGGGTGTTGGACAATGTGGCAGCGGTTGTGTTCTGAACATTGTAAATAAATATGGTGGGTTCTTCGAACTGAGCTTCCTGGTCCAGTTTTTCGAGCCAGAAGGATATTTCATCAAAAACATCCCGGAATGTGCTGATAACCAAAATGGCATTTAACGCTTCGATCGGATGAATGCTGACCTGTTGTGATTCTGATTCATAGCCGTAAGCAGTCATTATTTCATCGAGTTGAGTTGCCATTTCCGTTGCATCCACAAAAGACAGATTATACAGGACCATCTTCTTGTTGTAGAGTGCGCTGACATCGAACAAGGGGATGATATCCATGGCTTTCTTGATGAAGTGATTTTTGTCAATAATGATTATTGCGTTGTGTTTCGGCTCTTCCATCACTCGTGCTGAAGGACTTAAGAATCCCTTTATAATGTTAGACATATCGCTAGCCGTAACATATTTTAAAGGAATAATCTGCATAGCGAGTTCTTCTTGCAAGAGGTTTTCATTGGGTCGGCTGCCATAGAGCATGTTCAAACCGGGAATGACATCCGCTGAATCCAGAGGAACAATTCGAATGAACCCCGCTTCCTGAACCCATGTCAAGTCGTGCAACTTGAGAAGTAAATCAAAAAGCTCGGATGTCTTCATTTTCGCTTCGCCCTCAACCATACCAATGGTTATGGTTTGATCCTTAACCGAAGGATCGATAATGTAGTTCACTTTCATAATTTGGCAGAGCGTGTGAATGAGATCGTACATTTTCGCTTCTTCGGTGTTAATCTGGGGCGCCTCAGGGTCCACTTCAAAAGGCAGTTCTTCTTGTCGCTCCAGCACTTTGTCAGGCAGAAAAACGGATTCCCTGATTTCTTCCTGCTTGTGGTCCACAACAATCTCTTCTGGAGGAAGCTCTTCTTCTTCCATTTCTTCTATTTTTTCTTCTTCGGGCTTCTCTTCTCTGGAAACCACATTATCCGAAAACTTACCCTTAAAGGCCTTCTCTAGCAAATCAGGCTTTTTCTCACAGGAGATCAACACCAATAAAGTGATGATAAGAAGTGGGATAGTAGTAATATTTTTCATGGTCAATTCCTGTTAAAAGTCTATTTTTGGTTGTGTTTTATTGGTTTTCTTGATAATTTTTGGCGCGTTCTTTTTCTGTAACTTTGAAACCTTTTTTTTGTTTTGTTTTATCGGTGGTTTCTTTTTCTTCTTTCCCTTCGTTTTTCCTTTAACACTTTTCTTTTGTTTTAATGGAGAGTTTGCGGCTAAAGATTTTTTGCTCCCGCCTCTTTTGTCTTTTTTCTTTTCCTGTTCAAACAATTTAATCGTGTGTTTTTGAACCCCCTGCTTGAGAACCACCTGATCATAGGTAATTTCGTCCACCTGATAACCATTGGCCTTTTCACCAGGGGCAAGGTATTTAAAGACGGGCTTTCCCTCCACCCTGAACGAAAGCAGTGCGTATTTCATTTTTCCTAAAATCAGCGTACCATCACAAAGAGGCAGATCGACAGGTACAGCCGGTCCTTCATCAACCTCTTCCACTTTTTCTTTCTTTCCCCGGGCGGGATCAAACGGGTTTCTATCCAGAATCTGGTCCACTAAATTCTGAGATAACAGTTGATTGAAACATAGGCATAATATCAGTATTCTCATATTCTTCCCTTCCCGCGTTTCTTATTGGTATGGGTTAGAGGACGAGGTTTTTTAGCCAACTCTTTTTTAGTGGGAACGGCTTTCTGGCGGCCTTTCTTTTCTTGCACCTTTGTCTGTTCCTTGTTCTCTCTGTTCTTCAGCTTGGTCGCTGGTTCTTTTTCCTCTTTCTTGCCGGTTTTGATTGGTTTAACGACGGTCTTTTCGCGGCTTTTTTCTGCCTTGTTTTTAGGGGATTCTCCAGGAGTATCGACTTGAGTTACATCAAGAGCCTTTTCTTCCTCTGTTACGGGATCGTTATGTTCTTCACCTTGTTTAACTTGATAAAGCGTCGCTAAAACACAGGAGCCGCGAACCGTTACCTCTTCATCGGTTTCCTCTTTCTTGTCACGGCGTCTTCTCTTTCTCTTTTTGTTGACATTGATGTTCAAGGTATCCACAGCCATGAAGTACTCTTTTTGACTTGTCTCTCCCAGAAAATCAAGAAGATTGACGAGAGGACAGTTGAACCCGAAATAGGCTTTTACCTGCGTGAGCTCGCTTCCCTTGTAGAGTTCCTTAGACCGCCTTTTGTTGAGTGAATTTAAATTGATATCTGTTTTATCAGCTACTTTGGTGATGTCTTCCTGCAACAAAAACTGCGCGTCATTTTTGGATTTCATTCTCAGGATACGCTCTTCGGCATCTTCCATGATTTTAGATAAAACCTTCGTCTGCTTGATATAATTTTTGGGATTGTCTTTTAACCTTTCCAGTAACACAGTTTGTGCATTCATGGAGGTTTCAATTTGAAATTGAAGATCGAGTTTCTTTTGGGCATAAGCTTCATAAGCCCAATTTGCCAGGTAAATAATCAGGACCACAATCATGAACTTGATGATTTTCCCTTCTCTCTTACTAAACTTCCTACTCATCGAATGCCTCCAGGACGATTTCCATTTTCAGGTTCGTTTTTCGCTTCTGGCCCGACCTGGCTTTACTGATAGCATTGGCCGTGTCGACATTGGTAAAGTAGGGTAATTTTTGAAGCTTGTTCCTCACCTCAAAAAAGTCATCTGTTTCAATCTGCATGGTCAACTTGTAACCATCCCGAATGGCAAAACTGGTGAGAAAAGAATGGTCAGGAAGCTCATGCGCCAAAATCCCCATTACCTTTAAAACGAGGTTATCGCCATGAATGTACTTCTTGTAAGCTTCTACTTTCTCCTTGCGTTCCTCAAATTCATTTCGTACTTGAGTCAATTCTTGAAACTGTTCTTCCAGTTTATGGTTCCTCGATTGGTACCGATCCAGTTCAGCAACCAGCGCCTGATAGTCTTTGTATTCCCTTGACATGTACCACCCAGCAACAGCCAGAAGCAGGACAATCCCGATTAAGACCGGTAATTGATGGTGTCTTTTCTGCAGTTTAACGGGAAGGATATTCAGATTACAGGGCACTTTCTCATGGATGGATGTCAAAGACAAACCAACGCCTGACAGGCTTTGCGCAGGAATGACATTGTCTTTGGTGTCTTTTAATTCCGTAAGTTCAATCCCCAGTTTTTTCAACAGAAAAACGTGCGCATCTGTAGCGGAACCCGACAGGATAAAATCATCGACCTCATACGGATCAAGGCGAGTTTCACTGAATGCTGCCTCCAGCGTTCGTCCGAGCTTTTCTTCAGATAGTTCGCCTTCCAATTGACTGTAATAGACACCGCTAAGGTGACCTTCTTTGAGTCCGAGAACTTCGATTTCATTCGGTGTAAAATGCAGTATGGCCAAATTCTTTTTCTTGAATTGGCTCCTGTATATTTTGGAACAGGCATTGACGAGAACCAGATGCTCCACGGTAATACCGGCTAAATGCAGACCCCACTTTCTGATGAGTCCAAACACTTTACCGATGTATGTCTTGGGAATGCAGTAAATCTGTACTTTCAGCAGGTCCTCCCTGCCGATGATCTGATGAAAGACATCGATTTCCTGAGGATCCCCGGGATAGAGCGCTTCAATCTGATATTCAATGGTATCTGAAAGTGATTCTTCGGCCTCTTTTGGGAATTCTGATACAAAGGGATGAACTTCCGATCTGGGTATGGCAAGAAAGGCATCGGCTCGTTTCACTTTTGCTCGAGACACAAACTCGTCAATAAAATCCTGTATTTCCTGATCTTCGAGTTTCTCATAGTTTTCCAGAACGGCCGTTTCTTTATACTGGAATTGATTGAATCGATTGCCGATTGCCGTCAACACCAGGTTAGGCCCCGAAAAAGCCAGGCCCCAGGCCTTTGTTTTCAGGTTAAGTTCATAATTCATCATCGTTTTCATTGCGGGGGTCTGCCTCGTCTGCGTGTTCAAGAGTGAAGTCCTTGTGACTGATTATGGAGTAAACCTTCTGGCCACCGATATATCGGACTTCTTCTTCAACGGTGTACCGCACAGGAGAATCAAAAATAAACCCTGTGGATTTGATTGTAAAATGATTTCCGCTTTTTATGGTAAAAAATTTGCTCAACTTATCAGTTGCTTCCAGTGAAATCAATGACCCTGCCTCCTGGACATTCTCAAAAGCCTTTTCTTCACGGGCATCTATAATTTCCTGTGCTTCTTCATCGCTAACCTCAAGAAAAGCCACCAGAATTTCCCTGGAGCAGGAGTTAATATCGAAATGGGTAATCGTGGGTGGACTCATACCCAGAATATCTTTCAAGCCAGGCCCTCTGGCACCTTCACTGAATCCGCCGTGATACATCTCCTCCGTGATACCCTTGACCAGCATGATTTCTTCAACACTTAAAAAGGGTCCGTTTCTCGGTTCGTAGGAAGGAGTCAAGGTGGAATAGTATTCGCCTTCAGCGCCCATGGGATTGAGTTCATCGTCTTCGTCTGTCCAGTCCAGGATGGCATCGATCATGGCATCTCTTTCCATTTCATCTTCTGTAAAAAGAGAAAGTGCTTGATTCCAAAGATCGCGATTCTGAGAGTTAACCGGCATCTTGGCCGATTCTGACTCAATGTAACAGACACAATAGCCTTCATCGAACTCGTAGGCATACTTCGTTTTGGGCTTGAATTCTTCTTCGGCTCGATTCCTGGTAGCTGCAAAATCAAATTTGGTTTTTTCAATACCGGCTCTGGCCAGCCAATAGGCTTTTGTTTTCTCTTTCAAGAGCCGCGTGCGGTCGATGTCCATTCGGGAGGACTGAATTAAACCCAGGGTTATGATGACCAGGGCGACAATAATCCAGAGTACCGTCAAGAGGATATTACCCCGTCTACTTCCCGGAATGGCGGTCCCTTTTCTATTGACCATCAAAGAAGTCCCCTTGTTTGCTGCCTCTTCGATCCAGGTTCCCACTGCTGTAAACGGGAATGACCATTCGAACGCCGTCGAGTTCCTCTGTATCGACGTCCTCTGTGATTCCGGGCTCTTCATAGAAGAGAATGAACTCGATAGCAGACGGATACGTTCCGCTGTTGCCCCGAACATTCCAGCTTGTTTCCCAGTCTTCCTCTTCATCTTCCTCTTCTGCGTCCCGGCTCTCTGCATTTGGTTTTCGATAGCGAATGGAGAAACGTCTCAAAGGCCCCAACAGGGTCACCTGAGTCGTCGCCTCAGACTCTTCGTTAAATATTGCATCCAGAGGAACATCGTCACTCTCGTCTTCGTCTTCCTCTTCATCTTCATCCAGCTGACCCTCTTCAAGGTCCTCAGGACGATTTTCAATATCGGCAGATGCTCCCGTTTGGTTCATGAATAAATTGGTCTCCTGAATAACGAGATAGAGATTACCTTCCAGCTCTTCGACATCCTCTGAATCTTCACCATCTTCAACGCTGTGTTCAGGAGGCGGTGGGCCCTCAGCGCCAATGGAAGGGGGCTCTCCGTCCTGTTCCGTATCACCTTCATCCTGCACAACATAGTATTTGACGGAAACTTGTCCTGGAAAGTCGGATAAAAATGAAACCGTAGAAACAAATTCAAGTAACTGGGTTTCGCCTTTAAAGTAACTGGCTCCATTGGGCAATTGAAAGGCGTCTTCTTTTTTACTGTCCTTTTTACGGTCTCGTTTATTATTTACTTTGCCCTGTCTGTCTTTGCGTTTTTCAGCCTTTTTCGCTTGTTTCCTTTTGCTGGCCGGTTTTTGATTGTTCAAATTTTGAGCATCTTCAAGATAGAAAAGACTTGAACACTGTCGTTTGATGAGATCCAGTACCGTACGTCGGTTGTAATTGACGGCTGTTGTCTTTTCAACAGCTTCCCAGGCGTTAATGGAAGCTCTCAGGCTGCCGGCTATAATGACCACCACCATAGCACCCAGGAGTACGGCAAGCATGAGTTCAATAAGCGTAAACGCCCTTTTCACATCTCTTCTCCCCACAAGTAATAGGTCGTCAGCTCATAGCTGGATTCACCGTAACCCTCAGGCCATCTGGTGGTTGCAACGACTTTGAGTAGCACGATATCGGTATCGACATCCAATTCGGTATCTGCAGGTTCAATGTGGACGTTCCAGATATAATCGCCATCTTCACCACTTAAATCAGCATACTCATTCCAGTCATCGGCTTCATTGAGGTCGATGTAGGTCCAGTGCAGTTGATTTTCGGTAATAAAAATACCCCTTTCATAGTCCTGAATGCGCTGAACGGCATTTATCGTCCGCGTTTGCGATCCAATTAACACGACCAAAGCAATAGCTAGAATCATCACAGCAGCCATTACTTCTACCAGCGTAAACCCCCTTCTGCTCATTGATCCACCTCAACAGGTTCTTCCGATTCCTGAAAAAAGGCCTGAACTTCCTCGGTTTTTAATTTGAGAACTCGACCCCGTCCGGAAATCAGATTCAATTCAGAGAGAAAGGCCGTTTCAACTTCTTCCTTCTCTTCATTGTAAACAGCCAGTAACATGGACATAGTAATCAAACCCCGACCTTCTGATATATAAACAGACTCTGTGCTTTCATCATCATAGGACGATTCGTCTTCGGCATTGGCTGTTGCCAGTCTCTCAGGTGTCAGAAGTCTTTCATTCAGCTTAATAGCCAGAACCTTTGCTGACGATTCAAGTTCTGCCGTTCGCTTTTCACTGAGCCTCGGATCTAAGTAGGAAAACGACTTTTTCTTCGTGTCAAATTCAATGACAAGGGGAACACCTGTAGCCTTGGTGTAGTCCAGCATGCTGCGCATGAAGGAAATCAGATGATTGGCATCATTGCGTACTTGAATGGATTCCCGTCCATTCATGAACACGACACTGGCACCCCCTAACAAGATGAGAATAATGGCAACCACTGCCATAAGCTCCACCAGCGTGAATGCATGCCTTGATTGACGCAAACGGGAGACATGTCTTAAACCCACATGTACTTTAAGCAAGTCTCTTTGGCTTGTAAAGGGGCTGTGTAAACGGGTGTATCTCAAACCGCATAAGTGAGGGTGTCGGGTATTGAAAATGGACATACCGTGACTCTATGCCAAGAAGACTCTTCCATTCATCGTGGAAAGAAAAGTCCGATCTTGAGGGTTACTCCTCATCCCCTTCTTCACTCCAGCTCTTGATGTCCCGAGCGGCACCGTCACCGCCTTCTTTGCCATCGCTGCCAAGACAGATGATTTCATATGGACGGCCATCATTACCCGGCACCGTCAACTCGTACTTGTTCTGCCAGGGATCTTTGAGTTCTTTTTCAAGATAGGGACCGTTCCAACCGCGTACTTCATCAGGCTCTTTGACCAAATCTCGTGTTTTCTCGGGAAACTGGCCTGTTTCCATGCGGTAAAGCTGAATGGCCTGCTCCAGTTTCTTGATATCTGTTTTGGCACGTGTCACCTTGGCCTTGTCAACCTGGGTAAAGAATTTGGGTGCAATAACGGCCGCCAAAAGGCCAATAATGACGACAACAGCCATCATTTCCACCAAGGTAAAACCACGGTTCAGCCTAACTTTTCTTCCTGTTTTGTTTTCATTTTGGTTCATATTTTTCGTTCTCCTAATATACTAAATAGCTGCTTGGCTCAGGCTTGTGACGGCTAACAGCATGGCCGCTACAATGAACCCAACAACCACGAACATGGCGATGATCATGACAGGTTCAAACATAGCCAATAGCCTTTTGATGTTTCTCTCTATATTTTGCTGGTAGATGCCAGCCACTTTTTGGAACATTTCACCAAGGGTTCCCGTTTCTTCTCCAACGGTAATCAGATGAACAACCATTTTGGGGAAGACTTTCGCCTGTGAAAGAGCCACACTCATGCCATCGCCTCGCTTGACAGCCTTAATGGCGGGTTCCATGGCCTTGATGAACACGGAATTATCGAACAATTCACGAACAATGGACATCGCTTCTAAAAGTGACACCGAACTGGTGAGAAGAATTCCAAGAGCATTGGAAAACTTGGTTACTTCAACCTCCGTGATAATGGTTTTCAATACCGGTGCCCTTAATTTGAAGCGGTCCCACTTGTACCTGCCTTCAGGTGTTGATTTCCATCTTGAGAACCACACCCAGATAATTAGTACCAGAGCGCTCAGCAACCATTTATAGGTTGAGAGGAAGTTGGTTATATCAACCAGGGACCTTGTAATAAAAGGCAGTTCCTGACCCACCTGATCAAAGACTTCCTGAAACCTCGGCAACACAAAAAGAACCAGTACCAGCACCGTTCCCAAACCAACAAGCAAGAGAATGGAAGGGTAGATGAGGGCAGAAACAAGAAAGGATTTCAGGTTTTGCCTTGATTCCTGATAGTCCCGTAAACTGAAGAGAATTTTTTCAAGCACGCCTGCGGTTTCACCTGTTTTAACCATGTTGATGTAAAGCCGGCCGAAGACACGTGGATGTTTGGCTAGCGATTCGGCAAAACTCTGGCCTGCTGATACGTCTTTGAGGACCCGTTGAATGACGTCCTTCATGGGAGTGTGCTGGGTGGTGTCGATCAAGAGCCTCAATGCCTTGGCCAGCGGCAAGCCCGCTTTGAGTAAGGTCGCAAGCTTATCTGTAAAATCCAATACATGAGCACCGCTGATGCGATTGGAGGGCAACAAGGCCTCTAAATCAAAGCCCTTCAGTGAAATTTCCTTGCGCTGTTGGTTTTTATCTGAAACAAGAATGGGAAACAATCCCATTTTCTCCAGCTTTTCAAGTGCTTTTTGTTTGCTCTCCATTTCAAGCTGCCCGGTTTCCACTTTCCCGTGGCTATTGGTTGCGCGATAGTAAAAAGTAGCCATCAATGTGCCTCGTGCGTAACCCGGAACAACTCTTCAACGGTTGTTACACCGTCAAGCACTTTCCTCCAGCCGTCTTCCCGCAGGGTCTTCATGCCCTTTTTTCTTGCCAGAGAACGCAGCTCCGTTACATCCGGACGTTTCATGATCAGGGCACGAGTCTCATCGTCAAGACGAAAAAGCTCATAGATGCCTTTACGTCCCGAATAGCCTGTCTCACCGCAGAGTTTGCACCCCTTGCCTCTGTAAAACATGGCTTCGGTAGGGTCATCGACTAATTTGTAAATATGTCGGTGAAAGCCGTAATCCGGTTTGTAAGGTTCCTTGCAAGCCGGACAGATAACACGCACCAGGCGCTGAGCCAGAACACCCTGCAGTGTTGAAACGAGCAGGTAATCTTCAATTCCCATATCAAGCATCCGGTTTACCGCGCCCGGTGCATCATTGGTGTGCACCGTGGAAAAGACAATGTGCCCGGTCAGGCTGGCCTGTATGGCAACTTCAGCTGTTTCAGAATCCCTGATCTCGCCAACCATGATGATATCGGGGTCTTGACGCATAAGCGTTTTCAATCCCGATGCGAAAGTCAGTCCCACTTTGGTGTTGACATGAATCTGGTTGACACCTTCCAATTGATACTCCACCGGATTTTCAATGGTCAAGATTTTCTTTTTCTCGTCATTTAACAAGTTCAACGCGGCGTAAAGTGTGGTTGTTTTCCCGCTGCCAGTGGGACCGGAAACGAGAATAATGCCATGCGGCTGGGAAATGAGCTCGGTTAATTCGCTCTCCAGTTTGCTGTCGAGACCGAGATTGCTCATGTTGATGAGTGAAATGGACTCTTTATCCAACAGCCGCAAAACAACGGACTCACCGTAGAGGGTCGGAACTGTCGAAATCCTGAAATCAATTTCTTTTCCCAGGATTCTCATTTTAAGACGACCATCCTGGGGGACGCGTTTCTCGGCAATATCTAGTTTGGAAATAATTTTAATTCTGGAGATAACAGCCGGAGCCAAATTGACCGGTGGTGATTCCATTTCTTTCAAAACGCCGTCTACCCGATATCTTACCTTGAGAACACGTTCAAACGGCTCGATGTGAATATCACTGGCTCTCATCTCAACCGCCCGGGAAATAATGAGATTCACCAGCCTGATAACAGGCGCCTCTGAAGCCAAATCCCTCAAATGCTCTACATCATCGTAATCTTCATCCATGGAGTCCACACCGGAAACAATGTCCTCCATCTGAGTGGTCCCTGAGCCAAAATAACGCTCAATAGCATCCTGTATCGACGTGGGCGGTGAAAGCGAGAGATGAAGCTCAAAGCCCAGCTTCTCTCTCAAAATGGAGAGTGCCTCCTTGTTGGCCGGATCTTCGAGAGCAATAAAAAGGGTTCGCTTTTCTTCGTCCAGTTTGTAGGGAAGGATGTTGTTACTTTTCAAAAACTTAACAGAAATGAATTCCAGTTCAGGACCCATTTCCGGAAACTGTTCCGGATCCAGATAAGGAACATCCAGTTGATCACTCAAAATAACAATGGCATCTCTTTCTGTCAGAAAACCCATATCCACAAGGATTTTGCCGATTTTAGTTCCCGACTCCTTCTGCAACAGCAGAGCTCTTTCTAGATCTTTCTGAGTGATCCTGTTCCTCTCGATCAGGTATTCTCCGAACTTTTTTCTCCCGAACTTAAATCGAGGTTTCTCTAATTCTTCCTGTAATTGCTCCAACTTTTTACCTCAGCCAGGTTACCTATCCCTTTAAGGACGGCACCTGATTCATTGTTTTCAATCCAGATATCCACCTTGCGTTTGCCAGTGGACTCATCAACTTCACCGTTTCAATATTCCAGATAGAGAAAGGCGTCGACTTACGCTGCCAATCCAACTCCCTGGTCCTCAATCATGAAAAAGCACCTGCAACAAGTGCCCTTTGACATGCTTTTAGGAAAATGATCCACTCCTGTTTTTCACTATTGGACTCTATTTTTGTGGCTTTTTCCCGAAAGCCCAACCATTGGTTGAGACGAAGTTGAACCTGGAAAAGTTCACAAAGAATATATTCTACCCGCTTTTTTAAGGGAACTCTATGAATATTCAACTTCTGCACCTGCCAGAAGCTGGAAATAATGCGTGGCGCCTCTGATCGCAATGAAAAAGACCCCGATGACATGCGTGCTGTCATCGGGGCCAAAAAAGGAGTTAAAGACGTGTTATTTATCCTGAAAGAGCCAGGTTTCCGCTGGCATTCCCCTGGGTTGCCATTTCAGAAGCAACTTTGGCCCAGGAAGCTCTTAATTCCGTAAACATATTTTTTAATTGTTCCAATACTTCCAGGTCTTCATGTAAACTGACTTTCATGAGCTGGGAACTGAAGAAGTTATAGAGTCGATCGAGGTTTCTCGCTATTTCGCCGCCGCGTTCAAAATCCAGCGTTGCCTGTAATTCTTCAACAATCGCAAGCACTTTATTGACGTATTTCATCTTGTTTTGTAAGTCGCCTTCTTTAATGGCTGTTTCGGCAGTCGTTAAAAATCGAATCATACCGTCGTAACACATGACAACCAACTGCTCCGGTGAAGTGTTGACGCTGTTGTTTCGATATTGATTAGCCGTATAAGTGGCAGCATACATCGTTGAACCCCTCCAGGTGACTCATTTTGATTGCAATGAATGGATCGTGTATTTCATTCATCTTATACTACCCTCATCGGTGAAAGCGATGCAAATCTTGAGATGTTTTATCAAAAAACGAAGCAGCTCAATGGTTGATTTTTTAAAAATCCATGATCTAAAAAACGCCTGCATCTATGGCAAAAAAAACTGAAATGAACTAAAAAACTGACGGCCATGATCCCGATCTGGATCTCTCAAAGAAATTGCCGACCGAATTTGGGGAATCCAATTGGAGCCGGACTGTCTCGATGTGTCTTTCAGGGCACAAACACTTTCAGCAAGTCACCTTTTTAATCGCTTTTCTTCTTGGTTTCCGTCCTATTATATTAATGAAAGGGAACAGGACTCCCTATAAATAGACTGCTCGCAGAGCAGCTCCCCCAATTTATCTTTACGGTTTCCGGGTTGTATATGATATAGTTTCTGGCTTGTTTGTAGGAAGGAGACTGTGTATTGCAAACATTCACCCTGAAAGCCGTGGACAAAAAAACAAAAGCCCGCAGAGCTTGTCTTAAAACAGCGCACGGGAAAATTGAAACGCCTGTATTTATGCCTGTTGGAACTCAAGGTACGGTAAAAGGTCTGACACCCAGACAAATTGACGAAACCGGGGCTCAAATTATCCTCGGCAACACCTACCACCTGATGTTAAGACCCGGATCAGAAAGGATCCGGCAGTTTGGTGGTCTTCATCGTTTCATGAGCTGGCAAAAGCCCATCTTGACAGACAGCGGCGGTTTCCAGGTTTTCTCTCTGGCCGGTATCAGCAAGAAAACGGAGGAAGGTGTCAACTTCGCCTCGCACATCGACGGTTCCAGACACATGCTGACGCCGGAAAAATCCATGGCTATCCAGGCGGATCTCGGTTCTGATATTGTGATGGCCTTTGATGATTGTCCACCCGGCGATGCCAGCTATGAACAGGCAAAAGAGGCAACCGAGCGCACCCATCGCTGGGCCAGAAGGTGTCTGGAGGCTTTCAAGGCAGAGAACCAGTTGTTGTTTGGAATTGTTCAGGGCGGCATGTTTGAAGAACTGCGCGAAATGAGTGCAGCGGAATTAAATTCGCTCCCTTTTGCCGGCATGGCCATTGGCGGTCTGAGTGTCGGTGAATCCAAGGACGTTATGTACCGCATTTTACGACATACAGCCCCTTTACTGCCTGACGACAAGCCGCGTTACCTGATGGGAGTGGGTACGCCCGCCGATCTGGTCAACGCCGTTTCGGCAGGCGTGGACATGTTCGACTGTGTCATGCCCACCCGCAACGCCCGCAACGGACAGGCTTTCACGCACACAGGCACGCTCAACATCAAACAGGCTCGTTTCAGAGAGGATCAGGCACCTCTCGATTCAAGCTGTTCCTGTTACACCTGCAGGACCTTTACACGAGCCTATCTTCACCATCTCTACCGGGCCGGAGAAATTCTCTCATCTGTCCTGATGACACTCCACAACATCAGTTTCTACCAAAAGCTGATGCAGGATGTGCGAAACAGTATTGAAGCTGGTGAATTTCACACATTACAACAAGAAATAATCAAACAGTACGGCGCTATGGATATCGCCGACTGTCTGGAGGAAAAATGAACTTAAACGGTATTCTGTTAGTAGCCGGTCAAGAAGCGGTCAAGCAGCAAACGGAGCCATGGTATGGAATGATCCCCTGGCTTGTCCTCTTCGCCTTGATGTACTTCTTCTATCTGAGGCCCAACTTAAAGCAGCAGAAAGAGCAGCGTAACATGCTCAGCAACCTGAAAGCAGGCGATAAAATTATCACCAACGGCGGCATCTGGGGAGACATCGATTCTATCGACGATCAACGTATTCGCTTGAAGGTGGCCGACAAGGTCAAGATAACCATAAGTAGAAATTGCGTTCACGCCTTGCAGTCAAAAGTAACGGAAACAGACAAAAAATCCTGATCGATACCGGAACCGGACTGAGACGGGATACACGCTCGCACTTATCGCCGCTGTTCGGCCCGTTGAATTGGGTTTGAACGATTGCCATTCCACAGTGAAAAGCGTTCTTGGCTTTTGTCATCACGTTATGCTAGACTGTGCGTCACGTCTGGAATCAGGTTGCCTGGGAGGCTGTCCGAACATCAATTTCTGGAAAACCCAAATTTACTTCAAATCCTACTGCGGGAAGTCAGTTTACTGCTGCGGATTTGTTCTTGATTAAAAGACACTGATTTGGACCCTCCTGACTTATGATGAGAGATTCCTGGTACAGATCGCCTCTTGATCTGTCAATTTGAGGAGAACTAAAAAATGAGATTTCGTTGGATCATTATCCTATTGGCCATTCTCTTGAGCCTTTTCCATTTATTTAAAACGGCTGAAGGAGAAGAGGGCTATTTTTCCAAAGAACTGAATATTCGCTACGGTTTGGACTTACAGGGCGGCATTTTCATGCAGCTGGAAGTCGATACCGATGATGCCGTCCGCCAGTACATAGAAGAGCAGGCCGGCAGTATTAAAGTCAACTTGGAGACATCGGACTTCAAAGTGGGTGCTTCTACGCCGTTTCCCGCGGAAAAAAAGATTCTTTTAAAAGATGTTCAGGCTCCGAAAGGGGAAGAATCGGCTTATGAAAAAATAAAGGACGATTATGTCAACTGGACTGTCAATCAGACCGATGAAGGCATAACCATGTCACCCAAGAGCGGCTTGATAAGCAATGTACAGGAGCAGGCTATCAGCCAAACGGTAACAAAAATTCAGAACAGAATCGATGAATTGGGCGTTACCGAACCCATCATCACCCGCGCGCTGAACTCCAACAGAATTATTCTCGAACTGGCGGGCGCCGATGACGTTGAACGCGTGCACAACATCGTCAAAGAGCCCGGCAAACTGGAATGGCGTATGGTCCATCCCGGTTCGACAACCGCTCTTACAGAAGCGGAACTGCTCGCACCCTACAACGGTGTCGCTCCCGAAGGCACGAAGATCATCAGAAATATCAGTCGTCCGGGTCAAACAGCTTACTCGCTGGTTGAAAGTGTGCTTTTAACCGCATCCAATATCCGCGATGTATATCACTCCCGCGACCGCAACGGCATGCCCGCTGTCGGTATCACACTGGATCGCTCGGGCTCCGAAATTTTCTCGAAAACCACCGCTGACAATATCGGTAACAACCTGGCCGTCGTTTTGGATGGAAAAATTATTTCAGCACCTGAAATTATGGCTCACCTTTCCGATCCACGCTTCATCATCCAGGGTAACTTCACAGACCGCGAAGTAGGTGACATGGTTGTCAAGATCAAGTCTGGCAGCCTGCCTGCAGAAGTCAGAATTCTCGAAGAACGCGTTATCGGTCCCACACTCGGTAGAGACTCCATCGAGCAAGGCGCCAAAGCGGCTGCTCTGGGTATCATTCTGGTTGTCATTTTCATGTTGGTCTGGTACCGCCGGGCCGGTTTCTATTCCGTCCTTGCCCTAGTGCTGAACCTGATCTTCATTCTCGGCATGCTTTCCGCAATCGGCTCCGTTCTCACTCTGCCAGGTATTGCGGGCTTTATTCTAACTATCGGTATGGCGGTTGATGCCAACGTGCTTGTCTTTGAACGCATCAAGGAGGAGCTTAAATCGGGTCTTTCTGTGGTGCGAGCCGTTGATGCGGGCTTCAAAACAGCCTATGTAACCATCATGGACGCCAACATCACCACCTTCATCGCCGCATTCTGTCTCCTTCTGATGGGACAAGGCCCCATCAAGGGATTTGCGGTTATGTTAATGATCGGTATCGTTTCCAGTATTTTCACAGCTGTCTTCTGTTCACGAACATTCTTCCTGGCTTATCTTGGGAACTCGAAACACAAGAAAGTATCAATTTGGCCCGTGTTTGCCAAGAGTCCAGTTGAATAAGGGTTGAGGTGACTGAAATGAGAAAAATTGATTTTATTGGAAACAGAAAGATTTTTGGCATGGTTTCTTTGATCCTCTTTGTTGGATCAATTGTTTTAATTCAAGTGAAGGGTGTCAAAAAAAATGTCGATTTTGCCGGTGGAACGCAGGTCATGGTTACCTTTGCCGACTCTTCCATCAAAACTAAAACCATTCGCGATTTAGTTGAGCCCATTGATAAAAAAGCAACCGTCTATCACAATGAAGATGACACCAGCGCCTCTTTTACTATCAAGATTAAAAGTCCTGAGGTAGAGAAAGGCAAGGAAGCAGAAGCCTCTCTTGAGAGACTGCACAAACTGGAAGCCGGCTTTGCATCCATTAACAACGACGAAAAGAAGCTGCTGGACTTTGTGAACACCCTTCCGGAAGAAAAAGTCGTTCAAAGCCTGGTCATCGGAAACATTCTGGGTGTTACAGGTACCGATACAGACATCGAATCCGCCTACAAGGATATCTACAGCAAAATGAAAGAGCAGCTGGCCGGATCCAACACCATCGGTGAACTGGCCGGTAAAGTGGCTCCCGAAAATGCGGCAAAAATGGAGCAAGCCCTCAGATTGGCATTCCCATCCGTCAACAGGGTCACCCGCGATCTCTTTAACGCAACGCTTATCAAGTTCAATCCACTCAACAGGGATCTCTCTGCGGATTATCTGGATATAGCCGATCAGATCGTCGCCTACAGAGAAGGTCACGACGACTTTGTAACAGATATGAACGACCTCACCGCCAGCCTGAAGGTTCAGGAAGGTGAAGACGCTGAAAAGCTGAACGACTTCTTAAAAGGACACTTCACACTGGGTTCCTACAACATCACGTCCAATTCAACCTTCTCGCCTTCTATTGCGGCGGAGCTGCTCAGCAAAGCCTGGGAAGCCATTTTGTTTGCAATCATAGGAATTCTGATTTACATCAGCATGCGTTTCACAATGGGTTACGCGGTAGCCTCTGTCGTGGCATTGATTCACGATGTCGTCATCGCCTTGGGTGCCTTCTCTCTGGTTGGAGCTGAACTCTCCAATCCGGTTGTAGCAGCTTTCCTCACCATTGTCGGTTACTCCCTCAACGATACCATTGTTGTCTTTGACCGCATCAGGGAAAACATACGCAATCACAGAAAGGCCGAGCTGCCGGTTGTGATGAATAACTCCATCAACCAGACACTGAGCCGTACCTTGGTTACTTCACTGACGACGTTCATGGTGGTTATTGTTATTTATTTCGGAGCCAATGTGACGTTGAAAGACTTTGCATTCCCTCTGCTGATCGGCATTATCGTGGGTACCTATTCTTCCATATTCGTAGCCAGTCCGGTCTTGCTTTTCTGGAGTAAAACCATTAAACCCATCAATAAAGAGAAATAAATCTGGATCTTTTTCTTGAATTTTTGACACAGAAGATTCATATTGTGAAAGCGGGACTTGTGGCGTTTGCACCTGAGTCCCGCTTTTGTCTATCTTCTGAACAGTTTCCCAGAGTATCGTTTGAACAAGGCATTCCTTTTTCAACTGACTTAATGGTGCAGAACCACATCAAATGATAAAGACTGCACACCATAAACCATTCATTAGAAAGACAAAAGACAACACATACGGTAGCGAGTTATGGCAGATATAAAAGAACGCGTTCTCAAAGCACTAAAAAGTATAGTTCCATGGAGTGATAGAGAAAAAATGATTCGCTATGAGGATATTGAGAAAGAAGTCCTTAAACACCATCCCGATGCGGATATTCAATATTTGGCTTCTGCCTACGCGTTCGGAGCACAGCATCACCATGGACAACTGCGAAAGTCGGGTGAACCCTATTACTCTCATCCCGTCGCTGTAGCCTACATACTGGCTAAAAATGGCCTGGACCTGGAAACCGTTGCTTCCGGTTTCCTCCACGATGTGGTGGAAGACTGCGAAGAAGTTTCGCTCAAGGACCTTGAAGAGCGCTTTGGTCACAATTTGGCTAAAATCGTCGATGGTGTCACTAAAATCGGAAAAGTAAAGTACCGCAACAAGCTCCACGCTCAAGCAGACAGTTACCGGAAAATGATTCTGGCCATGGCGGAAGATCTTCGCGTTCTGATTGTCAAACTCGCCGATCGCTATCACAACATGCAAACACTGCATCATCTTCCGAAAGAGAAACAGGTTCGCATAGCCCGTGAGACGATGGATATTTACGCGCCCCTTGCCCATCGGGTCGGCATGAGCCACTTCAAGTTTCAACTGGAGAAACTGGCCTTTTTCTATATCAACCCGGAAGTCTATGTGGACATTGAGACCAAAGTCAATGAACGCCACTCCAAAGCCAAAGCCAGAATCAATTCAACAGAAAAGAAAATCATTAAACTCCTTGAAGAACACAATATCAAAGCCGATGTCAAGAGCCGCATCAAGAGTCTGTATTCCATTTACAAGAAGATGAAGAACAAGAAAACCGGACTGGATGGCATTTACGATTATTACGCCTTTCGTATCATTGCAGAAAGCGTTTCCGATTGTTACAACATCCTGGGCAGGCTGCACGGAAGGTGGCATCCCATTCCCGATCGCATCAAGGATTTCATTGCCACACCCAAACCCAATTTATATCAATCCCTGCACACCACCCTTGCCGGCCAGCAGGGCCAACCCTTTGAAGTACAAATACGAACAAAAACCATGGATCGTATCGCGGAAGATGGTGTGGCAGCTCACTGGACCTACAAACAGGGCAGACTGCAATCCATCGGCACCCATAAGTATTCCAAATGGCTCAAGAAGCTCGTTACCGATCGGGATCCCGATATCAAGGGCGTTGACTACATTGAATCCATAAAAGGCGATCTGGTTCCAAATGAAATTCTGGTTTTTACCCCTACGGGAGAAATAAAAACACTGAAGTCCGGAGCCACGGTTCTCGACTTTGCCTATCATATCCACACCGATTTAGGTCACAGAACAACGGGTGGAAGAGTGGATGGCGCTCAAGTAGGAATGAGGACCAAGTTAAAGAATGGCCAGACCGTTGAAATTCTAACCAGCAAAAAACAAAAGCCATCAGAAGAATGGCTCTCCTTTGCCGTTACCAGCTCGGCACGATCGAAAATACGGAATTGGCTGAACTCAGAAAAACGCCATAAATCCATTGAAATAGGACGCGCTCTTTTTGAAAAAGAAATCAAGAAGATGAAAATTCCACTCAAAACCGTTTCCAATAAAGTCATCCAGGAAAAACTGGGTGAATTGAACTTCAAAAAAATGGATGACTTCTATTCTGCCATCGGTTTAGGAAACATGACGCCCAGACGCGCCATCCTACCTTTTGTTCCAGAGGAAATTCTGGAAAAAACGCCCAGCAGTCAGGAAGTGCGGGAAAACCGCATTAAAAAAGCGATCAGCAATCTCACCAGGCATTCCAAGCAGCAGGTCATTGTCAAGGATCTCAACGATGTGCTGGTCTTTTTGTCCACCTGCTGTAAACCCATTGAAGGGGATCCCATTTGCGGCTACATCACCCTGGGAAAAGGCGTCGCCATTCACAGGAAAGACTGTAAAAGCCTCAAAGATCCCAATTTAGACAAGGATCGCCTGGTTGAAGACGTCCAATGGGGCAAGATGGACGATACCCAATACTTCAACACGCGCCTGGTGATTCACACAGAAGATCGGCAGGGAATGATTGCGGATATAACCAATAAAGTGGCCTCCATGAAAACCAATATCAAGGACTTTGAAGCTCATACAGACTACGATCGAGGTCTCGGTGTCATTGTTCTGGTGGTGGAAGTTCAAAGCGTGGAACACCTCAAAAAGCTGTCCTCTGCCCTGGAGCAGATAAAAGGCGTCATAAGCGTGGAGCGGCGTGTGTAGGTTGCGTTGCAAACTGAAACGCTGCAAGGAAATTAATTGCGGTCTTCACCGTGCCATACAGCTGTCTGTTAATTCCTTTGGATTGCGATTCTTTTCTGGCCAGACCCGGAAGACAGGGTGTTCTATTGTGAAATGAGATCTTTGGAGTCACAACATGAAACAAGCAAAGTCAATAAAGCGGCTTTGAAAGAGGAAAACGAGAAAGCAAGTAATTGCCTAAGCCAATTTTTTTTTAAACCAGCGTTGCCAAGCTCTTTTTCCGCGGCTTGTGCTGCTAGAATAACCTCGCAGTGAAACGATTGAAGCAACCAAAAGGATGATCCTATTGCGCAAAACATACCAATTTGTACTGTACGCTCTTTTCATTCTTTCAGGAGGATTCTCATTGACAAACACCAGACCCGAACTTCCAAACCGGAAAACCATTGAAAAGCTTCCACCTGATGGCGGTCCCCGCTACAACAGGCTCATTTTTGAACAAAGCCCCTATCTCCTGCAGCATGCCGCCAACCCGGTAGATTGGTATCCCTGGGGAAAAGAGGCCTTTGAGGCCGCGCGAAAAGAGGATAAGCCCATCTTTCTTTCCATTGGCTATTCCACCTGCCACTGGTGCCATGTCATGGAACACGAATCTTTCACGGATGCTGAAGTGGCTGAATTGCTCAACAAGTGGTTTATCTGTATCAAGGTGGACCGCGAAGAGCGGCCCGAAATCGATCACATTTACATGAGTGTCTGTCAAGCCATGACAGGTCACGGCGGCTGGCCATTGACCGTCTTGTTGACCCCCGATTTGAAACCCTTCTTTGCGGGAACCTATTTCCCCAGGGACAGTTACATGAATCGGATTGGCATGATGGATCTTTTACCCCGGCTTCACGATACGTGGACCAGCAAACGCTATCGCGTCGAGCAGTCGGCCAACCAGATTTTAGACGCTGTTTTCAAAAAGGATGCCGGTTCACAGGAGCTCCTGGATGAAGAGGTCTTTGAGCGCGCGTTTGAGGGTTTCCAAAAGAGTTTTGATATCCCCAACGGCGGATTTGGGCAAGCGCCCAAGTTCCCCACTCCGCACCAGTACCGCTTCCTCTTGCGCTATGCCAAGAGAAAAGAAAACAAACAAGCCCTGAACATGGTCACTTCCACTTTGAGAAAAATGCGACAGGGCGGCATTTTCGACCAACTGGGTCTGGGTTTTCACCGCTATTCGGTGGATGCCGAGTGGCTTGTGCCCCACTTTGAAAAGATGCTCTACGATCAGGCGCTGCTGGCCATGCTCTACCTTGAAACCTATCAAGTGACCACTGATGCGTTTTTCAAGCACACCGCTGAAGAAATTTTCGAATACGTCATGCGTGATCTCACCCACCCGGAAGGCGGTTTTTTGAGTGCCGAAGACGCCGACAGTGAGGGCGTGGAGGGGAAGTTCTATGTCTGGACAGACAGCGAAATAAAAGCGCTCACCAGTCCGGAGGACGGCCAGTTCATTGCAGATATCTTTCAAATTAAACCCGAGGGCAATTACCGCGAAGAATCCACGCACCAAACCAATGGAACCAACATCCTGCACATGGCCCAATCATACGCTGAACTGGCACAGAAGTACAACATGCAGGACGAACCATTCGCGAAGCGGGTTCAAACCATCAGGAAAACGCTATTCCTGGCCAGAAAAAAGAGAGTTCACCCCTTCAAGGACGACAAAACTCTGGCCGACTGGAATGGTCTCATGATTGCGGCTCTGGCTCGTGGATACCGGGTGACAGGTAACGAGACTTATTTGAAAGCGGCCCAAAAAGCGGCGGCCTTTGTCTGGAATAACATGCGCAATCAGGAGGGCGGTTTACTCCGCAGGTACCGAAAGGGACAAGCGGGATTACAAGCTGTGCTGGAAGACTACGCCTTCATGATTTACGGCTACATCGAGCTGTATCAGGCCACCTTCAAGCTGGACACGCTTGAAAAGGCCATTGAATTGATGAATTACAGTATCGACCTGTTCTGGGACCCAAAAGAGGGCGGCTTTTACCAAAGCCAAAAGCAACCCGATCTGATTGTGCGATTAAAGGAATACTACGATGGAGCCATTCCCTCCGGTAACTCCATGCAAATCGACAACCTCCTGAAGCTAGGTCACTTGACTGGAAATCGGGATTACCTATCAAAAGGCCGCGCGACACTGGCCTCGTTTGCGCAACAAATCAAAGCCTATCCTGCGGGCTACAGCCAGGCTCTTTGTGCTCTGGATTTCGAGTTGGGACCAACGCGCGAAGTGGTTTTTTCGCTCGCAACTGAAAACGCAGAGTGGATTGAAATCAAACAGGCTCTGGGCAGGCAATTCCATCCGCGATCCGTTTTCCTGTTGCGAACGGAAAAGAACCGGGAAAACCTGGCCAGGCTCAGTCCCTTCTCTCAGTTTCAAGTGGCTGTGGATAACCAGTTGACACTTTATTGCTGTGAGGGATTCAGCTGTCGCGCACCTCAAACAGATGCTCGTCTATTTCTCGAAGCACTGAGGTAATGAGAGCAGCTTCCCGCTGCTCCCAACCTTACTGCGAAGATGATTGACCGGGATCGGGTTATTTGTTATACCTTGTGATTCAGGTAACTCTTCAGCATGGTATTGAATGGGATCCTGAATAAAAGGCGGGCAGACTTCTACTGTCTCTGCTGTTGTAAACATTGTTATTGGAAAGCACGTACCACCATGGTGACAATTGATTCCCTCACTGATGAGGAAGTAGTCGCGCGAATAAAAGCTGGCGAGGTCGATCTCTTTGAGATTCTGGTCCATCGCTATCAAAACAGGTTAGTCAACTACATCTACCGCATGATTAACCAGAAGGATACCGCTATGGAACTATGCCAGGAGGTGTTCCTGAAAGTATTCAAATCGCTGAAGCAATACAATCCGGAATACAAGTTCACAACCTGGATCCATCGAATTGCATCCAACGCCACCATTGACTGGATCAGGAAGAAGAAACTCCCCACCTACAGTATGGAATCGGCTGTCAATGAGGACACACCAACCCTGGAACACCAATTGAAATCAACCGCTCTCAACCCGCAAGAAAGCCTGGAAATGAGTCAACTGAAGAGTCGAATTATGATAGCCATCGATGAATTGCCAATCATCTACAAGGAATTGATTCTTCTCAGACACATCAATCATCTGAGTTACGACGACATTGCCAAAGCGGTTGATTTACCGCTCGGCACGGTCAAGAACAGAATATTCAGGGGGCGTGAAATGCTCAAATCCGCCTTAGCGGAAGAACTGAAAAGGAGGAGCCATGGTTGATCAAAGAAAAGACCCACAAATCATGCCGGAAGACGACCCGTTCATTGAAACACTCGACCAGCTCCCCATGATCCAGGTTCCTCCCGTCATGCTGCCCAATATCATGAAAAAAGTAATGGACGAATATATCAGGGATCAATTCAAATCCGTTCACGTTCCCCTCTACACGTTGCTTTTGGCCATGGCGTATTCTGTTCTCAACCTCTTTTCCCCTTCAGATCTCCCCTGGCGGGATTTACTGGAAAAGCTATTGTCTTCACCTGAAAGTGGTCTTCTAAACGGCTTCCACTTTGTCTTCAGCATTTGCTGGAACCTGATTGCTGATGCACACCTTCGTTCCCTGCTGCTGGCAGGCCTGCCCCATTTCCTCGGCTTGATTCTCATTTTAGCTTTCGTTTTTGTGGGTGTAAGAAAATGGATACGCTCCCTGCATCGGCCCGTGAAAACAAGTGAGGACTCACCATGAGATATTCACCACTCATCGTACTTGCGGTTTTCAGCTTTGCGCTCAGTCTGACTGGCTATTCTCAGGAACTCACGCGTATTGATATTCCCTTTGACAAAGAGCTCTCTCACGGTTACTTTACCTATAAGAAAAACCTGCATATCGAGGGCGGCATTGAAGGCGATGTCTTCTGCCTGGGTGGGCGCACCACTGTTACAGGCCGCATCGAGGGCAATATAACCATGGTCAGCGGCACTCTTGAAGTCGCTCCGGAAGCTAAAATTACCGGCAAGATCATTACCATCGGCTCTCCGTTTATCGGCCCCAAATCCATATCTGAGTGGTATGACATCAGCATGAAAGATACCTACTATCCTGAACACTTAACCACTCTTGAGTCACTTAAACGCTGTATCTTCAGAGTGATGTTCGCCTTCCTGTTCGGCAGTCTGCTGATCTATTTGAAGCCCAAGAACATTCGCACGGCAGGTCTTGAAATTCGGACCGACTGGATACCCACCTTCTTTGTGGGTTCATTCCTTGCCATTGCCTTTATCTTATCTCTGTTTGGAGCCTTGTTCTTCTTTTCAGAACCAATCGGGCCCATTCTATTCGTGGCGCTCAGCTGCGTGATGATGCTTACAGCTCTTTTTGGACTCGTTGCTGTTTATGAGGCTATCGCTTACAATCTGAAAAAACACATTATGAAGAAATGGGGCTTTGTACATGCGTTTTTGGCCGCAGTCCTTCTTTGCGAGTTTCTGTTTATGCTGCCAATCCTGGGCCCGGTCATTCAATTCATTGCCTTCATTTTTGCTGTAGGAACAACCCTGACAACCCGCTTCGGAACCAATAAAGGCTGGTTCACTCAAGCCAAAAAGGTTTGGAGCGCCTGATTGACTTCATCTGTTTGATGCTCTATATTCAAAACCCGACATACAATCAATGAGGGGTTTTAATGGCAGAACACAGCGGCCATAGAAAGCGTTTATGGGATCGTTATTTAGCCCAGGGATTCAAAGACGGTTTTCACCATGACTACGAGAAACTGGAGTTTCTCTTGACTCAGGTTATCCCCAGAAAAGATACGAAGCCGCTTGCAAAGGAACTGTTAGCGCAATTTGGTTCCTTCAGCGGCGTTTTAATGGCCTCTCGAGCTGCTCTGCTTGCGGTAGAAGGCGTTGGCGAACGAACCGCCGGGTTCCTGAGCCTTTTTAGAGAAGTTACCCGAACGCTCAACGAAGAAAAGTTGAGCTCAGGGGATTTACTCAGCAGTCCCGATAAGGTTAAAACGTTCCTGATCAGGGAAATAGGGTGGGAAGAAGCGGAGTATTTTCTGGTCCTGTTCCTGGACTCCCAAAACAGGTTCATTCGATACGAGAGGCTCTTCAGAGGAACCCACGATCGATCGGCTGTGTTCCCACGGGAAGTGGCCAAAGAAGCGCTAGCCTGCAATGCAGCAGGCATCCTCATCGCCCACAATCATCCAAGCGGAAGTGTTTCTCCTTCCCGGGAGGATGTCGGCCTGACGAAGAAACTCGCAAAGAGCCTGTCCACTCTGGGTCTGAAACTGCACGACCATTTCGTTGTAGGAAAAAACGATGTACTGAGTTTGAGGGAGAAAGGTCTGTTTGGTTGAAGTCACAGGCTGTACAAACCGACTGACTTCGCGGTCATTACAGATCGGACACCGCTCGGTCATGGGAAAATGAGCTGCTGCCAGTTCATCTCTGTTTGTTTCGGGTATCCCACCAATGAGCCAGACCTTGTGCGTTCAGGTCGATGTCATTGGCGAGCAAATGCAGACATGCCTCTTCAGACAAGGTCACAGCGTGCTTGCGCAACGCGGTAACCAACACCTTTCCCATCTCTTTTTGCAAATTCACATGTCTGCTTTCAGGACTCTCGTCACCGTGCGCCGCTATGATCTCGAGATACCTGTCGATTAAGTTATGCAATTGAGCGCCCAGTTTCTCCGGTTCACGGGCTCTTCCAAAATGGGTGGGGTAAATGGCCTCGGGTCGATACGATAAAATGTGGTCAATGGTATTTCTCATGGCCTGGGGGTCAAAGTGAATGGGAGTGGTGGTTGGCAGAATGAACTCGCCCTGTTGGGTATCAAAATCGCGATAGGACAGCCCAAAGGCATCTCCGGTGAAAAAGCCCCGGCTCTTCTCATCCCAAATGGCTATATGATGCTTGGCATGGCCGGGTGCGTCGATAAAGAGCAGTTTCCGGCCATTGAAACTCAGAGTCATCTCATCTTCGGCTGTTAAGACTCTTGACTCTGGAACACCTGAAATGTTGCCGTAAAGCTTTACAGCGTTTTCCTTGCCAAAAACGGCATAGGTTCCCTTAATTAAAACACTTGGGTCGATCATGTGACGCCTTCCCCTGCCGTGGACAACCAGCTCCGCGTTGGGACAAGCCTTCATAAGAGCTCCCGCCCCACCCGCATGATCCAAATGAATATGCGTCAAAATGATGTAACGAACTTTCTCGGCACACAAGCCCTTTTCCTTGAGTACCTCCATAAAGCCCGGAACGGAATAATTGGTGCCGGTATCGATAAAGACAGCTTGGTCTCCTTCAACAATTAAATGGCTGCCCGCAAACTTGGGACGGACATATTGGGCATCGATCGCTGTAATACCAAACTCATAGGGGAAAGATAAAGTACTCATTGGTTCATCCTAAATGGCAACTAACAGAGCGGCAATGGTCATTCCGCCAAACACCAGCGAGACCACACCGTTCATGGTAAAAAAAGCCATATTCACTTTTGAAAGATCATCACCTCGAACCAGGTAGTGCTCGTAAAACAAGGTGACTCCCACGAGAACCAAACCCGCCCAGTAAATCCACATAAAGCTCAACAGGTAACCAAATCCCATCAGCAAGATAAAAGTGAGCAGGTGCAGGAAACGCGAAAGACAAAGACTGTTGGAAACACCGATGATGACGGGAATAGAATGTAGCTTGTGCTGTCGATCAAAAGCCTCATCCTGGCAGGCATAGATCACGTCAAAGCCCGCCGTCCAGAACATCACAGTGACACCCAGCAGGACGGGAATCCAATCCAGGGTTCCTGTCACCGCGACCCACGCGCCCACGGGCGCCAGACCCAGAGCCAGACCCAACACCAGATGACACAGAGGTGTAAACCGCTTGGTATAGCTGTAGCCAAGCAGAACCAGCATCACTACTGGTGAAAGAACCCATGACAAAAAGTTCAGAAAGTAGCATGCGGCAACGAAAACAACTATGGAGCCGATGGTGAACGCGAGCACATACGACTTGCTGAGACGTCCGGCGGGTATGCTTCGAATTTGGGTGCGCGGGTTCCTGGCATCGATTTCCGCATCCAGATAGCGATTAAAGGCCATGGCCGCCGACCGGGCCGAGACCATGGCAACCAGAATCAGGATCAGTGTTTTCAGATCGGGTATGCCATCTGCCGCCAGGAAAGCACTTACCAGAGCAAAGGGAAGTGCGAAAACGCTGTGCTCTATTTTGATCATTCTGAGGGTTTCAAAAAAGGCCTTCAAGATTGCCACCTCTTGATTTTGGTATCGGGTAAACCAATGTGATCGAGAATGCGATCAACCACCCCGTCAACCACTTCTTCAACACAAGCGGGTCGATGATAAAAACCGGGCGAGGCCGGCAGAATGAGGGCTCCCGCTTCGGTGAGTGCGGTCATCGCTCTCAGGTGAATGAGAGAGTAAGGCGTTTCTCGCGGAACCAGAATCAACTTTCTGCGTTCTTTAAGTTGAACTGCCGCTACCCTGTGAATCAGGTTTTCCGATATACCGCTGGCAATCTGGCAGAGTGAAGACATGCTGCATGGAACCACAATCATGGCATAGGTGGGCGTTGATCCGGATGAAACAGAGGCCGCCATGTTCGTTTCCTCGTGAACGGTCAATCCAGCTGAGAGATCGTCCCAGGTTTTGCCTGTTTCGTATTCCAGAACAGACCGCCCATGGCTGGAGCTGATTAATTCCAAACTCAGATCGGAATTCCGAAGACGCTCCAGACAGCGTTGAAAGTAGATCGCTCCCGAGGCTCCCGTCAGAGCCAATACCATCCGCATCAGTTCAACACGTGAATGGCTGCGCCCTTGGCTTTTTTGGCAGCTTCCATCAGCGATTCGGTAAGCGTTGGGTGAGGATGAATGGTCAACGAGAAGTCGTCGAGAAAAGCGCCCATTTCAATGCCTAAAGTGGCTTCACCAATTAAGTCACTGGCGTGAGGTCCCACAATGGCGACTCCGAGCACTTCCTCAGTTGTCTTTTCAGCAACCAGTTTCACAAAGCCCTCTGTGGTGTTTTGCGTCTTGGCTTTGCCAAGGGCCGCAAAGGGGAATTGCCCAACCACAACATCGAGACCCTTTTCTCTGGCTTCAGCTTCCATCATGCCGACTGCCGCAATCTCGGGATCGGTAAAAACAACCGCCGGACAGACTTTACTTTGATCCATAGCGGCATGACCCGCAATGACTTCGGCTGCTATTTCTCCCTGATAAGAGGCGTGGTGGGCAAGCATGGGTTGACCTGTGACATCACCGATAGCGTAAATGCCGGGAACATTGGTTTTCATGTGCTCATCGATGGCAATGAAACCCTGCTCGTTGACGGCCACTCCCGTGTTCTCCAGGCCAAAGCCCCTTGAGTTGGGTTTTCTTCCCACACTCACAAAGAGCACATCTGCCTCGATCGTGATCGTTTTGTTTTTCGCGGTCACATCCAGCTCGATACCTGTTTCCGTTTCCCTGTAAGCTTCAGCACGTGCATTGGTGTGAACCACGAACTTGTCTTTCTTTAACTTTCTCTGCATCAGCTTGATGATGTCTTTGTCAAAACCGGGAAGAACTGTATCCATCATCTCGATTACCGTTACTTCCGCGCCGAGTTTCCTGTAGACAAACCCGAGTTCCAGACCGATGTAACCGCCGCCGATAATGGCCATTTTTCCGGGCACCTCTGTCAATGACAGGGCCGTGGTTGAATCGAGAATGCGGCCGCCTGTCGGGAAGGCCGGTATTTCAATGGGCAGGGAACCCGTTGCGATAATGCAGTTCGTAAATGTTATCTGCTCAACGTTTCCTTCAAGAGTGGTAACATCCATGGTGTTTTCACTGGTGAAATGACCGGAACCCTTTAGAATATCAGCGCCATTTTTCACAACCAGCATTTCAATACCCTTGGTGAGCTGATCAATGGTTTTGTTTTTCCAATTTTGTGTCTTTTCAAAATCGATCCCCTTCAGATCGGCTGTGATGCCAAGTTGATCCATTTTGGAGACGGATTCGTAGGTTTTGGCCGCGTGAATTAAGGCTTTAGAAGGAATACAGCCTACGTTCAGGCACACACCGCCCATGTATTCCCGTTCTACCAGCAGTGTTTCCACACCTAGTTGAGCCAGTCTAATAGCGGCAACATAGCCTCCTGGCCCGGCACCTAAAACAACCGTATGAACATTTCTCATCTCAACCTCCTTGTATTGGGGTATTCTACTTCATGACAGCTTTGGGGTGAACTGCCATGGGATTCTTTTTTGAAAAAGTTTGAGTTTGCTTTTATGAAAACAGGGTACCGGTATAAAAACGCTTGTTACTCGAGGCTGCTGGTACATCAGGAAATGGAGAGAAGCCCAGTCTTGCAGGTGAAAGAGAAAAGACCTTATCGTTCCAGACTGTCACTGAAGCACAATCCCTCACATGCTCTCAGCAACCGTCCTCACCAATTCCATCATGCGATGGACATAGCCTATTTCGTTGTCATACCAAACGAGAAGTTTAACCATGTTTCCCTCTATAACTTCGGTGTTGAGAGCATCGACAATGCCCGAACGTGTATCGTTCAGGTAGTCTACTGAAACCAGAGGGCGATCTTCATACCCCAAAATGCCCTTCAGTGCCCCCTCTGACGCTTCTTTCAGAAGCCGGTTGATTTCTTCCCTGGTTGTATTTTTCTGCATTTCAAACACACAATCACAGAGAGAGGCATTGAGGACAGGAACCCGAACGGCAATTGAGAACAGTTTGCCAACGAGGTCGGGGAAGATTTGAACAATGGCTTTGGCAGAATTGGTTGAAGTGGGTATCAGTGAAAGGTTGTTGGCCCTTGCCCGACGCAGATCCGTATGTCCCGTATCAATAACCACTTGTGTGTTCGTGACATCGTGAATGGTTGTGAACGTGCCTCTTTTAAGGCCAATTTGCTCGTGAAGAACCTTAATGACTGGCGCTACACAGTTTGTTGTACAGGAAGCTGGCGACACCATGTGATGGCGATCGGACTGATATAGATCATCGTTCACACCTACCACAACATTCAGCCCCCCACCTTTTATGGGAGCAGATACCACCACTTTTTCAATACCGGCCTCAAAGTAAGGTTGTAACAGTTCCGGTTTCCTGTGAACGCCCGTGCAATCCAGGACGATGTCGAGGTTCAGGCTTTTTAGAAATGAAACATCCAGTTCTTCTTGTTGAGAATAGGCAATTCGTTTCCCGTCAACAAGCAGGGAGTCCCGTTCGGCTCGAACATCGCGCGTCCATTGTCCGTGCAGAGAGTCAAATTTCAATAAATGAGCCGAACCTTCGGCGTCCGCGTGGGCTTCGTTGATATGGGCTATTTCAAAAACAGACGACAAGCCCCTTTCAAAGGCCGCTCTGAATCCAAGCCGCCCCATTCTACCAAATCCATTGATTCCTATTCTTACTGTCATTGTTCAACTCCCATTCAAATGGACTGATCTGCCTGTATTCAATCATACATGATCTGATTTGTGTTCTACATCGCATTTTCGAATTAATGTACAGACAAATGCCTGTTAGGCTCACCACTGACTTTAAGTAAAGAGAGCAGAAGAGTAAAAAAACATCCTGAAAACCGGCTAATCCACCTGTTCGCGGCTCTATTTCGGTAAATTCAACCGTCCTGTTCCCTATTGCTTTTCTGTAAATGCACTTCATTTTGAAACACTCTATTACTCAAAACAGAAGACTTGGAAGATCATTGAAGAATAATATGTGATCCATTTCACTTTGCATTTCTCAATGTAATTGTTTATTCTTATCCAACAATTGGAGAGGAGTTTTATATGCGCAAATATGTATTCTTGCTATTCCTGTATCTTCCCGTATGGGCACAGATTGAACCTTGTGGTTTTTTTGAAATTAACGATGTACCGGGATTCGATTCTCAGGATTTACATTTCGCCGCTTCACGATGGCATACTTCCGACCAGGAAGCCGACTTTAACTCCGATGGAGCCAATCGCGTTGACGACTTAATTCAAATGATCAATTGTGTCAACGGTCTTTCTCACGGCCTGGCTGGATCGTATTATGGTTTCCATACAGGTGATGGTTCGGAAATCACCTACCCTGATTTCAGCTCACTTCCCGATCCTGTGGTTGTGAGGGCAACTGAAAGGCTCTACCATGAAATTGACAACTGGAATCCATTGATGGACTCTGAAATGCGAGAAAATACGGCAGGTCTCTTTGAAGGTTATCTGTTCGCACCCATAGATGGTGTGTACGAATTTTCAATACTGGGTTATCGAGGAATTCAGCTCTTTATTGACAACCAATGGGTAACCGGTTTTGAAAACGATTGGGTTACATCATCGCCCTACACAGGCCAAGCGAATCTCAGCTATGGATTACATCCCATAAGAGTTGAGTATTTTACTGCGAACCACGCGGGAAGTATCGTTATTCAATGGAAACCTCCTGAAAGTGAATTCAGTGTACTCGATCAAGAATATCTCTACCACGAGACAGTGGACGTTCCCGCTTATGCAAATACGGGACTGGAAAGCTTATTCGAGCCCGCCTCCGGTATGAGGACGACTTCTCAGACCCTGTCGTTATCAGCCTATTTCATGGGTCCGGATTCGGGTATCAGAGTCTTCTCAGGTGGTGAGGAACTGGTACTTCAGGATGGGGTTTGGTCGGCCGATTTGTCACTGGAACCGGGATTAAATGCCATGGATTTCCAAATTGTAGACAGTCAAGGTCGCAGCAAGGAAGTCACTTACTATGTTTACAGTGACACCGAAACCCTGAATCACAACGGGCTGGTAGCCAGTTTGTACGGCGAACAATTTAGTGCCGTTCCCATCCCCAGCATCGATAATCTGCAACCCTTTGCTCAAGTCGCCTTGCCAGGTGCTCAAATCGACGATCCCATGTTAGGTTCAGTCTACACGAGCAATGGGGTTGTTTGCCATTTGAATGGAACCTTGGAAATCCAGCAAGCGGGAACCTATGAGTTCAGAATCACATCCACGGGTTTGTTGAAGTTAAACGGTCACATTTTATGCGGCCTGAGAGGAGAATACCTCGACCAATGGATGCCTTCTTGAAGCATCTACCTTGAACCCGGAAATTATCATTTCCATTTTGAGACAGCCAATATCTGGAGACATCCCGAGAGTGCCATCTACTGGAGCTTCAATGAAGGACCTGAATCACTTATTCCCAACAGTCGCTTCCACTATTCCGACAGCTATTTACAAAACGTTCCTTCTTTTGGTACACCGGATCCCAATAACAGGGTAAGGTCGGGCTTGGTTTCAGAGTATCTGCTCAGGGAAGGTGCGTATTTAAGAGATTCAAGCGGTCGCGATTTTTCTTTAGAGGAAGACCTGAGAGTCCAGCAGCAAGATGTTGGCGGTATTGATATTTCAATAGGTGGAGGCTATTCCTCCGAGCAGTCGGGTACTCATGCCGCTCATGAAATCGTCCAGAACAACGAAATGTCATTTGAGGTTGAATTCATCTGGGAAGGCCCTACACCGGATGACTGGAATACAAGGGGCATATTAACACTGACAGGCCCCTCAGGGTCAAGGAGAGCGGGAATTGCCATTAGAAACCGATACCTCATATTCTATATCGATGACTATGAAGATTGGCAGCTGGATGCTGATGTATCATTGGATGATTTTGTCACTACCTATGAGGGCCAGCGAGTCCATGTAACCGGAACATGGGACGGTAATACAGCCCGTCTTTACCTGAACGGTCAACTTGTCAATTCCAGGACAACACAGTGCCGAATCACACAGTGGGATAAAGTTATCTGGATGTCCCTGGGAACACCTACGCCTTTCTGGAGCTGGAGTGATCCAAATCCGAGTGACTATAGTTTCCACGGCAAGATTTTAATGGGAGCAGTCTACAATCGACAGCTTTCCAGCTCTGAAATTCAGACCAATTACCAGACAAATCAAACCCTTATCGCGTCTCCGGTGGAGCCTGTTATCTCCAAAGCCGCCTTCCCGCCCACGGGAACCACGCAAGCCGAATTGGAAGAAGCTCATCATATACTGAACAGGTTGACCTTCGGTCCCGATCAGGCTTCCCTGGAGAGCATTTTATCAATAGGTGTGGATGCCTGGATACAGAAACAGTTAAATCCTGATGAAATAGATGATTCCAGATTGGAAAATTTCATGTTGAATAAAAACTTCAAACAGGCAACCTCCTACAAAGGCTTTGTAAATGAGATGCTCTATCGATCGGTTTACTCCGAGCGACAGCTTCAGGAAGTCATGACCCAATTCTGGGAAAACCACTTTAATACCGAACTGGACAAAGTAGACTCCTCTCGAGAAGAATGGCTTGAAAATAATTTGTTCAGAACCAACGCCCTTGGACAATTTAAAGACCTTCTGATGTCCTCGGCAACGAGTTACCCTATGAACACCTACCTCGACAATATCTACAACATAGTCGGTTCTCCCAATGAGAATTATGCCAGAGAAATACTTGAGCTGCACACCTTTGGTGTCAACAATGGTTACATTCATGAAGATATT
>PDWJ01000250.1_pt1 | contig 81797 bp, 82 predicted proteins | sample 1430881 | NCBI WGS metagenome assembly PDWJ01 (sample SAMN01162460, study PRJNA174530) | Oral metagenome, whole genome shotgun sequencing project. | biome: Marine environment; feature: Marine mammal; material: Swab sample of the gingival sulcus; isolation source: swab sample of gingival sulcus...
AAGCAGGGCGGCACAATGGTAATGCAGAAAGCGGTGGTAATGATCCGCATAACGCCGGTGCTGAATGTCGACAATAATCCGGTTAATCTTGTCTTCGGCGAACAGGTCAAAATGATTATTAACATGGCCGACCGGGCTAGGAAAAGATTTTTCGGTTTCCACATGATCGATGACAAGGTCAATGCCCAAGATGTCTTTGACGAAAGCGGTAAACACATCCGGCTGAGAAAAGGCTTTTTTAAAAATGACCCCATAACGGAGTGAAGCAACGGCTTGCATGGCTTTGTCCTTGCTGTTTTTTTAGGTTAGCGGCCTTGTGTACAGAGTATAGCAGAACGCTTGGGAGCAAATGAGCAATGGCTACGATACGGGCAAGTTAGCATGCTTTTAGCCAGCGGCTTAGCTCAGCCAGTTTTGCTGAAAGCAATTCAGTATCCCCGCGCGTTTCTAGGTTAAGTCTCACTACGGGCTCAGTATTAGAAGACCGTAAGTTAAAGCGCCAATGCTCAAACTCCATACTAATACCATCCGTTTCATCTTGTTTGAGGGCGAGTGGTGCGTAATAGTCTTTGAGACGCGCGATGGTTGCCAACGGTTGGGTCAGCTTAAAGTTAAGCTCGCCTGGGGAAGGGTAGGCTGCTATTGGTTTATTGACCAAGGCAGATAATGCTTGTTGCTTCACGGACATCTGTTCAGCAATTAATAACCAAGGAATCATGCCACTGTCACAATAAGCAAAATCACGAAAATAATGATGGGCGCTCATTTCACCACCGTAGATGGCATCCTCAGCACGCATACGTTCCTTGATGAACGCATGGCCTGTTTTGCTTTGAATCGGTATCCCCCCATTTTGCTGCACCACTTCAATGGTATTCCATGTTAGGCGAGGATCATGAATAATTTTTGCGCCGGTTTCTTTTTGTAGAAAAGACGCTGCTAATAAACCGATAATATAATAACCCTCGATAAATCGGCCTGTTTCATCAAATAAAAAACAACGATCAAAATCGCCATCCCAAGCAATCCCCATATCAGCTTTATGTTGAATCACTGCCTGACGGGTATCTTTTCTGCATTCAGGTAATAGCGGATTAGGGATGCCATGTGGGAAAGTTCCATCAGGCTCATGATGAATCTTAATAAATTCAATGGGCAGGTGGCGTTGCTCGAAACGCGCTTCGAGTGCATCAATGACATGTCCTGCTGCGCCATTACCGGCATTGACCACAAGCTTCAAGGGTTTAATGTGCGTTAGGTTTATGTAGCTTAGCAAATGATCAATATACGCCTGTAAGATGGATTCAGTGCGATAGCTACCACGCTGCTCACCGGGGAGAAAGTCATTTGCTTCAGCTAAACCTTGAATTGCTTTTAAGCCGCTATCACCGCTAATGGGACGAGCACCGCTACGTACGAGCTTCATGCCATTGTAATCCAATGGATTATGGCTTGCGGTGACTTCGATACCGCCATCGACACCTAAATGAAAGGTAGCGAAGTAGATTTCTTCCGTTCCGGTCATACCTAAGTCAATCACATTGACACCGGCATCCATTAAACCTTCAGCTAAGGCTTGTTTAAGTCCTTCTGAAGTGAGACGCACATCGCCACCGATGACCACTTGTTTATCTGTTTGTTTATCAGTACTACCTAGCCAAGCCCCAAATGCCCGTCCGATACGATAGGCTATCGCTTCGTTGAGTTCTTCGCCTAATTGACCGCGAATATCATAGGCTTTGAAACAAGTCAGTGTGGTCATGATTTAAACCGCTGAACGTCCGTATTGATCTTCAAGTCGCACAATATCATCCTCGCCTAAGTAGCTCCCTGATTGAACTTCAATCAGCTCCAAGGGTACTTTACCGGGATTGGCAAGCCGGTGTACTGAACCCAATGGAATGTAAGTCGATTGATTTTCAGTCAGCAAAAAAACCTTATCGTCGCAAGTCACTTCTGCCGTCCCTCTTACGACGATCCAATGTTCCGCACGGTGATGATGTTTTTGCAAAGACAGTTTAGCGCCCGGCTTGACTATAATCCGCTTGACTTGGAAGCGCTCGCCCTGATCAATTGAATCATAGCTGCCCCAAGGGCGATTGACTTCACGGTGAGTCACCGCTTCAGAACGGTGCTGTGCTTTCAAATGATCCACCATTTTTTTTACATCTTGCACTCGGCTTTTGTGGGCGACCAAGGTGGCATCTTTAGTATCTACCACGACCAACTCTTCAACGCCGACTAAACTGACCAAGCGCTGCTCGCTATATACCAAGTTATTCCGGGCATGATGCAAACACACTTCACCCCGCAGGACATTACCTTGTTGATCTTTCTTACCCACCTCCCAAACGGCTGACCAAGCGCCCACATCGTTCCAGCCAGCATCCAGTGGTACAACCGCAGCGTGGGGTGTTTTTTCCATCACAGCATAGTCAATGGAAATATCAGGACAGCGCGCAAAAGCAGCCTGATCCATCCGCATAAAATCACCATCCTCACGAAGGTTCTGTAGTGCAGCTTGGCAAGTCTTTAACACTTCGGGTGCATAGCTTTCCAGTGCTTGCCGGTAGCTATCAGCCCGGAATAAAAACATGCCACTATTCCATAAATACTGATTGCTTTGGCAATACGCTTCAGCGGTCACTAGGTCTGGCTTTTCGGTGAAAGCGGCTACTTGCTTGATGCTGGGTTCTATAGCGAGTTCAGAACCTGTTTGAATATAACCATAACCGGTTTCGGCTTGGGTCGGTACAATACCGAAAGTCAGCAAATAACCAGCCTGTGCAGCTTTTTGCGCTAATGCAATGGCGCGATGAAAAGCAATGTTATCTTGAATCACATGATCGGCGGGTAACACTAACAGCAAAGCATCAGGTGTGTGCTGGCTAACCTGTAAAGCGGCTAGAGCAATAGCAGGGGCAGTATTACGTCCTATCGGCTCTAGCATAATGCCTTGGTTGGCTAAGCCCAACGCACGTAATTGCTCTGCTACCATAAAGCGGTGATCTTCATGGCAAACAACGAGTGGTGGTTGAATAGCCTCTAAGCCTGTTAAGCGAGTGCAAGTGGTTTGGAATAGGGTGAGCTGCTCGGTCACCGGGAGGAATTGTTTCGGGCGTTGTTGACGGGATAGCGGCCAAAGGCGGGAGCCGGTACCACCGGCGAGGATGACGGGAATCATGAGATGAGTAAACGTGTAGATAAAAACAGCTAAAAAATTAGCGACGAAATTGGCTTAGGTTAGCTTGAAACCATGCATAGGTTTGTTCTAGGCCGGTTTTTAAATCAATGTGAGCTTGCCAAGCTAACTGTTTGAGGCGGCTAACATCAAGTAATTTACGCGGTGTTCCATCGGGCTTAGTGGTATCAAACACCAAACGGCCTTCAAAACCCACCACTTGTTGCATTGTTTGTGCTAGTTCTTGAATGGTGCAATCTACCCCCGTGCCTACATTGATATGGGACAACATAGGTTGCGTATGGCGTTGATAGGTTTCACTTTCTAAATTCATCACATGGATGCTGGCGGCTGCCATATCATCCACGTGCAAAAATTCGCGTCTAGGCTGCCCACTTCCCCAGATCACCACTTCTTGTGCTCCATGTTGCTTCGCTTCATGAAAACGGCGCATCATCGCGGGAATCACATGGCTATTATCGGGGTGAAAATTATCATTAGGTCCGTATAAATTAGTCGGCATAACACTGCGGTAGTCGGTGCCATACTGACGATTATAGGATTCGCATAATTTAATCCCAGCAATTTTTGCTATGGCATACGGCTCATTGGTGCTTTCTAGTTGCCCGGTCAGCAAGGCTTCTTCTCGCATAGGTTGTTCAGCCAATTTAGGATAAATACAGCTAGAACCTAAGAATAATAATTTTTTGATACCGGCTTGAAAGGCTTGATGAATGAGATGACATTCGATCATGAGGTTGTCGTAGATAAAATCAGCAGGGTAGGTATTATTGGCCTGTATCCCCCCCACCCGCGCAGCCGCTAGGTAGACTTCATCAATCGGCGTTTGCTGAAAAAAATCACGCACGGTAGCTTGATGAGTGAGATCCAGTTCTGCATGGCTGCGTGTAATTATTTCAATATCAGCCTGTTGTGCTAACTGGCGTACCAGCGCTGAACCCACCATACCGCGATGTCCGGCAATGTAAACAGTTTTTGGCATGATGCTATAAATTCATTATACCGTTTCAGGCCAGAATTGATTATCCATGAATGTTTCAAAAGTCTACGGGCAGCTTTCCGGGAAGGTTTTGGGTGCTAAACCCGTCTCACGTACAGCACCCGTTATGGCATAATCATAAGCTGACTCAATGATTTCTGATAATTTGCTTTTTAATCCTGGGTTTTCTTTGAGATGTTGATGAATACGTAAGTGCTTATTCGCGTGCTTGGCTGACCGCGAAGCCGTGGTCTTTGAGCAGCTTCATGCGTTTGGCTTGATCAAGATCATGGGTGACCATTTCAGCGATCATCTCGGTTAAGCTAATTTTAGGTGTCCAGCCTAATTTTTCTTTGGCTTTGCTCGGATCACCCAATAATGTATCTACTTCAGTGGGGCGGAAATAGCGAGGATCAACCGCGACTATCGTCGAACCTACTTGGACAGCAGGTGCATGAGACCCTTCTAGCTGGCTGATAATGCCTTTTTCATGGATGCCAGTACCTTCCCAAACTAGGCGAATACCCAATTCTGCTGCGGCCAACTCCACAAACTGGCGTACTGAATATTGTTTGCCGGTGGCAATGACAAAGTCTTCCGGCTGTTCTTGTTGCAGCATAAGCCATTGCATTTCCACATAGTCTTTAGCATGCCCCCAGTCGCGTAAGGAATCCAGATTGCCAAGGTAGAGGCATTGATCTAAACCTTGGGCAATATTGGCAAGACCACGGGTGATTTTGCGCGTAACAAAGGTTTCCCCACGTCGTTCGGATTCGTGATTAAACAAGATGCCATTGCAGGCATAGATACCATAAGCTTCTCGGTAGTTGACGGTGATCCAATAGGCATAAAGCTTGGCGACTGCATAAGGCGAACGAGGGTAGAATGGGGTGCTTTCTTTTTGGGGGATTGCCTGCACTAAACCATACAGCTCTGAGGTGGAGGCTTGGTAAATACGGGTTTTGTTTTCCAAGCCACAGATACGAATGGCTTCTAATAAACGCAGTGTGCCTAGTGCATCGCTATTGGCAGTGTATTCCGGGCTTTCAAACGAAACGGCAACATGGCTTTGTGCACCGAGGTTGTAGATTTCGTCGGGCTGAATTTGCTGGATGATACGGATGAGGTTGGTGGAGTCGGTGAGATCGCCATAGTGTAATATTAGGTCGCGGTTATCTATATGCGGATCTTGGTAAATGTGATCGATGCGTTGGGTATTAAAGGAAGAAGCACGACGCTTGATGCCGTGGACTTCGTAAGCTTTGGAGAGCAGGAATTCGGCGAGGTAGGAGCCGTCTTGGCCAGTGATGCCGGTGATTAGGGCAGTTTTTTTCATTTAGGTATGGGTTCTAATAGTTCGTTTACTAAGTGATTAATATGGAATAAATTGAGCAATTTAGAGTTATTATGATGTTCGTCTGATATGCTATAAGCAAATGTTAACACATCCTTGGCTAGATAGTCGTCTTCCCAAGCATATTTAACTAAAGCTTTAGGATAGTCTTTTAAGAGATTATCGATCTCACTGTTTGGGGCGGTGATAGTTAGGATTTTGGTACCAGAGGCTAGCACATTAGGTAACTTAGAAGGGAAAGCACCATCGGCTGATTTAGGATCTTGGGGAATTACTTGAATAGTCGAGCTAGTTAATAACTCAGGTAAGTCTACTTCTGATACTAAAGTATGAAAAACAATTTTTGGATTTTCATTTTCATGCTTTAGTTTTTCAAAAAAAGGACCTTGGGAAAAAATATAAAATTTTATAGCACTGTCTAGATTAGAAATCTGATTGTAAAGTTTAATTAAATGGCAAGGTAGTTGTTTCTCGCCTAAAGCACCAGAATAAACTATGTTAATATCACTTTTATCAATAACTGATGCAATTCTATTATGCTTAGTAGAAAAATCTTCAATTGTTATAAATGGATAACAGATAGTGCTCGGAATAGAATAAATTTTATATTTTTTATTAGCGGCCACTAACATCCCTTTAGATAGGAAGATGAGTTTGTTACAGGCTAAGTAGGACTTTTCTTCAATAAAACCAATAACTTTCTTTAAACTTTTGCGTAAGACACTTTGGCTATTAGTAAACATAATCGTTTGAATATCATGTATAATACCAAGATGAATAACTTCCTTTTTTAAAATTTTTAAAAAAAAGCCTGAAAGATTAGGTGGATAAATTGAAATAATTAAATCATATTTTTTCTTAGAGCGTAAAAGCTGTATACACACAAAAAAAGCAAACCAAAATTCTAATAGCGCTCTTCTTAAAAGGTTGTTTTTAGGGTAGCGGAGATATCCACCACCTCGAATAATCTCTATATTCTCTAAAGAATCTTGAGAAACACTAGGCTTCCAGTCTGGGTATAGGGGATGAGAGCATAACACGGTTACTTGGTGGGTTTCGGCTAATTTAAGTGCTAAGTAGGTATTGTATTTTCCTGTTGATATTTCTTCAGGGTAAAAGAACGGTGAAATTAAAAGAATATTCATACGGGTTAAGTGCGAGCTTTAATAGGTTGGCAGGGGTAGCCATAGCAAATCATATTTGTGGGAAGACTTTTAAAAACACTACTCCTTGCCCCAATTACACAACCTTTAGATATAGTTATATTAGGTGCAAGATAGACATCCGTACCAATCCAAACTTCATCTTCAATAATAGTTCTATAGGATTTAATAGGGAAATTTAGCTTTTTATAATCATGTGTGGCAGTACATATATATGTTTTTTGCGAGATAACAGTATTATTTCCTATGTGGATTTCACCTAACGAATATAAAGTGACATCATCACCTATCCAGACATTATTACCTATAGTAACTTTCCAAGGGAAAGTTATTTTAACAGAAGGTCGAATTAAGCAACTTTTTCCTATTCTTGCACCAAACAATCTTAATATCCAAACTCTATATTTATATAAAAATTGAGGCGAGCAGTTAAAGAAGATGCTTTGTACAATCCACCATAGTTGAACAAAAAAGACAGATCTGCCTCTAAAGTTATAGGGTATTTTGAAATTAGATAATCTCTGGTAGTTTTCTTTCATGGATTTTCAACCGCTTGCAAAAATCTCGGGCGGCTTGCCCCCGAGTTGGATAGCTTACAATGACCCTAAGTCATTGTGAGTTATCCGGCTATGGAGTTACAGAAGAATACGCATCACGCATCACGTTTACCGTTTGATGTACCCTTTTGTGTGGATACCGATGTATTGTCACAAGGTTTTTTTGGAACCCAATCGAAGTACGTTGAAGTCGTTGATCCAGAAAATAGGTTATGACTACGACATTGATATAGTTGAGCTGGAGATTCCGGTCGATCACATTCATATGGTTGTCCGTGGGGAACCCAAACAATTCCCCTCAGATGTGATGCAGGTGATAAAAAGTATTTCAACCCGTAAGTTTTTCAAACTACATCCCGATATCAAACGTCGTTATTTCTGGGAAGGTAAATTATGGACACAAAGCTATTTTGTTGAAACCATCGGCAATGCTAATGAGGAGACCATATGCCAATATGTCCAAAACCTATTGGTGGTTATGAACGAACGCGAAAAGAACAGTAAGCAGTTGAGTCTGTTGTAAAACTCGGTTCGCTTGCGGCCGAGTTTCTTATAAATTTAATAGCTTTAAAACATCTAAGGGTTTTTTATTTTCCATAAAATAATTTGATACCATAAGTGATTGTTTTTGAAATAAGCTACTTTTTTTAGTAAAATCATTGATTATGGAAATGACCTCTTCTACAAAGTTGCTTTCATTTTTAATAATAAGATTAGGTGTTATAGTTAACTGGTTGCCTATACAGCCTTTATTATTACTAATGACAGGAACTCCAAATGAGAAAGCCTCCCAAACAATAAGTGGTTCAGCTTCATTTTTATATTTTGTCGGAAACACACAGAGATCTATTTCCTTCCAAAAGTTGCTTTTACTTTCTTTATAAAGAGATCCTAGCCAGCGAAGATTAGAGTTTTTTTCAGTTTCTTTAATTAACTTAATAAGCTTTTGATCTTTACATGGTCCTGCTAGTATAAAAGAGATGGAAGTATTTTTTAAAAGCTTGGCTAATTTTATAAAATCTAAAACTCCTTTTTCTTTAGTAAGGTTGCTGATATAACCAATTGATTTCAATGACTTTTTTATAATTTGGCTTTGAGCTGGTATAATGGATATATTAGAAATGATATAACCATCAACGTAACCATATTTGCTTACAAAATCATCTTTCATTTTTTGACACAAAAAAATATGTTTGGCTTGAGACTGAGTTATTTTTACTAGTAATTTCATTAGTAAACTTTTTTTTGATATATATGCCCATGAGTGATGATGTAAAATACTACTATTCTTTCTTAAGAGAATTAAAAAAAATATATCATAGATTAATCCCATTCCACCTGACAAGCTTATATATACATAGTTAATATTTTTAATTTTTATTACTTGCTTGATTATTTCTAATACTTTAAGTACTCTTAAAAATTTATTATTAGCATAAGTATTGTGCTCATAAATATTAACTAGATTTTCACTAAAATAATTTATTATTTTTTTATTTACGGTGGATGCACCGTGTATTGGAGGAGGAAGCACCCCAAGAAAGAGTATATTCATAATTTTCTGAGTTTTCTGATAAGAAAGATATACAGTATAGCTAGAATTACTGTAGTTAAGAGATTTATACTAAAAACAGATGTATTGAATGCTATATAGAATACATATAAAGCATAGTAGATTTTGTAGATTAGCAAGGATAAAATAACTTTATTTTGCCGAATACTAACAGCTAGTAAAGCGCTTATGATACTTATAAAATAGCATAACAAAAAATGAATAATGATCGTTATAGGTAAACCGAATATATAAATTAGTAATGCTGGATTAAAACCAGTGACATTCGAGAAACCAGCTTTATAATGTTCTACAAGGCTAATAGGGAAATATCTGTAAGTTAAAATCCTATTTAATTCTATTTCGTTCGTACAAGAAATAAAACAGAAGTCACTATTAGGTATTAAGAAAGATATATTTTGATCATTCATTAAGCTCCAAGGTACTTGGCCTTGCATAGTTAACCTTAAAATGAAAAATTCCGCAGCATTTCTATTTAAGTATGAGTATTGGGTATATATAATAAATATTATTAGAGCAATTGCGAATATTATGAAATAGAATACACTCTTATTAAATTTAAAACCTTTGCAAAAGTAGAAGCATAATAATAAAAATAATAGAGTAATCGGAGTTGTGAATTTGTGACCAAGTATAAAAATTAGTGAGAAAAAATATGCAAATAATATTATCCATTTAGTTATGCTAATTTTATTTGAAGTGGACTGATAAGTGTATTTATAGAAAAACAAAGAAAATACTAAAGGAGATGTTTGTATTATAACTGATGGTAAAAGTCTTGTTAAAAATGAGTTTGTTATAAGAGCAAAGCTAGATCGTTCTAATTTTAGTAAAAACGGACTAGAATAAATAATTAAATGATAAAAAGATGCTAATATAACAGTAATAGTGATAGTATAAGCAAATAATATTTCAAGTTTTTTGTTTAAGGATGGAAAAGATTTACTTGAAAACTTGAGATGATACTTTTTAAATGATGGTATTGAAATTAATAGAAATAATAGTAAAAATAATAAAATTAAAAGAGTTGATTTGTTAGGAGAGCCAATTATATTAAGCTCCAACATATAACCACCTGACTCTGCAGATAATGTTCCCAAAGCCAGTAAATAATAATATATTATAAATAGTACATTTGAAAAAAAATATAATGTTTTTTGAAAAAGTAAAATAACCAAAAACAAGGTGGTTAGAAAAAATATGATATAAGAAAACGGTAAAGCTAATTTTTCTGGTAGAAAATTAGCAATGATGGCAAATATTAATAAGGGTATTATATATTGATAGTAACTTTCTTTTCCTAAGGAAATCATATTTTAAATATTTGTATTGATGTATTCGTGTATTATATTAAACAAATTTTCAGCATTGCAATCAGCTTCGTCGCTTGATAATGTTAATTTTCCTTTAAGGGTATTAAGATAATATGCAATGACATAGTTAATGTTATATTGTTCGTCATTAATTGTGTCTTTTTGTAGTTCTCTAGTAAGTAATTGAAATAGGTTTGATGGATTTTCAATTCTTACAACATTTTTATGAGTTTGATAAAAAACTGTTCCCAATAAAAAAACTTTTTTGTTCAACAATAAAGCCTCGTAGCCAACTGTACTAGTTAAAGTAATAACTCCTAAAGAATGTGCAATGAGTTTCTTAGTGGGATAATTAGGCGGTATCAGAAAAACGTTGGGAAGATGGTAAATATTGTTATAAAATTTTAGGGTTGGGTAACCATAAGCACTAATATGATCTTTGACAAATAGTCTTACACCCTGTGGAAGATTAAAAGCAATATTTCTAATAACTTCATATTCGTTAACGTAGGTACTTGCTAATATTGATGTAGATGATTCAGGATGAAAATGCAATGGATATAAAATATATTTGTTTTCTAGGTTTATGTTTGTATAGTATTTAGAAATAAACGGTAGTTTTACACGTCTTTTTATGTTTCTTTTGAATATTTGCCAACGCAAATTGACAGGATTGCCGACTTGAAAAGAGTATTGAATTTCTTTAAAGCTTAAGTAAACCACACTATTAAAAACTTCCGATATTTTCTTGAATTTTAAATACTTATTTAGTAAACTTGGATTGTTTAAAGGATTATTAATCATATAATCAGGTGTTGTATGATTAATATTATCAATATAATTTTTTGCCCAGATACTAATTTCTTTACTATATTTTATTTCTCCTTTTTTTATTTTTTTGAGGGTTTTATCAATATCTTTAAAATCTGCTAATGGAGATTTAGATATAGCAAATCTTTCAGGAAGACGACTAGATGTTATTCCAAGATAGTTTGCTTTATATTCATTAGCTACAAACCAAGCGAAGTATGACAAAGTATTTGACACTTGTTCATATATAACAATATCGATTTGATTATTATTAATAATTTCTTCGTAAAAAGAAAGTAAGGCACTTTTAAGCAACTCAAAATTATATGGTTTTTTTTTGCTCCATAAACAATATTCTACTGCTCTTTCGTAATCAGAATATAATGCTTGATTTAAATTAACCTTTGAATATTTTTCTAAGATTTTATGATTTAGTCGATGAGCTGAAAAATAATTTGAAAAAATAAATGTTTTGCAATTTAAATCGCTTATTTTGGTTTTTTTATATGAATAATTACAGTCTGTGACTATGTAGATGTTGTGTTTTTTTTCTAATAAAAGAAAACCTAATTTCTTAAAAAAAAGATGGTAGTTATTAGCTGAATTAATAATTAATAAAATATTCATTTTAATTGTAATCTGTTTTTTATTTTAACTAGATAATCTTCTAGAAATTGCGTTTAAAATTTACTCATAGCTTTAGTTATCAATCGGATTGCTTGTAGACTTAAAAGCTAATATTTCTAGAGGGACAGGTATAAACTTATTGAAATTTCTTTTAACTTTAACACCAATTAATAAATCATAAAATTTAGGTGCTAATCCAAACCCCGGCCTAACACTCTGCACACAGTCCTCTGTAATTACTTCCCCCGCTTCCATATCCTTCACAAAATACAACGACCGCCGGAACTTCACATTCCCGCGCTCACTAGATTTCATCCCATAATCCACTTGCCCCAAGGCCTCCCAAGCTGTTCTCGCACCACAGCACAAGGCTGTTAGCTCTTGTGGCTCCAGCGAAAAGCTATCATCTGGCCCGCCACCTTTACGATCAAGTGTCACATGCTTTTCAATGATGGATGCACCTAAAGCGACACTTGTAATCGCAGTGGTATTATCAATGGTGTGGTCGGAAAGACCTGTTACCAAACCAAACCGTTGGATCATGTCAGGGATGGTTCGCAAGTTGTAATCAGAGGCTGGAGCAGGGTAACCACTGACACAGTGTAGAATGGCAAGCTCTTTGCAGCCTCCTTCGTGGGCGGCTTCGATGGCCTCCTGAATCTCTTCCGCATTTGCCATGCCAGTTGAGATAATCATGGGTTTGCCTGTACTAGCAGCATATTTGATTAGTGGTAGGTCAACTGCTTCAAATGAGGCAATTTTGTAGGCAGGAACATTTAAGTCTTCCAGTAAGTCAATTGCGGTATTATCAAAAGGGGAACTGAAAATGGTAATACCTAGTTTGTGAGCGTGGTCAAATAGTGGTTTATGCCAATCCCAAGGTGTATGTGCCCATTCGTAAAGTTCATAAAGTGTACGCCCCGCCCATAGACCTTCAGTAATTTGGAAATCTGGAAGATCTGAATCTAGTGTGATGGTGTCTGGCCTATAAGTTTGTATTTTGACTGCATCCGCCCCTGATTGAACTGCAATTTCAATTATTTGGAATGCCTTTTCAATACTACCATTATGATTGGCTGATAGCTCAGCTATTATGTATGGTGGCTGATTATTACCAATTAATCTGTTATTGATTGATAGGTTTTTCATATCAGGCTTTTTCTAGTTTGATTATGTATTTGTGACCGTGCAAAATAAAGAAAGCAGGAAAACGTTCAGGATCAGAAACACGCAAGACATTAAATTGTTCTGCAATGGATTTGTTTGGATTTATTTGACTATCTTCAGGTGTTCTTAATCTATAGTAAGTAGAGTCAATGCTGACATCTTGAGGAACAGCCTTAATATCTTGGTAATTCTTTATTACATGATCCATGAGCAGTAACTCTGCTTCAAATACTAAGCTATTTATTTCATCATATAAACAGTGAGTTGGGACATAAACTGTTATTTTTTTCCATATATTGCCACTATCTAACTTACCAGCAGCTTCTAACAATGTAACAGTAATTTCATTTTTTCCATTAATAATCTCCCAGACATGAGGACTCCAACCCTTCCCTTTAGGTAGGTCGCTTGCATGAATAACTAGTGTATGTGTAAATTTGTTTTTATCTGATTCTTTTATTATTTCATGACAAGAAATAAGAAATAATATATCACCGCCAATCAAATCATTTTTTTTTCTAAAAAGTGAAATTTTATGATTAATTGAGTTTCTGCTTATCCATTTATCAAGCCATGGATTTATCGGATGATTAATGGAACTACATAGAATAGATATTTTCATAATAAACGTTGCTTTATCATATTAACTCCTTCTCCTTGTGTTACTTTAGATAAATTTTTTTGAAGCTTTGCTAGCTCTTCAACCACAATATTGAAGTTAAGCTTAAAGTTTTTAGTTTTAGGCACAAGATAAGTACAGCTCTCCTTTGCTAGTTCATCCGCAATTTTTTGTTGATTTTCAGCCAACACTAACATTATTGTTGGCAAGCCTAAGCAACAACGTTCCCATGTTGTACTACCCGCAGCCCCGATACAAAGATCACTATTCGCCATTAATTCAGCCATATTAGCAACATTGACTCTGACTTCAGTAGTCCAAGACAGATGGCTAGCTTGAGATTTAATACTTTCCAGCCAAGGCGCATGCTCTCCCATAACGACAATAATCTTGCAATCTTTGGGCAAGTGACTATTTGCTAAAGCAGCAAGCACTTGTCCTGTGACATTATCCTTATCCACACCGCCCAAAGTAATTAGTAATTGTTTTAACTGGGGCTTTTGGCGGCGTTGCAGACTGTATTCACGCCATTGAGCAAATTCAGGACGCAACAGCGCGTAATAGGACCCCGTAAGAATAGTGCAATCCTCAGGGACAAGCACCTGATAGTCGCGCTCATCTCGTCCAAAGGTTTGATCCAGCAATAAATCACAATCATGCTGACGATCTGCCAAATCATCAATCACCATGATTTTTTGACAATAGGGACGTAAAGACTTTTCCCACACTGTATCCAAAGCATAATGATCTATAATCAACCAGTCGGACTTATCTGTTGTGAATGATTGAATGGCTTCAATAGTTTGTTGGGCATCTTCATCAATGCTTACACCAAGCCAATCGATATATTCCTGACGTGAATGTTGATGCGTAAGGTTAGAGCTAGATTTTTTGAAGGGTAAGGTAATCACTTTATGCCCCTTGCTGTGGATAAACGTCAACATATTTCCGTTATGTTCACGGCAAATGAAAGCACATTCTGCCCCCTCCTTTTTCAATGCATCCGCTAAGGTCAAGCAACGCATTACATGACCACTACCAATTTGGATAGAAGCATCAACGCGGAAGATAGTCAGCATATCTCTTATTGAATTTTCTCTAATAGGAACCAAGTAGCATCATCTTGTGGGAAATTTGGGTCTCTTCTATAAACAAACCCATAATCAATCAACTTTAAATCAGGATAGATGTCGAGTAATTCTCCAGCAAAATCCCTTTTGAAAAGCCGCTCGCTATGTCCACGATAGTTGATTGTAACAGGTGATGGATTGTAATACTCTGCTACACAAATATATCTTGAGCTACTATGGTAAAGTTTCTCATATACACTATTTAGGTGATCTGGATTGATGTGTATCAGCACGCCTTTGATAAGGGTCAAATCATAACTTTCCGCGATATTAACATCTAATATAGAGCCCTCATAAATTTTATTTACTTCCCCCCAGTTTTTTAAATTACCAATGGCTGTTGGATTTATTTCAATGGCTGATAGTGTGGCGTTAGGCAATAGATTTTTAATAGCTCTTAAGTTTAGTCCTATATTAGAGCCAAACTCTATAATGCTTTTGACGTTGGCTGTACAGCTAATAATCTTTGAAAACAAGGCTGTATTACTAGCAATCCAATCATGTCCAATATTTCTAGTCGAGTACTCATCACCAAATTCAGTAGCCCAAAATAATTCTTGCTCTGTTTTATATTCGTTCATTATTTGATCTCATGGTTTAAAACTTTAAACATTAATTCAGCTCTAATCCAATCTTCTCGCGTATCAATATCCTGAACTAAGTGCCTAGGTAAAATAACAGGATAAGATATTGATGAGAAAATGGGTTTTTCTTCTAGCCAAGCATCTCTTGATCCCCAGTAAAACTGTCCTGCATCGTGATAGGCTTCCTCTAAATCTTGAGAGCGCGTATTGAAATATTCAGGGTAAAACATTTCCACTTTATCACTCTGCTGTATCTTAATGGCGCGTTGAATAGGGAAAGCATAGCGGGTGACAGAAAAAACATAATCTGCCTTTCGCTGCTGGATTAATGCAAGTCCATTTTGCAAGGCACTAGTAGAAATGAAAGGTGCAGTTGCATAAATACAACAAACCCATTCAGGTAAGTTTTGATTGGTTTCTAGCCAGCGAATTGCATGTTTAATGACAGGAATGGTTGCTACAAAATCACCCGACAATTCCTCAGGACGGACAAAAGGTACTTCTGCACCAAATTGTAAAGCTGTTTGTGCAATTTCCTCATCATCAGTGGAAACGATAATCCGCTCAAAACAGTCACTTTCTAACGCAGCCTCAATCGACCAAGCAATCATCGGTTTGCCACAAAAATCTTTGATGTTTTTCCGAGGGATACGTTTACTTCCGCCCCGTGCTGGGATAATGGCAACATTCACGCTTGTAAAATCTTTTTAAGTGTCAAACAAACTATCTCTTGTTGCTCATCAATCATGGCAGAAAACATCGGCAGGCTAATCGCCTCCTGATAATACTGCTCCGCTTCAGGAAAATCTCCATCCTTAAATCCCATCGCTTCATAATAAGGTTGGGTGTGCACTGGAATATAATGCAGGTTCACCCCAATGTTTTGTTGGCGTAGCGCATCAAACACTTCCCGATGTGTCAGGTTGATAGCATCTAAGTGCAGTCGTATCACATACAAATGTAAACCAGAGTAACTGTCGGGATGCTGCCAAGGCAGGGTAATCGGAAGAGTAGCCAGCAACTTATCATACTGCTTTGCTAATTCGTGGCGTCGCGTAACAAATGTATCTAAACGCTGCATTTGACTAATGCCAAGGGCTGCTTGCATATCAGTCATGCGATAATTAAACCCTAAGTCAACTTGCTGATAATACCAGGCACCATCGGGTTCATGTGTCATCTGCGCAGCATCACGGGTAATACCATGACTACGCAACAACTGCATCCTAGCTGCTAATTTTGCCTGATTAGTCACTGCAACCCCACCCTCAGCCGTAGTGATAATCTTCACTGGATGAAAACTAAAAACCGTTATATCACTATAACGGCACGAACCAATCGTTTCACCCTGATATTTACCACCAATCGCATGAGAGGCATCCTCAATAATCTTAAAACCAAATTCTTGGCTTAACTGATGAATCCGCTCCATCTCACAAGGTTGGCCGCATAAATGTACTGGAACTACTACTTTGGGCAAACGATTTTGTTGCCTAGCTTGCTTCAGCTTAAACTGGAGCTGTTCAACACTCAGATTATAAGTACGTGGGTCTATATCAACAAAATCAACACTTGCCCCACAATACAAGGCACAATTGGTACTGGCGACAAAAGTAATCGGGCTTGTCCAAACAATATCCCCTCGACCAACCCCTAATGCTAAACATGCAAGATGCAAAGCAGAAGTCGCACTATTCACCGCTACCACATGCTGTGCCCCACAATAGTCATTAATAGCCTGCTCAAAAGCTGGAACAGCAGGTCCTTGAGTGAGAAAATCAGAATTTAATACATCAACTACTGCCTGAATATCAGTTTTATTGATGTCTTGGCGACCGTAAGGAATATTCATTTGATATTATTTTTAATTTAGCAGTTTTTTAATGGCTTAGCTTTAAATATTATTAGCTCTAAATATTAAAGCAGAGTTGCTTTTTATTGGCGACTTTTTTAAGTTTATATAAACCCATCCAAATAAATGCGGCCAGTAATCCACAAGCCGTGGCATAAAAAGTAGGTGAGAAAATAAAAAACAATGCGGCAAATATAAAAAATATAAATAGCGACATTATGTGAGCTTTCATTATAACTTTATCTTGATTTTGAGCATATAGTTCATAATGCGGTATCATGCCTATGGCATAAATACTAGTTACCGCTAACAGAATCCATAGTAGATCCAAATACTTAATATAAATATCTTTGTTAAGCCAATCTAGTACAACTGGAACTAATAAAGCTATAAGCAAAGAAAGGAATATGCACGATATAAATACAGAAATTAGCATTTCTAATTTATATTTTTTATAGGCTTTCATATTTGATGTTTTAAATGAACTCACAAGACGAGGATATAAAAAAGATAAAATACCTGCATCTATAAAGCCTAGAAGAGCATTGGCTATACTTATGTAAAATACATATACCCCTAATAAATTAGCTCCAGCAATATACTGTACTGTATACCGATCTAAAGTAAATAAAGCTCTAAAACATAAAGTGGCAATTAAAAAGGTAAAGCCTACTTTTAGGCCTTTCTTAATCCAAGCCCAATCAATTGATACTTTAATGGGTGAATATGGCTTTAGCTCGGAAAAAATAGTATAAAGTCCAAAAAATATAGCGGACGTGACACCTATAATCCAAAAAAGAAAGGTTGCTTCTAATGGATATTTTATACTTCCCAAGTGAAGCGCAGGTATAAGGATTACTACCCAAAAGCCTAGTCTTATAAATAAGATGAAGCTAGCTATAACTGGTTTTTGTATAGCAACAACTAAGCGGTTTATTTCTTGAGCTATATGTTCGGCTATGAGTAGTAAGAAAAAATATATAATATACTTTACAGGTAGTATATTGAAATAAAATAAAATAAAATGCAGTGGTAGCAGTATTATATATAATATAAATGTAGCAGCTACTTGATTCTTTAAAATAAAGCTCCACTCTTCTTTGGGTTTAGATAATAACTCTCTTTGGCTATAGGTATAAAAATCACCACCCAATAATAATATACTAAAATTAATTGTCGCTATAAAAAGACCAAACAACCCTAGATCCGATGGCTCAAGGATTTTTGCTAAGTATAAAAGCAGTGCAAACCGAGCAACCATACCGGCTACTCGTAAAAAGAGACTAATAAATCTTGAAATTAGTTCTTTTTTCAAAATATTTATTATAGTATTTTATTTAAATACTTCCTATTTTGGTTTTATTTTGTTCTATCCAATGTTGAAGTGTCTTAATGCTCATCCATTCTTTATTATTATTACTACAGTAAGTAAAAGCTTCGGGAACTTTTATACCTTGTTTAATTCTTTCTGAATCTAAATTCCAATTATGAATAGCTGGTAATATCTTAAAATGCTCTGGATACTCATAGGTATAATAAGAGTCTTCTTCACTAATCATTTGCTCATGTAACTTTTCACCAGGTCTAATGCCAATTATGTCATAGTTTACATTAGGGTTTATAGCCTGAGCTATATCAAGAATATTCATAGAAGGAATTTTTTTGACATATATTTCACCTCCTTCCATGTCATCAAAAGCATGCCAAACAAGCTCAACACCTTGTTCAAGTGTAATCATAAAACGGGTCATACGTTTATCTGTTATGGGCAATGTATCATTTTTTGCTATTGACATAAAAAAGGGTATTACTGAGCCCCGTGATCCCATCACATTACCATACCTAACTACAGAAAATTGTGTATTTTTTTTTCCTACATAGGAATTACCAGCTACAAAAAGTTTGTCTGAGGCTAGTTTTGTGGCTCCATATAAATTAGCGGGACTACTGGCCTTATCAGTAGATAATGCTACAACTCTTTTGATACCTTTATCAATACAACTATCAATAAGATTCATAGCGCCATTTATATTTGTTTTGATACATTCAAAAGGGTTATATTCGGCAGTAGGAACAATCTTTGTGGCAGCAGCATGAACTACATAATCAACATCGTCTAACGCTCTGTATAATCTATCTTTGTCTCTAACATCACCTATGAAAAATCTAACCCTTTGATCATCTTGATATTTTTTTGCCATTTCCCACTGCTTCATTTCATCACGAGAATAAACAATTATTTTTTTAGGGTTATACTTAGCTAATGTCATTGGAACAAAAGTGCGACCAAAAGAACCCGTACCACCAGTTATTAAGATTGTGCTACCTTGAAGCATTTAATTATCGCCTCTTATTCTAGTTAGTGTGTAAAGTGATATTTTTGATTAAAACTATATTGGAAAGCAAAGAGTTTTATTTTTTAAAAATGTATGCTTAACCTGTTAAAAATAGAGTAACAGGGGCAGGGCGAGGTATTCAATTCAACAAAAAATCCTACAAAAATAGAACAACATGAGCACGACGCTCATTATGACACATCCAACCCCACTTCTTTGCGTACTCGCCGGTAAATATGTTCCACTGGCACATCCAGCTCAACCGATTCCAGCCGGAAGGTTTCCCCAGCGCGGTAGTATTCCCGCTCCCATGAAGTACGTCGCCGCCACAGGCGCACTAGTGGCACATCCTGCGACACCACTACGTATTCCAACAAGGAAGGAAGACTGGTGTAATTATCGAATTTTTCTTTTAGATCCGTGCGCTCCGTGCTATCGGACAGTACTTCAACAATAAGGATGGGGTTGGTACGGATGTAGGGATCAGTGGTGTTTTCCCCACAAGCTGCCATGATGTCCGGGTAATAACTGAACGCTTGTTCTTGCTTGCGGATCAGCACCTTCATGTCTGACTGCCAGACGCGACAACCGTCTTTCAATTGGTTATCAATAGCAGCAGCAAAACTCATAGCGATGGTATTGTGTGTCTCGCTTGCCCCTGCCATCGCATAAACTAAGCCGTCCACATACTCGCTACGAACCGCTACGTCCCGCTCACCTGATAAGTAATCTTCAAATGGAACGAAGTTATGTTTGTTTGCTTGTGCCATGTATTTACTGACCTTCGTGGATTTGTGTTAACGCTTTTCCAAGCTTAGCAGGGCAAGGCGCGGACTTGCAAACTGAGCTACTTCACCATTTATTTTAATAAGATCCTTTTCTAGCCAAAATGACATACACTGTCTTAGCTAAAATTTTCGTATCTAACCACAATGACTGATTTTGTACATATTTCATATCTAGTTGTACTCGTTCTTCATAACTAGTATTGCTGCGTCCACTTACTTGCCACAAACCCGTTAAGCCAGGGCGAATGGTTAAGTAATGATGAAGGTAATTTCTGTAAAACTTTTTTTCTTCGACAACTATAGGCCGAGGTCCCACTAGACTCATATCCCCCTTCAGCACATTCCATAACTGCGGTAATTCATCCATGCTGGCTTTACGCAGGCTATTACCAATTACAGGAATAATACGAGGGTCATCTTTTAGCTTGAAATAAGTTTCCCAAGTTTGTTGCGCGCTGGGGTTGTTGCTCAGGTGCACTTCAAGTAGCTCTTGGGCATTCAGGTGCATGGTGCGTAGCTTCCACACACGAATTTTTTTACCCCGATAACCGACTCGCTCATGAGCAAAAAATACAGGTCCAGGGCTATAGTACTTAATCGCTAACGCAGCAATGGCAATGATAGGCATGGCGCATACGAGTAAAGGAACTGCGAGCAGGCGATCGAATAAAAATTTCAGCACTAAGTAACGAGAATAATTGGGCTGCTCCAAAATAGCCGCATCAAGCGTTTCAGTCTTATTCATAAGCGGACTCTCAACATTAAAATCAGAGAAGGAATTTTGTTTTTGCATTTATGGAATAGATGAATCTAATTGCTGATTTAGTCAGTCAGATACGCTACCGCCCTGCCATGTCATCAATAGCAACTTAACAAGATTTCTAATTCACATTAATTTTTATTTATCGGTCTGTTTAGTAGCATTTAAGGTTCAAGCAGGTGAATAAAACCGAATAGCTGTCAAGAACCGGAGTGCATACTAGCGCATAAGTAGCAAAACGTAAATAACCAATCCTGAGGCATAACTGACTCGCTAAAGCTGCTTCATTGCCACGACGAGTTCCTACTCATCAGTGCGTAAAGCAGGTTGTTGGAATTAATATTCTTTGTCAGCGGGATGAGTCTTGCTCCGGTTCGGGGAATAGTTCTAGGCATCAGGCCACCGCAAGCGGGATAAGCGGTTCCGGTTCATCGGGGACAGGGAGCGTTTCAGGCAAAGACACTAATGCAACAGGTTTTATTTCTGGACGCTGATAACCTTGCACATGGCATTCCAAAAGGCTGTAAAGGGTTTGCATATTTTGAATATGGCAAGCATTTTGAAGTTGTTCAATCATGGCTACTAGTTCTGTCCAAGGTAAGTAGGCTTCATTAGCTTTGAAAATGCGTGGATGTTCGGTGGGATTAGCTTGATCCTCAATGAGTAATTCTTCATAAAGCTTTTCGCCAGGGCGTAAACCGGTAAACTTAATCGCAATATCGCCCTCAAGGTGCTGTTTGTCTTTTAGGCTTAAACCACTGAGATGTATCATGCGTCTAGCCAGATCGACAATCTTGACAGGTTCGCCCATATCCAGCAAAAACACTTCACCACCCTTCGCCATTGCACCAGCTTGTATCACTAGTTGTGCCGCTTCTGGGATGGTCATGAAGTAGCGAATAATGTCAGGATGGGTAACCGTGATTGGACCACCTGCTTTGATTTGGCGTCGAAACAAAGGAACGACTGAGCCAGAAGAACCTAAGACATTGCCAAAGCGCACCATACTAAAACAAGTCTGATTGGAGCGTTGGGCAAAACCTTGTAAGACCAATTCAGCCAAACGTTTACTAGCGCCCATTACATTGGTGGGGCGTACCGCTTTATCGGTGGAAATGAGGACAAAATGCTCAACACCTGCGTTTAAGGCCGCCTCAGCCGTGCGATAAGTGCCTAGTGTGTTATTGCGAAGTCCTTCGATTGGGTTGTGTTCCACTAGGGGCACATGTTTGTAGGCCGCAGCATGGTAAAGCGTATTTACCTGATGCAGTGTTAAAGTTTCCTTTACACGCTGTTGATTTTGTACTGAGCCAAGTACCGTTACAATGGCAACGTTTATGGCGTATGTAGCATCTTCCAATAATTCACGCTCAATCTGATACAAGGCAAACTCTGAAGATTCAAAGAGCACCAGCTTACTGGGTTGCCATTTAAGAATTTGACGACAAAGCTCCGAGCCGATTGATCCCCCCGCGCCGGTCACCATGACGGTTTTATGCCGAATGCAGTGGCTAAGTAACTGCTCATTCGGGGCAACGGGCGCGCGACCTAATAACTCATCAATCTCAATTTCACGAATTTCTGCAATGGAACGCTTGCCTGAAACGAGCTCAGCCATGCCAGGAATGCTTCTTACATGTACCGCCAGCGGCTCTAGTTTTTGTAAAATAGCACGCCGCTGATGGGGGGATGCTGAAGGCATGGCGAGTAACACTTGCTGGATGCCATAGGGCTTTAACAGAGCATCTAATTGTGTAGGTGCATAGACTTTCAAGCTGTGGATAAAAGATTTTTGCAGGGTAGGATCATCATCCAGAAACAGGACGGGATGATATTCAGGACTACTAAATAAGGCTTGAGCTAATTGTGCGCCAGAAGCGCCAGCACCATAAATAGCAACAGGTGTTTTTTGAGATTGCGGCAGACTGCCATGATACAAACGCCGCATAAAATGACGACTGCCTGCTACCAATAAGAATGCATTGATAAAATAAATAATATAAACCGAACGCGGAATACCTTCCAGCTTGAAAATATAAGCAAGAATCACTAAGGCTAAGGCCGAAAACAGCACGCCTTTAAAGATTGCATAAATAGCTTGCTGCCCCAAAAAGCGAATAATGGCACGATAAAGACCTAAGCGGATAAAAGCCGGAATGGTAACTAAAGGGACTAATAACAATAGCCACTCACCTTCTTTTAAGTCAGGTGTCCATGTGCTCAGGCGTAGTGCAAAACTGATCCATAAAGCTAAAGGCAATAGTAAACTATCTGCCAACAGCATGATGAGACGTTTCTGCCCGCGTGGAAGCTGGAAGATGTATTGATTTAGATTTTTTAAAGACATGAGGATAGGAATCGTTGCTTTGTTTTTTTAGTGATTTGAATAATGATTTTTGCCTTGGTAGGGATTTGTAGTTTTTTGAATGAGGCAGGGATATGAACAACACCATTGCTGATGTTAGTTTCAAATTCTACGGCGTACATCATGTACTTTGCAGGCGGCTGTGGATGATGTTGTCGCCGCTGGCAAAATGAATGGAATGGCGTAGGGATATAAATTCTGAATTTCGGGGGGAGTCAAAATGTGTAGTACACCACACAATTTTCCGCGTGCCCTGTCATCTTTGACAGTTTTGCCGATATTAAAAGATCAAGCATCACTGGTAATGCCTGATTCTGGCCAGAATGTCTCATCCATAAAGGTTTCAAATGCCCAAGGGCAATTTTCGGGGAAAGTCTCTAGTGCTAGACCTGTTTCGCGCACTGCACCCTTCACAGCATAGTCATAGGCTCTGGTGATTAAGTCCGGTAATTTGCTTTTCAGCCCTCGATTTTCTTGTAGATGTTCGCTAATACGCTTGCGTTGTTCAATGATAGTAAATTTCCAGCTACGCCCTTGATAGGCGGGCTGGTATGGCCACTTCAGCAAGTGCATGAGCAAGGTTTCTAAAAAGGATTGCAGGGTACGCTTTTCAGATTTGCTCATGTCTTCGATTTCCTCAATGATGTGTTCCCAGTCGACCTGCTCAAACTTGCGTTCACGTAATAGTTGCGCTTGTTCCAGTGACCAAGTGTAAAGGTCTTGGTCATAAATGGCGCTATTCATTAGGAAACTCCCGTGTTTACTCACTGTTTCCAGTGTAGCACGCTCTTAACTGCCTGTGAATTTCGGCATGGCCGCTTCACCGTCAGCACTGATGCCTTCACGTATAAAGACTTTTTTACGGTGAGGAATAAAATTTTCAGGTCAAACCAATAAGGATTGATTGACTTGGTCTATTTCACTACGCGGTCGCCTTGCCCCTGACCAATGACAGTTTGCAGGATATAATGGAGGTATTCGCGGAGGTCGAGTGTGTTGAGCATTTGTGCATCCACTTCAGCAAGTTTTTTGGGGGTAGACATATCAATGCCTTGCACTTGTGCGAGTCCGGTAATGCCGGGGCGGACATTAAATACGCCTAAAGCTTCACGGGCTGCAATGAGTTCTCGTTGGTTTGGCAAACAAGGGCGTGGTCCTACAAGGCTCATGTCACCAATAAGGACGTTCCATAACTGCGGTAGCTCATCCAATTTGGTTCGGCGTAAGAAATGGCCAAAAGGGGTAATTGCACTGCTGCTAGCCAGATGGGTGGCAACAGATGCGGTACCAATATGCATAGTGCGGAATTTTACTAAAGTAAAAGGTTTTTGTTTACGCCCGACACGGGTTTGTATGAATAGTGGCGAGTGGGTATCAAACCAGCCGATAGTGGCTAGAATTATTAGAACAGGTACACCAAAAATGAGACCAAGGCCAGCAAAGAGTATATCCAGTAAACGCATTATTTTTGCTTCAGTTGTTTGAGGTAGGTTTCAGCGGTTTGCCATAGGGCTTCGTCGACGCTGACAGGCGGTGTCCAGTCGAGTACTTCACGGGTATGAGTCATATCGATTTGCAGATTACCGCAGAGGCGCTGCGCAATGGCTTTTTGGCCTATTAGATTTAAGCTGGTTTCGAGTAATTTTTGCGGTACGGGTAATAAGCGTGGTTTTTTTCCTAAGATTTTGCTTAAGCGCTTTAAAAGCTCAGTAGTCGATAAGTCTTCGCCATCGGAAACTAAGAAAGTTTGGTTAGCTGCGGCTGGGTGGTTGATGCAGGTGATTATTAAGTCTATTAAGTTGGGTAGAGCAACTAGACTACGTTGATTGTGGATGCCACCTAGTGGTAAAGGAATACCCTTATTTAGCCAGTTCATCATGCTTTGGAAGTTACCTTTTACGCCTGCTCCGTAAACTAGTGGTGGACGAATAATGACTATTTCCATATCAGCTTGTTGAGCTATTTCTTTTAAACCCTGTTCCGCCTCGTACTTTGACAAACCATACGGATCATTAGTGGATGCGTTTATTTTGTCTTCTGTAAAAGGTTTATTCAGTACAGTATATTCGCCGTTGACTTTGATGGAGCTTAGGTAGATGAAGCGGTGGACTCCGGCTGCGGCGGCTTGTTGAGCGAGGTTGAGGGCGGCGGCGGTGTTGGTGCGGCGGAATTCTTCTAATGGATTGGCGGCGGTGTCGCGCATAATGTGAACGCGGGCGGCGAGGTGGATGACGGTGTCCACGTTATTCAGTACAGATGTCCAGTCGGTTTTTGGGAGTAAGTCACCTAGAGGTATTTGTTGGATACTGGGGGGGAGGTTATCGGTGACACGGCGTACTGCGGCGGTGAGTGAATGACCTTGTTGGTATAGATGTTGGGTGAGGGCTGAGCCAACGAAGCCGGTAGCACCGGTTAAAAGAATAGTCATATTGGTCGGTTTAATAATTCTTCATAAATGTTCAGATGTGTTTGAACAACTTGGTGTATATCATATTTTTCCTCTGCCAGTTGTCTACCTGTCTTACCCATACACAGACGAAGCTTCGGATTTAAAATTAAATACTTAATGGCATCAGCCAAAGCTTTAGCATCCCGTACAGGAACTAACAACCCTGTTACATTGGGAATAATGGCATCCCGACACCCAGGTACATCGGTTGTTACTACAGCACGACCACAGGCGGCTGCTTCAATTAAGACCTTGGGAAACCCCTCCCGATAAGAGGGGAGGACTACGACATTTGCTTGGGAAAACAAGTCTGCAATATCTGCGCGATAACCCAATAATTCCACTGTACCTTCAGTTTGCCATGCCTTGATTTGTTGTGCTGTGATACTGGCAGGATTATCGGGATCAATATTGCCAACCAGTTGAAATCTAACAGACAGCCCCTTTCCATGAATTCGTCGAGCAGCCTCGATAAATTCATGGACGCCTTTATCTGCAAGCAGGCGTGATACCATAATTACTGTTGTAGATGGCAAATCAGGTTCAGGTAAGTAAGCATAAGTATTCAGATCGACACCTGAACCCGGAATAATAATGGTCTGGTTATCATGCAATTTCTTAATTTTTGTCAGGATGATTTTATCATCTTGATTTTGGAAAATTACTTTAATCCGTGGTTGTTCAAAAGCCAATCTATAGAGAATACTAATCAATTTTTTTCTGAGGTTGCTTTTTTGATTTTTTTCTATGAATACATAACCTAAACCTGATATGGCTGCAACTAGTCTTTTAATGCCTGCGAATTTTGCGGCGATACCCCCAAACAAAACAGGTTTAATGGTAACGGTATGTAAGATAGCGGGTTTTACTTCACGCAGTATCTGCACCATTTTTATAAAAGTTACGATTTCTTGTTTGAGATTTGTCTTTCCTCTCACAATGGGCAGTTCATGGACAATTAATCCGTGTGATTGCAGTTCTATTTTTCGGTCAGTTATCCTAGTAGCAATATGAATTTCATAACCTGCTTGTAAGGCTGCCAATGCGATGGGTAAACGGTGTGAGAGGAAAAACCAGTCTACATTAACCAAGAAAAGTAATTTCTTCATTTTATTGTTCAAGTAGCCATGCTTGGAACATCAGTACATCCCACAGATGATATTGCCAGTTTCTTTCCCCAGATAGATGCTCTTTCCACTTTTGACGGATAGGCTCAGGGTTGAAGTAACCTTCTTGACGCAAGCGTGACTCATCCAGTAGGTTTTCTGCCCAATCGCGTAAGGAACCACGTAGCCAACTATCAATCGGTACGCCAAACCCCATTTTAGGGCGTTCGATGAGTTCTTTGGGAACATAGCGGTAGAGAATTTGGCGTAGCGCCCACTTGGTTTGACCTTCGCGTAGTTTGTACTCTAAGGGAAGTCTCCAAGCGAATTCGACGACACGGTGATCAAGAAAAGGCACACGAGTTTCCAATGATACACCCATTGCAGCCCGATCTACTTTGCAGAGAATGTCATCAGGGAGATAAGTGAGCAGGTCAAGTACCATCATACGCTCGACGGTGTTGAGATGGCTAAGGCCTGATAAGAAGTCTATTAGAAATGTAGACGCTTCTTTACCGCCAATAATGACCCCTGAAGGATTATGCCAATGTGAAATCATGCCATGGTACAGTTCAGTAATATCACGCCCAACCATAATTCCCGCACCCTTGTGTAGTTTGTCGCCAACATTTACCCATCGCCCGAATGAAGGAACAAAATGTCTTAGCGTAGCGGTGATACGATTCCAACTGGCAGGCGAAACACTGGTGATTAATTTCGCTGCCCACTGCCGTAGTGGACGGGGAATACGTGACAATTTCCCCCAAGTGTTGGCGGTAAGTTGATAGCGGTTGTAGCCTGCAAACAATTCATCCCCTGCATCACCGGATAGTGATACGGTGACGTGTTGTCGTGCTAGTTGTGAAACAAGGAAAGTTGGTATTTGGGAAGAATCAGAAAAAGGTTCATCATATAAGGTGGGCAAGCGTGGAATGACTTGCATGCACTCGTCGGGTGTGACGTAGAGTTCTGTGTGATCAGTACCTAAGTGTTTGGCTACCTCTTTGGCATGGGCGGCTTCGTTATATAGTTCCTCATAGAAACCAATCGAAAAGGTTTTAATCGGTTGGCTGGATTGTGCTTGCATCAGGGAAACCACAGTGGAGGAATCAATGCCACCCGAAAGAAATGCACCTAGCGGGACATCAGCCATCATTTGTTGCTCAATAGCGTCTTTGAGCAAGATTTCTAATGCGTTAACGGCATCGTTAGGGGAGCCTGTAAAGGGTTGTGCTTTACCTTGGTGGCTAATTTCGATACCTGACCAGTAGGTTTGGATGCGTGGTTCGTGTTGTTGGCGTGATACTTGTAGCCATGTACCGGGCAACAGCTTGTAAATACCTTGGTAAATCGAATAAGGGGCAGGAATGTAGTTATGCCGCATATACAGGCACAGCGCATCGCGGTCAATGTTTGCCTGAAATGCGGGGTGAACTTTCAGGGCTTTGAGTTCTGAGCCGAACAGGAAGGTATCCCCTTGCCAGCCATAATACAGCGGCTTTTCTCCTAGGCGGTCACGCGCCAAGGTCAGAGTTTGAGTTTGTTTATCCCATAAAGCAATGGCGAACATGCCAATGCAGCGTTGCAAAGTCGTTTCAATGCCCCAAGCTTCAAACGCGGCCAATAGGGTCTCAGTGTCAGAGTATCCACGCCAGTGGGGAGCAAGGTTGACTGTTTCGAGTTCGGTACGCAGCTTGTGGTGGTTGTAGATTTCACCGTTGAAAGCAATAACGTAACGCTCACTGACCGAGTGCATGGGCTGATGACCAGCGGGGGAAAGGTCAATGATGGCAAGGCGGCGATGGGCGAGATAAATACCTACCGCAGCATCTTGCCAGATGCCAGAGTCGTCGGGACCACGGTGAGTAAGGGTATTAGCCATCCATTCCGTGATGGTGTTTTGGTGATTTGTAGCGGTTAAATAACCGACTAAGCCGCACATAAAACTTCTCTGTAGATTTGTTCATAAGATGTAATGGTTTTTTCAATAGAAAATTCAGTAGCAATACGTGTACTAAGCTCGTTACCCCATTTTTCACGCTGGGCAGACGTGAGAAAAATTAACTGATTTAAGGCTTTAGCTAACGATTCAGGATCTCTAATGGGTACAATTAATTCAGGGTGATTTCCAATAATAAAGGCGGCATCACCTGCATTGGTAGTTACACAAGGTAATCCTAAACACATAGCTTCTCCTAAAACATTAGGGAAACCCTCACTGGCAGAATGTAAACAGAAAATATCCATTAGCCTCATCAAGGCGGGAACATCTTTGCGCTCATCAATTAGAATAAATTGCTCAGGCATAATAGTCTCAGCAATCCATTTATTCAATAGTTGATTATGTTGGTTTAAACCTCTACCAACTAATAAAAACTGAAGGTTTGAATGTTTCTCCAAGAGTATGTTTGCTGCTTTAATAAAAGTCGGAAAGTCTTTGTAATCGTTAAAACGCCCTACTGAACCGATAACAATACTATCTTTATCCAAGTTTATGTCACTTCTGCTGAGGTCGTTGAATGATGTACTTTTAATTTTTTCAACACTATAACCATTTGGGATGACTACCATCTTAGATTTTTGATAGCCATATTTTTCATGTATTATGGCAGCGGTATTGGCTGCGCATAGTATCTTTTGAGGGATATAAGCAGATAAAAAAGCGCATAATCGCATGATATAGAAAGTCGCTTTTGATGTTCCTTTGCCTACTTTTGCATGGGTATTCCGTATTGACCAAATCACTTTTTTGCGTAGCAACCATGCGGCTAAACCACCTATTAGATCAGCATGATACATCCATGTATGAACAATATCCGGTTGCTGTTGCTTGACGGCATTGATTAGTTTTAGGAAAACCATAGGGGATAATAGAAGTGAGCTCATGCCCAGAGCAATAACCTGAATATCACATTCAGTGAGTTCTTCGCCTATCTTTCCTATCGTGGTTAGGGAGATAATCGTGTGTTGATATTCGGGGTTATTTCGGTGTGCTTCGATCAGGCGTTGCAACGAGCGTTCTGCACCGCCGATGTTAAGACCGATGATGATGTGGAGGATTTTTTTCACGATTTCTTATACGTCGAGTTGCGAATGCCGCTATTAGTAAAAGCCCGATGCTAGGGATGTGATGGCGAGAAGCTGTTCCCCAATTAATTGTACCCACTGACCAAATAGTTTCTATCAGTAGATAAGATAAAAATATAAAGAATAGAGAGCGGTGATAACTATAAATCTTATTCATTCTTAGATGCTTAATAGATAGATATATAAGCCAGAATCTTAGAATGTTTTCTAAAAAAACAGGAATATCAACTACTGAGGATAATTTCCAAGGCATTGGTTCAAACATGTACTGAAAAATCGAGGTAGGAATAAAACTAATAAATCCAATTATGCCTGAGATAGCTATCTCTGTTTTATAGTTTGCTCTTGCCTCTACACTCAGTCCTCCTTGTTGGTAGGACTCAATAGAAGAAATTAACCCATCTTCAATCTGATAAGCATTTTGCGAGAAAAAAGATAGACCAACTGCTATGATAATAAAAAAAATAGGAGAGGTAATAACTATTTTGAACCATGGCATTCTCCTTCTATTCTTAATAATTAACATAAAAATAACCAAAAGTAATAACAGAATGGAAAATGCCATAAGTGCACCATGCAGCACACTTACGCTGATTAGGCTAAAAACTAATACTAACCAATGATTTTTTGAGTTGCTAATAGTTACTTTTAGTGCGGAATAAGTTGCTAATGTAATAAACAAGAGTTGATAGGGCTCTCTTAGTGTTACACTTGTATATAGTATTGAAGACGGTAGAAGTGCGTATAACAATAATATCCAGCGGGTATTTTTCCTTTCTATTTTTAGTGTTTTGGTTGTTTTTAGTAAAAAAATAGCTGAAATTAACCACGCGATGGAGGATAATACGCTTCCTAAAAATAATGAGTCTGTAGTGAAGTGATAAGCAGCACCTAGTACGTAAGAGTATATCCAGCCAATCTGAAAAGATTCTAGCGTTAAATTATTAGAATAATAAGTAGCCTCTCTATGAAAAGTGGCAGCGTCTAGCTCAGCACCAAAACTTGGTCCAAAAAAACCATTCCAAAATGAAACAATTATTCTGGCAATAAACCCTAATAAAATAATTTTATTCATTAGGTATCAAACAACTTTTGCCATTCTTGAGCGATATGCTCAATTGAATAATTCTTTCTCAATAATTGCGCATTAATCCCCAACTTTTTTCTCAATACTGAATTTTCAATTAATAAAGATATTGCCTTGCATAACCCACTACTCTTTTCTTGAAGAGGTATAAGCAAACCATTAAATCTATGTTGAATTAAGTCACGTGGCCCTGTCAAACAATCATAACTAATACAAGGCAAACCATAAGCCATTGCCTCTAATAAGCTATTTGGAAATCCCTCAAAATAAGAACTCATAACATACAGATCAGCCGCTCGATACCAGTCATGTAAATTCCCTACACGACCTACTAGACTCACATGTTGCTCCAGCTTTAAATTCTTGATGGTAACCTCTAGCAGTTCTCTCTCTTTGCCCTCTCCTAAAATAATGAGCTTGACTTTAGGCTGCTGTTTTACCAACTGAGCCATAGCATAGATAATATCTATATGACCTTTCTGCTTAGCTAAACGGCCAACTGCTAAGATATGAAACCAGTCATCTTGAATAAATTCACTAGGAGAGCGAATAGGATTGTTATTAGGTAAAGGGAAAATTAAAGGATTCGGAATAATAGAGATTTTAGCATTAGGAGTGTTTTCTTTTTGCCACTGTTTAGCTTCCTGTGTCTGCACCACAATAACATTTGCCCAAGGATAAGTAATTTTTCGCAATCGTTCTAAAAAGTTTCCTAACGGTATTGTTGGTTGATAGATTCGTTCTGAAACAATGACTGGAGTGTTTAAACCACGTGTTGCCAACAAGGTTCCAATATTAACATCCGTTAGAAACGAAATAATTACATCAGGTTTTTTGGTTTTAATCAGCTTGCGCAAAGCAAACAAGCGGATAATTTTTCCAACAATAGGTATTTTATGGAAACGAACATGATCGGCTAAGTAATCAAGGTTTATTGCTGGGTCTAGCTCATAAAGACATTGCCCACGACCTGAGTAAGTCGGCACTAAAGTAACTTGATAGCCTTTACTGACCCAGTGATTACATAGTAACGCAGCAACACGCTCAGCGCCGCCACCATGCATGGAACTGAGTGTGAAAAAAATATGTTTTTCCTTACCATCAATTTCCATCATCTTAATCTTAAATCGTATTTATAAATAAAATAACCAAAAGGAAAAAGTAAGAAATATAATACTTGCCCAAAAAAGCTTTTTGGTAAATCTAAAGGGTTAGATTTGTGCAGGTTAAATCTACTCATATTAATGGCCATTCTTAAAAACCATAATGGTTTGTAAAAAAACCACTTATTTTGATAATCTAGTGTACTTTTAGCCCAAAGTGCACATCCTTCTGCGTTGTTTTGTATAATTGATAATGTCCTAGGTGTATTGGTTAATGATTCATTAGAGTTCACATAATAAATTCTTACTACTTCATTAATAAAAAGAATTTTATATTCTTTACCAATAGCTGACCATACAATACTTTCAGGGACATGACCTTTTATGAAATCAGGAAAGGGGAAGCTTCGTATTACATCCGTGCGTAAAACTAACCACTTTTCACCTGTTACCTTATACCGGTAATATATTTCGTCCATATTACTAACTAAATTATTTTTTGGAAAGTGGCTACCAACTAACTTATTATCTTCATCATTACATAAACCGCATATCCCAGCAAAATTTTCACGTTCGTTATTAGGAATGCTTTGCCAACAATTAAGAAATGTCTCTAGGGCAGAATCAATTGCAGAGTCATCACTATCCCATATTAAGAAAAAATAACCTTTAGCTTCTTTAGCTCCATAATTAATAGCGGCTTTTTTATGTTGATTTGGTTGCCATAAATAGCGTATCTGAAAAAGATTTTCAGCTATATATTCATCGACAACTGCTTTCGTATTATCTGTTGAACCATCATCAATGATTAGCCACTCAAAATTTTTTATGGTTTGTTTTTTTAGGGACTCATAAACTCTTATTAACGTAGTTGCTCTATTATAAGTAGGGGTAAAAACTGTAAATATTATTTTGCAGCTTTTACTGTTTTTGTATTGATGATTCATCAAAGACATCGAGTTAAAATTACTAGTGGAATAAATCTAGGTAGAATATAATTAATTCTTTTTTACAATAAAAAATATATTGGGAACTGCTATATTTGTACCTAATCGCCCTAGAAGATAGCGAACCGTACTTTTCGTAAAAGAAACGCATGTTTTCCTTTGCCAATCTGGAAAAGCTCTGTACTCAATTTTTTGAATTTGGAAGTTTTTACTAGTAAATATAGTTTTCAGCTTTTCTATGGAAAAGCTTTGGCAATGCCCATATTGATGAAAAACATGAGCACAATTCGGGCATATACAATTGTTAGCTGTTAGCTGCTCGTTAGCTGGTACTGTTCCAATAAAAAAAGCATTTTTCTTTAGAACTCTTTTAATCTCATCTAAAGTTTGGTCAAAATATTCTATAGGAACATGTTCTAGTACTTCAGTCATGATTACAGCCTCAAATTTATCACTCTTAAACGGGATATCGTGAGAGTAGCCTGTTTTGGCATGATGGCTATCAAGATTTAGAGTTTTTCTAATAGCTAGAATTGACTTTTCATTAGGGTCAAGGCAACTAACCTGTACTCCTCGGTTTATTAGTATTTTTTCGAGACCAGCTTGACCTACACCAATGTTTAATACGGATTGATTTTTTAAAAAAAATGATGCTAAAAATTTATAGCGTGGTATGGCATCTAAGAAATTATTATTGTTACTATTTTGATAGTAATCCCATATTTTATCTTGATTCATAATGCATCCTAAAAGCTACTGCTAATGTGAAACACGGAAATATTTAATGTTAGGTTATCTTGCATAAACTGAGTTATATTTTGTTTGCTTGACAAACTTGTAATGATGTCTGAGCATCATAGCATTGATTTCATCGAAGTTACAATGACAAGTTTCCAGAACAATTATTTTTGGAAAAAAACAGTTAGGCGCATCTGCAAAAAACTTAGAAAGAACTTTAAACTCAAAACCTTCGATATCAAACTTAATAGCATTTATTCTTGTTAAGGAATATTCTCTACAAATATTAAGTAGTGGCTTGCATTTTAAGTGCATTGATGGCTTTTTATTTTCTTCTTGAAAAGAATCTCCTCCTCTATTTCCAGTTGTATTACAATAAAAAGGTATTTTTTCGGTTTTATCGGATACACCAATATTGACTGCTTGTATGCTTTTTATTCCATTTATTTCTATGTTTTTACTTAGAATTGAAAATGTATTTGGATTGGCTTCGATTGAAATTATTTTAGGATTGTTTAATTTTTTTGCCAAATATAAAGACCAAAATCCTATATTTGCACCAACATCCAGAATTATTGGTTCTTTTTCATACTTTATGTTAGCGAGAATATATTGAATTTCTTTATTATCATAAAGGTGTGGTGTAAAATAAATTGCCGAGTCTACACATTCATGTAAATTTAGGATCATTTGAAAATCAAACACTTTATAGATAACTTCTTTTTGATCTTCTGTTATAAATTTATCATGAATTGGTTTAATTATTAAATTAGGAATTGCTCTGATATAACGTACATCAGGAATCAAATGTGATAGCTTTCTTAGAAATTGTTGGAAAAGACGTTTCATTTTATGATTTTTCCCATTTTTGAGCAATTTTCTTTATTGGAAAACCGTTCCCAAACTTTATTTAGTTGCCCTTGTGCTTTTTTGCCTGTATTAAATGCGGTTTTTTAAAAATGATTTTTGTAGAAATTTTAAACTTCACCCTGTTCCATATTTTCCACTGGTTTATTTGAATTACTAAATATATAAAAATAGATAAATACATAATGCTAGTCGCAACAACTAGTCCATTGATCTGATATTTAACTATAAGAAAATATGATAAAATCACTTTTGCCATCAAGCCGAAAGCTGACATAATCAATATGATTTTATATTGTTTAAGACTCAATATCAGCTGAATAAGTACAATCGACGAAAAGTAAAAAGGCAATTGTAGGAGTAACAATTGAAAAATAAACACGACCTGCTTGGTATCTTCACTAGTAAATGCGCCACGCTCAAAAATAATTTCAATGATTAAATACGCTAAAGACCATAATACAACTATCATCAGAATACCAAACCCAAACATGAGTGCAGACCATTTTAAGGCTACACTATGCGCTCTATGCTTAGCTTCTGGTTTGACAGCCAACTGTGATAACACCGGGAATACCGATCGTCCTATAGCAGTAGCACCTAAACCTAAAATCAACGCCATAATACGATTGGCATAATTCAATATTGAAATGGAACCTGATTCTAAACGCGCTGCAAACAACTGATCAATGATACTTGTAAAGCTCATTAACACCTGACCAATAGCCATTATACCGATACCTGCCCAAAAACCTTGCCACGCAGGTGAACGGAAACTAAATTTGGGCTTATTAAGTTCACAGGCATGATACAAAGGTAAAGCAAGCGATACCATATGTAAAGCAAATCCTGCTACTGTTCCCCATACTAAAGGCTCTGGGATGATACCGGACGGCAGTAATAAGGCAGTAATAATAATAACAGCGGGAACAGATTCTAATAAAGTATTGCGATGTTTCTCTAATGATAATAAAAAAGTAGAAAGTAAACTAATAACAAAGCCAAATGGAATAATCAAGCTCAATAAGGGAAGCATGTCTAGTGCAAGTGCTTTGGTAGTATCTGGTAATCCAGAATTACCACTCTTAATAAACCAAAAAAGCCCCAAATACATTACTATACTAATGCAAAAGCCAATTAATAAAGTGAATCCAAACAGTTCGGCGCGAAATTGACTCACTTCATTAGACGTATTATGTCTGAGTTGGCTTAGTAAAGGAATTAAGACAGCCGATAATATGGAAAACCATATCCCAATTGGTAAACTCATAAAAGTTAAGGTAAAAACATAAGCATCTACGGTGCTGCTAACACCATAACGCCATGCGATAATAATTTCTTTACCAGCACCCGCAAGCTTGCCGATAAAAACAAAGGCACTAACCCATAAAAACCCTATTAGAATACGCCGATGTGCGGAATCTTTATCGTTAAGATGGGAGCGGATACAATTTACGATGGTCAGGTCAAATTTTCCAATATTTTTTATATTGAAGCTCATAAATAATCATCAGAATAATATTGCTGATACCACTCGACAAACTGCTGAATGCCTTGGTTGATGTTTGTGTCTGGCTTAAATCCTGTATCCGCCATCAATCCATCAATATTCGCATAGGTAATTGGCACATCCCCCGGCTGCATAGGCAAATGGTTTTCTACCGCCTGCTTCCCACAAGCCACTTCAATTGCACTAATAAACGCCCGCAATGTCACCGGCTGATTATTACCAATATTATAAATCTGATAAGGTGCTTGGGCATTCGTCAGGCTATTTCCTTGCACCGCTGGTATCTTTGCCATTACCCGCAGCACACCCTCAATAATATCATCAATATAAGTTAAATCGCGTTGCATCACCCCGTGGTTATACACATCAATTGGCTTACCTGCCAAAATCGCCTTAGTAAACTTGAAATACGCCATATCCGGCCTGCCCCATGGCCCATACACCGTAAAAAAGCGCAAACCTGTGGTTGGAATACCAAACAAATGACTGTAGGTATGCGCCATCAACTCATTTGACTTCTTGGTGGCGGCATACAAACTAATCGGATAATCCACTCGATCGTCCACACTAAACGGTTGCTGTACATTCATTCCATACACCGAACTGGAGGACGCATACACCAAATGCTTCACCCGCAATTGGCGACAACCCTCCAATATATTCACAAATCCCACCAGATTAGAATCCACATAACTATGCGGATTGTCGATAGAGTAACGCACTCCTGCCTGCGCTCCCAAATTAACTACCATGTCAAAACCGTGTTCATTGAACAGTTTCGATATGCCCCCACGGTCTGCCATATTCAGCAGTGTAAAATGGTAGCGGGTTTCTGCGGCATGCTCCTGTACAAACCGTTCCAGTTCCGCTAGCCGAGCTCGCTTCAGAGCGGGGTCATAATAATCATTGAGGTTATCAACCCCGACCACCTCATATCCACGTACCAACAAGGCTTTTGCTAGGAAGAAGCCGATAAATCCGGCTATGCCAGTAATCAATATTTTCATCTTTGCTTCCCTGCCTACCAATCTAGCGGGAATCTTCTTGCCAACAGTATTTCTAAGCTGTTGTCTATTTTCCAATAAAAGGCATTACCCCTCGTTAAAGCGTTTACGCTGTCATAATGTCAGGATAGTAAAAGTGCGTATCATCCTTGCGCTTCAGCGTTGGCATAATTGGACATACCATGACATAGCCAAGCGCAACCCTTCCCCAATTCGATATTGTGGCACATACCCCAAGTGTTCCCGCGCCTTGCCAATATCCGCCAACGAATGCCGCACATCCCCGGCTCGAAAATCCCGATAAGTCGGTTGTATCGCCGCCACCTGTGGGTGATATTGCGCTAAACACGCCTGAATCTGTGCAAACAAGGTATTCAAGCTGGTACGTTCCCCCACCGCCACATTATACACTTGATTAATAGCCTCTGGATTTTCCGTAGTGGCCGCCAACAAATTCGCCTGCACAGCATTGTCAACATAGCAGAAATCACGACTGGTCTCGCCATCACCATTAATATACAACGCCTCGCCCTTAATCAGGCTGGCAATCCACTTCGGAATCACCGCAGCATATGCTCCATTTGGGTCTTGGCGTTTGCCAAAAATATTAAAATAGCGCAATCCAATCGTTTTAAACCCATACGCTCGCGCAAATACATCGGCATACAATTCATTCACATACTTCGTCACTGCATAAGGCGACAAGGGTTTGCCAATATGCTCTTCTACCTTTGGCAGGGCAGGGTGGTCGCCATAGGTAGAACTGGAGGCAGCGTACACAAACTGTTTTACCTGCGCATCCTGTGCCGCCACTAGCATATTTAAAAAACCATCAATATTGGCGCTATTGGTGGTAATCGGGTCTTCCAGCGAACGTGGCACACTCCCCAATGCGGCCTGATGCAATACATAATCCACTCCTTCACAGGCCGCATGGCAATCCGCCAATTGCCGAATATCTCCCTGAATAAAGCGGAAGTCCGCCCACTGCTCCGCACTGACCAAGGATTGTACTTCATCCAGATTATGCTGATAGCCGGTGGCGAAATTGTCCAGACCTACTACACGTTGATCTAGTTTCAATAAGGTTTCCAGCAGATTAGAGCCAATAAAACCTGCCACACCGGTGATCAGCCATGTTTTAGCTTGGGAGGGTAGGGCAGAGAGTAAGTTTTCGTAAGCAGTCATATAAAAGGTTTACTTTAATGGTGGGAGGGGGAGATTTCCGACTATGGACAGTTAAAGCCGTAGGTCAGTCACATCAGCTGGGAACAGATACTTTAAGTCGTACACAACCTGACTGGCTTTACCCAGTTGACGAATGGCTTTAATCCCCATGTCACGGAACTCCTGATGGGAAACCGCCAAAACAATCGCATCGTACTTGCCCTGCTCAAGCTGCATGATCGGCGTCACCCGATACTCATATTGCGCCTCTTCAACAGAAACCCACGGATCATAGACATCCACCGCAATATTGTACTCGCACAATTCTCCCAAAATATCCACCACACGCGTATTGCGTAAATCCGGGCAGTTTTCTTTGAAGGTCAACCCCATTACCAGCACACTCGCACCTTCAACCTGAATGCGCTTTTTCAGCATCGCCTTAACCAATTGCGATACCACATAAGCCCCCATGCCATCATTAATGCGCCGTCCAGCCAGAATCACTTCCGGGTGATAGCCCAAAGACTGTGCTTTATGCGTCAAATAATACGGGTCAACTCCGATACAATGCCCACCGACCAGACCAGGGCGGAAGGGCAGGAAGTTCCATTTGGTTCCAGCAGCCTGTAACACGGCTTCAGTATCAACGCCCATGCGGTTGAAAATGACCGCCAGCTCATTAATCAGGGCAATATTTAAGTCCCGTTGCGTATTCTCAATCACCTTGGCAGCTTCTGCTACTTTGATGCTGCTCGCCTTATGTGTACCCGCAGTGATAATACGTTGATACAGTGCATCTACAAAATCAGCGGCCTCGGGGGTAGAACCGGAGGTGACTTTCTTGATGCTGGGCAAGCGATGTTCTTTATCACCGGGATTAATCCGTTCCGGTGAGTAGCCCGCAAAAAAGTCTTTGTTAAAGGTCAGACCGGAAACCCGCTCAATGATCGGAATACAATCTTCCTCTGTTGCCCCAGGGTAAACGGTAGATTCATAGACCACTACATCGCCTTGTTTAATAACCTTAGCAATGCTTTCACTAGCTTTTAGTAAAGGCGTTAAATCGGGGCGTTTGTGTTCATCAATCGGCGTTGGCACGGTCACAATAAAAACATTGGCATTACGCAAATCATCCAAATGTGCGCTATAACGTAAGCGTTTGGCGGCTTGCAGTTCATCAGGCGTAGTTTCCAGTGTATGATCATTGCCACCTTTTAATTCCTCAATACGCGCCTGATTAATATCAAAGCCGATTGTAGGTATAAGCTTGCCAAACTCGACTGCCAGTGGCAGGCCAACATAACCTAAGCCAATAATGGCAATAGTGGATTGTTCAATTGTTTTCATGTAAGAAATTGATTTATAATAAGGTTTAGCACGCTACCGCCCTGCCCATGTCAACCATAGCAACTTAACAAGTTTCTACATTGGATTTTTATTTATTGGTGTGTTCAACAGCGCTTAAGGTTCAAGCAAGCTAATAAAAGCTGAAAAATATATGAACTTGAAGTTTGGAGCTTTATCCTAGCGCATGGGTAGGAAATCGTAAATAAGCAAACAGGTATTTTTATTGGCAATGCAACTAAATTATCTAAACAAACTTAGGGATGGGTATCTGCTGTTAGAAGATGTACCTTAGTATGGGGAGGACTACTGTGGCGCTTATTATTTCGCCATGTTACTCAATAATTCTGCCAAAGCGATTTCATCTAGTACCTTTACGTCTAAACGACGTGCTTTTTCCAGTTTGGAACCTGCTTCTTTGCCTGCAATCAAGGCGGTGGTTTTTTTTGAAACACTACCCGAAACTTTAGCGCCTAAAGCCTCTAAGTCAGTCTTGATTTCATCGCGTGGACGACTCAAAGCTCCTGTAATAACATAAGTTTTCCCATGCAATGGCAGCGCTGTTTGATTAGACTGCACTTCATAATCCTGCCAATGAATACCTAATTCACGTAGTTGCTTGATAGTGTCTAGGTTATGCGTTTCGCGGAAAAAAGCCACAATGTGCTGAGCCATAATCGCCCCTACATCATGAATTGCCAGCAAGCTTTCTTCATCAGCAGCCAATAGTGCTTCCAATGAGCCAAAGTGGTGTGCTAACCGTTTTGCGGTCGATTCGCCAACCTCACGAATTCCTAAAGCAAAGATAAAACGTTCCAATGTGCTTGCTTTGCTTTTTTCCAAAGCATTGAGCAAATTATTAGCTGATTTTTCTGCCATACGCTCTAGGGCGACCAGTTGTTCTGCGTTTAGGCGATAGAGATCATCGACATGCTTAATCAGTCCTGTGTCAAATAATTGTTCGACCAGTTTATCGCCTAAACCATCAATATTCATGGCACGACGTGACGCAAAATGCTTAATGGCTTCCTTGACTTGAGCGGGGCAATACAAACCACCCGTACAACGAGCAACCGCTTCATCTTCAAGGCGTTGCACTTCCGAACCACAAACGGGACAGTGCTTTGGTAAGGCGATGGCTACGGTATGTTTAGGGCGCTGTTCCAATACTACCCGCACCACTTCAGGAATAACGTCACCCGCACGTCTAACAATGACTTTATCTTGTATGCGAATCGCCTTACGCTCGATTTCATCCATATTATGCAAGGTGACATTACTCACTGTAACACCGCCGACAAAAACGGGTTGCAGCCGTGCCACAGGAGTTAAAGCTCCCGTACGACCGACTTGAAAATCCACCGCTTCCAGTGTTGTCATTTCTTCTTGCGCTGGAAACTTGTGGGCAATAGCCCAACGTGGCGCACGGCTAACAAAACCCAACTTTTGCTGTAAAGTAATGGCATTGACTTTATAGACCACGCCATCAATCGCATAAGGCAAGCTGGCACGACGGCTACCGATAGCTTCATAATATGCCATGCAGCCTGCAACATCTTGTACCCGTTTAATATCAGGCGATACCCTAAAACCCCAGTCCTGCAAGCACTGTAAAATAGCGTAATGCGTATCCGGCATCTCTGCACCTTCCACCCAACCGAGTGCATAGCAAAACATACTCAGATGACGCTGAGCTGTAATACGTGCGTCTAACTGGCGTAAACTGCCAGCCGCTGCATTGCGTGGATTGACAAAGGTTTTTGCGCCTTCCCTAGCAAGTCGCTCATTCAAAGCGTTGAAGCTGGCTTTAGGCATATAAACTTCGCCGCGTACTTCCAATACTTGCGGCCAAGATTTACCCAATAAACGCAAAGGTACTGCATGGATAGTACGCACATTCTGCGTGACATCCTCGCCACTTTCTCCGTCGCCACGAGTTGCTGCTCTGATAAGTTGACCCTTCTCATATAATAGGCTGATAGCCAGCCCATCTAATTTAGGTTCAGCAACATAATCCAGTGGTGCTTCTATACCAAGGCGCTCGTGTACACGCTTATCAAAAGCCACCAGTTCTTCTTCATTGAAAACATTGCCAAGCGATAACATAGGCAGGCGATGCTGAACTTCATTAAAAGCATCCAAAGGACGCCCACCCACCCGCTGAGTGGGTGAATCTGCTGTAATGTATTCGGGATGCTCAGCTTCAAGCGCTTGTAGCTGACGAAATAAACGATCGTAAGCTGCATCAGGCACTTCTGAATCATCCAGCACATAGTAACGGTGATTATGGTAGCGGATTTGCGCGCGTAAGGTTTCCAGTTGATCTTTTACAGCAGTCATTATCTTTGGATTAGGATTAGTTTTAATTCATTGATTTGCTTGTAAACCTATCAAGTCACCACATAAATAATAGAATTCGGGAGGTAAAAACAAGCTTAGGTCTTGGCAAAGTTTGTCATGCAGTCAGTCAGTCGCTTACTGATTGAAAGCGCCTATTCTAAACTTTACCAGACCCGAAGCAAGTCTCTCAGCGACTAGCGTAAACGTAATCGCTGGCCTGTCTGGAGATGATAAGGGGCTTTTAAGCCATTGAGACGGATAATCTTATTAACAGGTACGCCTGTTTGCCGCATAACCTCATACACAGTATGACCTGCACGCACTCTGAAATAAGCGCCTTGCCGTCTGTTGGAGTGTGCAGAACGCGTAGCTCTAGGCGCTGCTTGGCGAACCGGACGACTACGATGAGTACGCGCCTTGTCACGCCAGGGCAGGGCACGGGTTTTAGTTTGGCGGCGGTGAACGACAGCTCGTCTAGCCTTAGTTTTATGACTACGAGCAGAGCGGTTTTGAGTAGATTTCGATCTTCTAGAGACAGCTCGCCGCGTGCTTCTAGCTGATCTTGCTCTAGCAGATTTTTTACGCGCTTTACTGCGTCGTTTAGAAGTTTTTCTAGCAGCGGAACTTGATCTGGATTTTCTTAAAGCACGCCTAGGTTTACCAGAAAACTTTCCATACGCTGTCATTACCTTGCGGACATAGTCACGATTAAAGATACGTCCATGCCGCTTTATGCGACCCTCACCTGCATTATAAGCCGCAATCGCTCGTTCAGTATCACCTCCATAACGATTTATTAGATAACTCAGGTATTTAGCACCCGCATGTACATTCTCCCAGGAATTATAGCCGCGCTTGACATTAAAACGGCGAGCAGTGCCAGGCATTAATTGCATTAAGCCCTTTTCACCATCTAAACCACGTGCTTTGCGTTGAAAACAACTCTCCACCGTAATAACCGCTTTGATTAAATCCTCATGTACGCCATAACGATGAGATGCACTACGAATGGTCTTACTGTAATTATTGGCTTTGCGTTCTAATGTTGAGCTACTTAAGTTGTGACACCCGGCCGCAGTGGCAGGTGTTGTTAACAGGAAAAACGTTGTCAATAGCATGACAAGGCCTATCAGCTTCCTGCTGATTTCGGGAAGGGTTAATTTTTCCATAAATTCTCTCTGTTCATAAACAAAGCATTGCCTTCGCTTTTTCTAAACAAAGTGCATGCTGTATGGGTATTTAGGCCGCAATAGACTTTATTACCAATAAATAATTAGAATTTAAGAATAAGTATTTATAATGATTATGATGAATTTGGCTTCATAACTCACGATGGCGCAGCAAAACAGAGTCGCCTAGATGTTTTTTAAAATATCGATACAGGCGTTCAGTTATGTAGACAGAACGATGTCGACCGCCTGTGCAACCAATGGAAACGGTCACGTAAGCACGTTGGCAGTTTTCCAAATCTTGCATCCAAAATGAAAGGAAATCACGGACAGTTAGATACATCTGATTCACTCGTTCGTGCTGTTCTAGCCAAGTAACGATGGCTTGATCTTGCCCCGTTAAAGAACGTAATTCAGGAACCCAGTAAGGATTAGGCAGACAACGCATGTCAAATACAAAGTCAGAATCACTAGGTACTTCATGCTTGAAGCCAAATGACTGAAAGAGCAATGAGGGGTTTAAGGTAGCCTGCGGTGAGAGTCGCTGTCGCAATAAACAAGCTAGTTCATAAATACTGCTGCTTGAGGTATCAAGCCGCCAGTCCGCTTGTTCCGCCAGTGTCGACAGTAATTGTGTTTCAAGCTGAATAGCACGCGCGAGTTCTTTTTCCTCTTTAGCGAGGGGATGAGTACGGCGAGTTTCATTATAGCGTTTTAATAATATTTCCGGCTTGGCGTATAAGTATATGAGTTGTGTGTGAGGGTGTTGTTGCCGAATACATGCCAATGTATTGGGAATTGCTTGTAGACTTTGTTTACCACCACGTATGTCAATACCGATTGCTAATCGTTCTAAACCAGCAATTTGTGGTGTTTTTAACAAAGCTTCAATCAATTGGGAAGGAAGGTTGTCTATGCAGTAAAAGCCGACATCCTCTAAAATCTGGAGCGCGTAACTTTTTCCGGCTCCAGACATGCCACTGATAATAAAGATTTGCATGGCAGATAAGGCTTACCCTAAGCAGCCATGCCTTGATTAAACAAATGGTGTAGATAGTCCTGTATGAGCTGTGGGTCACGTAACTCCAGCAATTTTCCATAAGTACTTTTATGATTTAGCAGAGCCGCGAACTCACTTAACAGCGAATGAGACTCTCCCGATCCTTTGGGAACAATCAAGGCCAAAATAACACCGACTGGTTTTTTATCGGGTGCGTCCATTTTTAGACCTTCTTCCAACAGTAGCAACGCAGCCTTGGGGTAAGCGACCTCAAGACAGGCGTGAGGAATGGCTATGCCATTCCCCAACACAGTGCTACCCAGTTTTTCACGTGCAATCAAAGCATCAAAAATGGCCTCATAGGTATAAGCACTATTACTGCCATTTTCTGCCAACATCGCAGCAAGATGTTCCAGTGCACACTTCTTGCTGGAGCTTTCAGTTTCACACGCAATGTTATCCGTGGACAAAAGGGTAACAATATCCATTCAATCACTCGCTTGCTTTATCAATCACTCTGCCCCGGCAGCCATCTGTAACTGAATATCACGATGGGCATGGGGTTCTTTATGATGATCTTTTAGCTTGGCTTTATGCTTCAAGACCTGACGATCCAGTTTATCCAGCAAACTATCTATTGCAGCATACATATTTCCCTCTTTTGCATTGGCGAAAAACTGGTTGCCACTGACATTAATAGAAGCTTCTGCCGAGTGCTGCATCTTGTTTTCCACTTCCAAAATAACATGGATATTCAGCACCTGATCAAAATGGCGCTCGATACGTTGCAGCTTGTCTTGAATGTAATTTTTCAGTGCAGGAGTTACCTCGATGTGATGACCGGTAATCTCTAGTTGCATAAACAAACTCCTTCTTCAGGTCATTAATAACATCTGCCTTCCCCCCAACGGAATGTTGAGCCTGCGTGCAGATTAGATTAACTCGTTACCAAGCTTCTCCGCTCATGGGAAGAGGGGATAAGCATGGCCTCACGATACTTGGCGACGGTGCGACGGGCAACATTAATACCCTGTTCTTTCAATAATTGGCTAAGGGTGCTGTCGCTGAGTGGATTTTTGCTATTCTCCTTGTCAATTAATTGTTTGATTATGGCGCGGATGGCCGTCGAAGAGCAGCTAGAACCAGTGTCTGTATCTAACTGACTGGAAAAAAAGTATTTGAATTCAAAGATACCGCGCGGCGTGTGCATATATTTATTGCTTGTCACACGTGAGACCGTTGATTCGTGCATTTCCAACTCCTCGGCAATATCCTTGAGTATGAGCGGCTTCATGGCCTGTTCACCATATTGCATGAAAGCATTCTGACGTTCAACTATTGCTTTAGCGACATTCAATATAGTGACATTACGATTTTCTACACTACGGATCAACCAGCGCGCTTGTTGCAAATTATTTTTTAGATAGCTGGCATCTTGGCTGTTTTTTACTTGGCCAATCATACCAGCATAGGTTTGATTAATTTGCAGATCAGGCATCACTTGATTGTTTAACGAAACAATCCACTGATCGTGCACTTTATGCACAAAAACATCAGGAGTAATATAATCCGTTGCTTTACCTGCAAAAGCATTCCCTGGTCTGGGTTGTAGCGTTCGCAATAAAACAATGATGTCCTCCAGTACGGATTGATCTATTTTTAAACGCTTCTTTAATTCTTTATAATCCCGCTTTTCCATTAAGTCTAGATGCTTTTGTAACAAACGTCTGGCCAGAAGATGCAAATCTGTTTGCGGTTGCTGTTCTAACTGTAGCAACAGGCATTCGCCTAAATGACGCGCGGCAACGCCTGGAGGATCTAGGTGCTGAACATATTTTAACACCATTTCAATATCTTCTAGCTCGACCAGCAATTCATCCTGCAAGCTTTGGAGAATATCCTCCAGACTCTCACACAGATAACCCGCATCATCCAGTGATTGTACAATAAGCTCTGCAATACGCTTATCAGTGGCAGAAAGACTACTCATGCGTATCTGCCAGAGTAAATGCTCTTCAAGCGCTTCACCTAGCTCGCCCTGATTTTCCAGAAAAGCTTGGTGATCTAAATCACTATCGCTAGCAGAAGTAGAAGCAGCAGAGGGTGAATGACTGTCATAAACATCATCCCACGTAGAATCTATACCCATATCAGCCGGTATATCATCCATGATCTCACCACTGACATCATTATCACCAAAATCAGGTTCAGTATTAGTTTGCGTATCTGTTTCTTCTGCTTGCTTGGCTGTCTCGGCAGTGTTTAAGGTTTCTTCATTGCCTAATTGCAGCAGAGGGTTTTCCTCCAAAGCTTGTTGGATTTCCTCCTGTAATTCAATAGACGATAATTGCAGCAGACGAATAGCCTGCTGAAGCTGCGGGGTCATGGACAGGGTTTGTCCTATCCGTATCTCCAATCCTTGTCTGAGCATTGTTATTCTTTTTTCCAGATTCGAACAAAAACAAACTTCATCATATCCACATACTATCCTAAAACTTTGCCTAGACAAAGCTCGCAGGAAAAAGTGGCAAGTACCGTTATAACAATAGCTCGCAATCCATTGTTACAACTGATGTTATAACTGAAAATTCTCACCCAAGTAAACTTGGCGCGCTTGTTCGTTCGCCAAAATCGCTTCTGGCGAACCTTCTGCTAGGATACGCCCTTCACTCAAAATATAAGCTCGGTGACAAATACCCAAAGTTTCACGCACATTGTGATCGGTAATTAAAACACCAATATTCCGCTTCACCAACTGACAAATGATTTTCTGTATTTCTAGTACAGAAATGGGGTCAACGCCAGCAAAAGGTTCATCCAGCAAAATAAATTGTGGGTTACTGGCTAGTGCACGTGCTATTTCTACTCGGCGACGCTCCCCTCCAGATAAACTAATGCCTAAGGAGTATCGCAAATGTCCTACCTGAAATTCCTCCAGCAGTTGCTCCAGTATCTGACGACGCTGCTCACGATTCAAGTGTTTGCGTAATTCCAGTACGGCTAAAATATTATTTTCCACCGTCATTTTGCGAAACACACTCGCTTCTTGAGCTAAGTAACCCAAACCTGCCTTTGCTCGCACGTGCATGGGAGCATGCGTAATATCTTGATGATCCAGCAGAATTTTTCCGCCATCCGCACCCACCAGACCCACAATCATATAAAAGCAAGTCGTTTTACCCGCACCATTAGGTCCTAGTAAACCGACCACTTCAGCTTGCTTAACATACAGATTAACGTCTTTAAGAATCTGGCGTTTTTTATAGCTTTTTTGTAAATGTTCGGCGCTCAGTACACTCATTAACGTGCTTTATTACTAGGGTAGAAAATGGCTTTGACACGACCCGCAGGCTGCTGTGGCTGTCCTTTATTTTTATTGGCAATGTTGCCTGCCTTTAATTCACCTGTTGCAATGGAATACTCAATACGGTTACTGGTAAAGGTATCACGATCTTGGATTAAACGTGCTTCACCGGCTAGTACCAAGCGCTTTTGCAAGACAAAATATTGCAATAAACGTGCATTACCTACGGCTTGGCGGCCATTGTCCATCGTTTGTTGAAACTTGACGGGAACACCGGTGGCACGAATGGTTTGCATCTCATTATTAGGTGCAACAATTTCAATACGACTAGCGGTAATTTTCAAAGTGCCTTGGGCAATCTCAACATTGCCCGCATAGGTAGCGCTACCCGTTTGTTTATTAAATACAACAGAATCTGACTCAATCGTAACGGGTTTTTCCACATCATTGCTTAATGCCCAAACAGGCGCAGAACCTAATAGCATCAATAAACCCAATAGCCAGTTTCTTTTAAGGTTTATCAATGGCTTGAGTTTGATAAATTGATTTAACATGGGAATTTAATCTCAAATAAGCCTCATCCAGTTTACTATTGAGTCCTTTGCCCTGTAAAACAAGACCTGGCGCGGTGATATGAACAGTTTCTTCACTACTTAACTGTTGCTCAGACAATTGATAAAGCAGGCTATCGGTCGTCATTTCGAAGTCAGCCTGATGCGTATCACTATTGGCTGCAATGCGTACTTGTCCAGTCAACTCAACTTGCTCCGCTGCATGATCCAACAAGGCTTCATTCGCTTGCAAAATAGCTGCATCACTTAGCTGAGTTTCTGATGCCTTAACACTGACACGCTTACTAACAATACGTGGCTCAATAATGTAACTGGACTGTTTTTCCTGCCAGTGTCCTAGGTAGCGACCCTTAATTTCATGGCTGACCATACCCTCAGGATTGATTGCTTGTAAGCTAAAGTCCGTTAAATAGTAATCGATAGACTCATAATCCTGACTAAAGGTTTCAGATGAGGATGTTTTCCAATAATCCTGCAAGTGATGCAAGACTAGAATCGCCAATAATCCAACTAAAATGGCCAAGAATCCTTTCATTGCAAATAACTATTTAATACGTCTTGCAAACAAGCTTTAGCGGCCAGTAATTGTTCACAGACTTCTCTAACTGCACCACGCCCCCCAGGTGCATCGGTGATCCACGCTGCATGCTGCAACACAAAAGGATGAGCGTCTGCCACAGCAATAGGCAAACCTACTTGCATCATAACAGGCAGATCTATTACATCATCACCCACGTAGGCACATTGTTGAGCGTTTAGTCCAGTTTTTTCCAGAATCACTTGAAAAGCAGGGCGCTTGTCACGATAAGCTTGAAAAACTAATTCTTCTGCAATACCTAAATTAGCCGCACGGTGTGATACTAAAGCTGATTGCCGACCCGTTAATAAAGCAACTTGTATACCTTGATCTTGCAACATGCGCAAACCATGCCCATCGCGCGAGTTGAATGCTTTGTATTCACTGCCATTATTATCATAAAACAAGCTACCATCCGTCAGTACACCATCGACATCCAGAATAAGTAATTCAATCTGTTCAGCTTGTTGGTTTTGCTGTAGATTCGTCGTTTTTTTCATTAACTGATTCCTGCGCGTAATAAGTCATGCATGTGGATAATACCCACAATCTGTCGTTCACGCATCACAGGTAAAACAGTAATCGATTTTTCCTGCATTAAATTCAGTGCTGCAACTGCCAGAGCATCTTCCGTAATAGAGTGAAATTGTCGCGTCATTAGATCAACTACCTGATGCTGGCCTAAATCAATTCCACTCTCAAACGAGCGACGCAAATCACCATCCGTAAACACACCCAGCAACTGATTCTGCTCATCCAGTACCGCTGTCATGCCAAAACCTTGGCGAGTCATTTCCAGAATAGTTTCTTGTATATCCGCCTGTTGAGCTACGGTGGGAATACGCTCTTGCGTGTGCATAATATCCTTAACATGCACTAATAGGCGGCGACCTAATCGCCCACCTGGGTGAGAACGAGCAAAATCTTCAACGGTAAAACCGCGTGTGTCTAATAAAGCAATCGCCAAAGCATCTCCCATGACTAAAGCAGCGGTCGTGCTGGAAGTAGGCGCTAAGCCCAGCGGACAGGCTTCATGCTCAACCCCTGTATAGATATGATAATCGGCCAAACGCGCCAATTCCGAGGCGGGATTACCTGTCATAGCAATTAGCTTTACGGCTAAACGTTTGACGATAGGCATAATAGCGAGTAGCTCGCCAGTACTTCCCGAATTCGACAAGGCAATAATGACATCACCCGGTACAATCATACCTAAATCACCATGACTGGCTTCACCTGGATGAACAAAAAAGGCTGGTGTACCTGTACTGGCTAATGTTGCGGCAATCTTACTGCCAATATGCCCCGATTTGCCCATGCCGGTCACAATAACCCGCCCTTCGCAAGCCAAAATAGCCTCACAGGCAGCAACAAATTGTGAATCAATACGCTCTGGCAATGCTTGCAAAGCAGAGATTTCTGCTGCAATAACAGCGCGTGCCAATGCTTTCATATCGGTTTCAGTATGCACCTTGGCTTTTCCCCTAAGACCTAATTCTGATAGTTGTACTGTTTTAACTAAGCTGTCTGACTATGATACAAAAGCCATTGATAAACGATGAATATTAACAACAGTAAGCCACCTTCCCAACGGCTAATGCTGTAACGTTGAGGGGGTGTAAACAAAAAAATGACCAGCAGGACATAAAGCCCCAACATAATAGGCATGTCTCTGCTTAATAGTTCAGTAGGCGTACTGAGGGGGTGTAATAAAACGGCCAAGCCAACAACGGCAAGGTTATTAAATAAGCAAGAGCCAATAATATTGCCTATGGCCATTTCAGCCTGTCCCTTACGCACACTGACCAAAGAGGCGGCTAGCTCGGGTAGACTGGTGCCAATAGCCACTATTGTTAGACCAATCACTAAATCACTGACTCCAAGTAAACTCGCAATACCGCTACTGCCCCAGACCAATAAACGTGAGCCTACTATCAAGAGTAGCAAGCCTGTCAGCGTCCAAAAGATGGCTATACTTTTACGCATATCAACAGGGGCATCTTCGGCGATGGCTAAATGCGTCGTGCTGGCAGCTTTGGCACAACGTAAAAACCAGAATAAAATAAAACACAAGGTCAATAGTAGTAAAAAACCGTCCAAGTGACTGCTAAAGCCATCCGCCATGAATAGCCACGATAAAATAGCCGCAAAAAATAGTGCGGGTATTTCCATACGTGTCAGCGTTGCATTGACATCTAAGCTAACGAGTAGGGCGGTTGTACCTAAAATTAGTGCAATATTGGCGATATTCGAGCCAATGGCATTGCCTAAAGCCAAGCCAGGAGAGCCATTGAGTGCTGCATTGGCAGAAACCAATAGCTCTGGTGCCGAAGTGCCAAAACCCATGACTACCATACCGATAACCAGTGGTGAAAGGCCAGTAATTCTAGCCAAGTTAACTGAGCCGGAAACAAATTGTTCAGAACTCCAAGTTAGCAGTGCCAAACCTACGATCAGTGCTAAAATAAACAACAACATGAAGATACCCCAATAAAAAAGCCCATCCCTAGGGACAGGCCTTTACCGCTATAAACAGTGAAATCAGGAGTATAATGCGGGTGCGTTTAATTGAGCATGAATTTCATTGCAAGTTTGAGGATCCAAATTGAACCCTTGAGCCAGTTGATGCAAATAACGCGCTTCAGACTGTGTATCCAAATCGATAGCCATTAGCGACACGGTATAAACCTGTTGTTCCATACCGCGTGGCACACTGTGAATAAAGTCATCGACATCCAGAGGTGATTCCAACTCAGTGCGAATAAAGGCCAATTCAGTTTGGCTCAAACCATCCAAGCGTGACAGAATTTTCTCGCGTTCTGTATCATCAATTTGATTATCTGACTTAGCAGCATTAATCATGGCACGAATCAGTACCATAGCTTGCTGTTCAGCTTCCTGTGTATCGACTGCATTTGGCAAAACCTGATCATTGGTTAATTGTGCTCCTACTGCTTGACCTTGGCCATATTTTGCCAAAGCGCCACTCAACAAATCGCCCAGTGCTGCGCCATTAGAGCCAGTTTGACCACCGCCTAGCAGGTTACCTAATGCCCCTCCCAAGCCGTTGCCTGTTTGAGTCTGATGGCCACCTTGTCCACCACCTAACAAGCCGCCAAGAATATCAGCCATACCACCACCTTGAGGAGCAGGCTGCTGTTGACCACCACCGCTTAGCAGGCCACCGAGCATACTGCCAAGACCACCGGCTGAGCCGCTACTTTGCCCACCACCGAGTAAACCTCCTAGGATGTCAGCAGCACCACCGCTACGACCGCCGCCCATAGCGGATGAAAGGGCTGACGTTAGCAATGTACCCAAAGCACTATTGCCCGAACCTTTGGATAAAACACCGCTACCTAAGAGGCTGCCAAGAATCTTGATTGCATCTACCATGAATACATCCTTTTTTTTAAGTCATTAAATGAGTCAGTAGGAAAGAGGCGTTACACTAACATCGGATTTTGGTACGATAGTTGAAACAGCACTCTTCATGATTAGTTGTGCGTTAGCCTCATCACGGTTCGAAGCCAGTATGATCGAAAATTGATCATAAGCAATAATCGAACCTTCAAGCTTAATACCATTTACCAAAAAACAGAAAACAGGCGCTTGCGCTGAAATCAGCTTATTTAAAAAATTGTCTTGCATAAGCATTTGAGCCAGAATTTTGATTTAGCAAGCATTATACGCATGCGTTTGTTTTGATTTAAACCATTTACAGCAAATAAGATGAAAAGTTTCTCGGAAAATCATCTGAAAACGCTGTCAATCTCTTGTCATTAATTGACGAAAGCAGCACTTTTTGTCACTACTGTCAGTTAAGTATTTAAGCTTGATTTTTTATTTTATTTAATAATCAATAACTTAAGTTTTGGCACACTTGCTGCAATAATGCTATCAGAAGCGAGTGTAAGAACGGTGAAAGCCCTCGCCACTACTAAACTAACCCCAGAGTAGTTGGCATGCCCCAAGGAACTGAACCTTGGGGCTTTTTCTCAAGTTTATACATCAAATGGATCTTGAAGAACAATCGTTTGTTCGCGGTCTGGCCCTGTGGAAATAATAGCAATCGGTGTAGCTGTCAATGCTTCCAAGCGTTGCAAATAAGCTTTAGCATTAGCGGGTAGGGCACCATAGCTAGTTAAGCCAAAGGTACTTTCTTCCCATCCCGGCATATCTTCATAAATGGGTATGCAACGAGCCAACTCTTCGGTCGTTACCGGAGGAATATCCAAACGCTGCCCATCTAGCTCATAAGCGGTACAAATCCTTACCGTTTTCAAGCCATCTAATACATCCAATTTAGTAATGCAGATACCACTGACGGTATTGATCTGCATGGCACGCCGTAATAGGGTGGCATCAAACCAGCCGCACCGTCTCGCTCGTCCAGTCGTTGCGCCAAACTCAACACCGCGCTTTGCCAGACGCTGGCCAACATCATCAAATAATTCTGTAGGGAAGGGTCCCGAACCTACTCGGGTAGTGTAGGCTTTGGTAATGCCCAAGATATAGTCTATATCCCGAGGCCCAACACCGGAGCCAGTACAAACGCCTCCCGCCGTTGTATTGGAAGAGGTTACATAGGGATAAGTACCATGATCAATGTCTAACAGCGTGCCTTGCGCGCCTTCCATCATAATATCTTTACCCGCCTGTTGTAGCTCTGCCAAACGACTAGGTATATCGGCTACCATGGGTTTTAGCACTTCAGCTTTTAACAAACAGTCTTCCAGAAGCGGCTGGCTATCCAATGTTTCAGCTTGATAATAATTTTTTAAGATGAAATTGTGATAGTCGAGAATGCTATTTAGTTTTTCAGCAAATGTCGCCTGCTGGAACAGATCCGCCACCCGTAAGCCGCGCCGAGAAATCTTGTCTTCATAAGCAGGCCCAATACCTCGACCCGTTGTACCAATAGCTTGGTGACCACGTGCTGTTTCGCGCGCCATATCGATGGCTATATGGTAAGGCAGAATCAATTGGCAGGCGGCTGATAGTTTTAAGCGTTCTCGTGCCGGTATACCTTTAGACTCCAGCATAGCTAATTCTTTTAATAAAGCATCCGGCGATAAGACCACGCCATTGCCAATCAAACACTCCACACCCGAGCGCAAAATACCAGAAGGAATCAAATGTAGAACCGTTTTTTCATTGCCGATGACCAAGGTGTGTCCGGCATTGTGTCCGCCCTGAAAACGTACAACAGCCGCAGCGTTTTCAGTGAGCAAATCTACAATTTTACCTTTGCCTTCATCACCCCACTGAGTACCCAATACAACTACAATTTTTCCCATGAGATTCAATTCCTGCGTTTCAATTCTCGTTTTCAGAACTCACTGTAACCTGTTGCCACTCTCCATCGATTAAATCCAGTCGTTGCTCGCAAGCGGCGTCTGGTGATGATTGACTGGCATCATTATCTAATTGTCGAATCAAGCAATAACCTTGTCGGCGCAGCTTGGCTACCTTAGTCGCTAGCTTGGGATCTTGGTGATATGGCACCCAAATGCTTAAGGGTAGGGCAGGTGCATTGCGATAATAGCGGTTTAATAAGCGTAAATCTGTACTAAAACCGGTGGCAGGTCGGTCACGGCCAAATAATTTACCGACCCCATCATAACGTCCGCCCCGCGCTATTTCTTGACCACAGCCAGGCGTATAGGCCGCATAAATAACGCCCGTATGATAGTCATAACCTGATAGCTCAGTTAAGTCGACATGCAGATGACAGTCTGGAAAATCTTGCTGTAAGCGTGCTAACAAATCAGATAGATAATTCAAGCTTTCCCGAATCGCTTCACCAGCCTCAGCAAAGGCTGCTTTGGCTTTATCAATCACCTCGATTGAGCCGTACAGATAAGGCAGTTGTGCTAAATGATGTTTGGATTTGGCGGATAAATTGCTTTGTTGATTTAGCCAATAGCTAATATCTGGTAGAGCCTTACGCTCTAGCAGGTCATATAATTCACGCTCTTGGTTTGGACTGAAACCTGCCTCGCGTGACAAGCTTCTAAAAATATTAACGTGACCAATATCTAATGTAATATCAGGCACATTGCAATGGTTCAGTGTATTTAATAATAAGGAAATGACCTCCAAATCACTGCCTAAACCCGCATGCCCAAATAGTTCTGCACCAACCTGCAAAGGTGCACGAGAACCATCTTGATTAAAAGCACGGGTTCGTAAAACCGTTCCGATATAGCACAAGCGATTAGGGTGTGCCGTTTTTAATTTGTGTGCATCAATCCGAGCAACTTGCGGCGTCATATCCGCGCGAATCCCCATCATGCGCCCACTGAGTTGATCAGTCACCTTAAAAGTTTGCACGTCTAAATGAGAACCCAAGCCAGTGCTAAGAGACTGCATATACTCCACCAACGGCGGCATGACTTGGCGATAGCCCCAAGTTAAGTACAAATCCAGTAATTCACGGCGCAGATTTTCCAGTCGCCAGGCTTCATCGGGCAAAGCCTCGCTAATCCCGTCAGGGAGCGCCCAGTATTGGTCGGAAGTGGACATGACTGTAACTTTGATTCCGTCAGGTTAATAATAAGAGCAGCACACCTGCCAGCAAACTCGCTAAGCCACTGAGCCGGATACTTTTATCAGACATAATCAGGAGCTGAGCATAGATTTTCTTAAGAAGGGCGGGTTTGGTGAAAGGCAAAAGACCCTCGATAATGAGAACGAGGGCCAAAGCATGTAACAAATCAGTCCAGGCAAAACTCACTGTGTCGCCATACCTGTAGTATCACCCGTAGTACCGAATTGAGCCGGTTTAGCAGGTGTAGCCGGTGTCTGAAGAACATTAACATCGGGCGCAATCGTTGTTGTTGTAGCCGACTCTTTAGCGGCTGTTTGTTTAGCTGTAGGACTTTCTCCTGCGCCTAGGAAATAACGCAAAAACGCTGAATCTGGCTTCAATACCATGGTGGTATCTTGGCGTAATGTTTTACGATAAGCATCCAGACTACGGTAAAACGCAAAGAACTCAGAGTCAATTTGATAGGCATTTGCATAAATTTCAGCAGCTTGTGCATCACCTTCACCGCGAATTTGCTCAGCTTCTTTATAAGCTTCTGCCATAATGACCGTCGCACTACGATCAGCAGCCGCTTTGATCTTTTCGGCTTCTTCTTGCCCCCTAGAGCGAAAGTCTTGGGCAACCCGTTGCCGCTCAGAGCGCATACGTTCAAACACAGATTCACTAACTTGTTCAGGAAAATCAATACGGCTGACGCGTACATCAATAATATCAATGCCTAACTGCTTAGCCGCTTCATTAGATTTTTGCTCTAAACCGCGCATAATGGCATCGCGTTCTTCTGACAGAGCTTCTTCAATAGTACGGCGGCTAAATTCATTCCGTAAACCGTCTTTCATAATATCCTCAAGACGGCTTCCGGCTGCTTCAAGGCGGCCACCGCCAGTCGCACGATAAAATGTAGATACATCATCGATCCGCCATTTGACGAAAAAATCCACCAATACGTACTTCTTTTCACCTGTCAGAAAACGCTCAGAACGTGAGTTAAGAGTTTGTATCGTGGTAGGAAACTTCTTGACGGTTTCTATAAACGGTATTTTAAAGTGTAAACCGGAACCAATATCGGCTTTGAGGATTTCACCAAAGCGAAACTCAATCGCCTTTTCTCGCTGATCGACCGTGTATGAAGCTAAAAATAGTAGCACTAACAATAAACCAACCATAGCTAGGATAGGTTTTTTCATATCCATTATTGACGACCCTCCCTGCCTGTAGATGATAGATTACGCTGTTGGCGCATCCCGCTTACATTCTGTGAGGGGCGCTGCGACGATTGTTGATTCAATAAAGGAGCAGCCATGGCAGCCATACCCGCCGGTGCAGGAATATTAGCTTTACTGGGTGAATATGAGCTGCTACCGCCTAAAGGCAGGTAAAACAAATTATTGTTGTCGCTATCAATTACGACTTTACGCGTTCCTTGCATAACATTTTCGATTGTTTCTAAATAAAGGCGCTCACGTGTCACATCAGGAGCACGTTGATACTCAACAGCCAATTGCTGGAAGCGTGAAGCATCACCTTGCGCTCGGGCGACCAAGCGTTCGCGGTAAGCGCGGGCTTCTTCCAATAAACGAGCCGCTTGGCCACGGGCATCTGGCAAGACTTTATTGGTGTAGGTATCTGCTTCATTACGAAAACGATTGGCATCCTCACGGGCACGATTGGCATCATCAAAGGCATCTTTAACAGCTTCAGGCGCTTCCGCATAAGTTAAGTTTACCTTCAAGACTTCCAGACCCACTTTGTAACGATCCAAAATTTGTTGCATCAGCGATTTAATTTCCTGAGCTATCTGCTCACGTCCATCGCCTAAAATATAATCCATTGCATTACGCCCAATAATCTCACGGGTGGCACTACGCATGGATTGATACAAGGTTCCATCAATTGGATTGGCCGTGGTTTCAGCATCAGGGTTTTTAACATTGAACTTGTAGAATTCAGCATTATTGACACGGTATTGCACCGTCACCGCAATATCTACAATATTTTCGTCTTTTGTCAGCATGGTACTGCGATCTTCTGAGCTACGGTTACGCGTAACATCAACACGTTCGACACTCTCAATAGGTGCAGGAATATGCCAACGCAAGCCTGGACCTACTGTTTTGACATACTTACCAAAGCGTAATACCAATGCTTCTTCCCGAGCATCGACAGTGTAAAAGCCTGAAAATAACCAACCTGCGAAAGCAAGCAGTAATACCAAACCAATGACTTTTAAACTGGGGCCATTCATGCCGCCACCATCGTCACCCTTGCCGCCTCCAAATAAGCTGTTCAGTTTTTTGTTCAAATTATTGATAATTTCTTCAGCGTCATGCTTACCTTTTGACTTATTTTTGCCAGTCCAAGGATCTTGCTGATTATTACCACCTGGTTCATTCCAGGGCATAGTGGACTCCTAAATAGATGAATGCTTTAGTAAGTGTGTCCGAACACGTCAAGAGCAACAGGTCGAAAAGGCGCATTGTATTCATCCCGCCCCGTAGCCGCAACCTTATAGCCTGAGCATGTCAGATTTCTGGAAGGGGAGCATAGCAAATTTTATGACTATGGATGGAACATACATGAGAAAATCAGGGTGTAAATCGCTGAGGTTGGACAATGGGTTTTGTCCAACCTTGTTAAGGGGGGGAATAGGGGAGTAGAGCTTAGACAGCACTATCACCACTGTCATCAGATGCGGGATCGCTTGCTTTTTTGGAAGCGACTGCGTCTTTGACAGCTTGTTGTAACTCACCGTTTTCATACATTTCTAGCGTAATGTCACAACCACCAATCAACTCGCCGTTAATATAAATTTGCGGGAAAGTAGGCCAATCTGCATAACGCGGCAAGTTTTGAAAAATATCTGCATCCATTAAAACATTAACGTAGGCAAATTCCTCGCCACAAGCCATTAATGCCTGTGCCGCTCGACTAGAAAAGCCGCACTGTGGCATTTGTGGCGAACCTTTCATAAAAATGACAACGGGATTATTTTTGACCGCCTCGTCGATACGCTCCATCACATCCATACTTGAAAGCCTCTATAGTTCGTTTATTTGATTCGAGAGTGTAACTGATGTGCTTGGACTCGCGTTAATTTAAGTTTTTTTTGCAAGGTGTTCTGGTGGGTCAATGGATATACCTTAAATTTTACATAATCCAAATTATCACCGCTGGCCTTGATCATTAACCCCAGTATCACTCCAGCTAGCAGGGCAGCACGTCCGAACTGCTGTGCTTTCTCCAGCCAGTATTCCCGCTTGAACTTATCGGTTTCCCGTTCGGCCTGAATGTTTGCGATGATCTCAGCGGGGTTGATCTCCAGAATGTCTGCAACCTGAAAGCATACGAACTGATCAAAGGTGTTTCTTCCCTTCCGGTAGTTGGCTATTCCTCCTGTGCTTACACCTATCTCTCGTGCAAGCTGGTAGTCGCTCGATAGGTTCAGCTTTTCTTTTACTTGGTCTAGATATTCGGCTGTTTTCATGTTTCTACCCTCTGTCGTTTTCTTAATTCTCACATAACTTAAACTCTTGACCGCTCATGAGCTTGAGTTTAGTCTAATTTTAGCTCATGATTGTGAGCTATCCACCAGTCAGTCTCCAACCTTACGGACAGACGGTCGATTAAGGAATTTGAACGTGAGCTATCTCCCGTCGGAGTTTTACCATGCTTGAAACCTTTCTTTTTGGCCTGATTAAACACGTTTTTTCCACTTCTCCTGCTTTCTGTACAACAGGGAAGGGGGGCAGCCATGACTGAACAATGCCCACCGTGGTGGTCTCATGTTCCGTGGCTTGCTCCTGGCTCCACCCTCAAAATTCCCTTTGTAACCCCGCACAGATTGACTCTAGAAGCCTGCTATGCACGTCTTGCCAGCAAATCGCAACTGACCCCGGAAGAAATTCACCGTGCTTTCCGTCACGAACCTGAATGGGAACAATTCGCGGTCAAATCCCTGCTGACTGACAGAAAACCCAAACCGGCGAGACTGAATCATGCTGATTGATTGGATCACAGCTCGGATTCAACTGGCCGGACTGCTAGCAGAACAAGTCAGGGAAATCCAGCGTCGTCAAGACCTTGTGGTTCGCTTTACCGGAGAGGGAGAGGTCGTCTGGGCAACCAACGCATGGGACAGCATCCGCTCTGACTCCCATAAATTGTCCATTCGCGTTAGCTCTGACTGCCTTTGGATGCAAGGCAGCCCCGCCCGCATCATCGGCGATGCGGACAACGTGTTCTCATCCGGCCCATCAGCGGCGCTAGACCTGCTAGCCTGTGTCCAACGCATGGCCTGTTTTGTCAGTGCCGCACTCCAGATCGACCTACCGCTTAACCCAGAAAACTACCGAGTATCCCGCGTTGACGTCACCCAAAACCTCGAACTTGACAGCCTCGAAGCCGTCCGTGTTGCCCTTAGTATCCTCCGCAACTGCGAAGGTGGACGCTACCGGGTTTCTCAACAAGCCGGTGATACAGTTTACTGGTCTCACAAATCCCGATTACGATCAGGCAAAGCCTACGCCAAAGGCCCGCACTTGCTGTACGCCATGAAAAAAAGGGAACAACACACCCGCCAATACACCCCTGAAGAAATACATGCTGCCAGTCGGCTTTTACGATTGGAACTGAAACTCGGCGCTCAATACTGGCGAGAGCGAGCCGGAAAACCTTGGTATGACATAACGCCAGCTGACCTCGAAACCGAATGGAAAAACTACTTTGAACGCATGATAGGAGGCGCTGAAGTGAAACAAGACACTGATATATACAAACGCATACTGGCCGTAGTAGACACCGACAAAGACGGCAAACCGAAAGAAACCCTTGCCCGCTCTGCATACGGAACATGGTCTTTAATTAAATCCGAAAGCTGGGAACGCGCTAAATCCATGTACGCTAAATCCACATGGTACAGAAATCTAAAAATCCTGCGCAATGCAGGCTTGAGCGATGCCGACATTTCAGCGGGTAACGTGGTTCAGTTACGCCGCAAAATCATTGAATGCCGCGCGGTCAACACATGGTCTGACATCCTGCCACTGGTGGCTTAACACTGGAGTTAAACACATGAAAATCGAAATCTTTGACAGTCACGTTGAACAACGTCAGGTAGGTGGACGCGATGGCCATCCACCCCGCATTTTCTATGATCAGGAAGCCTATGCACACTTAGGCGGTCGCTTCCCATCCCAATTTCGCCTGAGTCATCGTGAGTTCAAAAATATTTACAAACCTGGCCAATACAAACTGGCTGCCAGTTCCTATAGGATTGGACGCTATGGTGACATTGAACTAAACCCCTACGAACTCAAGCTCGTTCCGCTAAACATGGACGAGACTACGGGCGAAATTCATACGGCTCCGCCTTCCGAAGAAAAAAAAACCCCTAATACATCAGGCTTCATTAACGGTGGAATTAAATCCCCCCTGAAAACTGCATAACATGGCCACTGCATACCAATTTGGTGCGGACTGCACCGCTCCCCAAATAGCCGGGAACGAAAACACCACCATGGTGTATTCCAACACCAGCAACTTGATATGCACCATCGAACAAATCGAGACCAACCAAATGACAATGGACTATTCCATTGCAGGTCTTGACACCGAATTAATAGCGCTCTACACCGGCGGAGCACTGTTACTGTGGACGGTTGGCATTGGCATAGGCTTAATCATTGCCATTGTCCGCCGTGCACGCATTTAAGCCGGATTGACTATCCTTTTATGGAGTTTTACAAATGAAATACTTCACCCAACTTAAAAAGTTTAGTCCCAAAATTGCACTGCCGTCTGTAGGTCTGGGTCTGCTCACCCTACTGTTCGGCAATGCCGCACTAGCTGACATGCTTACCGACTCACAAGCTGCACTGGATAGCGCGAAAACCGACGCTTTGACCGTCGGCGGCTACGTTGTCGCTGCCGTCGCCTCGCTAGTAGTCGTTGGCATGATCCTGTCAATGATGCGCAAGGCCAGTTAACAAAACCGTTAACCCTTGCCCCTGTCAGGCCTGTCCTGCGCAAGCCGGGCAGGCTTTTTTAATTCTGTCGAGAAAAGCCGATGCCAGAACTCATCCTTTCAGCCGTCCTGATATTCGCCTTCCTCTCCGGTGTCGCTATTGGGGTGAGATTATGAAAAAGTTTTTGCTTGCCACTATCACCTTGTTGGTTGCTACTCCAGTATTTGCTATTGATTACATATCAACCCGCTGCTATACGCGCTGCCTTAATCATAACTGGTATAGTACGGGCTATAATGCCTGCAAACAGGGTGGTAAGAACAACGATCCGGCAACTGCCCCGTCTTGGACTGGTGGAACAACGGGTGGCGCATCGTCGGGTACTTGCCGAACGACAGTAGCTGACCTTATAACATTGTTGGATTATAAATTGACATGTCCCGATGATTCCGTCGGTGTTGATCGGTCTACCAATCCTCCAACCTGCATTGCCCCACCCGCCGAATGCACTAACGGCGCTACCAGTTGCAGCCAGTGTGCATCTGATGAAACTTGGATGAAAACGGCTGTCGGCTCTGCTTGCTGCCCGACTGGAACCCAACCAGCCCCCTTCGGTCTTGGTAACTACGGCACTGGCGGCGACTGCGGTTGCCCCGATCTCCCCCCCAGCCAGCAAACGGGCGTTTGCGCTGATGCTCCCCAACCACAAGGCGACTGCCAGTCAGAATCTAACGCCTGTGTGGCTGCCTGTGGCGGTGCCTCCGGCACAGGCTCTTTCAGTTGCACCAAGGACGTGGGTGGCGGTATCTCCTCCGCCTGCGTTTGCTCCGGCAACAACAACAACGACCCTGACCGCTGCCCAGCTGGCCAATCATGGGGTGAACTCAACGGCAAAGTCGGCTGTTATGGCGCTGGTGAAGCTGACCCGAACGCCGATGGCCAGTGTGATAACGGTTTTTATGGCACTGTAAACGGAATACCAGGCTGTTATGGCAGTGCTGACGCTCCCCCTGAATCCACTGGCAACGACAGCAAAAACGCCCCGAACGGTGGCTGCCAGTCCGGCCAGTTTTACGGTCAGATCAACGGCTCTTGGGGCTGCTACGGCTTCACCGATGGCGGCGGTAACAACAATACTAACGACGCCCCACTGAAACAAAACGGCGGCTGTCCCTCCGGCACGATCCATACCTACCTGCCGGGTGTTGGCTACGCCTGCTACTCAGCCAACGGCAACCATACCCCAGCTCCCGGTCCCTCCGGTTCCGGTGTGGGAACGGATGGAAACGGAACAGGCGATGGCAATACCATCAACAGCAGCGACAGCAATTCATGCCCTGACGGACGGGTTCCGATCACAGTGGACGGCGTTTCCGGCTGTACAGACTCCACTGCTGACCTTCGCGGCGTCGAACAACGATTGGACAAAACCAACACCACCTTGACCAACATCGAGGCCGACACCAAAGACATTGCTGCCGGTCTTGGCACAGCCAACACCACCCTGACCAGCATCAATGATGCTTTAACAAAAAAATTACCCGCTACCGCAGCGCCCGGCTCTTTTGCGGCCTCCATTACGGCCAGTGAGGCGCAGTCCGAAACCTATAAAAACGACATCAAGGCTCAAATTGCCACCATTAAAACCGAAATGCTTGCTCTATTCTCGACACCTGCACTTTCCGGTGTTGGCAGCCTACCGTGTTTTCCCTCGGTCTCGGTGTTAGGTCAGCAGATCGAATTATGCTTTTCCGACTACAACGACAAACTGCGGATCATTGGTGATTTCCTTTATGGCTTCGCCTTTGTACTCGCGGCCTTTGTGATTTTCAGGAGAGTGTGACATGGATTTTTTGGAGTATTTAAAATCCATTTATGAATGGATGACATCTGGCATTTATGATTTCTTTGTTCAACTCGTGTCGTACTGCATTGCGATTTCCTTGGAAATCACACTTAAAAGCACACTCTTTATGCTTCGATTCTCTTGGGATGTAGCCTATCAGCTCATGCAAGATTTACAGATCACCACTTTTCTCAATGACATGTATGCACATATCGACTCCTCTATCATGGACGTAATGTTATATTTTCGTGTTCCTGACTTTATTAACGTCGTCATGAATGCCTATATCACGCGCTACGTATTCAGCTTTCTAGGTGGCAAGGGAATTTTCTGATGTCTATTAAAATTCACCACGGTGCGCCCGGCAGCTATAAAACCAGTGGCGCTGTCTTGGACGACTTCATACCCGCCGTGCTGGCGGGTCGCCACGTCATCACTAACGTGCGTGGCCTCAATGACCGCAACAAGATTGAGGACGTATTGATAAAGAAGGGTAGGGAAGTTCCATCCTCGTTTGAACTAACTTTCCTAGACACCACCGACTCCGCACAAATGGACATGCTGCGCAAGTGGTTCCATTGGGCTCCTGCGGGCTGCTTCTTCCTGATTGATGAAATACAGGAGGTTTACCCCAAGAGCATCACGACGGCGAAACTCACAGAATTTGACTACCCGGGAGGCTTAGATGCTGCAACAGAAGCCGGAACATTCGAAACATTGGCGCTAGCGTTTGAAAAACACCGCCATAAAAATTGGGATTTCGTAGTTACGACGCCTCATATATCAAAAGTTCATGAAGTAGTCAGAGGTTCTGCGGAAGGCGCTTACAAACATAGAAACTTAGCGGTTCTCGGCCCGATGTTCAAAGGCCGCTACATTGAAGCCTTCCACACTGCTGACAACAACGGGCGGCAATCCGACTTTTACACCATTCGCCGCAAGAGGATACCCAAATATGTTTTCCAGCTATATTCCAGCACTGCAACAGGTCAAATCTCCGATACTGCGGCGGGTGGCAATATCTTTACTGACCCTAAGATGCTATTCTTTGTGGCTATTCTGTTGGGTGTTGGAATTTACCTCTTTATTGCTGACACTCCTGCAATCTTCACTGGCAGCCCTGATGCCGCTCCTGTGCCAGACGCTCAAACTGCTGCGCCTGCTGATCCTGACGCCCCTCCGCCTCCTGTTCCGGGTCATCCTGCGCCTGCTGGTGCTGCTAATGCTGGCGTGGGCACTGTCCCAGCTCCTCCGGTGGTTGATCCTGCTTGGCTCAAGCTCCTAAAAATGGCGGATAACCTATTTGTTATCAATACATTCAGCGTTGGGGGAGATCAATTTTTCTCAATCCGCGCCGATCTTAAAGACAATCAATACATCTTTACCCAATCCGTCATGCGCAAAATCGGCTTACAGTCGCTCTTTTACGACAAATGCCTAGTAGCGATTGAATACAACGACTTCACATCCTACGCCACCTGTCCACCACTCGACCTGCTTCCCAAGGATCCCAAATCCACCACCATCTTTGACAACCCGTTCACCCAAAAGCAAAAGCCTGGTGCTTAATACCGGACAAGTACCTGTACGGTCAAACCGACAATTTGCAACCGCTCATTGTTAACACGAATATTGATGACTACAATGAAGTGAAACCGTGAGGAACCGCTATGACTACAGCAACTACAGCAACTTATGACACCGACCTTTACACGTGGTCACTGGAACAAGCTGCCTTATTGCGTCAACGCAAATTTGACCAGATTGACTTGGAACACATCATTGAGGAACTTGAAGACATGAGCAAATCTGAAAAACGAGCCCTTGAATCGTTTCTTGAAAACCTGCTCATGCACCTGCTGAAATGGCAATACCAACCGTACTACATTGGTAAACGCAGCTGGGCATCCACGATTATTGAACAGCGCCAGCGCCTTTCCTTTCACCTGAAAGACAATCCGGGTCTTAAATCCAAACTGCCGGAAGCCATAGAGCGCGCCTATACATTTGCTAAATCGGGTGCTGAAAAGGAAACCGGCATCCCCATGAATAACTTCCCTGAAACCTGCCCTTGGTCTTATGAGCAATTCACTGACCCCGATTTTTGGCCGGAATAACCATAAAATCCGGCGGCACTGGATGGCAGATGGTGCGAACCGGAGTTAATAACAGTCTTGATCCTGTCAACTGCATTCCATCGGATGCGTAGCATCCGAAGGCCGAAGGCCGGTGGAAGGCGGTTGGAGCGATGGTTTTACCCCGCCCCAACGGGGCGGCAAGGGAATAGTGGATACAGTGCACACCAAAAAATACGCTAACTAACATCTCCGCCGGACAACCGTCCGGCGGAGATGCCTAGCGGCGAGCGGCTTTTTCGATTGTTACCCGTGCCTTGTGGAGCCTGCGGAACAAGGCACGGGTAACAAAAGGATCTCCTCACGACTAAACTGATCATGACTAAACTGCACGACTAAACTGAAAGACATTTCAATGATCCCCTGACAGTTCTTTTTTTCTGCTTTTGCCTTTAGCTTTTTCTTGTGCTTTTTCTTCTGCTACCGATCGGCTTCCATTAGCATCTGCTGATGTGCCCATACCTATAACATGGGCACTTAGTCTACGGTGTGGACTATTTCGTGATTTTTGCTTTTTTTTTATACAGGCTATTTTGTTCCATATTGGCACTACCTGACCCCTTGTTGATGGCTAATTTCATACCGTTTTCCATCCTGATACTCGACGATGATTCGGGGTGGTTGCATGGCGGCAATTCGTTTTTCTAGTTGTTGCTTCAAATTGAGTATATTGTGACTTTTGCCGCGAACTGAGTTGATGAACTGTCTTGTAAAAAATAGGGCTCTAATCTCATCGATGTGATAAGCGTTCCCACCGGGGTCATGAAGGTAGTCTTCATCGATCCACCAGCCTTGCCAATGATCAACAGGATCAGGATCGCTATGACGGATTTTCGGTTTTTTGTGGCGGTAGAGTGGAAGTGTGCGCTTAGGATGCTTCTGTGAGGGCATGTAAGACTCCTTGTCAGGTTTTTGGAGTCTTAACTATAGGAGGATAGGGGCTGCCTTGTTGCGCCTCTTAGAACGGCTCAGCGTGGCTATTATTTTACATAATCCAAATTATAAGAAATAGTAGCCCACAAAGACCGGCTACCAAAAGTAGCCGGAACATTAACGCTTCTCGTGTCGTATCAATCCATTGGCACAACGATCTTACTGTCAGGTGTTCTAACGTGAAAACGCCGCGAGCGTACAACGGTTTTATTATCCGATGATGTCAATGTAGCAACAGCGCGATAGCTGCCTGCTGGCAGTAAAACATGCGTGGAATGATTCTTAGCAGATTTTACCGCTGTATTGGTATCCGTTCTGTAGACCGTCCACTTGACATCCTCCATCGCAGGACCATTATCAATGGTAGCAATTAGATTGACCCGTAGATCATCCGCTGCATACGCCTGTTGCACGCCGGGTAAAATGAATAAGGCTGATAACAAACATCTTGCAACTAGTTTAGTTTTAATCGACATAAACAGCCTCCATGCAGTATAAGCTAAACAAAACTTGACTGTCGGACATTAAACCAAAAAAGCTTAAGGCTTAATGTTCAGCTAAGGTTAAGTTTAGAACAAAATATAAACTTTGCCTATTTTTTTTACAAATAAGAGCCTGTAAAATAATAAAAATTCCACTGAAAAAATTTATCAAAAATAAATTATTTTTATTTCTATAAAAAAGCCTGACTAACCTACCACGTCATGCAGCAAGTCATCAGGCTTCGTAGCACTAATTATCACACAATCTTTTTCATTGCTGTCATGTAACCGCGTAACTCTTCACCCACAATTTCAACAGAATGATTTCGAATGATGGCATTGATAGCAACTAGTTGTTGATTATCAACACTATTATCTTTAAGTGCTAAACCTTTACCAATCACATCGGCTTTAATGTTTGGCATAAAGTGTTCAGCCAATAATGGACGCGCAGCTTGATCAAACAAATAGCAACCGTATTCCGCTGTATCAGAAATAACCACATTCATCTCATAAAGCTTCTTACGCGCAATCGTGTTAGCAATCAGCGGGGTTTCATGCAGCGATTCATAGTAGGCAGATTCTTCAAGAATACCAGCTTGTACCATCGTTTCATAAGCAAGCTCAACACCAGCACGCACCATTGCCACCATTAAAATACCTTTATCAAAGTACGCCTGTTCAGTAATTTCAACATCGCTAATGGCTTGCTTTTCAAAAGCTGTTTCGGCTGTAGCAGCACGCCAACGGTGCAAATCTTTATCATCATTCGCCCAATCTTGCATCATAGTCGCAGAGAATTTGCCAGACATAATGTCGTCTTGGTGCTTCTGGAACAAAGGACGCAGAATTTCTTTGAGCGCTTCAGACAGTTCAAAGGCACGTATTTTGGCAGGATTACTGAGGCGATCCATCATGTGGGTAATACCGCCATGCTTGAGTGCTTCGGTCACCGTTTCCCAGCCATATTGAACAAACTTAGCCGCCCAAGCAGGATCAATCCCCTCTTCCACCATTTTATCAAAGCACAGCAAAGAACCGGTTTGCAACATGCCGCACAAAATGGTTTGCTCACCCATCAAGTCGGACTTTACTTCCGCAATAGGCGAAGATTCTAGCACACCGGCACGATGAGCCCCCGTCCCAGCAGCCAAGGCTTTAGCAATTTCCATGCCGTCGCCATTGGGATCATTTTCACGGTGTACAGCAATCAAAGTAGGCACACCAAAGCCCCGTACATATTCGGCACGCACTTCGGAACCTGGGCATTTCGGACACATTAAAACCACTGTCAAATCAGGGCGGATTTTCATGCCCTCTTCAACCAAATTGAAGCCATGTGCATAATCCAAACAAGCCCCTTGTTTCATTAAAGGCATAATGGCACTGACCACAGCGGTATGTTGCTTATCAGGTGTCAGATTCATGACAACATCTGCACTAGGAATCAATGCTTCATAAGTATCGACCTTAAAACCATTATCAGTAGCGTTTTGCCAAGATTTGCGTTTCTCGGCAATCGCTTCTGGCCGTAACGCATAGCTCACATCCAGACCACTATCACGCAAACACAAGCCTTGATTAAGACCTTGTGCACCACAGCCTACAATAACAATTTTCTTGCCACGCAAGTAATCGACACCTTCGGTAAACTCAGACTGATCCATAAAACGGCACTTGCCCAATTCTTCCAACTGCACACGTAATGGCAAGGTATTGAAATAATTCTGACCCATTGTTGACTCCATAACCAAGAAACTTGATGCCCTGAAGGGCTTGATAAAAACGCTCTACGCTCTACTTTAATCCAGCACACACATTGCGTAAACTGAAAGATTCACGGTAAGCACTGGGAAGCACAATGCGTCTGGATTTTGCGCTAATCCTTAGCACACTCATCGCCGTATCGCATGTCTTGGGCTTTATTTCATCCTTACATGCCATCAATAAAAGCCGTACTCCGCAAGGTGCAATGGCGTGGGTGTTGTCACTGAATATTATACCTTGGCTCACTTTGCCCTTTTATTGGGTATTTGGACGCAATCGCTTTCATGGTTATATTGAAGCCTTGCGTCAACAGCAACCCGAAAAAGCCCCACCCGGTCAGGCTATTGAATTACACCGTCAATTAGCACCTTTTGCAGCTCACTTACCCCCAACAATAGACACTGAGTTCGCCGTACTGGAAAAACTCAGCCGCACACCTTTTACTACAGGCAATCATATTGAACTATTGATTGATGGTGAAAATACTTTTTCGGCCATCTTTGCAGCGATTGATAGTGCGAAAGTTTATGTTTTAGTACAGTTTTTTATTATTAAACATGATCAACTAGGTAAAAAACTACGTCATCATCTGATTGCCAAAGTCAAAAGTGGTGTACCTGTTTGTCTGCTCTATGACGAAATTGGTAGTCACGCATTGCCTTTTAGATACCTTTCTCCCTTGGTAAAAGCAGGTGTCTCCGTTTCAGCTTTCAATAGCACACGTGGTCCCAGCAATCACTTTCAACTTAACTTCCGTAATCATCGCAAAATTGTCGTGATAGATGGCCAAGTGGGTTTTTTAGGTGGCTTAAATGTAGGCGATGAATACATGGGCAAAGGCCGCTTAGGTCACTGGCGCGATACGCACTTACGCTTACAAGGGCCGGTGGTGCAGTCCCTGCAAAAAGTCTTTTCTTCGGATTGGTATTGGGCGACACGGCAATTACTCAAGCTGAATTGGGACGCCTGTTGCGCCGGCAAACAAACCGCCATGATCTACCCTAGTGGCCCCGCCGATGAATTAGAAACCTGTTCCATGCTGTTTCACCAAGCAATCGTTGCCTCACAACACCGACTATGGATAGCTAGCCCCTACTTTGTCCCTAGCCTGCCAGTTATGGATATGTTGCAATTAGCCGCCTTACGCGGTGTGGATGTGCGTATTTTATTGCCTTCCAAGCCTGATCATAAACTGGTCTACTTGTCTTCTTTTTCTTTTTTAGAAGCAGCCGACCTAGCCGGTATTAAAATTTACCGTTACCAAAAAGGTTTTCTGCATCAAAAGGTGATCTTAGTTGACGACGACTTTACTGCGATTGGCACAGCCAATCTAGACAACCGCTCATTACGGCTTAATTTTGAAGTCATGGCAGTCACTGTAGACAAAGCTTTCGCACAATCCGTTGCTAATATGTTAGAACAGGACTTTGCCTGTAGTCGTCAAACCTCACACAAAGATTTAAGCTCACGTAGCTGCTTATTTCAGTGGGCGGTACGAGCAGCAAGACTATTTGACCCAATACTTTGATTTTATTGTGCTTTTTTAAATTTTTTAACCTAGATGCTTTTGCAAAGAGGCAATGCGGTCTTCCAAAGGTGGATGAGTGGTAAATAGTTTTTTTAAACCATCCGCCATACCCGGAATAATCCCAAAGGCTTGCATTTCAGACGGCATACGGCTAACTGCATGGGTTTGTTGCAGGCGTTGCAAAGCTGCAATCATTTTTTCACGTCCAGCCAAACGTGCGCCCGCCTCATCAGCGCGGAATTCACGGTAACGTGAGAACCACATTACAATAGCCGTGGCCACAAAGCCCAAAAGTACCTCAGCAATCATGGAACCAATATAATAGCCAATACCGACTCCGCCACGATCATCACCGCGCCGCAATAAATTATCAACTGCCATACCGATCACACGGGCAAATACAATTACAAAGGTATTGACAACACCTTGTAACAAAGTTTGTGTCACCATATCGCCATTAGTGACATGGCCGATTTCATGCCCCAAAACAGCCTCGACTTCATCAGCGGTCATGTTTTGTAATAAGCCCGTGCTCACTGCAACCAGTGCATTATTACGATTTGCTCCGGTCGCAAAGGCATTCGGGGAAGGAGAACGGAAAATACCCACTTCAGGCATGCCAATATCTGCTTTTTCGGCTTGTTGACGTACCGTTTCAAGCAGCCAGCGTTCTTGTGCATTGTGCGGATGCTCAATAATCTGCACGCCCATTGAGCGCTTTGCCATCCACTTGGACATAAACAGACTGATAAATGCACCCCCAAAACCAAATACCAGTGCCATAACAGCAATGCCCGTAAAATTACGACCTAGCTGTACGCCAAAAAAAAGCTGTAACAGATTCCAGGTAATAAACAATACGGCCAGTACACCAAGGTTCGTCAAAGCTAACAAGAGTATGCGTTTCATATTAAGGTCTACCTAATTCAGAAAATTTAACTATAAATTTAACCTTCAAGTATCCACCATTACATTACTGCCAGACTTCCAGTCCGCTGACATGCTGATACCCCCGAGCTAACATTTTACCGCGACGGCCACGTTCACCCAGATACGTTTCCAACTCAGCGGCTTTCATATTTTTATGCTTGCCGCCTGCACGTATGATCAAACCCGCACCTTGTGGAATGACCGCAGCAAATAACAAGGTTTCATCTTCCAGACCCGGCATGCTGCTTTTTTTCAAGGCAAGCAATTTATTGCCCTTACCTTTACTTAATTGCGGTAAATCCTGTAATTTTATCACCAGCAAATTGCCAGACGATGACACCAGTGCCAAGCGATCACTGGCTACTTGTTCAATGCGCAAAGGCGGCATCACCTCACCTTCCCCCACATTCAATACCAGCTTGCCTGCTTTAACCCGACTCTGTATATCGCCTAGCGTACAAATAAAGCCGTAAGCTTGTGAGCCATACAGGAGATAGTGGTCAGTATCCCTGCCCATCAGAACAGACAGAAATTTTGCTCCGGCAGGCGGTGACAATTTGCCAGTCAGTGGCTCACCCTGGCCGCGTGCTGAAGGCAAATTATGTGCAGGCAGAGAATAAGTCCGTCCGGTACTATCCAACAAAACGACTGGCTGGTTGGAGCGTCCACGCGCAGCATCCTGAAAACCATCACCTTGTTTATAGTTTAGGCTCTCTGCCAAAATATCATGGCCTTTGGCTGCACGAATCCAGCCCATTTTGGATAAAACCACTGTGACAGGTTCTGCTGGTATCATCGCGGCCTCATCCAAGGCTTGTGCTGCCGCGCGTGCTTTTAAGGGCGAGCGGCGCTGATCACCGTAGAGCTTAGCATCCTCTTTCAATTCCTTACGGATTAAGCTGGTCAGTTTTTTATCTGAACCCAACAAAGCCAATAATTGCTCTCTTTCTTGCTGCAAATCATCTTGCTCACCGCGAATTTTCATTTCTTCCAAGCGGGCTAACTGGCGTAACTTGGTATCTAGTATATAGTCGGCCTGCACGTCGGTCAGTTTAAAGCGCTGCATTAATACGGCTTTAGGCGCGTCTTCTGTACGAATAATATGAATCACTTCATCCAGATTCAAAAAAGCAATCAATAAACCTGCCAGTAAGTGCAGACGCTTTTCCACTTTATCCAAACGCCACTGCAAACGCCGCCTGACAACATCACGCCGAAAAGCTAACCACTCCGTCAAAATCTGGCGCAAATCTTTAACTTGTGGGCGACCATTCAGGCCAATCATATTCAGATTAAGCCGATAACTGCGCTCCAAATCGGTACTGGCAAACAAATGGGACATTAACATAGCCACATCCACCCGATTGGAACGCGGCACAATCACTAGGCGTACGGGCTGTTCATGATCAGACTCATCCCGTAAATCTTCAACCAAAGGTAATTTCTTAGCCTGCATTTGCTGGGCAATTTGCTCCAGTAATTTAGAACCTGATACCTGATAAGGCAGAGCCGTAATAACAATATCGCTACCTTCCACTTCATAGCGGGCGCGCATCTTGAATACGCCACTTCCTTTTTCATACAAACTGACAAAATCAGCGGCAGGCGTAATGATTTCAGCTTCGGTAGGAAAATCAGGCGCAGGCATAAGCTGGCATAGCTCAGCTAAGCTCGCCTGAGGGTGATCCAATAAGTGAATACAAGCATTGACAACTTCGCGCAAATTATGCGGTGGAATATCGGTTGCCATCCCCACCGCAATACCTGTGCCACCATTCAACAATACATTGGGCAAACGTGCTGGCAAAGTCACCGGCTCATCTAAAGAACCATCGAAATTCGCTTGCCACTCTACAGTCCCCTGCCCTAGCTCCTGTAATAATACCCTAGCATAAGGGGTAAGACGGGATTCCGTATAACGCATGGCAGCAAACGATTTGGGATCATCTTGTGAGCCCCAATTGCCTTGCCCATCCACCAGCGGATAGCGATAAGAAAAAGGCTGCGCCATCAGTACCATCGCCTCATAACAAGCAGAATCGCCATGCGGATGGTATTTACCCAAGACATCCCCCACTGTACGAGCAGATTTTTTATGCTTGGAAGCTGCTGACAAACCCAGCTCCGACATAGCATATACAATCCGGCGTTGTACCGGCTTCAGGCCATCACCGATATGCGGCAAGGCTCGATCCAAAATGACATACATGGAATAATCCAAATACGCCTTTTCGGTATACGTTTGTAAAGGCAGTGTTTCTACACCCTCGTAATTCATGACTATCCTTTTTATTTCACCGCAACAGGATAAGATCCCAATACCCGCACCAAATCGACATCCGCCCGCAATAACTCCAAGGCACGCTGCACGGGCTCATCTTGCTCATGTCCAATGACATCCAGAAAGAAAACATAATCCCAATTCGTATTACGTGATGGGCGCGATTCAATCCTAGTCATATCCACACCATTTTCAGCCAATGGTTTAAGCAGGCGAAACAACGAACCTGGCCGGTTAGGTGCGGAAACCAACAAGGTTGTTTTGTCTTTGCCGCTGGGCTCTACGGTAGGTTCACCAATAACCAAAAAGCGTGTTGTATTAGTTGCATGATCCTCTATATTGGTTTGCACGATTTGCAGATCATAAATATTGGCCGCCTGTTGGCTTCCAATCGCTACCGAATCAAAATCATCCGCTGCCAAACGGGCTGCTTCTGCATTGCTGCTGACCGGAATACGTTCAGCCTGTGGCAGGTGCTTATCCAACCAATAGCGGCATTGCGCTAAGGACTGTTGGTGAGAATAGACTGTTTTCACCCGTTCCCAACGCGGATGCTTGCACATTAAAGTCTGATTGATACGCAGTAAAATTTCCCCACAAATTCGTAAGTGCGATTGCATAAACATATCCAAAGTATGCGTCACCATACCCTCTGTGGAGTTTTCAATGGGTACCACACCATACCGCACTCGCTGGGCTTCTACCTCGCGGAAGACTTGCCCGATGGAATCCACTGGCCATGTAGAAATACCTTTACCAAAATGCTTAAAGCTTGCTTCCTGCGTAAAAGTCCCCGCCGGCCCCAAATAGGCAATGCGCATGGACTCTTCCAGAGCTAGACACGCTGAAATAATTTCACGGTATAAATGCGATACTTGATCCTTGCGCAAGGGACCAGTGTTTGCAGTTTGCATACGGCGTAAAATTTGTGCTTCACGTTCAGGCCGATAAAACACGGCAGCGGGATCTTCAGCCAACTTAGCACTAGCAACCGCCTCCGCACAGCTAGCCCGTTCATTCAGTAGCGCCAATAATTGCGTATCCAGTGCATCAATACGTTCTCTAAGCTGCTGTAAATCTATATTATTTGCATTACCCACCATTGCTTTAGTCTCCTCCTACCCTACCCGATTGATTACCCGATGATTCATGCGTTGCTCAAAGTCCTGCATAAAGTCAATCAGCGCATCTACCCCCGCTTCCGGCATGGCATTATAAATACTGGCGCGCATACCACCGACCAAGCGATGTCCTTTCAAGCCTAACAAACCTGCTGTCGCCGTTTCAGCCAGAAACAGCTTGTCCAATGCAGGGTCAGGCGAGGTAAACGGTACATTCATCCAAGAGCGGCAACTCGGATCAACCGGATTATGATAAAAATCAGACGCATCAATCGCAGCATATAATTTATTGGCTTTGCGTTGATTTTTTTGTGCTATGGCGGCTAATCCACCTTGCTCCAATAGCCACTGAAAGACCAAACCTGCTAAATACCAAGCATAAGTAGGCGGCGTGTTATACATAGAATCATAATCAGCATAAAGCTGGTAATTCAGCATGCTAGGCGTTGCTGCACTAGCCTTGCCTATTAGATCATCGCGTACAATAACGAGTGTCAGACCGGCAGGACCGATGTTCTTTTGTGCCCCCGCATAAATCAAACCAAAGCGGCTAATGTCCAGCGGGCGAGACAAAATATCCGAAGACATATCAGCCACCAATGGCACATCTCCAGATTCTGGCAAGTAGTTAAACTCGACACCACGAATAGTTTCATTGGTGGTGTAGTGCAAATACGCTGCATCGGGGTCAAATCGCCATTGTTCAATGGCAGGAATCGTGGTGTAGCAGCTATCCTTACTAGACGTTACTACATTCACTTTAGCCAATTTAAGTGCCTCATTTATGGCTCTGAGTGACCAATCGCCAGTATCCACATAATCAACGGCCTGTCCTCCCGCTGCTAGATTCAGCGGGATCATGGCGAACTGAGTATGAGCCCCCCCTTGTAAAAACAAGACCTTATAATTATCAGGAATCTGCATTAAACGGCGCAAATCGGCTTCGGCTTGCTCAGCAATACTGATAAATTCTTTGCCACGGTGGCTCATTTCCATCACCGACATACCCGAGCCATGCCAATTCAGCAATTCAGCTTGGGCACGCTCCAAGACAGGTCGGGGCAATACCGCAGGACCGGCACTAAAGTTATAAACAGTATTCATGGCAGGGATTATTTCCTTCTCAGGTTCAGGCACGCAAAAAGCTCATAATAATCCCATAAGGCTTGCAAGAGTAGCAAATGCTTTGGGTGAGGCTATAGGGACTGAGACTGTATGTAAGTTACGGCCATGGGGGGCGTTTAATAATCGCTTTAAATAGATTATTTTCTCGATCATCAATAAATTCAATACTGGGGTAAGCCGCCAGTGCCCGCATAATACCGCTACCTAAACCACGATAAGGCAGGATACGGCTAGCGAACGATACTAAAATCGGGTTGCGAATATTGGAATTACCAAATTTGATCTTTTCCACCGTCAGATTATTAGGTAAGTGACCGGGGCTGATGATTTCAATCCGGTCTTTGAAAATCAATAAACGAATAGTAGCAGAAACAAAATAATCACGATGAATAAGTGCGTTTGCAATCAACTCTTCAAATACGACTAGTGGGACTTCCAGCTCACCTAGTGAATTCACACTTTGCCCCGCCTGCAAATGGTGCAAGTTACGCGTGACAAAACTCAGTGAGTCTCTAAATACGCTAAGCATTTTACCGCTCATATCTTGACTGTCGAGATATGTTTGCGTGTTGGTGTCAGTACCGGGAAATGCCACCGCTTTGACGACGAATAGTGGTAAATTGAAACTAGGATTGAGGGTAAACAGCAATGCACCTGCTACATTGAACACCCCATCACGCATCAGATTCATGTTTTCCAGCAATGTTTCAAGCGGAATATCCAGATCGACCAGTGAGGTATTGAAATGTTTTTGTAAGAAGGTATCAAAGTAGTCCTTATCTAAACTACTAACCCCCAAACCCTTAGCTGGAATTTCATCACCATGCAATAAACCTGCTGCCTGATACATACGCTGAATTTCTTCTCGAGCGGTAACTTTACGTTTATCTGCGCCGCTTTTAACCCAAATCAGGCCATTATTATCCATATAAGGTTTGCTGATTCCCTTCGGAACTTCTACCACCATAACCAACCCATTTTCAGTTACAATATTCTGGGTTTGCGGGTTAACGGCTGGATGCACTGACTGCGAAGCTGCATTGGAAACCAGTTGATTCAGTCGACTCATATCATCACGCGTTAAGCCTGCAAATACGCCATTATCCTTTACACCAATCAGCATGATGCCGCCGGCACTGTTGCTAAAGGCAACCATTTCAGCAGCCAAGGCATTCACATTGGTGACATCTGCTTTGAACTGATGTAAGCCATCCTCTCCTCGATCGACAATGGCTTGCAGTTCCTGAACATTCATGGCTGATCCTCTTCTTTAATCGTTATAAACCCACTATCCCCGCAAAACCTGCAAAACCGGCGCTGTATCTGGGCGAACACCTCGCCACAAAGCAAAAGATTCCGCAGCCTGTTCTACCAACATACCCAAGCCGTCCAAGGCTTTGACTGCACCTTGGGCTTGTGCCCAACGTACAAATGCAGTCGGCTCAGCCGCGTACATCATGTCATAACAGCTAGCGCCTTCCGCTAAACAATGTTCTGGCAAAGGTGGTAAGTCACCCTGCAAACTGGCGGCGGTACCATTGATAATCAGATCAAATGACCCTTGAATCGCCTGAAAGCCACCCGCTGCTAATGAAGAATCTTGAGCAATCGGTGTAAAATGCTCCACCAAAGTTTCAGCCGTGGCAACCGTGCGATTAGCTATAAAAATCTCAGCGGGCTTAGCTTCCAGTAAGGGTTGGAGTACACCACGTACCGCGCCACCTGCTCCCAAAAGTAAGATACGCTTAGCTTTGAGGTTTAGATGATGATTCAGTTGCAAATCCCGCAGCAGCCCCAAACCATCGGTATTATGCCCATATAAACGCCCATCTGGACGTGGCATTAGCGTATTAACCGCACCGGCCAGCTTAGCTTGTACACTAAGCTCATCGGCTAAAGACCAAGCTTCTTGCTTAAAAGGTACAGTCACATTACAAGCTTTACCGCCCGCTGCAAAAAAAGTCTGAATAGTTTCTGCAAAAGCATTCAGCGGTGCTAGCAAAGTGGTGTAATGCAAATTTTGACCTGTTGCTTGGGCAAATAAAGTGTGAATACGGGGCGATTTACTGTGAGCGATAGGATGCCCGACCACAACATACTGGTCAGAAAAATTAGACATAAGACTCCCTAAAAAAAACCTTACTAGCAAAAAGCTCAATCACCCATCGACACCCACTGGAGCAGCTTTTAGTCCATGGATAGAATAATTTCCTCCTGCTGATTGGATTTGAGCTGAAAATTACGGCTTCTTCGCTTGTTGTTCAAGATAGCAACCGCCTTGTAATTACCCGGCTTGAGCGTCAAGGTAGCTGTATGGCGTGGGATCACTTCCACCGACTGGTAAATACCGTTCATACGATATACTTTCCAGACCACATTGGTAAAGGCAGGATTGTCCTCCAAGGTCGCTACCAGACGAATAATGCCTTCTTGCTCAATGATTCCTGAGTCAGCATAGCTGGCACAAGTACAGGCTAACAGTAATGTTCCCAAGGCTGATTTAGTCCAAGAACAACAGACTTTTTTTGAGTGTATCCCTTCTCTATTCATAGCTTTATCTCCACAACCAACACGCTATAAGGTTTTTATTACTGTTATAACCTTGTTGTATATTTAAGCAAATTCCTCCTTGAAACGCCTAATCTATTTTCTACTATCCCCCCTTAGCAGTACCCCTTGGTTTTGATGTTGGTTTTGACGAAGTTGAAAAAATATCGAATAAAAAATTCTATAGCAGCAGACAATCGCAGGCTGTCGGAAAGCTGCCAAATCAAGGGGATTACAGCTTATACTGTAGGCAATCCTAAAAATTTTACGTGAATAAAATATAATCAAATGCTAACCAAACACCCAGCACCAAGCCTGAAACAACGCCATTTCCTGTTCGGTCAGCGTGAATTTATTTTACAAGGAAAGAAACTATTGATTGTGCGTGAACAATCGCTATTTCAGCGTAGTGAAACGGTAATACCGCTGATTTTGCTACACCCGACCCCCTCGCAAGCTTCCTCTTTTTCAGTCGTATGGTTATTTAACAGCCTATTTTTTATGGCTTTTGGATTACTTTCATTATGGTGGGGAGGACAATGGGGCGTACTTTACTTAGTGGCAGTATTATTATTTTTATGTGCAGGTGCTATGTTTTATCGTTTTCTTCTCTACACCACGCACCTGACTATTTTTCACCATGCTCAAACTTTGGAAAACTTTTTATATTTATGGCGCAATAAACCTAATCACGCTCACTTTGAGCAATTTATTGCCCAACTGATTGAGCATATCGAAACTTTACACCCTCATCCTTCTATAAGCCCATCGCCCGTCGTGCCACCTGAGCCTTGATCGGATCAAGGCGATCAAATACAGACAAACCTGTATTACGCAGTCCTTGCCATAGCGGCAGTGTATTACCAAACAATAAACGAAATGCTTCCATTGCCTTTTGTGTCGCCAGATTATCCCCACGACGTGAACGTTCATAAGCACGCAATAAACGTAAATGCCCCGGATCAGTTGCTTTTCCCAGTACATCCGCTAAAGCAGCAGCATCCTTAAAGCCCAGATTGACACCCTGCCCAGCTAATGGGTGAATAGTATGTGCAGCATCACCTATCAAGGCCAAGCGTTCTTTTACATAGTCATGTGCATGACGGCCTTTTAACGGAAAAGCGGCTCGCTCACTCACCTGCACTATCTCACCCAAACGATAATCCAGTGCTTGGGCTAATTCACGCTTGAACCGTGTTTCATCCCAACTAAGCGCCATATCGGCTCGATCAGACGGTAAAGTCCAAACAATGGAACAATGGTACTCATCCAACAAAGGTAGAAAAGCCAGTGGGCCAGTCGGCATAAAGCGTTGCCAAGCGGTTCGCTGATGTGGCAGTGCAGTCTGGACAACAGCCACAACACCTTTTTGGGCATAATCATCCACCCGCCAAGTAATACCTGCTAATTCGCGCACTTGGGAATGAGCACCATCAGCGCCTACCAATAAAGCCGCCTGCAATTCAGTCCCATTGTCCAGAGTGACTGTCACCTGCTGAGCTGTTTTTTCAAAAGCTTGTAGACGAGCTGGACAAAATAGCGTGACACTAGGCCAATCCTCTAGTGTTTGTAGCAAAGCCTGTTGGATGACGCGATTTTCAATAATATGCCCCAAATCAGGCTCACCCAAATCCGCTGCATCAAAGCCAATACTGCCATTGCCCGTTGCGTCCCATACTTTCATCGCTTCATATCGGGCAGCACGCATGGCAATAATACGCTCCCAAGCGCCTACACGTTCCAGCAAAGCTTGTGAGGCACGACTAATCGCTGAAACACGCAAGTCGTAATTACTATCTTTAGCAAAGACAGTCGGCCAAGCCGTTTCCAATACAGCGACTTGCCGCCCGGCTTTACCCAGCAAAGCAGCCAAGGCCGCACCGACCATACCACCACCTGCGATAATTACATCGTATTGCATATTGCTTCCTGTCTAAACTTATATCGTCAGATACTATTACTATACCCCAATAAAGCAATCCCCCTACTCTACACAAGTCATGAAACTGTTAGATATAATGGTCGCCAACTTTCCATTTTCCATTGATTCAAAGGCACAACTATCCATGTCTCACAGCCCTGCGGAAACCGCTCATATTCTGATGGAGGCCTTGCCTTATATTCAGCGCTATGCCGGAAAAACCATTGTCATTAAGTACGGTGGTCATGCCATGACTGATGAAAACCTTAAACGCAGCTTTGCGCAAGATGTTGTCTTGCTTAAACAAATTGGCATTAATCCTGTCGTCGTACACGGTGGCGGCCCACAAATCGGCAATCTACTCAAGCAAATTGGCAAAGAAAGTCGTTTTGTAGAAGGCATGCGCATTACTGATGCTGAAACCATGGAAGTGGTACAGATGGTCTTAGGCGGTCTGGTGAATCAGCAAATTGTGAATATGATTAATCAGGCCGGGGGGCGCGCTATTGGACTGACGGGTAAGGACGGCAACTTGATTATTGCACGCAAATTAGCCATGACCCGTAAGGATAGCATGGATCAAACTGCTGAGCCGATTGATTTAGGACACGTTGGCGAGGTAGAACAAATTAACCCGCGAGCCGTACGTCTGTTGGAAGAAGATCGATTTATTCCCATCATTGCCCCCATTGGTGTCGGTAAAGAGGGTACGGTCTATAATATCAATGCTGATTTAGTGGCCGGCAAAATGGCAGAAGTGCTGCATGCAGAACGCTTATTGCTATTAACCAATACCCCGGGCGTATTGAATAAAGCAGGCACATTGTTGGAAGAACTAGATGCTGCTCAGATCCAGGCTTTGATTGCCGATGGTACGATTCAGGGGGGCATGTTACCCAAGCTGGCTTGTGCGTTAGATGCTGTCCGTGGTGGTGCAGGCAGTGCCTCCGTGCTTGATGGACGTGTCGAACATGCTGTTTTATTGGAGCTATTAACCGATCAAGGCGTCGGTACTATGGTTTGTATCTAATTTTTGTACCTGATCACCGCAGAGTAAAATCAAGATCACCATCTGCCAAATTGGTTTTATTATGAATTTATTGCATATTCAACTGCTGCCTGAGCATGAATTGCAGTTGTGTCAATCAGTTTTATCTCTGTATCTGATTGTTTTACTAACATTCCTATTTCTGTGCAACCCAATATAACAGCTTCAGCACCATCTGAAGACAGCTCTTTTATAATGCGTAAATATTCATCTTTAGAATTTTTGTTGATGTTGCCTAAGCATAATTCCTGATAAATAACATTGTGAACAATTTTTCGGTCTTCTTCTGTAGGGATTAAAACATTAAGGTTATATTTTTCAGCAAGCCTTCCTTTATAGAAATTTTGTTCCATTGTAAAGGCAGTACCTAAGAGTCCAACTGTTTTCATTTGATCGGCAACGAGAATTTTAGCCGTGGCATCTGCAATATGAAGCAGGGGAATCTGAATTGACTTTTCGATTTCTGGTGAAATTTTGTGCATCGTGTTTGTGCAGATGAGTAAAAAGTCAGCGCCTGCTGCCTGAACTTTTAGAGCGGCTTCTGTTAACAACTTTGCGGCATCTTGCCAATTGCCTGAGCGTTGTAGTTGTTCAATTGGTTCAAAATCTACGCTATACATAGCAATTTTTGCTGAATGAAGGCGGCCAAGAGCATTTTTTACGCCTTCATTGATTGCTCGATAGTACCCAATAGTACTTTCCCAACTCATTCCACCAAGTAAGCCAATTGTTTTCATCTTATTCCTTTGCAATTTCTAACGATGAGTTCACCGGCGAGTGTAACGAGTCCGGTGAAACGACTTGTTAAATGTTGTTTTGCTCACGGAGCGCACACATTAACTGCTGAACTGCGATCAATACTGTTTTTTGAGCTGTATCAATAACAATGCGCTCAGATTCCCATGGATGATATTCACGGCTTTGGACTTGCTCCCATGTTGGCGGCTTTAGGTTGGGAACATCGATACTTCTTGTCTCGACCCGATGCCTATGCTCTGATTTATTAGAACATATAATCTCAATGTTGACGAAGTTCGCACCAGCATTTATTGCTACCTCGTTCC
>PDWJ01000259.1_pt1 | contig 81738 bp, 74 predicted proteins | sample 1430881 | NCBI WGS metagenome assembly PDWJ01 (sample SAMN01162460, study PRJNA174530) | Oral metagenome, whole genome shotgun sequencing project. | biome: Marine environment; feature: Marine mammal; material: Swab sample of the gingival sulcus; isolation source: swab sample of gingival sulcus...
GTCCTGTCAAACCTCAGATGACGGATTCTGCTTGTTCTTATCTGCCCAGGCAGCGTTGCAGACTCGGTTACATAGCCTCCGGCTATGCGCCCTCACCTGTGCCTCACCTGAACAGATAATAGCTGCGCATACTCTCCACATCCGAAGCATGACAGGACACTGGCTTTCTCAGGTGTGAATCTTTCATAAAAAGAGCCGGGTTTGTGAGTACCATAATTATCCATTACAAGAGTGATTCTGTCAGCCTCAGGGTAAAGCAGGGATATCTTCTCGATGAATTCTGCCTGTTCCAGGCTTCGGCGTCTTTACCATGCGAATTCCTGCGAGGTGCTCACAAGCCATGAAAATCCTGCAGACCCCGCAGCGCCTGTACTCATAGTCAATCCGTGCAAGCCCCCCAGGTCTGGCATGAACAGGACATTGTGTCTCGGCGATTGTTCGGGTGATTGATCCATGCAGACAACAGGGAATCTCGGGTTATACTGCCGCTTGTAAACACCAGGAACCATCTCCATACGAGCAACTAACTCGCCACTGGCACCACAATCACCCATCCTTTACAGCGCCAGGGCTTGAGTTCATTTTTTTCAGGCCCCGGCGGATCGTCTCATGGGAAATGCTGTCGATGTAGTTCAGCTCAACCACCTTATCGGCAAGGAGATGAAGACTCCATCTGAAAAAACCTTCCGGAGGATCGCTGCAGCTCAGCGAAATAAGCTGGGCCTACAGGTAAAACTGCCGGAAAATCTCTTTGATGGTACCCCTGCAACTGAGGTTGACAGATTTAACAGATTGGGTAACCTTGATACTGCCTGCCTGATTCACCGATTAGTCGTATCCATTACAATGGGAATGGCTGTCTGGCTGTTGTACAGCTTTATACAGTGACAATACCGGGCTATCGGATTCAAGTGCTGAACAGGTCATCAGCTCTCTGTCCGCATCGGTCTGAATTCGGTAAAGCTAAGGCTGCTCTTCAGAGCCTGTAAGATACTTCAGAGCCTTTTCAATCTGTTGTATGTCCACCTGGGTGTCAAAGCAGTCGCCGCATGGTCGGCTGTTCTCAACGCCTATTACAGGCACAGGCCATGCATCAAGCATTCCTGAGCTGAGATCTCTGGGGCACGCAACAGCCAGAATCGCCCTGGCACCTGATTCTTTCACTCGTTTTCTTGCCAGAGTACCGCCGGTTGCCACTGCAACAGGTGTACCGTATCTGTCCCCCAGGTTAAGAATATCTCCCACAGGGCACTTGCCGCATCTGAGGCAGTTTGAAGAATCATGGGTTATTCTTCTGTCACAGGTGTGTTCCTGAAGGCAGTGGGGCAGCAGAATAAGTATTCTGTTTGCAGGTACCGGTCTTTTTACCCAGTGGCGGCACAGTGCAGTCATCATGTGAATTGCAGTTTTCTCAGCAATGAAGCCTTTTCCACCTGCGAGCTTCAGCATATGGTACGAAAGCCCTATCATCCATCTGGTACGAAACAGCCCTGCAAGGTTCACGGCAATAATAATCAGAGGAAAAGCGAGAAGATTCTCTGTAATAAGAAGGATTATCACAGCAGGGAACACTGCTGCAGCAGAGAGCCCCAGATGATAGTAAAGGCTGCTGCGGCTTTCAGCCAAGCCTCTCACCTGGTTCCAGACGGTATCCCCTTGTGAAGTCCTGCCAGCTCATTCGTTTCCTGCCCTGTACCTGAAGCTCATGAATCTCAACAGCTCCGGTACCGCAGGCAATGGCTGGAGGTGAAAGCCCTATAACCTCTCCAGGGGTTCCGCTCATATCGGAGTGAACCGCTCTGTATATCTTGACAACCCTGCCGCAGTGTACTGTCCTTGCCCCTGGAACAGGGTTGAAAGCCATAATTTGCCTTACTATCTGACGGGAATCCAGAGTCCAGTCTATTTGGGCTTCTTCAGCGGAAATCTTTTCTGCGTAGGATTCCTCACCTGCCTGAGGCTGCGGTTGCAGTTCTCCGGAAAGATACTTTCTCAGAACACCTGGAATCTCCTCTGCAGCTTTTACCGCAAGAATATTCTCCAGCTCTCCGGCAGTGGTGTTCACCGGCACAGGGAGTGTTACGCATCTGATAACATCACCTGTATCCCAGCCATTGTCTGTGAGCATGAAACACACACCTGTTTCACTGTCTCCCTGAAGAACAGCCCTGATTACAGGCGCCGCTCCCCTGTGTCTTGGCAGCAGCGAGGGGTGAATGTTTACAACACCGAAGGGGGAAAGTTTCAGAAACCACTCTGGAAGCCAGCCTCCGTAGGAGGCGGATACCATTACTTCAGGAGCCAGTTCTTCCACAAGCTCCTGAATACCCTTGAGCTTCTCCGGCTGAAGAAGGTTCAGGCCCAGTTCCAGAGCCTTTTCAGCTACAGGAGGTTTTCTCAGTTTTCTCCCTCTGCCTGCAGGTCTGTCAGGTCTTGATACAACAGCTGCCACATTGATGTCATCAGCAGCTGCAAGGGCTTCAAGTGCAGGAACAGCAAACACAGATGTGCCCAGAAAAACAGTCTTCACCTGGTTCCGCTTTCTTCCATGAGCCTGTTAAGTTTTCGTTTCAGCAGTTTCTTCTTCATTGGGCTGAGCCTGTCTGTGAAGAGAATACCATCAAGATGATCGGTTTCATGCTGAAAAAGCCTTGCTGAAAGCCCCTCCACCTCCAGAGAAAACCGGTTTCCGTTTTCGTCCAGAGCGTTAAGCCTAGCACCTGAAGGTCTTTCCAGCGATTCCCATATTCCGGGAACGCTGAGACAGCCTTCCTCCCGTTTCTCAAGGGGGCCGAAAGGTTCAACTTCAGGGTTGATGAAGACAGTATGCCCCTTCAGGTCTTTCAGATAATCAGGGATGGCAATGAAAACTCTTACCGGGTGGCCTGCCTGAGGAGCAGCAAGACCCAGACCTTCCTGCTCTTCAAGTATTTTTCTCATTCCGGCAAGGAGTTCTCTGATGTACTCACGGTCAGCAGGGAACTCAAGGGCTCTGCTCTTCATTCGAAGAGCGGGATCTCCTATTATCCTGATGCGAAAGCCGGAGGGAATCACTTTGCTTCAACTTCTTCCGGTGTTACCAGAGTAAGTGCATTCCTGTCAACATCTATCTTGACTGAATCAGCTATTCTGACAGTTATTATCTCACCTTTGAGGTTGGTTATGACTCCGTGAATACCGCCGCCGGTAACCACCTTGTCACCTTTCTGGAGAGAATTGCGCATCTCATTAAGTTTTTTTGTCTGCTTCTGCTGAGGCCTTATAATCAGGAAGTAGAAGATTGCAACCATAGCAACGATAGGCAGAAGCCCTGTTATACCCCCTGAGCCAAGGCATCCTGCAGGAGCTTCTTCTGCACCGGTTCCTGAAGCTTCCTGAGCCAGTGCAACTGCTGCTGCAAGTATAGGTACAATCATGAAGTTTCTCATTTTCTCTTTTCCCTTTCAAATGAACCTGCAAGAGCGCCTACAGTTCCAGTCACCGCTCCCAGCAATAATACCAGAGTAATCCAGAACAAAGGAATGAACCTGTGTGCAACTGCTTCTGAGAGAAATGCGGAAAGACCAGCTGCAATAGCCAGCCCTGCAGCTGAACCTGCAATGCCCATGAGCATCCCCTCAACCACAAAAGGTATTCTGATGAACCACCAGGGCGCACCTACTATACCCATTATCTCAACTGTGAGCGCTCTTCTTACAACAGAGAGCCGTACAGTGTAAAAGACCACCATGGAGATACTGAAAACCAGCACTATTCCAAGAAGGAGAACCAGCTTTCTTATTGTGGTCACTGTCTTGATCAGCCCTGGAAGGAAGTCTTCACCGTAAACGGTTTCCTCAACGCCTTCCATGGCTTCTATTGCCCTGGCTATCTCCTCAAGCTCGCCTCCTGATATTTCCGCGTCATCAAATGTTACCTGAAGTGAACCTGGAAGTCGAAAGTTGGAACCCATTACTTCCAGCAGGTCGGTGTGTCCTGGAAGTTCCGCCCTAAAAAGGGCTTCTGCCTCAGTGGGAGACACATAGTAAACCCACTGAATACCCTGCATCCCCGTTACCAGATCGCCGATCATTCGACCTTCATGCTCAGAGAGGCCGGTTTTCAGAAAAACTTCCATGCCCACCATGTTCTGTTCCCTGTACAGAAGGTCCTGAAGGTTCCAGGAAATAATCAGGAAGGTATCGAAAACCACAAATGCCAGTGCAACCATTATCAGGGTCACAAAACGGGCGCCAGGTCTGTATTTCAGATTAAGAACTGTTTCCCTGAGGGCTGCCTTGAGAATGTTCATCGGTCATCCTCTATCTCAGGCCACACATCTGCCCCTCTCAGAATACCCCCTTCAAGGAACAGGAAGCGTCCTTTGCCTGGAGGAACCTGCCTTGGATCATGGGTGGCCATTACAACTGTGGTGCCGCCTCTATTTATCTCCAGAAGAAGGTTAACCACCTGTCTGGATACTTCAGGATCAAGGTTTCCTGTAGGTTCATCTGCCAGAAGAAGCACCGGATGGCCCACCATTGCCCTGGCAATAGCCACTCTCTGCTGCTCGCCGCCGGAAAGCTGATGGGGATAGGAATTGCTTCTGTGGCTGAGCCCCATTCTGGCAAGAAGGGCGATAACCCGTTTTCTGACTGTTCTTGCCCCTGTACCTGTTACCTGAAGGGGAAGTGCGACATTCTCGTAGACAGTTCTTCCCTGAAGAAGCCTGAAATCCTGAAACACTATACCAATCTTCCGCCTTAATGCAGGAAGCCTGTTTCGCTTTATTGTTTCAGAGCTGAAGCCGGCAACCTCAACCAGGCCAGTGTCAGGCCTGTCCCCCATCCACATAAGCCGCAGAAGGGTTGTCTTTCCTGCGCCGCTGGGGCCTGAGATTACCAGGAACTCACCCTGCGATATCTCCATGTTTATTCCGTCAAGTGCCGGCCACCTGCCGTAACTGAGCCTGACCGACTGCATTCTTACAAGCAATCGTCCTCCTCGGATACAACTCTGTAAAGCTCTTTCCTGGCTGCCCTGGAAACATTCTTTCCCTGGGGTATTTCAAGAACCTCAACTGTTACAGAGGTTCCGTCAGGTTTCACAAGATTGATAACAGACCCTGGCAAAACAGTACTGGAAGCCTTTGCCTTTCTGCCGTCAAGAACAACTGAACCGGAAGATATGGCTTTTCCGGCAATTGATCGGGTCTTGAGCAGACCGGTAACCTTCAGGTAATAATCTATTCTCATTATCAGATATTGATCAGTATGGGAATCTCTGTGCGGAGCGAATCCACCATACTGTCATAGTAAGTGTTCCAGACAACTGAGCTGAGCATGGACTGAAGTTCTTCTTCAGAGAACTCACTCCAGTCTGGAACGGCCTGATCCAGTCTCTTAAACACAGCAACTGCCATTCCCTGCTCAACCACAACAGGTTCGGAGATTTCACCTGCTTCGAGGTCTATCACTGCATCATGGAGTTCACCCTCCCAGCTGCCTGCATTAACTGTTCCGAGAAATCCGCCGATATCTGCCGTTGCAGGATCTGCGCTTATGGCTCCTGCCATTTCCTCAAAACTCTCACCTGCCCTGAGCCTGGAAACTGCCTGAGCACCCTCTTCCATTGCAGCTTCAAGATCTGAAGCTGCCGTCTGGGCCAGAATCAGAATATGACTTGCTCTGACCATATCCCCGTCTCTGTCGGTAACCTTCACAAGATGAACACCGAAAGGTGTTGTGAAAGGGCCTGCTATCTGGCCGGGTTCCAGGAGATTTACCTGTCTTTCGAAGGTTGCTGTCATGTCTCCGCCGGTAAACCATCCCAGGTCACCTCCTGATGCAGCGGAACCATCCTGTGAATAGGCTGCAGCTGCTGCTGAGAAGGTAGTTTCACCGTTCTCTATCTGAGCGCGAAGGTCTGAAAGGGTCTTGTATGCCTGATCTGTGTCAGCAGGAAGCACAGGAATGTAGATCCAGCTGAGAACTCTCGGAGCAAGAATGTTCTCAACAACAACAGGGTTTTCTCTGAAGTATCCCTCAGCATCCGCTGGCATGGAGGCCATAACATTACCGGCCCTTAATCTTACAAAATTCTCACCGGCAATCCGATCCCCCAGTATGGTCTCATAATTAGCTCTCAGGGCGCGTGATGTCATTCCCATGGAAACCAGATAAGCCTCAAACTGCGCATCTGTTTCAAAACCTGCCCTTGCTTCAGCCATGGACTCATCTGCAGCCAGAACTACTTCTTCTCTTTCAGGGTAGACTCCTGCTCTCCGCGCAGCCTCAACAAGAAGTTTCTCCTGAATAACCTGATCCATTGCTGCTTCGTAGGCGGGAGAACTGCAATCATTAATGGTTTCACTGTTCCGGTCCACCCCTGATTCTATCAGATAGGTGACCACCTCAGAATGAAGTACAGGCTCTGAACCTACAACTGCAAGCACTCTGTCCAGAGTGAACTGAGCAGATACCATCGCTGCAGACGCCAAAAGGATTGCTGTGTTCATATAACCTCCGTGGACAACCTGTCAGAGGTTGCCTGAATAACACTATCCATGGCAGCTTCAACTCTCTGCCTGTAAAGAAGTTGACCGGCGCTTTCCACTGCTCTTAAAGAGTCCTGAATATCTCTGGTTTCAGACACCTTGAAGATGTGCCAACCCAGACTTGAAGGAACCACAGGACTGAGGCCATCCAGTCTGGCAATGTGTTCAGGAAGACCGTTGGCAAGCATTTCAGCTCCTGTGGCAAAACCGAGATCGCCGCCGATACCGGCCTTCTGGCCTGTGGAGATGTTCTGAGCGGTAACCTGGAAGTTCTGTCCCCAGCCCAGCCTTGTGTGGATTGAATCGGCCATAGCGCTGTCTGCTGCTATTATCTGAAAGTAATGCCTTTCAATAAGATAAAGCTCAGGATCAGAATACATGAAAACAATGATTTCTTCCTCTGTTGGAACCGGCACAGAAAGGGTTATCTCATCTGTCATCAGGTCTCTCAGGTAAAGCTGCCTTGCCCTGGCCTGAACAAACCTGCTCACTGAAGGATTCTCAAGGCCAGCTTCCAGGGCGGCACAGGCAAGTATCTGGTCCCTGGTCCAGCTCTCTATTGCTCCCTCATCCGCCCTTATCAGGGCCAGATCGGTTTCATGAAGCACATAGCCACCTATTACTGCCAATGTGTCGCCAGGGGGAGCAGGAACATCAGGAATGGCTGGTGAAACAGCAGTGGCAGAACCTGAGAATGAAACAAGAAACCACACTGTAACACCAAGCACTGCAGCTGCAAGTATCCAGATCCAGACAGAAAACCTTTCAGACAATGGAGCTATCCCATCTAGATGTGATTCAGAAGCCGCTCAGGCCATGTGTTCACTGTATAGACAGTTCGAAGATCATCGAGCATTTCAACGATAAGAATCTCCTGTTCAGCAGAGACAAGTTCCATTGTTGCAAGCTCTATGATATCAGCCTGTGTGAGAGTGTTCTGTAACGGTCTCTTCTCCAGAAGCTGCATGATGTGATAACCCATGGGAGTTTCAATCACACTGGATATCTCACCGGTTTCAAGCTGACAGACTGCCTCCATGAACTGGGGAGTTACCATACCTCTGCTGACCCAGCCGAGGTTTCCTCCGGAAGGGCCGCTGGGACCGGTTGAGAACTGTGTTGCCAGAGTAGCGAATGATTCCCCGCCATTAAGTCTGGAAAGCACCGAGGAAGCCAGTGCCATATCAGGAAGAAGAATGTGCCTTATGTTGTACTCGGTGTTGTAGGTGTCACCCCACACATCAACATAGTTCTCCACTTCAAGTCTGGATATTTCCACATCGGCAATGGCTTCATTGATGTATGCCTCAAGAAGAATCTGGTTTACAGCATTCTCAATCGCAGCTGCGACTTCAGGATTATCAATTATACCGCTATCTTCCGCAGCTTCAAGAATGAGCTGTTCTCTGACCCAGGATTCCAGCACTTCATTCGCTGCTTCTGTGGTGGTAATTCCAAGAGAAGCAACAACCTCAGGCCCTCCAAGAAGACCAACAAGATTCTCCCATGTCAGTTCTCTCTCGTTGACAACCGCAAGAGCCTCTGCTGAAGCACTACCTGCGGCAATAAGAAATATTACCGCTGCTGCAAGGATTCTCATAAATATCCTTTCCTTATCTCATTCCGCCCCAGAGATCAATCTCCACCACTGCAGCAGTATCAACTACAACAGGATACGAAGAACGAAGATCACTTATAAGCGTTTCAAAACCTTCTGAGAAAATCTGATTGGCAGCTGCAGAGACAGCAACCGGATAAATTTCATCCAGTGCTGCAACTCCAGATGGCACAATCTCAACTACCTGGAACCAGGCAGCAAGTTCCCCGTCCAACTGTACAGGCCCTGAGAAAACCCCAGGTTCAGCCTGAAAAATCTCAGGTCCGAGAATCTCACCAAAAGACACCTCAAACTGGGCAGGTGTTGCCACCATCTCACCGTCTTCATCAACTATCGTCTGCAACTGATCAAGCTGCTCAAAAGAAGAGGGAGCAGTTTCAGCCAGAGACCCTTCAGTATAGCCCAGAAGAACAGAGCGTCTTTCAGGCAATACAAACATATCGGTGTTCTGCTCATACCAGAGGGCTACTTCAGCGCTGTCCGGAATGGATGGTTTCAGTACTCTATCCCTTACAACACTCTCTGCTCTTGCATAGTCCAGAGTGCCTGAGGGTATCTGTACGCCTGCTGCGGAAGCTGATTCCGCCAGAGCAAATCTCTGTGCAACAGACCTGGCATAGAACCAGATAGTTATCTCAGGGCTAAATGTAAGCTCAGGAGGGCTGAACGCTGCAAGCTCTTCAGGGACTCCGCCGAAAAAGTTTGAAGGAGAAGCCATTTCCATAACTTCAAGGAAGTCGGAAACGGTTATAGTATCGGTACCTGCAACAGCAACAGGAGTACTGCTGCCCTCACCTGCAGGGACAAGGACGGTACCTGAAACAGCACAGTTGCCTGCGAGTTCTCTTATTCCTGCAGCAAGAAGCTTTTCTCCGGATCTGACACCTACCAGGTTCATCAGACCGATGCCAGGAGCAGATTCATCCGAAACCCACTCTCCCTCTTCAAGCTCCAGAAGCCCAACACCCCACTGGCCGAACATAGGCAGTACATGGGCAGTTCCATGCTCCATTTCAAGGAGTGGCAGAAATACAGGAGTAAGGGTATGCAGCGGACCTGAAAAAAACCTGTAGCTTGATTCTGTACTGGGATTACTCCATGGAGCGGAAACAGATGGAACAGTCTGGTCAAAATTGCCGGTATTCCACTGTTCTGCCAGTTGAACAGCTTCAGAGGAATCAGCAAAAAGAACAGCCCTGAGGCTGAAAGAAGAATAACCAGTTGATGAAAGCGAATCAATATACGATTCTGCATCGAACTCCATGGCTATTCTGCGGAACATGGAATCTGAAAGCACTGATACAGTGTACAGTTCCTCCCATGGACCTGAGACAGATGTGTCTTCAGCCCATGCTGCCAGAAGAAGCTTCTTCCTTACTATACGCTCCATCAGCTCCATTCGTCCTCCAGGCTCAAGAACTGATACCTGCTCTTCAGCAGGAAGGCCGTTGAAAACCTCAAGATACTGTTCCTCTGTAACAGGCTCACCTCCGATGGAGCCAAGTTCACCGGCTCCGCCGCAACCGGCTGCAAGAATAGCCAGACCCATTACAATGCATACAAATGACTTACGAACCATTGCCTCACCTTAATCCAATCTCCGGAAAAATCCGGAACCGAATAATTATTCTCTGTTTGCTGTTTCCATGTAATCTGCGAATATACGCAAAACTGCAAGAAGTGCCGATACAGGATCTGCACCACCGGTGAGTGTCAGGACAGTTCGTCCTGTTTTCTCCGCTGATGTCTTCCAATAATCGCCTGCAAGGTTTCTGATACGCCTGACAGATATTCCGCAAAGAGGGCTGAAGATTACCCTTGCCGATGATGACGAGGCCACAGCATCTTCAGCGCCGCAGCAGGACGCAAGGTAGTTTATCCTTGCACGCATTGCCACTCCCTCAACAGGCCCGGGAACTGAACCGAATCTGTCTCTTACATAGTCCATCCATTTGTCGATATCATTCTCCGAGGATGCCCTCCATACCCACCTGTAAAGCTGAACCCTCTCTGCTGTATCAGGCATATACTCCTCGGGAATGTAGGCAGGCCCAGGTACCTCTACTCTGGGGCGTACTTCAGGAATGCCTCCTCTGCCTCCTTTGAGCATTGACACCTCTCTGGCCAGCAGCTCCTCAAACATTGAATAGCCCACAGCATCAACCTGACCGCTCTGACCTGCTCCAAGAAACTCTCCTGCCCCTCTGAGTTCAAGGTCACGCATTGCTATGTGCCACCCGCTGCCAAGGCGGGTATATCTTTTAATGGCCTCCAGCCTGTTCCTTCCCTCGGGCTTGAGTTTTGAAACTCCTCCAGGGGTGAGCAGATAGCAGTAGGCCCGATGATGACTTCGCCCGACCCTTCCCCTTAGCTGATAGAGTTCTGAAAGGCCGAAGTTCTGAGCATTGTCTATGAACATCGTGTTTACTCTGGGAAGGTCGATGCCTGATTCAATGATGCTGGTGGAGAGCAGCATCTGATACCTGCCTGCCATGAAGGAGTGCATTACATCCTCCAGCTGTGCAGGTGACATCTGACCATGCCCAACAGCAATATCAATATCAAGGAAGCTCTCCAGCCTTGAACGAACCTTTTCAATTGTGCTTATTCTGTTGTGGACAAAGAAAATCTGACCGTCTCGCTCCAGCTCTCTGACCACTGCTCTTTTGATTATGGCAGGATTGAAAGTTGTAATCTCAGTCTGCACGGGATACCTGTCACGGGGGGGGGTTGAAATTATTGAGATGGAGCGGAAGCCGGAAAGTGCCATGTGAAGAGTTCTGGGAATAGGGGTTGCAGTCATTGTCAGGGTATCCACATTGGTTTTTATCTCCCGGAGGTACTCCTTCTGCTTCACTCCGAAACGCTGCTCTTCATCAACAACAATCAGCCCCAGGGAGTTAAAGCGAACATCTTTCTGAAGGAGACGGTGAGTTCCCACAACAATGTTGACATCTCCCTGGGCAAGGTCTTCGATAATTTTCTTCTGCTCTGATCTGCTCTGAAACCTGCTGAGAACCTCCACCCTCACAGGAAACTCTGCAAGCCTGTCACGAAAGGTGTTGTAATGCTGTTCCGCAAGGACGGTGGTAGGAGCCAGCACCGCCACCTGAAGACCTGCTTCAGCTGCTCTGTATGCTGCACGCAGTGCCACTTCAGTTTTTCCGTAACCTACATCTCCGCAGACAAGCCGCTCCATCGGAGAATCTTTTTTGAAATCTTCCATCACAGCCTGAATAGCAGAGGCCTGATCAGGGGTTTCCTCGTATGGAAAACTCTCTGCCATTGCTGTGGTCAGTTTTCCGGGAGGAGGCAGCGGAGGTCTCTTTCTCACAGCCCTCTCAGCATAGAGAATTGCCAGCCTGCCTGCTATCTCATGTGCCTTTTTCGCTGCTTTGGAGAGCCTCCGGTTCCAGGAAGTTCCGCCTATCTTGTCCAGGTGAGGGGAACCTCCGCCGGGATTAAGGTATTTCTGAACCTGCCCTATCTCTTCCAGAGGGACCAGCAGTCTGTCGCCGTCCCTGTATTCAACCTCAAGACAGTCAACTTCATCACCGGCGCTATCCACCCGTTTCAGCCCCAGAAATTTTCCTATGCCGTAAGCTTCATGTACTATGAAACTTTCCGGCTGCAGCTCTTCCCAGGATGCAAGAACCTCTCCTCCTCTGAACTTTCGTACCCTTTCAGGGCGTCTTCGAGTACTGAGAAGCCGCCGTTCACAGAGGAGCACAATTCCCTGCTCTCTCTCCCGTCTGAGAATAAACCCGTCGGAAATGGAAAGCACTTCCAGATCGATGAATTCTTTCAGGTCTTCCGGAAGGAGTTCCCGAAAGGTGGCAAGCTCAGCTGGAGTATCACAGGCTACAGCTATGCGGAAATCATCATCAATCCACCGGCGCATCTGCCTGAACATCTCATTCCTGTGACCCATGAAACCTGTCTGGGGCTCAGTAGGCAGGTACATGTCAACATCCGACTGGGGAAGAAGGCTGTGCTCCAGTATTCTGCCGCACTGTTCAATCTTCTCTTCTATCTCCCTTGAAGAGCAGTAGGCATCATTTACTGAAAAGGGAAGATTATTTGGAAAAGAGCCTTTTCTTGCTTCCAGAGCAGCTGACAGAACAGACTTAACTCTCACTGGCTCTGCAATAATCAGAGTTCCTATATCAGAGAGGTAATCAAATATTGTGGAAAGCTCATCAAAGAAGAGCGGCAGGTGGTGTTCAATACCTGGAAAATCTGAGGAGCCATACATATGCTCCTCAAGAGGATGGCCTTCCGGTACTCTGTCTGCTGCAAGGTTCCACTGGTCAGCGGTAAGAACAACTTCACGGGCAGGAAGAATCTCTGCCCTTCCAGCGCTGTTGATTGTTCTCTGTGAGTGCTGATCAAAGAGGCGGACCGATTCAACTTCATCGCCGAAAAACTCTATTCTGAAAGGATTATCAGAACCGTATGTGCCCACATCAATAATACCGCCCCGACGGGACCACCGCCCCTGCTCATATACAGCTGCTTCTTTGCTGTAACCTGCTGATAGAAGCCAGCTCTCCAGAACATCAGGATTAAGCCTCATGCCCCGGTATATGGCAAATGACTTGAAACCGGCAACAGGTGCCAGCCTCTTCAGAAGCGCTCTGGCAGGAACCACCGCCAGAGTATCAGGTCTGGCGGAAAGCAGCCTGGAGAGGCATTCTATTCTGTCAGCCACAACGCCCTGATGGGCTTCCTCTCCCTGAAAAGGAAGGGTCTCGTATGCAGGGAAATAAAGTACTCGACCGGTGTTGAGCGCCAGAAGATCATCACGAAGGGACTCTGCTTCTGTAACTGTAGGAACAACAGCCAGGGTAGGGCCTGCCAGCCGGTGGGCAGACATCACAGCCAGTGCCAGGGACGCTCCTCCGAGACCGCCTATTGAAGTACGCTTCCTCTCTGGAAGCAGATCCAGCATGGGAGCAAAAACAGAGTCCCAGAAAAACTCGTCAGAAGGCCAGGAACTCACTCCTCAAGGGCCTCTGTTGAATCAGCGGAAACAGGTATTACCTCCGGCACAGGCAGTTCCATACCTGACATCATGCTCCACTGGGCTTCCAGAACAGGCAGCTCAGCAAGGAACCTCTCCAGTTCCGGACCTTCAAGGGGATTTGCAGGAGGAACTATCTCCTCTGCAGGATTCACATATTCGCCGTTCCTCTTCATTTCGAAGTGAACATGAGGCCCGGTTGAAAGACCGGTGGAACCCACATAACCTATTATCTCACCCTGCCTGACATAACTGCCTACACTCTGACCGGCAGCAAAACCGTTGCAGTGTCCGTAGCCGGTTTCATATCCGTTGGCATGACGAACTCTTATCATGTTGCCGTATCCCCCTGCCCAGCCGCGAACGGTAATTGTGCCATCGCCTACTGCATAGATTTCAGTCCCCAGAGGCGCAGCGTAATCAATTCCTCTGTGTGCCCTGGTGTAACCAAGCACAGGGTGCATTCTTGCATCTGAATAGGGAGAACTCACCCTTCCAAAGGGAACCGGCATCTTCAGGAACATGGTTCGAAGGGAAGCACCGTCTCTGTGATAGTGATCCAGAAGTATCTCGGCACCCTCTGCCTCATCAGGCCTGTGAAAGAATGGAAAAGCCTCGGCAAGACCGCCGTAGGCAAACTTATACTTTGCTGCAAGAATCCTGCGGAAACCTGTCTCTCCATCACCTGGATACCTGTTTTCCTCGATTATGAGCCACAGGCTGTCACCAGGCTGCACATCATAGTAGAAATCAATGTCATAACAGAAGAGTCGATCGGTAAGTTCATGCTGCAGTTCTGAAACATAACCTACAGCCCTGGAGGAATCACGGGAAGAGAGCAGCATTCCCGACTGGCTGAGATCAGGGGGAAGAGCACTGTCCCAGAGAGCGTCCCATACTGTTGAGGATACCTCACAGCAGATAGTTCTCTGCCTTATCCATCGTTCCTGAGGAATGTACTCCCAGGCAACCGGTGAACCATTTTCAAACTGTATGCTGTAAAAACCTCTCCTGTTCCCTGGAAAGGCCCGAACTTCTGAAAGAGCCCCTCTGCAGTAAATTGCTGAAAGGGTATCGCCTCTCTGCTGAACACTCCACCCCAGACTGTCCATGAGTATGCCGCAGGTTGAGAGGTACTGGCCTCCGCCAAGACCCAGCTCTCTCACAGCCCCACCGAGGAAACCATCTCCTATGACAGAGGTAAGAACATCAATGGTATCTGCCATGGCGGCACGAATCTCTGTTTGCGCATCTTCCATGGCTGATATGTAATAACCAAACCGCCAGGGTTCACCGAGATTTCTGTCAGAAGGGGTTCTAGCGATGAATGTTACAGCTGCTGCAGCAACGATGAGAAGTACCGCCCACAAGTTCCTTTTGTATCTAAGCAAGTTTTTCCTCCGCCTGCGGTCAGTTGCCCCCTGAGAACAGCCTGTCTCCATAGTCTCCAAGACCTGGTCTGATGTACCAGCTGGCATCCAGCTCCCTGTCCACGCAGACGGTGATAACAGTGAGATTATCGAAGTCTTTCAGCCTGGCGATACCCTCAGGTGCCGCCACCACTGAAACAAGAATCACCTCAGATGCCCGTTTATCAAAGAGATACTCCACAACAGACCGGGCGGTTCCTCCTGTGGCCAGCATAGGGTCAAGGACAATCACCTTTCTTCCTGCAACATTGGGTATTGAAGTGTAATGCCAGACAGGCTCGGCAGTGCTCTCATCGCGATTTATACCGATAAAGGCAACGGGAGAATCAGGAAGCAGATTCTGAAAGGCATCCAGAATTCCCAACCCTGCTCTGAGAACAGGAATAATAACAGGAGGGTTCTCCACCACCTCCCCAAGAGTCTCTTCAAGTGGTGTAGAGACCTGTGCGGGAACAGTGGTAAGATCCCTTGTGGCTTCAACTGCCAGGAGGTATCCCAGCCTGTTGGAATAAGCCCTGAATCCGGCAGGAGAGGCGTCTTTCCTTCTGAGCCTTGTAACAAAATCTCTTGCAACAGGATGCTCGAATTCTATAATTTCCATTTGGCGGTTTCCCTTTCTGAAGTTCGTTGACAAAATACAGAAAAACCGTTACAGTCGCCAGATGTAAACACTAACCTCAAGAGGGGAAAAGACATGGATGTGCTTCGTGATCTGAACGACAGAAGTCTCGTTTACCAGATGACCAACGAGGAGAAACTGAATGAACTCCTTAATGCAGGAGCACTCTCATTCTATGTTGGCTTCGATGCGACAGCCTCAAGCCTTCATCTGGGACACCTTGTTCCTCTCATGGCAGCAAGCCACCTCCAGAAAGCAGGCCACAGACCCTGCATACTCATAGGAGGAGCAACGGCACTGGTAGGTGACCCTTCAGGAAGGTCCACAGAGAGAACTATTGAAACAAAGGACACAGTAAAACAGTGGGCAGATTCCCTGAAGAAGCAGATGGGTGGATTTCTGGATTTCAGCCATGACAAACAGTCAGGGGCAGTTCTTCTGGACAATGCCGACTGGCTCACAGAGCTGAACTACATTGATTTCCTCAGAGACATAGGCAAACACTTCAGCGTGAACAGAATGCTCACCGCTGAAAGCGTAAAACTGCGGCTGGAAACAGGGCTGTCATTCCTTGAGTTCAACTACCAGCTGCTCCAGTCCTACGACTACCTGCATCTCTTCAGAGAAGAGAACTGCATACTCCAGGTGGGAGGAGCCGACCAGTGGGGAAACATTGTCGCAGGAATAGACCTGATAAGAAGAAAGGAAAGTGCCGAGGCCTATGGCTTCACCTGCCCTCTGGTAACAACATCCACAGGAGAGAAGATGAGCAAATCACAGCCTGGAGGAGCCATCTGGCTGGACCCTGCTCTTACCTCTCCATACGACTACTACCAGTTCTGGATAAATGTTGACGACAGAGATGCAACCTACTTCATGAAGCTTTACACTTTTATTTCTACAGAAGAAATAGCTGAATACGAAGCCCTGAAAGGTGCAGACATCAGGCAGGCAAAAGAGAGGCTGGCCTTTGAGGCAACCTCCATAGCCCACGGCAGAAATGAAGCGGAGAAAGCAAGGGAAGCCTCAAGAGCACTCTTCTCAGGAAAGGGCAGTCAGAACGATGCTCCAACCACCACAATCAGTTCAGCAAGGCTCACTGAAGGGATCACCCCCCTTGACCTCTTCACAGAAACCGGACTCTGCAGCAGCCGCGGCGAGGTGCGCAGAATGGGCAGGCAGGGCGGCCTTTACATTCAGGGCGAGAGAGTAACCGACCCTATGGGAAGTATACCTGCAAACACCCCTGAAGACGGAGTTATTCTTCTGCGAAAAGGAAAAAAGAGCTACCACAGGGTTATAGTAAAACAGCAGAAGGCTTGATTCGAAAAGGCATTCGACACCAAAGAGAGCAGCAGGTGATTGCTCACCGGCCATAAACTTCCTGAACCTGCCGTTTTACCGCATCAGAGAACTTGAACACTTCAAAGCTGCCGGACACTTCAGCAGCAAACGGAGCAGTATACTCATGTGCCTGCAGTACAGCTGCACTGGCAATCAGCAAGGCTGTCTGCCGCTGATACCTGTGCTGAACCGGAAATGAATCCAGCAGCAGCTCCTGCAGCTGCGCTGTTTAATGACTGAATCATTCTCTCCATCCTGACGGTTTTCAGCAGGCTCCCCAAGGCAGGGCGCAGGATGCAGATCTTTCAATTGAACCTGCAATGGAAGGCGGGTTTGTTGTGGAAGTGGACGCAGGCTATTCTCCTGACGGTCTGTTCGGTGTTGTATTCAGACACTCTGTTACCGGTGAGATTGAGTGGTATGACTATGTTGATGAAAACTCCTGCTTCGCTGTACACTGTGTCCGTCAGCTCTCAGCGAGTGGATACATTGCTGCAGGATTTGGCGCTTATAATGCGCAGGCTTCCTGATGAAGTATGCTCCTGAGACAGGCATTGCGGAACCTGAACCTTCCTCTTTCCCTTTCCCCCAACCCCTGCAGTTCTGTTCTGTCACTTTCTCTCTCTGAAGCAGGCCATGCTTCTGTTCACATCTGTGATCTGTCAGGGCGATTGATTTACCCAGTTGCAGAGGAAGTATTTCCGGCAGAGAAGAATAATCTGGAATGGTCAGCTCCTGCTGAACTGAGTTCAGGCTGCTGTCTGGTACATCTGAACTCTTCAGGAGACTCAGTTACAGAGAGATTATTGCTGATTAACTGATCAGTCAGCCAGTTTCTGAATTCTGCCGACTATGCCGGACTCAAGCATTACCTTTATTCCGCGGGGGTGAGAGGAAGACTTTGTAAGTATTCGCGCAACCACCCCCTCGGTCAGTTCACCTGTACGCTGATAGTGTTTCTGAACTACCAGCACTCTGGCGCCGATTGGTACATGTTTTCTGAAAGGCACCTCAGACAATAGATTTCAAGGCTTCCAAAGCAGCTTCGTAGTCAGGTTCCCGGGCTATTTCAGGTACAAGCTCAGCGTGAATGACAAGATCGGAACTGTCAAGAACCACAACAGCCCTTGCAAGAAGCCCTGACAATGGGCCGGATGTGATGGTTACACCGTAATCCCTGCCAAACTCCTGCGAACGGAATACAGAAAGGGGTATTACATTTTTCAGCCCCTCTGCCTCGCAGAATCTGGAATGAGCGAAGGGAAGGTCTGCTGAAATGCAAAGAACAACAGTATCTTCCAATGCTGATGCTTCACTGTTGAACCTTCTTACTGAAGCAGCGCAGACTCCTGTGTCCAGGCTGGGGAATATGTTCAGAACCTTCTTCTTGCCTGCAAAGTCTTCAAGACCCTTGATAGAAAGGTCGCCTGCGGTAAGAGAAAACTCAGGAGCCTTGTTGCCCTCTTCAGGAAGAACTCCTGAGATATCAACAGGGTTGCCTTGAAGTGTAACCTGTGCCATTTCTTTCTCCTGTCACTTTTCCGAGAGATCAATCATGACAATGGTGTGGTCATAAGAGATGCCCCAGAGTCTGAAGTTATCATCTATCACAAAATCGTTAATGCCCTTTGCGGTTACTATAGTGTTTAAAAGTTCTCCAGAAGGGCTGAACTTCAGCAGTTCACCAAAATCGCTTACCCAGATGTTACCACGGGGATCAACATCCATGCATACAGGCATGGTGAAAACTTCGTCACTGCCGAATCTGTCTGCGTAACTGCTGCTGCTGTCGTATACAACCACAACAGAGTTAAAAGAGCCCAGTATGTACTTCTCCCCGCTGTTTCCTGCTGCTGCAATGGCATTCAGCTCACTGTCTCCGGTAACTCCGCTCACTGCGTTATGTATGACCTCAGGAGCCTTATCGCCGGAAAAGACAACAAGGTCGTCCCTGTTACAATACCAGGAAGCGATGATATCCCCGTCTGGAGCTGTATCCACATCACTGAACCCCCATCCGTCAGGATGGCGGAGGTTTCCCAGAAGCTCCCCTGTCATACTGTCATGAATGTAAAGTTCACTGTCATAAACCATGTACAGTAAATCGTTTCCGTCAGATGCAATGCTGCCCAGATAGAACTCTTCAGGCTCAGCAAAGTACCACACATGGGAAAACTCTCCTGTCTGGTCGAAAACCTGTATTCTGCCGCTATTCATCTCTCCCACAAAGATGTTTCCATTTCGGTCCGCAGCAATACACTGAGGATCGGTGAAATAGCCGGGACCGGTTCCTGTTCCTCCAAACTCCAGTTCAGCAGATGTTTCTTCTGAGGTCAAGGATAATATATTCTTGCCCTCTTCAATGCCGTTTTGAGATAAAGTGTAGAAAACAATTCCAATTGTTACTGAGAAGATCACTGCAGCCATAGAGAATGTTATCGCCATTGATTTACCGCACCCTGAATAATCCGGCTTAGAGCCGGACGAAGGTTGCCCCTGCATTTCAGGGGGAATGACCACAGTATTTCCACAGTACTTGCACAGGGCAGAGTGGGAACTTCCGCTGTACTTTACAGCTGCTCCGCATGAGGGGCAATCAATCTGTTTTGCCATTTCACTCTCCCTTCCGTTCTGTTTAGTATAATCCTGAGAACACTCTCTTACCACTATTTCAGTCAGGAGAGTTGCAGAATCTTTCAGAGGCTCTGCAAAAGCTGCAAAAGCACCGCAGCGAACTGATTGCAGCATTCTTCAGACAAACAGGAACCATAATCGCAGCAGATGATTGAGGATTATCGTTGATCTACCTTTTGGCAGCAGTTTTATGCAGTACAGCAATTGCCCTGATTCTGAAAAGAGGCGAGGAAAGAAATCTTAACAGATTTGTCATTCTTGCCATGAACTACACAACGGCCACTTTGTCAGCTCTGTTCTTCTCGCTCAGAAAGGGGCTTTTCAGTTTACCGGGCAGTATATCAGCTTCGGAACTGATCTCTGAACTCCAGCACGGGCACAGCGGTATTGACGGTTTCCTCAATGCTCCGAACTCTGCTCTGTGGGCGCTTGTCACAGGTGTTCCCACAGGTTTGCTCTACTTTCTCGGCTTCTTTTTCTATCAGAAGGCTGCAGGAAAGAACGGCGCAGGACTTGCAGGAAGTTATGCCAAACTGGGCATTCTTGTACCTGTTGCTCTCAGCATGATTGTCTGGCATGAATATCCTGGAGGTTTCCAGTGGGCAGGAATGGCACTGGCATTGGTTTCCATCGCAATGGTAAATCTGCCGTTGAAAGAGATAAAGCCTGCTCTTATGCTTCTGTTCCTCACAAGCGGTTTGGCTGAGTTCGCCAATAAACTCTACCAGAGATACGGCTGCCTGAATGTGAAAGATCTGTTCCTTTTCACTGTTTTTCTCACTGCTCTTATTATAAGTGTCAGCCGTATACGCAGAAGACCTGAAAAAGAGGAGATATATACAGGTCTTGCCGTTGGAATACCCAACTTCTTCGCATCGTTTTTCCTGATAAACGCACTCTCTGTACTTCCTGCTTCTGTGGTCTTTCCAGTTTACAGTTCAGGTTCAATAGCCCTGATCTGTGCAGGAGGAATGGTCTTCTACTCTGAAAGACTCTCCAGAAAGGAAACTATAAGCATCGCTCTCACTGTTGGAGCCGTGCTTCTCATCAACCTGTAAACGATATTGCCTGAGATTCCAGCGGTAAAGGTATTGAGTGGTAATCACCACCGATTCGATACTGTTCTCGAATGCGGAGATGGTGAAACAAAAGCCGTTCTGATACCCTTCGATAAATACACGGAATGCAGGGTTACAGAACCGTCGAACACTTAGCAGTGGAATAACCCATGAATAGTTGCCATGATTACCTCTGCAAGGTGAAGAAAACACTTATTGAAATTCTTGTAGTTATTGTATGCTGTACCGGTGCAGATACAAAGCAGCAGACAATTGTATTCAGGAAACGAAGTCTTGACAGAATCAGGAAAATCACATACGGTTAAATAAGTACGCACAGCGAATGGAGGTTGGTGATTTAAGCGGAGACCTGCAGCCGGGTATTTGCCTGAATAAACAAAAGCAGATGTTGCAGCCGTTAAATTACTAAACATCAGGGGCTACAGAGTTTACTGCAGCCCCTGATGCGATGATAACCTTCAGAACAGAATTCTCTATCTTCCTGTCAAGTTATCTCCTGCTGTTACCTGCGGCCTGAGGATGAACCGCCGCCGGAGCTTCCTCTGCCTGCTCCTCCGCCTGTTCCGCCTCTGCCTGAATTGCCGGACCCTCCTGAACGACCAGCGTTCCCTGTGGCGCCTCCACCGCCGCTGATCCGAATAGACAGATTGTCAATCTGAGCCTGAAGGCCGCTGATGCGGCCCTGAAGAGACTCGATCACATGAGCCTGCTCTTCTATGAGAAGGGTCTGCTCCTGAACAAGAGCGGTCATCTCGGTAATTATGGAATCGTTTGATTCGGTGAGTTCTTCTATCTCCTCTGAGATATTTTCCATGAGTTCGTCAGTGTCAAAATCAGGTATTTCAAAATCGCCGCCTATCTGATCCTCAATGGCCTCAAGCCTGTCCTTCATCTCGTCGGCATTTTCGGTAACAGTTTCTATCTGTTCCTCAATGCTCTCAATCTGATCATCCATTCCCTCGCTCACCTTTTCCACACCAGGCAGCTGGCAAGCTGCAAAAAGGGCAAGCAGTGGTATTAGCAGTTTCTTCATTTTCTCTCCTTTTCTTCTGTTATCACCTCTGCGGTGTAAACAGATATCTCTGTTTCCTTATTTCGCCAGGCTTCCGGCGGAAGACCTGCCTTTATACATGTATGACTGAGGAACTGTTCTCTGTTCCAGCCCTCTTCTGCAGCTACCTGGGGAAGAAGGGTTCCTGCCCTGAAACCCTGCCTGACATAAAGACCGTGAATCCCAGGTTCAACCTGTTCAGCAAGACACCTTTTCATTGAAGAAAGAACTGAAACCTCAATGGTTAAACCAGGGAGTTCTTCAGGGTTTACAGGAATGAACCTGGAATCATGAAGAGCCGCTTCTCCTGCCATTGCCAGAATGGTCTTTCCCAGAGAGCCAAGACCGGTAAAGTGACCTATACATCCCCTGAGCCTGCCTTTTGATTTAAGTGTAACAAAAGCTCCGTTCTCTTTTCGAAGAATTTCTTCATCAGGTATCTCAGGGGGCGGTTCTCCCCTGGCAGCCGCCTCTACGGCACTTCGGGCCAGCGCCAGAACACTTTTCTTTTCTTCAGCGGTCATTCTGTAACCATTCCTGCAAAATAACCTACCACCTCTTCTGTGCCTGCTCCTGCATCTGCTGAAGTTGAATAGGATATTTCCATTGCCCTGGTACAACCCTTCAGCGCACCAAGGTGCATCAGTGTCAGAACAGGGTCCCTGCCGCATGCCTCCGCCCCTTCAGAAAGGCTTCTCTCAAACAGAGCAGGGTTCATGGTCAGGAAACCGTCAATAGCCTTTCTGTCAAGCTTTTCAGCAGTTTCAAGAGGGTGAAAATGAGAGAGATCGCTGGAAGCTATGAAGTAGGCGTTCTCCGCTGTATCCATGACCTTCTCTGCAAGCCTGGCGCAGTTGACACCGATTCCGGTAATAAGCGGCACTACCTCTGCTTCAGGCCATCTGAGCTGAATAAACGGCACCATTACCTCAAAGCTGTGTTCGTGAAGCACAATTGCCGAGGTTGACTCTGCAAGGGCATCTGCTGCTTCTCTGTTTACAGAACATACCCCCAGAGGTGTTTCAACACCGTCAACCTGAAGCACTGCAGCACCATTGAACGGGTAACGGTGACTGGGAGCGCAGACAACAACAGTTTTAACACTGTCAGGGGCATGGGAAAAGCCCAGGCCGGCAGTCCTTCCTGAATAGATGTATCCTGCGTGGGGAACAACCATTCCAGGTGAATGGGCAACAGGAGATACGCCGGTATCAAGGAACCCTGTTACCATATCAAGAAGTTCCATCCTGTTCACAGGATAGAATGATCCTGCAAAAGCGGCCCTGAGAATATCAGCCAAGCATATCCTCCATGGAGTAAAGACCGGGGTTCTTCTTGTAAATGAACTTCGCTGCTCTGACAGCGCCGGCGGCGAATATCTTTCTGTGGCCGGCACTATGGCTTATCTCCAGCCTTTCACCCTGTCCGAGAAAGTAGAGTCTGTGTTCCCCTGCCACATCTCCCCCTCTGACAGCATGAACACCTATCTCCCGGGAATCTCTGGGGCCTGCAGAGCCTTTCCGCCCGTGCACCCTGGTTCCAGTGAATGGTTCCAGAATAGAGAGGGCTGTTCCGCTGGGACTGTCTATCTTCCGGTCATGGTGAAACTCCACAAGCTCCAGGTCAAACCCTTCTCCAAGCATTCGCCGTGCCTGCAGAGCAAGTTTTTTCAGCACATGAATACCGATGCTCATGTTTGCAGAGTAGAAAACAGGCCTTTTCTCTGACCATTTTCTAAGCATTTCCCTGTGTTTCTCATGCAGGCCGGTGGTTCCGGAAACCAGAGATGCTGTTCCGGTACTTAGAAGAGAATCCAGAGATTCCCAGGCGTCAGGAAGGGAAAAGTCTATCACAACTTTAACCTGAGGGTCCAGAACCGGCTCATCACCCTTGTCGAAAGATTGAACAATGCTTACATCCTGAGAAGAACTTCCCTTAATCAACCTGCCCATTCTGCCCTTTGCACCGAATACTGCTGCCGGTATCACAGAAGGTCCAGATCGTGAAGGATGCTCCGGAGTATATCAGAAGTTTCAGAAGAAACCGGAACAAGGGGTTCCATGGGAGTTCCGTCTGCAATAATTCCCATCATCTCCAGCACTTTTTTCACAGGCGCAGGATTTGTCTCTATGAAAAGTGACTTGAAGAGAGGATAAAGCTCTTTATGAATAGTTCTGGCCTCGTGTACCCTTCCGGCAAGGCCCAGATTGATCATTCGGCTCATAGGGGCAGGCGCTGCGTTTGAGGTTACCGATACAACCCCTGATGCGCCCATGAGTACCTGGGGAAGGGCTATGTGATCATCTCCGCTCATGTAGGTTATTCCTGAGACCTTTGCCAGCTGAGTAACCCTCTCGACACTTCCTGCAGCATCCTTCACTCCTATGATGTTTGAATGCTCTCCAAGGGCGGCAAGTGTTTCAATGGTCATGCAGGTGCCTGTACGACCTGGAACATTGTAGATGATAACAGGCTTTTCGCTTGCGTCTGCAGTTCTTGTGTAATGAACCTTCTGACCTTCAGGTGTAGGTTTGTTGTAGTAAGGAGTGATTACCAGTACAGCATCAACCCCCATTCGGCTCACCTTTTCAGTGAACTCCACTGTGGATGCAGTACAGTTGGTTCCTGTACCGGCTATCACCGGCACCTTTCCAGCTGCCTCTTCAAGAACAGTCTCAATTACCCTGATTCGGCCTGATTCTGAGATTACTGCCGGTTCACCGGTGCATCCGCAGGCCAGAAGAGCGTCAATTCCCGAGGAGACCTGGTGGTTAACAAGTCTCCTCAGGGATTTGTAATCAGGTTCTCCGTTCCTGAATGGGGTAACCAGAGCGGTTACTGTTCCCTTCAGTTCCACTTTCTAGTCCTTCATGAACCGCTTGAAAAGCTCAAGCGGTATAGGGAAAGCAATGGTTGAGTTGTTCTCCACAGCAATATCCCCAAGTGTCTGCAGATACCTCAGCTGCAGTGCTGTAGGATGGGTGTCTATCACACTTGCGGCTTCAGCAAGCTTCTTTGAAGCCTGAAGCTCTGCATCTGCATGGATTATCTTCGCCCTTCTGTCCCTCTCTGCTTCCGCTTCCTTTGCCATCATTCTCTGCATGGCGTCAGGCAGGTCAACATGCTTCACTTCAACTGTGGAAACCTTGATTCCCCAGGGGTCTGTCATTCTGTCAAGAATATCCTGAAGCTTGGCGTTTATCTCATCCCTGTTGGAGAGAAGCTCGTCAAGGGAGGCTTCACCGAGAACACTTCGCAGTGTGGTCTGTGCAAGCTGATTAGTGGCGTACATGTAGTTTGTAACCTCAAGAACAGCCTTTCTCGGATCAACCACACGGTAATAGGTAACTGCATTGACCTTAACACTCACATTATCCCTGGTTATCACATCCTGAGGGGGAATATCCATTGTGATAACTCGAAGATCCACCTTCTTCAGGGAGTCGATAACCGGAAATACAAAGATAAGGCCGGGCCCCTTCAGGCCTATCACCTTACCGAGCCTGAAAACGACACCTCGCTGATATTCTTTCAGTACTCTGAGAGATGCGAGAAGAAAGAGTATGATGCCGACAGGTATACACATTACTCCGTACATGCTATTTCCTTCCTATTGGTTCAACAATCAGTATAAGATCCCGGGGGTCAACTGCTGTAACCTTCACTTCACTGCCAATTGCAGGTTTGGTCTCTGAAGAGAGACTGCTCCACCAGAGTTCGCCGCGGACCTCTACAACCAGGCGGCCTCTGAAACCGGAGATTTTTCTTACTATGCCTGTTTCACCAATCATTGCTTCGTCTCCGGTAAGACCAGGCTTCTTCTGAGCCCGAAGCCCGAGCCAGAGAAGAAAGACAGCTATGACAGCAAAGGTTATTCCTCCAGCCCAGAGTGCAGTTTCCATTTACTCCATCCTCCAATCGTCAGCAGATTCAACTCCCTTTATTTTCAAATCAAGACCTGTGGGGTTTGTTGCAGCTGCCAGGGCAGTTTCAACATCAATCTTCTCCTCTTTGAGAAGACGGAAGAGGCACATATCAAAGGTCTGCATACCGTAGGTGTTTCCTCCCTGCTCCATGGTTTCATGGATTAGATGGGATTTCTCCGGATCTGTAATGCAGTTTCCTATAGTTGCAGTGTGCACCATGATCTCCGACGCAAGTACCCGACCTGAACCTTTCGCTGCAGGAAGCAGTCTCTGTGAAATAACCGCCTTGAGAAGCCCTCCCAGCTGAATGCGAACCTGTTTCTGCTGGTAGGCAGGAAACATATCTATAATTCTGTTTATTGTTTCCGGAGCATCTGTTGTGTGAAGGGTGCTCATTACCAGGTGACCTGTTTCCGCACCGCTCAGGGCTATTGTTGCAGTCTCAGCGTCACGCATCTCACCGATGAGTATGATGTCCGGGTCCTGCCTGAAAACAGCCCTGAGAGCTGTTTTCCATGAAGGAGTATCTATTCCCACTTCCCGCTGGCATACAGAGCAGTTGATATCAGGATGAAGAAACTCTATAGGATCTTCTATGGTAACAACATGCGACTTACGACACCTGTTTATCTCGTTTATCATAGCTGCCAGAGTTGTAGACTTGCCGCTGCCTGTGGCTCCTGTAACAAGAACCAGACCCCTACGCTCCATGCAGATACGGTTAACCACATCAGGATGGCCCAGATCAGAAAGCTCTGGAATAGCAAAAGGTATCTTCCTCATTACTATTGCAGGGGTTCCCCGCTGATGAAAAAGGTTTACTCGGAATCGGGCTTTACCGGAGAGGCTGTAAGCAAGATCTACCTCCTGTCCCTGCTGGTATCTTTCACGCTGGTCGGAATTCGTTACCTCGTTTACAATTTGAATGAGGTGCTCTTCAGTAAAGGAGGGGAAATCCTCTGAATGGAGAACAGCGCCTGTTCGTCTTACAACAGGAGGTGAACCTACCTTGAAATGAATATCGCTGACCTGATCATCAACCAATACATCAAGAATTGTGTCAATAGCCTTTTTCTGACCCATAGAGCCTCCTGTCCCTTATATATGCCTCAACGCTTCCTGTTACAAGGTAAGAAATATTCCGGCCTGACCTGACGCGATCTCTAAGATCACTGGATGACGCAAGCACACCTGGAAATTCAAAGAGTGTTACTTCAGACAGTATGCGATTCGGAACAGAGGATGCGTCAAATCCAGGCCTGGTGCCTACTAAAACCTCTGCAATCCTGAGTATGCGTTCCGGCTCACGCCAGTTTCTGAAGTCAATCAGACTGTCCATACCCATAATGAACCATGGCCTGCCTTCCTTTGAGGATATTCTGTTCAGAAGATTAACGGTATAGGACATCTGACCAGGCAGTTCAAGGTCTGCCACTTCAAAGAATGGACTGGTCTCACAGGCAAGCTGAAGCATTTTCAGCCTGTCTTCCCAGGAACTTATACCGGCAAGGGTCTTGTGCGGAGGCACTCTGGAGGGAATAAAAAAAACCCGGTCAAGAGAAAACTTCTCAAGGGCTTCCTGGGCAAGGCACAGATGCCCCAGATGGGGCGGGTCAAATGTGCCTCCCAGATAACCGTGATTCACTCCAGCTCCCTGAGTCCCTTCAGCGCTTCCTCTTCCTCATCAGGAGTAAGCTCGCAATCCTCAAGCGCCCTGTTGTAATAAGTTTGAGCGGAATATGTATTGTGGACAGATCGATAGAGATCCCCTATGGCAATAAGCACAGCTCCGCGGCATGATGTTTCTCCGTAGCTGTCAAGAGCATCTCTCAGATAGAGAAGCGCCGCATCTGTTTCGTTTCTTCTTGAGTAGAATTTTCCAATGAAGAGAGATCGCTTTGCCAGATGGTCATTAATATTCACCAGCAGAACCTCTGCTTCACTGCGAAGCTCAGAGGAAGGATAATCATTCAGAAACCTGATGGCTTCCTCCCTTGCCCTGATTACCTGGGTCTGATCCCTGCGATAATCCCTGCGCTGCATCCACATGGTTTCAGCCAGCGCAAACTGGGCATCATCGGACCAGGGACCTGCAGGAAACTCGTTGACAACACGGTAGAGATAAAACTCTGCATCTGCCCAGAGCTTCATCTCCCTGTCTGCAAGACCGCTTCTCAGAAGAAAGAGATCAGTCTGTATGTCACCTGGGTACCTGAACATCAATTCTGTGTAAAGGAAAGAAGCCTGCCTGTACTTACCGTCCTGAAAATAACGGTCTGCCAGCTCAATAATGCTTTCTCTTTCCAGCCCGTCGGTACTTGGAAAGCTGCCGCATCCGGCAGCAAGGGCAACTACCACAATAAACAATGAAAGTTTTTTCATTTATCTTCCTCAGTTATTCCGTCAGGGAGCAGCCAGATATCTCAGCGAATCCCGTTTGGCAGCTGCTGCCATTGATGCAGCAGAACTCTGTCCAGGAGCAGTGGAGCAAGCTCTGTTGTACCATAACAGCGCATCCAAAGCATCACCTGAATCCTCTGCCATAAGCCCCAGTTTGTAAGCAGCTTCAACTCTGGCTCCTGTAAAACTGGAATCCCATACCTCAAGGAGCCTTTCCCGTGCCATGGAAAAGTCTCCTGAAGACGCGTCTTCATCTGCCAGCAGAAGAAGGACATCCATTCTTCTTCGCCGCTGGGCAGGAACAAGACGGCCCATTCTGTCAAGCTCTGTCAGAGCATTCAGTTCATCCTCTTCCCTGCCAACGGTGTACCTGAAAAGGGCTATCTGCGCAAGAAGCACATCTCCCCGAAGGTCGGTTCTCACAAGAGGAACCCTGTTCAGCTCAACAATATGGTTTTCTGCAACAGATGTGATGAGACTGTCAGCATAAGGTGTTCCGAAAAGGGAATCTGGAACACCGGCCACAGAAGCGGGATGATCTGCTGCATACCTCCCTCTGAGAAGCCACTCTTCTTCAAAAGTCTGGTTCAGTTCAGCAGCCATCAAGATTGCCATGCCGAAAGCATGGTAAGCCTGAAGAGAATCGGTATCCCGCACCATCTCCCAGCCAAGCCTTCGCCATAGCTGACCTATGGACAGGGAATCACATTCTTCCGGCCTCTCAGAGAGAAGGCTCAGAGCTGTTCCCGCCCGTTGTCTCAAAGCACGGTTCCTCTCTGCCTGACTTGCAAGAACAGCAGTTTCAGCCACTCGGAACTGGAGTTCAGCATCATAACCAGCCTCTGAAGTGTCAGATGCCAGTTCTTCATAGAGTGACAGGGCCTGTGAATATCTTCCAGCTCCAAAAAGTATATCAGCCTGATCCCTGATACTCTCAGTTTCAGTGTCAGGCCCGCAGCCGACAATCAGCGCCGGCAGAATGGTCAGAAGCAGACAGATTCTCTTCAATATCAGTTCCTGCTTGAATAGAACAGGTAGACAAGTGCAGTAACCACTCCTGTGACCACAAGCGGTTCAAGGATGTTACCGGATTCGTCGGAAGAAAGCTCTCCATTTATCCAGCTCTCGTTGCTGCTCTCCAGAAGTGGAATCTCACCTATTCCTGCCTTTCTTTCAAGAACAGCGCCTTCTCTCAGGGTGAGGGCTACATTTCCGTCCAGATCAATAAGGGTTGCCGCAAGCTGACAGCTTGCGTATCTGGGGACCTGTCTTCCTCCCAGAGCCCAGCTCCTGCAGGTGGTACCGTAGGTTACTCCTAACTCCATAGGTCTGATCTCAAGACTCCATGGCGCTTCTTCTCTGCTGCCTGTGCTCACAGTAACTCCAGCTTCATTAAGTATACCGGAAGCCATCTGTTCCAGAAGCCAGCTGCCCTCATGTTCACCGGCTACAGTGAGAAAAACTGTTTCCGCACCATGAGCAGATATTTGCTCAGCCACTGGAAGGAGTGCATCACAGGTTACAGCTTCCACCATTTCAAGATTTGTCATTGCAGCTGTAAGAACAGCTCCTGCAAGCAAAAGGTTCAACATATACTTTCCGTGCCTTCCTCTTTGTCTTACTGAAATCCGGTTACGATTATATCACGAGTCAGCAGGTTCCGCCACAATCACAGCACCTGATGAATCAAGTATCCTGGACTTTACGAAAGTTCCTGCTTTTACCTTCTCGGTAAATGTTACCACACTGTCCACCTCAGGAGCGTCCCAGAGAGTGTGCCCTGAATTATCGTCATCTGCAAGAACAGTAACTATCTGCCCCTCCAGCCTGGTATCCCATGCTGAATAGGCAGCGTCACCTATTGATGAGAGTTCAGCAAGCCTTGAAGCAGCAACACCGTACTCAACAGCATCACACAGTTCAACAGTTCTTTTTTGTTCAAGTGTGCCCTCTTCAGGATACCACATGAAAGCCGCGATGTGACGGAGCGAGGGGTAATCTCCGAGAAATGTTCTCAGCAGCTGAAAATCGCTGTGGGTTTCTCCGGGATAGCCTGTTATAACAGTCATGCGCACTGCTATATCCAGATTTATTCTCTCAATGGAATCCATCAGTCTTCTCAGGTGTTCTTCTCCGTAACCTCTTCCCATCCGTTTCAGTACCTTCGAGCTGACATGCTGAACAGGAATGTCAAGATATGGGACAATGTTGCTGTGGCAGGTCAGAAGCTCTTCAAGACCGTCAGGAATATGGGCAGGATGGAGGTAGTAGAGTCTTATCCACCTGTCAGGGTGACGCACGGCAAGCTCTTCAGCAAGCTGAAAGAGATTCTTTTCGCCTGAACTCCACCTTCCTGCGTCCTGAGCCACGAGACCAAGTTCCATGGCTCCCTGCCGAACAAGTAAATCTGACTCTGCAAGAACAGTCTCAGAATCAACTGCTCTGAACCGGCCTCTGATTGATGGTATGGTACAGTAAGCACAACTGTTGCTGCATCCCTCAGCTATCTTGAGATATCTGTACGGCCCGGTACCGCAGACAAGGGATACATCAGGGGGAATCGTTCCAAGCCATCTGGCCAGTCCCTGCCAGTCTTCCGGCCCCAGCAGAAGATCAATATCCTCCAGACCTCCGCTTCCGTCATCACTGTACCGTCCAGGCAGACAGCCTGCAACAACCAGTTCTCTTCCCTCTTTCCGCCTTTTCCATTCAATGAGATCCGCCATGTAGTCAAGGGATTCTTCTGCGGCAGGAGCAATGAACGCACAGGTGTTAAGAATTATCAGATCAGCAGATTCAGTGTTTACAGCATCAGTCAGACCGGCTCTTTGAAGTATCCACTGGTACCTCTCAGAATCCACCCTGTTCTTGGGGCATCCCAATGAAATAACAGAGTAGCTTCTTCTCATCAGACAGAGCCGGCATCTACAACGGAGTAACCAGGCAGTTCCGGCACCTTGAAAATATCAGGAACAGAATCGTGAACCTCCAGATCACGAATATCCCATCTTGTGGAGTTGCCGTTGGCATCCACAGTTACAAGAAGAAAAGGCAGGGAATCCGAGAGGGTGTAGCCTGCGGTTATTCCTGTTATTCCACCGTCAAAGGAGCCGGTCATCGTTACAGTAACACTGTCTCCGCTGCTGGTGATATCGGTTTCAGAAGAAGACTCATCTCCTGAATTCAGAATGTGCAGAAACCCTTCAGGAGAGCCTTCATACAATAGTATTTCCTGAAACTCAGGATCAACGGTAAAAACACCCTCACCGGTGCAGCCGGTTGATCTTCCAGGAACATCACTGTACTCCAGAAGAAACAAGTTGGGATGGGCAAGATGAAGATTGCCACCGGTTGTTTCAGAATCCAGAGTAAGGGCCCAGTAGTCAGTCTGGGTGAAGCTGCCTGTAAGATAGGAAATGTTTTCCAGCCGGGAGGTAAGAGGCTCAAGGGTAAGCTGCATAACAATAAGTAGAATACCGGAGATCATTACAAAACCTTTCTCATTCGGCGTATTCCTCAAAAAGGGCGTCATCGCCAAGTATCACCATTACATCAAACCCTGGAGCAACAGTTTCTATCAGTTCATCTCCAGGCCTTGAGATTACTTTTTCAGGACGCTGCAGCCAGTGCTCCAGTGAATCTGCAACTGTTGCGGCTTCGCTGTTAAAACCAGCGCTGAAAAAGACAACTGTAAGCTCAGGAGCCTGGGAATCTGTAAGTTCAGATACCGATGCTCCGGAACTTCGAAGAAGGGCTGCTGCTGTGGTCACACCGGCGGCGGCGCCTGCCCTTCCCACTACAGCTATCCTGGAAGAGAAAGAAGGTTCCGGAATACCGCTTTCCTCAAATGATTCCTGACCTGTCAGGTCGCATTCTATTCTTCTCACAGCAAGCCTTGCATCCCCTGCAAAAGGAGAATCAGGAAACCTGTATACCACACCATTAAACTCTTCAAGAGAAGCTGTAAGCCTTCCTCTGAAATAGAGCTGACTTGCTCTTGTAAACTGCTGGTCTGCACTGGAATTACCTGCAAGTCCATCACTGTCCAATGAACTGCCGCCACAACCTGCCAAAAGTACCGGAATAATTGCCCCGATAAGTCTAGCTCTCATTTTGTTCCTCCTCATCCGGCTCAGGCTGCAAAAGAACCTGCCTGGGCTTGCTGCCCACATGGGGGCCTACAACGCCCTGTTTTTCCAGCATATCTATCAGCTTCCCCGCCCGGGCATATCCAACTCTGAACTGTCTCTGAACCATTGATACCGAAGCTCTCTGCTGCACAATGACAGCCTTCTTCACTTCCTCAAGAAGCGGATCATCATAGTTCAGTTCTCCAGGATCATAGAGGTTCCCCTCGCTGTCTTTGGGCAGTTCGTATTCAAAGGCCATTTCAGGCTGTTCCTTCCAGTACTCCACCAGCGCTCTTGTTTCTTCAGTGGAAATAAAGGAACCGTGAATCCTTATTGCTTCAGGGGCGCCGCTTGGAATAAAGAGCATATCCCCCTTTCCCAGAAGCTTCTCTGCTCCGTTCTGGTCCAGAATAGTTCGACTGTCGGTTTTGGACTGAACATTGAATGCGATTCTTGAGGGAAAGTTAGCCTTTATCATTCCTGTGATAACATCCACTGACGGTCGCTGTGTGGCTACCACCAGGTGAATTCCAACAGCTCTTGCCATCTGGGCCAGTCTGGCAATGGGAGGCTCCACCTCTCTGGCGGAAACCATTATAAGGTCCGCAAGCTCGTCTATTACCACAACAATGTAGGGAAGGTGCTCTTCCACCTGATCTGAACCAAAACGAAGGTTGTAATCCCTGATGTTCCGTACACCTGTTCTGGCAAGTAGGCTGTACCGTTCCTCCATCTCCCTTACCAGCGCTTCAAGAAGGTATTTAGCCTTGTCTGCCTGAATAACCACAGGAGCCCACAGATGAGGTATGCCCTTGTATGCGGAAAGCTCAAGCATCTTGGGATCTACCATCGCAAGGCGAACCTGATATGGAGTTCGTGTCATGAGAATTGTTGAGATAATGGCATGTACACAAACGCTCTTTCCGCTTCCTGTGGCTCCTGCAATGAGCAGATGCGGCATATCAGTCAGGTCCGCGATGAACGGATCACCTTCGAGCCCCTTGCCCAGCGCAACCGGTATCTTCTCCCTTGAAAGGTGATTAATTATCTCCCTGAGGTATACAGTTTCCGGATTCCTGTTGGGAACCTCGATCCCCACTGCGCCTTTTCCCGGAATAGGAGCCAGTATTCTGATCCTTTTGGCTGCCAGGGCCATTGCCAGATCGTCTGAAAGGTTAAGTATTCTGTTAACCTTGATTCCAGGTCCGGGAGTCAGTTCGTATCTGGTGAGAACAGGGCCTGAACAGTATTCGGTAATGGTGGAATCTACACCGAAGTCTGACAGCTTGCTCACAAGAAGGTCTGCTCTCTGCTCTATCTCCGCCTTTGTCTGCTTTACCCGTTCAGAAGGAGCTGGAAGGGTGAGAAATTCCTGACCGGGAAGCCGGTATTTCTCCTCTGAATCACCATGGGCAGCTTCTATGGGAACAGGAGGCTTTGCAGATGAAGGTTTCTTTTTAACCGGTTTTTCCTTCGGAAGGGTGAAAATACCGGTTTTACGCACAGGCCTAGTTTCCGTTTCAACTGCAGAAGCATGCTCAGCGAACAGTTCAGGTTCAGAAGGGAGTTCAGTCTGATGAACCGGATTGGAAGCAGGGGAAGCTTCCACAGCGCTCTGTCCCCAGGGATTGGTTGACACTGGAGTTGCAGAAGGCCTGGCATTTTGTTTCTCAGGTTTTGCAGAACGCTTCCTTCTGCTTAGAAGCGCATTGATGTCATCGGCAATGCTCCAGCCTGTGAAAATCACAATTGAGAGAAGAAAAAGGATAAACAGAACTATCCAGGTTACCACTCCGCCAATGATTGACTCCATGGCAAGAACCAGTCTGCCTGCAAGGGCTCCCCCTGGAACAAAAAGAAGATTGGGAGAGAACCGGCAGAGAATCATCGCAACCATTCCTGCAAGGAAAAAACAGCAGATAAGAACCGCTCCGGAAACTTCAATCCACTGCCTGGCAAAACTGAGCCTGAGAATCATGGCGCCTGCCAGAAAGGTGAAGAGGGGAATAAAAGCGGAAAGAAATCCGGCAGCGCCTTTCAGCGCTGTTCCAGTATTCTGAAGGAATCCCTCCGAAGGAAAGGTAAGAGCAACTATGGTCGTAAGGGACACTGCTGTGAGAAGGAGAAAAAGACTGGCTCTTAACCTTCCCGCTTTCTTCTTTTTTCGGGCCAAATCAAACCTGCCTTAGAGTAACACCACTGCTGTCAGACCTGTAAGCAGGGTCAGGGCGCTTCTCTCCGTCAACGGAGAAGCAGTACCTTATCCACTGGCCTGAGGGCATGGTGAGTTCTGTAAACCAGCTTCCGTCGGGAAGTTTCTGCATCACTGAGCTGCTGCCTTCCCAGTCATTGAAATCCCCTACAACAGAAACCGTTCCTGCATCAGGGCATCCTATGCAGAAGAAGGCAACTCTGGTTCTGGGAGCAAGACTGTCCTGAACAGCATCTCTCAGCGCGGGATAAGCCCTGAAAGACGGTCTGTACCTTGATGGAATCTCCATTACTCCATTATCCCTGGGATCTCTAACCCGTCTTTTTCGGCCCTTTTTAGCAGAAAAACAACCAAATCCTCTCAGGTAAACACTGTCACCGCTGCAAAGGGCTTCCCTTATCAGTTCCAGCACTGTCACTATAACTATCTGGACTTCTCTCATGGTGAGTCCGGTTCTGACAGCTGCCTCTCTTGCCAGTTCCTCCCTTGTCATTCATACCCTCCCCGGAGTTATCTTACCATCTGATGTACTGTTGAATATCAGTAACCAACGCTGGCGTCAAGGAGAGTACAGTTGATAATTGCTCTGGCAGGCCCCCCGTGTTCAGGAAAAACCACGACTGCGAAAATTCTTGCGAATAAACTGGGCATGAAGTTTCTGGATACAGATTACCTGGTGGAATCAGCTTCAGGCTGCACAATACCTGAAATATTTGCTGAAAAAGGAGAGACAGTATTCAGAAAACTTGAGAAACAGGAACTCCTTGCTGCGCTGAAAAACGATAATTCAGTAATTGCGCTGGGAGGAGGAACTCTGATTGATCCTGATACACTGCAATTGGTTATGAGCCAGTGTACTGTATTCACCCTCACTGCTCCTGCTGAGGTTCTTACTCTGAGAAACAACTGCGAAAGACCCCTTGCAACCAATGACCAGGCTTTTCGGAATCTTCTTGCCGAAAGAAACCGGCACTACCTGAACCTCCCTGGCAGAATAGATGTATCACAACTCTCACCTGAAGAAACAGCTCAGGAAATCTGCCGTCTTATCAGGAAAGAAGCTCTTTCTCGGTAGTTTCAACAAGTCCTGCCTGCTCTATTGTCTTTCTGGCATGATCCAGCCCTACATAAAACCTGTCGGTATAGAGGGTGTAGTCGTCTCTGAGCCTGCCAGGGGTCATATTGACCGTTATCACATTGGCGCCAGCCTGAAAACACCTGTACTGACCGTCTTTCATGAGCCGTTCAAAGGTGCTTGTTGCGGGAATGAGAGTATTCTTCAGATAAAGCCTCATAGCTGCAATGAATCTGAGTCCAAGCCGGGGATTCCCCGGCAGACTGTTCTCAAGGGGAGTTCCCTTTGCCGGCAGAAAAACCGCCACGCTGGACATCTCCACCTTGAGCTCCTTCAGCAGAAGCAGGTCCTGAACCAGTGAATCGACTGTCTGGCCTGGAAGGCCCAGAAGAGGCCCTGAACCTATGTGGTATCCGTGTTCACGAATAACCTTCAGCCAGCGAATTCTGTCTTTAAGGAAAAAGCCCGGTTTCATTGCCTCAAAAAGTTCACGATCTGCAGTTTCGTGTTTCAAAATGAATTTAGCCGCGCCTGCTTCACGCCAGAGATCAAGGTCCTCCTCTGAGTGTATTCCAACACAGAGAAGCACTGCCATATCCAGTTTGTGTATTTTCTCAATAACACCGGCCATCCACCGGGAACCGTAAGTCTCGCTCTCAGCCGCCTGAAGGAAAAATGTTTGTATTCCGTTCTCCCTGGCCTTTTTTGCAATATCTACAAGCTCCTTCTCTGTAAGGGAGTAACGGACACCCTCCGGATTGTTAAGACGCATTCCGCAGTAGAGACAGCTGCACCTGCATGAGTTGGCGAACTCCACCACTGCCCTGATAAAAGCCTTTTTACCGAAGACAGAGTCCCTTACCTTTCTGGCAGCTGCGTAGAGCACTTCAGCCTCACTGTCACTGGACTCCAGCATCGTTTTCAGGTCTCTGGAAGAGAAACCTCTCTCAAGCCTTTCCTCCACCCACCCTGAATCTATTTTATTCATTGAATCCACTCCTGATTCTCTTCAGAGCCTCGGCTTTAACCCTGATGCCCGGCTTGTGTCCTGTCCAGATTCTGAATGAGCAGGCTGCCTGCTCAACAAGCATTTCTTCCCCTGTTGCCACTTTAACATTTTTCAGAGAATTACGCCACCTCCACCGGGAATTGTAGTTCAGATCAATGAAAGCCCATTCAGGAGGAACCTGAATGGGAAAACTGTCGTCATCACGCCACCCCAGAGGAGTCGCGTTGACCACAGTACCTGTGGAAGGCAGGTTTTCCGGAAGGGAGCCGCTGCGGCTGTTTACAGATATCACATTCCCCTTTTCAGCCACTCTAATTGCAGCTGCGGCACCTCCGTTTCCCACAACAGCCAGAGGTCTGGGAAAACTGCCGGCAATCGCCCTGAAACCCTGAACATCTGTGTTGTATCCCACAGCTCCTCTTGAAGAAAATAGAATAGTGTTCACAGCGCAGGCACTGGATGCTTCATCAGACAGAACATCACAGAACTCAGCTGCAGCCTTTTTGTGGGGAACTGTAACATTTACTCCGGAATACCCATCTGAACCAAGAAAGGCTGCCCTCTCCATGAAGTTTTCAGGAGCCACACTGAAAAGCAGATACTCGCCTTTTATATTGAAATGGCTCATGAACACCTGATGAATCAGCGGCGACAGCGAGTGTTTTACAGGATAGCCTATCAGTCCCGCCTTCATGATCTCCGCAGTTTTCTCAACCTCTGAAAAGCCTTTATGAGCAGATCAGCTGCTCCGGCAGGTTTGTAAAATATCGGCTCAAAGAGTTCTTCCCCAGGGTGCAGCTTTCCTGCAAGGGAAGACCCCTTGTAAAGCCTTATAGTACCTATATTTATGAATGTGCTGTTCCATCCCAGCTGCAGCCTTGCCCGCATCATGAACAGGAACTTTCTCACAAGAGCTACAAAATTCTCACCTGGAGTGGCACTGAAGAAGTTAACTCCAACCACCATTCCTGCTTCCCTGGCAGCTTTTACCGCAGGCCAAAGTTTTCTGATATCCCCACCTTTGCCCATAAGCTTCCAGCCCTTTCTGGAAATAACATCAGGGGAAAAATCTACCCATTTGCACCCTGCTCTGCTCATTTTGGAGAGAGAATCCAGAGGAACAGATTCTGAGAGCCACGCTTCCCATACAGGCGGATCATCAATCTTTGCAATAGCGTCTACAAGTTCATTAAAATATTTTACAGGGTGATCAAAAACGGAATCCACAAACATGAAACTGTCAAATCCCTGCTTTTTTATCTGAATTATATCGTTCACAACATCCTCCACCGGCCTCAGCCGGAAACCCTTGCCGCTTATGGTTTTGTAGGTGCAGTAGGCACAGTTGAACACACAGCCTCTTCTGGTCTGTACACCTACAGCGCCCTTGCCTGGATAATCGCAGGCAGGAAAAAGGGAGTAGTCCGGTGAAGGTACATCCTTCAAATCAGGCCTGGGAGGCTGGGCAAATCTGCCGTTTATCCAGTACGGTTTCTCTCCTCCGCTGATCCAGGAGATTATGCTCTGCATGCAGTTTTCACCCTCTCCTCTCAGCCCCAGATCTATTCTATCCCATATCTGAAGAATCTTTTCAGCGTAGATTGAGAATCCTGCTCCCCCTGTTATGACAAAGCCTTTCCAGTCCTTCAGTGTATCCATGATTAGTCCGAAGGAATCCAGATACCAGAATGTTTCAGGGTACGCGCTGTCATCAATGTTTCTCAGGGAAACCGCAACAACTTCAGGAGAAAACTCTTCAAGTGCATTTCTCAGATCTTCGGCAGGATCAGCAGAGAGGCTCAGGTCAAGACCTTTAATGGAATGATTCTTCAGAGAACCTGCCAGGTAGGCCAGTCCTATGGGATAGATAGGAGCCTCCGGCCGTCCCACCGGAGACTGAACCAGAAGTATTCTCATTCGGTCTCTTCCTGTGCACTTGCCTGTTTCACAGCTTTTACTATAATGAAAAACCTGTTACTGTCCCATTGTAAAAAAGGCTCAGGGAGGGCAAAATCAAGGCCAGTTCCAAGAGACAGCTTGCTATTGCAGCGGGGTTTCTTTTATCCGGTTCAGCTGTTTTTCTTACAGATCAGAAGATATTCGTATTCCTTACGGCTTTTGCCGGCCAGATACTTACCTATCAGGTACACCGGGCGAAGCAGGACGGAGTAATGGCCCCTATACCAGCTGTCTGCTGGGTAATACTGGTAACATCTGGAGCTGCTGCTTCAGTTGTTGCCACAGCAGGAATACTGCTTACCGGATTGCTATTCAACTGGAAGAACAAAACTGTACGAAACCTTTTCCTCAGCTATCTGCCTTCAGTTATTTTTATTCTCTTAGTCGGTACAGAAACCAATCCGGCGCTTATCATTTCAGGTGGCGCGGCACTTCAAATTGCTTTCATCTCCACTCAGGAACAATTCAGAAAGAAAACAGCACAGATTCTTTTCGCAGGCTGGTTGATTAATGCGGTTGAAGCGTGGACTTTGCTTTTCTTCTATGGAGAAGACGGCATTCCAGGTGCATTTGTCATGTTAAGTATCATGCTTCTTTTCACAACAGTTGCATCAGAAAAGGGTAGACAGCTTGTCAGCTTCACAGGAGAAATTGGCACTCTTTCCCTTCAGAACCGGCTGATAAGCCATCTTTATCAAAACAGAAACCCCTATACTCTTTACTTCTTTGACGGAAATAAGGTCTGGACAATGCAGGGACGGCTGGCTTCAAAAGTACCGGATCCTGCCATGCTGAAGAAAAAACCTGATAACAGATGGAAGGTTTTTCCAGTAGGCGCTTCATCCTTTCTGGCTTCAGGTAAAGCAGCGGAAGAGATGTCCGCTTTGCGGGGGAGTGAACTCAGAGAAACCCTGCTGCTTCTTGAATCAATATGGCGGGCATCCTTTGCCAGAGTAAGAATGGAAAATGCATTTCTTGGAGTAGCGGCAATTCTTGTTAAGATAGCCGACAGAAAAGACTCTGAGACACACAGACATTCCATTCGGGTAGCCCGAACAGCTTACAGATTAGGTGAAAAAATGGGGCTTCCTGAAGAAGAACTGCTGCAGCTGAAAGTAGGAGCAATGCTCCACGACATCGGAAAACTTGCCATACCAGGCAGTATTCTGCGCAAGAAAAAACTACTTACGGAAAAGGAACGGAAAATTATAGAGACACATCCGGTTGCAGGCGCCAGGCTTCTGGCTCCCATGGAACGGTATGGCCATGTTTCCTCTATTGTTCTTCAGCACCATGAAAGAATAGACGGTTCCGGATATCCTTATGGTCTCAGAGGCGCAGAGATTTCCCTCCATGCGCGAATAGTTGCTGTAGCTGATACATTTGACGCCATACTATCCACCAGGTCCTATCACATGGGTAAACCTGTGCACATGGCCATCAGGGAGATTTCCAGACACAGCGGAACCCATTTTGACAGCAGGGTAGTCCAGGCTCTGGAGGAGATGGTGCAATGAAAAGCAACTCACGATACATGCTTCTTTCACTTGGTCTCTTCTTCCTTTTCTTTGTTTTCCCTTTGGAAAGCCCATCTGTACACAGCAACGCAACGACTCTGGTACTGACTCTTCTGGCAGCTTCAGGAATATTTCTTGCAAGGATACTGGTTGTCTGCTCAGGCAAAGAGGATCCGGTAGGCATTGAACCTGCTGTGCTTGTGGCGGCAGTATCCTGGAAACTTCCACTGCCGATATATCCTCTTGCCTTTTTCTTCACCTTTGCAGGAAGCCTGATCAACTTGATAAGAGTTGAACAGGGAACAGGATTCAGCAAGGCACTCTTCCATGCGTCTCTGTTCACTGCTCTTCTAAGGCTTGGGGCGCTTCTCTACCAACTGTTCATGGAACTGCTGAACAGCAACTCAGCAGCAGTATGCTACACTGCAATGGCTTCAACTGCCATTGTAATAACTTTTTTCCGAGTACTCTCTGCGAGACTCACTGGAACCCGAACCGGCTCATTTCGCAGAAATCTGGCAAAAAGTGTTACCTTTAACACCTTTGTTATGCTTCATGCGGTTCCAGGCGCACTGACTGCCATGAACAGCAGCAGCGGTACCACATTTATGACAAACGCAGGGCTGGGGCTTTTTGCCATACTGTTTATTCAGGCAGTCAGCCTTAGAGTCAATCGGTCAGAGCACGAACGAACTGCAGAACTGGATACAGTACTTAACCTTCAGGCGCTCTTTAAAAAACTGTTTACGGCAAAAACCCCAATGGATGTTCTCACAAACCTGTGTCAATCCATTTCAGACGCGTGGCAATGCAGAACAGCTGCGAGCTGGAAAGGGCTTAAGTACTATCACGGAGAAGCGTGGAATACTGAAGGAGCTGTTTACTGCTCCCACCCTCAGGGGCTTACGGTCTGGGTTGACACATTTATGTCAACTGTTCCAAGGTACCTGAAATCTTTCGTTAACAGGACTGTGCCTGTTCTTTGCGGGCTTGAAGCAGAAAAATCGGTAAAACAGACATCCTGGGAATCCATGGAAACAATGGTTTCTCTTCTTGAGGCTAACCACAGTGAATTTGCAGGATTCAGCAGGAGAGTTGCCAAAACTGCATGGCAGCTTTCCTCTGCTCTGAATAAAAACGAATGGTTCATGGACTGCGCAAGGCTTTCAGGTCTGATTCACATAATGAACCTGACAGATCTGGATGGTTCAGATACAGGTTTTGAAAACATGTCACTGCCTGATATTACCCTTCAGGCTCTGAAATTTCAGCACGAACACTGGGGAGGAACAGGTCCTGAAGGGTTGAAGGAAGAAGAAATACCACTGGAAGCCAGAATTCTTTCGGTAAGCATTGCCTGGGAGAAAGCCCTTAAATCAGGCCTTGAAGTTGCAGTAAGAGACCTGAAAATGAGAGCGGGGACCCTTTACGACCCCTGCCTGGTTGAAATACTGCTTGAACTGAAAGGTTAGTACCGGGCAGTCAGCATTCCCTCACTGTACCTGGTATAATCCGTCTGTTCTGAAGAACCTGTAAGCAGTCCGCAGATTCAGTATGACCCCTGTGGGAAACTGCTGCAGTTCCATGTATACGCCGTCAGATAATAAGGTTATGGACGGTTTCCCATTATCATGTTGATCTCAGGAATACTGCGATCGGCAACAAGAATGAAATTATTGAAGAAAACAGCACCATTGACAGTGCATTCTCAACAGGAGCTGTCTGTGATCATACAAGATCATCTTCCATTGAGGAATCCTCCCTCTCAGGAGGGTCTGTGAGCCAGCTGTATATATTCCAGCTTCCCAGCATGGGGAAACCGGGGGGATGTTTAACTCCCAGCCCCTCATCCCAGCTTATTCCAAGCTGATACCCGCTGCCTGCTGAAGAGAGCCTGCCCATAGATTTCTGAGTAAGGCTTCCATTTATGGTAATTCTGGAAGCTTCATCTGGCAAGTATGGAATCTCTGCTCTGAGTTCCCCGGCAGGAATGACAACCGAAGTTCTGAGCAGAAGGGCATGATCAGTCTCGATCTGCCACATGCCTCTCCAGTCACTGTCACCTGTTTCATCAGGATCAGCGGCAATTATAACATCTCCCATTGCAACAAGCCCCAATAAGCCGCCTGCAGAGACGGCGCCTCCATCAATCGAACCACCGATCAGCAGATCATTTGCTGCAAGAAGAGTTACCTGACGGTCTGGAATACCAACAGACTTGATCATCACAGGAGCAAAACCGTTTCTGAGAATAACAACATCTGCCTGAGAAATATCCACGGAAAAATCCTGTGAGTTCTCGCTTTCCCTGCAGATAAGAGTATTGCCGTCAATGAGTACCCTCTCAGCGGCGACGGTAACAACCTGTGAACCGCCTCCACTTGAAATCAGACTTGAAAAGTGTTCTCTCATTCTCTGAAAATCAACGGCAGGAGCTGTATTTCGCCACCATGGCGCCCCCTGTATGTGCCGTGAATACGGCCTGACCCACACAGAACTGCCTGCGGGATGCGGAACTTCTGACCGTCCGGAACCGGCGAAGTAGAACCCTCCTTCAGAAGTGGTTGATACCATCTCCACAAAAGGATCATCAGTGGAATCTGCAGTAGAACTGCTGAAGGTAACAGTGCCGTTGGAGTGGACAGGGCCATTGAGAACACATCCGTCGGTGAGAAATCCCTGAGGTATTCCGTCACATGTAAGCAGGGAATAGCTTGAAGGATAAGCAGGGGCAGCACGAACAAAAAGATCCCTGGTTTCATTTCCAGCCAGTCCTCTGGCCCTTATCTCCACAGCACCGTTGCTCAGTCTGCCGCCTGCGATGTTCACAGGATCTATCACCACCTTAAACCCTTCCCCTTCAGCAAAGGTTATCCAGCCGGCGCTGTCACCCTCCATCTCGAGAAGGAAAGGATCCATGCTCTCAGGCATTGTTTGAAGGGTGGAAAGGTAATGAACGGCAAGGGCAACCCCTGCTTCAGCGGCAACAGATGCCCTCAGGCCGTTCATTCGAAAAACAGTTGCATTGGCATTCATCTTGAAGTAGGTGTAAACCACCCCTGTAAGAAGAAACATCAGCGATCCGATTATCACCACAGTAGCCAGAACGCTGCCCTTTCTGTTCACAGGGCTACCATTCTTCGATGCCGATTTTAACCGCGCTTCTGGTCATTCCCGGTACATACTCCCACATGGTTGTGTTCCAGTTGCCTGTGGTTGGAAAGAAGGGCGGGTGCATGGATAGAAGTCTGGGATCAAAGTTGACCGATATGTCAAACCCTGTGGTATTTGTAGAAGTGAACCCTTCATTCTGAATCATGTATCCGCCTACAACGGTAAACTGAGCAGGACCTGGCTCTGGCTTACGGTAATTCTCCGCTTCAAGAACCCCCTCCAGAGCCAGAAGTACCGCATTAACCTGAAAGTCGCCCTCAGTATCTATCTGCCAGCCGCCTACCCAGTCAGGATTACCACTCAAGTCCGGATCTTCAGCGATAATGAAACTGCCGTCTACAGTTATAAAACCAACCAGGCAATGATTCTCAGGGTCCTCAAGATCCTGATTTGAGTACACCAGATTGCCTGCAAGGTAAAGGTCTCCATTCATTCCCACCGTAAGGGCCGAATCCATTCCGAATGAAGGATCACCGTGGCCTCTGACATACATTCTGTCAGAAGAATTGTTATCAAACCAGATAACAGGGTTTTCCAGCGCATTCAGATCAAATATCTGCTCAGGTGATCCATCTGCGGTTTTAAGTTCCAGCGTATTTTGTACCAGCCTGAATCTTGTTCCGTCGGGTACCTCTTCAGCAGTAAAATACAGACCTCCGGAAATAGCGGCGTTCCTCACACCCTGCCAGTTTATCTCATTTTTTCCGAAAGGTATGGTATCGACCTCCAGCTCGAAGTATGGCGCTCCCATGGAAAGCCTCTCGAAAGGACGCATCTGAAGGTTACCGATGGCCGGACCTGTGGCATGGGTGCCGCTCCAGTCTGAGACATAGTAGTCCGAAGTAAGCTGGAAGGAGTAGAAGAAGGGATCCTTTTCGTGGTTCGGTGTATCGCTCACTACCCTGACAGGACCGTTGGCATAGAAAGGTCCGTCAAACCTGTATCCATCTGTATAGGCTCCTTCAATAGTAGGGTCATCCATGAACACAGAAAATCTTGCCAGGTTCAGGGGGCTGACAACAGCTCTGACCCCTGTTGAATCACTGCCTCCGGGATTAAAACCTATACAGTTGAACATATAGGCGTTGGACGAAATAAGGTCTTCGTTATTTCTGTTGGAATGAACGGTTACATACGCACTCCCGAGGCTTCCAGGAAGCACTTCAGGAGAAGAAACGGTTCCCAGTATATCCTCTGGACTGGAAGCCGTGGGCAGGCTGGCTCCGGCCACCACCATGTGGGTGGCCAGATGAATACCTGCTTCTGCAGTGTACCTTGACTGCATTCTGTCCCTTGTCCATATGTGGGATTCGGTGTTGTACTTCAGGTAAGTGTAGAGGGCACCGGTAAGGATGATAAGAAATATGGCTGCGATAACCACCAGCATCAGTGCCGATCCCTGTCTGTTCCTGTCACTCATTTCTGCCCTCCTTTCTAAATAGCGTTACGGCCGTAGAAGCCTACATTGTCAATGTTCCATCCGCCATCCTCAGAGTAGATTCCAGAATCCAGAACAAATCTGATAAAGTAGTAATTTCTGCCCAGTGCCTCGGCTTCTTCAAACTTCTGGGTGAGATCTATAATGTCTGTAACCCAGTCCGTATCATAGTAGTCGCACTCCTTGAGCAGTATCCAGTCACTCTCTGAAGTTGGAGGGTCAACCGTGTCAGTAAAGGCAATGAACACATACGCTTTGTCGTTGTATGACCGCCTGAGACACCTGTCGTAGGAAACTGCAATAGAGTCATAAATCAGTGCGTCTGCCATGGAGTATGCGCATGATCTGAGCCAGTTCCATGATTCAGGATCGTACCGGCCGTCAACGGTCAGGTCATTTCCCGCAATTCTGTTTTTGTTCTCTGGAGCGAGATTGGGGTCCGGATCAGGTGTAAAGATAGGTGTACCGAACTCCCAGTCATCATTTACTCCGCCGTGCTCCCAGGTTATCTCACCGGTAAACCCGAATTCATCCATAAGATAGATGGCCTCAAAGTCTCCGTACTGGTACTGTGATGCCAGAGGCATATCCGAAGCTGTCCCGGTGGAATCCTGATCAATGTACCGGATTCCGCCTGACGCGGTACTGATCATGAACGAAGGTCTGATATCTGCTCTGACCAGAAGCGCAGGATCCTCCACAGAGGATACAGCCCTTCTGGCTAAATCGGCATGAGAGCCGGCATACCATTCGTAGGGAACTGTCGGCGCAGCCTGGTTCATCTCCAGCTTGACCAGAAGATTGGTGGCTTCAGGAAGAAGGAAAGAATCGTTCAGAACTATTTCCACCCAATCCCCTGAAGCAGGAGGTAAAACCTCATAAGTACCGGCATATGTCAGTGTGCCCTTGTCCCATTCGCCGTCATCGGGGAATGCAACATCTGTAACACCTCCCAGCCACACATCCACAGTATTGAAGTGCCATGCTCCGGCAGGTTCTGCTGATTTGAAACCTATGGACTCAATTGAAACGCCGGTAACTGTGCAGGTAGCTTCAAAGTCGTCAAGCACCCAGCCGGAATAGTTATTGGCCCCGTCAGACTGGAAGAAGAACATGAACTGAATGGTTTGGCCAACCCATGGTGTAAGGTCAATCTGCTCCGTTAAGGTGCCATGGGTTCCGGTATAAGCCCCGTGTCCTCCGGTTACGCCGTTATATCCAGGCGCATCCACATGCTGCCATGATGCTCCGCCGTTGGTGGAGACCATTATCCATCCGTAATCACAGTTGTTTTCAAAGTTGATGGAATGGTTGAAAGACAGTTGAGCATCTTTGGCTCCTACAGGTATGCTGAGCTGAGGAGTCTTAAGCCAGCATTCCGAGCTGTTGCTGTAGGCAGCAGGATTGTTTGAGTGAAGAGTCCACTTGTAGTTGCCTGAGATATTCTCAAGGAACCAGTCGTCTACTCCTCCTGTATACAAAGGTCCGTGGCTCCAGCCTGGTATTGAATGGACCATTTCGATAACGCCCACTTCAAAGTTCCTCCAGTGCATTCCGTGTGATGGCCATGAGCCCATGCCATACTGACTGATCCCGATACCGAAATTGCCTGAGAAGGGAACACCGTGAGCAAATGCCTCATCGTCAAGGTCGGCTCTTATGGTCTGCCAGTCTGAATTATCGGAAGGAACACCGATTCGTTCCATGGTAATAGTTGCAGCATTGGCAACCACAACCACATCGTCAAAGCTGAGACCGTCATTTGCTGTTTCAGAAACGGCAATATCATTGCCCCTGTGGCTGAAAACTATGTACAGAGTTGAAGGCATGGTACCGGCAGGAATGAACGAGTACTCCATGCTGTACCACTGTCCGTCGGACATGCTTTCAGGATACAGAATCTGGTAATCCTCCACTGGATCAGTTATGCCGCTGCCGAGACTCCATCCGATGAAGTCGCCTTCAGTGGTCGAGATGAATTGATTCTCATCATTATGTGAAGAAATACGGTAGAAAACAGTTATGGAGGAACTGTCACTGAGAGTTGAAGTATCAACCTCTATTATCATTCTTTCATCAGACATCTGGTTACTGACACTGGTGTCCAGAGTAACAAATGCTGTTCCGTTGTTCCAGCCCGGTGAGTGAACGCGATGCCTTCCCTGGGAGTTTTCCCAGAACTCCACACCACTTCCCGGAGTAAAGGACTCAAAATCCTCCCTGAACAGCTCAGTTGCCGACCCGGGAGAGGTAATAAGGAAGAGACCATCTTCGGCGTTGATGGTTTCTGAAGTGCCTTTCCAGGTATCCACCTTGATGTATAGTTCATCTGAAAAAGAGCTGTATCCGGAAAGATCAGTTACAGTTGTGGCAATGTTTCTGTCAAAGCTTCCAAGATGGGACCTGTCCATCTCAAGGGTATTGTCGGCAAGTCTTGCTATTCTCCCTGCGCCGGTGGAAGTGGTGTTCCATGTCATTTCATGGGTGTCTCCCTGCTGGAAATCGTAGTAGATCGGAGTGGAATCAGGAAGCAGTATACCGCCTTCCAGGTCTTCGTCCAGGAGGGTCATGAAGACATCCTCAAGTTCTTCGCCCTCGAATCCCTCTGTCTCTATCTCATCCCCCAGATCAGGAGGAGCCGCTTCAGGAAGGGCCCAAAAGATGACATTGCGAAGGAACCGTTCACCCATCCAGCTGTAGTAGTAGAAATCAGGAGCACAGTAGTGCAGCCTTCTGAGCAATTCATTCGGAGACTCATACCTTACTGATACTCCGGAAACAGTATCCGCAGGTAAAGCGCTGTAGATACAGGTGATTACATAGGGATCATTACCAGGTATCGGTGACGCATAATTAAAAAGTGTATCCAGTCTTGTAACAGTAGCAAGTGTATCGTACACAGTGAACTGCGGTATGCCCCCAACCTCAGGCAGCCCATCATGAATCGGGTGGGTGGGAGTGGCTCCCAAGAGTTCACAGATACTGGGTAACGGCTGTACCGCCGCGGCAACTCCGATTCCGAAAAGGTTCTCTGCATCGTCCGGATCAAGGCAGATGACAGGAATAGTTAGCATCTGCATTTCAGTTGCGACTGCTGTATGATCACCAAGTGGGACATTTCTGAGAATAACCAGGTCTACACCTGAACTGTCGTAGCTGTAATCGGCCAGCTCATCATCACTGAGCTGAACCGTGGAGAAACCCCAGTCATCAAGCAGTTCAACAAGTCTTGTCTGATGTATTGTAGGCGAATGTGCCCCTGAATTACCGTCGACATTGACAACAACATTGGCATCAATAGGTGGAGGCTGATAGAACAAGGGATCAAAGTTGTGAACCACACCGAGGTTCATGGGAGTAACAGTGGTTTTCATAACGGTCTGGTACACATCCCCCAAATAGGTATCTTCCAGTGTTATCTTCACCTCAATGTGTCTTACGGCGTCCCTGGCTACGGTGTCCAGAGGTTTTGTAAGCAAGACACCTCTGTAGTCCATGTAGTTGAACTCTATGTCAACAATGTTGTGTCCTGCACGCCTGAGCATGGAACCATCGTCTGTGATTTGAATTGTGCCATCGGCTCCCAGAAAGATGTTCCTGTGGTCTGAATCTTCCAGAATGCGGTATGTTTCCCTGTCTGCGTAAAACTCCAGGGATGTGTTGGCCCCTACCTCTATAGGATGCCACTGGTCCTCGCTCCAGCCGCCTCTTGGCATATATCCGGCCCATCTTATCTCATCGGTGAGAATTTCAAGAGCCAGACGGCCGCTGGTTGCAAGTTCATTCTGCCTTCTGGCAAAGTGGAATTGTTCTGTGCCTTTGGTGAAAAAGAGGTAGACGGCAGCGAAGATAACGCCCAGTACGCCGACAACTATCAAAAGTTCAATAAGTGACATACCTTTTCTGTTCTTTCTGTTACTCATTCCGTTCACCTCCTTAGAAAATGGTGCTGAGGTCAAGGCTGTCAGCCCCCTCTGCACCGTACCAGTTCACCCTGCACATAACCAGTTTAGCTTCAGGGTACTCAGCATATGGAGTGTCTATCCAGATTCGGCGGGTAAAGCCTTCAACTGTTTCGGGGGTTTGCCAGCCGTCCGGAAGTATCTCCACATCCTCAGTTCTCAATTTCTCAATTCCGTCTCTGCACAGCTCAAGGGCTCTGGCCTGATCGTCCATTTTATCAGAGAGCTTGATGATGTGCAGGAAAAAGAACGCGATACCTGACATGACGATTGCCAGAATAACGGCAGCGATTATCAGCTCCACAAGGGTAAATCCCCTCTTTCCCCTGCTGCATGGAACAGATGTTCTCATGGTTTCTCCTGTCTTTATGTGTTTACAAGTCATTACCGTAATATCTTCTGGTGAATTCTATGGACAGACTGTCCCCTGAAGAGACAGCCACCGTAACATCGATAGTATTCTCATCATAGGATACCGCTGTTGTTTCTACCAGGTAGTTGTTGCCCATGAGTGAATCCGGTCTTGCTGTAAATCCCGGTTCAGGCAGTGAAGCTGCCCTTTCTATACCGGCCAGCTCAACCTGGGCAAGTGTTGCGGCCCCTTCCTGAAGCTCCAGTTTTCTGCTTCCCCTTACGAAAGCCGAAAGAGCCAGAACAAGAGCAGAGAGAACTACAAGGATTATAACGGAAGCTACAGCCACCTCCGCCAGTGTAAAACCCCTTCGGCAGCTCACCTGTTCACCCCTTCAAGATCATGAAATACCCTTGTTCCAGTTCCAGTTTCGTAAAGGTTGAATACATGCGTTCCACCTGGCTCTGTATTCCCCATCCACGAGTTCCTGGAATCAAAGACCAGCCTTATTCCATCACCGTAAACCGGATTAAAACAGGCCTCAAGACCATCGTCCACAGTCCTGAAGAAATCAAGAGCACCTTTATCTGCATCACCGAAAAATGCCTGGTCAGGAAAAAGCTGCTGAAAGAAACCTGAGGAAGATCTCACAACTGCAGCGCCGTCTATAAAACCGGCAAAGGTGTTGCCGCTTGCGGTAAACCTGCCCTCCCAGCCTGCCTGGTATATGTTTTCAGGCACGAACTGTGCAAATCCATCCCAGCTAGCCCTGTACCAGACCGGATCACCTCCTGAAGGCTTCCACATTCCAACAAGACCATTCCTGTTCTCAACCTCTCCCCAGCAGACAAGGCTTCCCCCTGGAGCAGTTCTGTAAATGTCTGAAGTTGCCCCTGAAACCCAGGAGAGGGACCTGTCAGTGGTAAAGGCAATGTCATCTCTGCCGTCTGAATTGAAATCGCCGTAAAAGACATCCCTGACCCTGGCAAGACTGAATGACGGTGAAGCTGCTCCTGTCTCCCCGAAGATAGAGCCATCCGGCCAGAAGGCGGGGCAGGTTCCGGCAGGTGTTGAGATGTGCGCAGATGCCCCTGTTGACACATCATGAATAACACCGGTGTTACCTCCGCCGGTCGTTATAAGGAACGGAGAGCCGTCAATGACAGCGCCTGACATATGACCATTGGAAGGGGCGTAAATCGACTGAACTTCCGAGAGGGCAATAATACCTTCAGGGCCCACTGCACAAAGCACATTTCCTTCAGAAGAGCCGAGTATGAATACTGCATCAGCTTCTTCTGTGTTTATTAAGGGAGTTCCTCCAAGGGGAATCAGTGATTCCTCAAGATAATAGCTGAAATTTACCTGAAAATTCTCGTTGCCGTAAAAGCTGAAAACAGTTCCTTCTCCCTGTGCAGAAGTAACTGTGATAAGCATTTGCCCTGCAGGAACTGCCACTGTGTTTTCAGGATGGTCTATACTGAAGAATCCGGTTCTGATCCCGGAAGAACCGGAACCTGTAAGGGTGAACTCGGTTGTAACACCGGCAAGCTCAAAAGATACAGGCCCGGAAACAGCTCCTGCTCCGTCACACTGAAGAAGCCATGCCAGACCGTCAGCAGCACTGGCCTCGGAAAGGGCTATCTGTGTATCAGCTATTCTATCAGCATGGCCGTTTACCATTCTATCTGCAAGGGTGATAAGCAGAGTGGCAGCCAGCATGACAACCAGCGCGGACATGAGAGCTATCATCATGGCTGCGCCTCTTCTTTTGCCGATTGTTGTTCGTTTGTTCATGCTCTTTGTTTATGCAAGATACTTACCAAAGTTTTACTGCATTTTATAACTATATTACTTAATATATATAGATTTAGAGTATGAAGTCAGCTTCAACTCTGTGAAAAAGATTTCACACTACAGAGGTGAAAGCTCCCCCTGGACGGCGGACAACCTGACCGGCAAGCTCAAGCTCAAGAAGCCGTGAGGATAAAGCGCTGCGGTCTGAGCCGGTGATGCTGATTATCATGTCCGGTGTCAGCTCCCTGTTCCTGAGAAGTTTGATCAGTGGATCATCTGATACAGCTTCAGGCTGCTCTGCCTGCAGACCAAGGTCCTGAAGAAACTCTTCCGCTGAAAGGATTATTCCGGCCCCATCGCGAATAAGCCTGTTGGTACCGGCGCTTGTCGAACGGCCAATCTCTCCTGGTACTGCGTATACATCACGGCCCTGATCAAGAGCGGTTCCCACAGTTATCATGGTTCCGCTTCTCTCTCCGGCTTCAACCACCACAACAGCATCTGAAAGACCGCTGATTATCCTGTTTCTCTCAGGAAAAGAATATCTGGTAGGTCGAACTCCAGGGGGATACTCGGAAAGAAGGCATCCACATCTGGCTATTGTCTCAGCAAGTGCACTGTGTTCAGCAGGATATATAGAGTCGAGACCGCCTCCGAGCACCGCTGCAGTTCTGCCGCAGTGCAGAATTGCTCCACGGTGTGATTCGGCATCTATTCCTCTGGCCAGCCCGCTTACCACACAGACACCTGCAGCTGAGAGACCGCCTGCAAGTTTTCTGGCTGCTTTTCTGCCATAGAGAGAACAGCGCCTGGAACCTATCACAGCAACAGAGGAACCTTTGAGCACCTCAGGTGAACCTTTTATAAAAAGCACAGCAGGCGGATCAGGAATGCTTCTCAGCCTATGGGGATAATCTGCTGAAGTAATTGCCAACGATGTGATACCATGGTTCAGTGCAGCATTAAGAGAAAACGATAACTGATCTGTTTCAGGAAGGGTTGAAGCAAGTTCTTCAGGGGATTTGAGGGCCAGAAGCCTTCTCAGCTCTCCCCTTGAAGGGCAAGGGGAGATGGTCAGCCGGATGAGGGCTGCAAGTTGGCTTCGCGAATTTTTTTTATGACTGATCCCAGCTTTTTCAGAAATACCTTTACCCCCCTGCCGGTTGCGGAGCTGAGCGCCATGGTTCCTTCCGGCAGTGAAGCCAGGATTTCCTTTTCCTGCTCCGGCGATATGGTATCGCACTTTGAAAGAACCGCCATAGCCCTTGCCCCTGTTACCTCAGAGCCATACGCTGCAAGCTCCTGCCTGAGTATGGAGAGCTGCTCAGCAGGAGTAACCTCCAGATCCGGTGAAAGTACAAATACCAGAATACTATTTCTCTCTGCATGGCGCAGAAAACGGAGCCCCAGCCCGACACCTTCTGAAGCTCCCTCAATAAGCCCCGGCAGGTCTGCCACGGTAAAAGAAAAACCACTGGAGAAACGAACAACCCCCAGTGAAGGCGCCAGGGTGGTAAAGGGATAATCGGCAGTTTTAGGTGTTGCTGCACTTATTGTTGAAATAAGAGTGGATTTCCCTGCATTGGGAAACCCTAACAGCCCGGCGTCAGCCATGAGCTTCAGTTCAAGCCGCAGCTTAAGCTCTTCACCTTTCCTGCCTTTTGTTGCTATTCTGGGAGTTCTTCGCTGCGGAGTGGCAAAGGAAGCGTTTCCTCTGCCTGGTTCGCCGCCTCTTGCAACAATGAATTCCTGACCAGGTTCGGTCATGTCCACAATGAGTTCACCTGTAAGATGATTATAAATCTCTGTACCAGGAGGGATCTGAAGAAAAAGGTCTTTTCCGCAGGCTCCTGTCATTTTGTTTCTGCCGCCCGAAACACCGTTCTCAGCCCTGAAGACAGAACCTCCGGTGAAATCAGCAAGGGTTGTAAGCCGGGGATCAACCCTCAGAACAACATTACCGCCTCGTCCTCCGGTACCTCCGCTGGGACCGCCTTTTGGAACATAAGCTTCTCTTCGAAAGGCAATTATTCCGTCGCCGCCTTTACCGGCAGCAACGGATATTATCACCCTGTCAAGGAATCTGCCTTCCAGTTCGGCTCCCCTCAATCTATACAGGGGAACACCACATACGGTGTTCCCCTGTTGAATCGGTTACAGAATCAGACTGTCACTGGGAGTAACGGTTGACCCTGTCTATTTTTTCTTCGCACAGACTGATGGCATTCCGTGCTGCGCTGACCATGTTCTGAGCCTGTCCGGATCTGTAGCCGGTAACCTGGTTCAGGTAAGTTATGGCACTGTTGAGTTCACTGATAGCAGATTCCCATGTGGGAACATTGGCAGGAACAAGCTCGCTCACTCTGGCCTTTGCGCTGCCGCTCTGGTAGTAGAAGGCGCCAACCATGTAGTTTGCAACAGGATCCCCGGGATAGGCGCTGTGCAGTCTGTTGAATACCGACTGCATGGAACCTCTCTGTCCGCTGTCTCTGTAAACAGTTGCCAGCATAAGATAAGCCTGCCTGCTGCCTGTTGAGGAGATGATACTCTCAAGCCTGTTCACAGCATCGGAGGTCCTGCCTGCCCAGGCCTCGTACTGGGCAACATAGAGCGCAAGTTCAGGATCGTTGTCTCTCTCTTCAAGAACAACGATGGCGTTATCAGCCGCTGCTGAGTAGTTGCCTGTTTCAGCATATGCCTTAGCCAGCGTAAGCCGCAGGTTTGTGTAGTCAGGGCGGGCATCAAGGATTGCTTCAAGATGCGGGATTGCCTGGTCGTAATCGTCAAGCTCAGCATAGAGAAGACCAAGAGCATACCTTGCCTGAAGGTTCTGAGGATTTGAGGCAAGGGCAGATTCAAAGCTCTGAACGGCCTCATCGGTCATGCCCATTGCTGTGTAGGCGTTCGCCAGACCTGAGTATGCTGCTGTGTTGTCAGGGTCTGAAGCTATTGCCTGATCAAAGTAATCCTTTGCGGTCTCATACTGTTCTCGCTTCAGGGCCACTGTACCAAGGCCGCTGAGAGCAGAAGAATGCTCAGGCTCTATGGCAAGCATGGCGCTGTATACAGACTCTGCCCTGTCCAGAGAGTCAACATCTGATTTTGTATAGATTGCAGCCAGTTCACCCATTGCCTCCATGTGCTCAGGATCAACTTCAAGAACCTGAAGATAGGAGGTAATGGCGCTGGGCCAGTTGCTGTTTGAACGATGGTAACGGGCCATGTTCAGAGATTCTTCAGCTCTGGCACCCACATGACTGTTTATCTCCGCAGCAATTGTTTCCGCAAGATCTCTCACAGGGTCAGTGTTCTTCTGTACCATTGCAGGAGCAGGAGAGATGGTGTTTCCGCTGGATACCACAACAACATTCCAGAGAACCTGATACTGGTCTCCTCCGGCAGGATTAACAAATCCAAAAATCATAAGATCAGCGTCTATTCCGGCACCTGCTTCAGTGATCATCTCAGGAGGAATACCGTACTGAAACTGATCAGGATCAAACCCGATGCTCTCAAAAGCATTTTCAAGGTCATCTTTTTCAATAAGGGAGAAATCCGGGCTGGATTCTATCTCGTCAGCGAGGAAATCGTTGAGCTTGTCACTTATCCATCTGGAGTTGTCATCACTGTAACCAAACTGAATAAGACCGACAGACGCTCCGTCCTGACCGTTACCTGCCACTGCAGTGGAACAGGCAGCAAGAAGCAGTACAGAAAGAATCATCACTATTTTCTTCATTTAATCTCCTCTCAGGAAACACACATTGTCTGTTATAATGGCCTGTGAATATGTTCAGGCAAGCCGGCTTCTGCAAGCCGGACAAGGTTTCTGCAGGAGGTACCGTTCCTCCTGTAACTGAACAGCTCTTCTGTTTCCATGGTGCACCTGCTGTCTGAAACCACTTTAAACCTGTCACCGACCAAATGACGAGCCCTTCTGATTGCACTTGCGCGGAGATCAACTCTGCCTGGAGGAAAAGCTGAAAGACCTGCAGGGTCTGTTCGCGCAACCTGCTCCCTTACATCTTCTTCAACTTCATAGCATTCACCGCAGATGCACGGGCCGAGAACAAGATAGCGAAGGGGCTCATCAACCATGCCCAGCATGTTCTCAACTATTCCTGAAGCCAGTCCGCGCCACCCTGCGTGACATGCTCCTGTGAATGAATCCCATACTGCAAATACAGGAAGACAGTCTGCAACTTTCAGAGCCGGTGACGCACCATTCCCGGAAAGTATCATTCCATCGGCCTCCTGGCCTGATGAGGGATTCAGCAGGACCCTTGCGCTGTGAATCTGAGTAAGGCACACAGAACCTGAACAGCTGCCTCCCGGTGTAACTGTCATTTCCAGACCTGTGCTGCCTATTTTCATAGTCATTTCCCTTCGCAGGTGATACCTTCTTTCTTCAGCTGATGTTCCCTGAGAAAAGCTGAAGCTCCTTCAAATGTTGTAAGTTTGAAGGGCGAGAGGGATCTGACAAGCATTTTTCCGTAACCTGACGCGATCAGTCGCCGGTCAAGAATGTAAACAGCTCCCCAGTCTCTGTCTGACCGGATAAGCCTGCCGGTTCCCTGCTTGAGCCTGGTGGCTGCTTCAGGAATCATCACAGATGAAAAACTGCTCATCCCCTGCTCTTCATAGAGATTCATTCTGGCTTTAACCGGAGGATTTCCAGGGCTTGGAAAAGGTATTCTGTCTATTATCAGCGCATTGAGAAGCTCACCTGGAAGATCTACCCCCTCCCAGAAACTGGAGGTTCCCAGAATAACAGCAGCAGGATTGTTCCTGAACCGCTCAAGTATCTCTGATCGGTCCATTTGCCCCTGCACCAGAAGTTCTATACCTTCCAGAGGCTCTTCAGCTGCAAGTTCAGAACAGAGCTTCATGTTCCTGTAACTGGTAAAAAGTACCATTGTTCTTCCGCCGAGTATTTCCGCAGCCTCAGACGCTGTCTTCCAGGCCAGTGCAGCAACAGCTTCGTGATCGTTGTGATCAGTACCTTCTCTGTCCGCCAGTGCAAGCACCGCCTGTTCAGAATAATCAAAAGGACTGTGAAAAACCCTCCTGTCTGCCTCTTCCGGAACACCAAGAAGAGCGTCCCAGTATTTGAAAGAGCCTCCCACAGAAAGGGTGGCGCTTGTGAGAAGAACCGCAGGAAAACTTGTATACAGCCGTTCCGCAAGAAGAGGCCCTGGATTAACCGGAACACAGCTCAGAAAAGGAGACCTCCCTGATTTTCTTATAAAAGAACACCAGTTATCGCCTGTTGTACATATCATGTCAAGCATGGTTCTCTCAAGACCGGAAAGAATAGTTGCAGCGCCTGCCAGCTCCTCGTGGCAGCTCATCTCCTGTTTAAGTTCGCCTGCATTGTCTGCTGCTCTCTGAAGAAGAGGTTCTGTAACTTGAATATCAACCTCTCCATCACTGTTGCCTGAATCGGTTATCTCCTTCACCAGTGCCGACAGTTCACCTGTCTTTGCCAGCAGTTCAGCCTTTCTTTCATGGGCCAGACCGGTAAGAGCAATCTCATCTATGACGCCGTTAACCATAGGTTCCCCCAGGAAGAGCCCCAATGTGGAAGAAGCTGCCCCATGAAGAGAATGAGCCTCATCCACAACAAGAAGCCAGGACTCTGGAATAAGGTCTCCGGAATCAAGTCCGCAGAGAAGAAGATGATGGTTCACAACAAGAACTGAAGCCTTTCTTGCCTTGTTCCTTGCCTTGTAGTAATGGCAGTCTGTAAACCTGTGGCAGCGGGACCTGAGGCAGTCCATGGAATCTCCTGCAAGCTCTGCAGGGGGTCTGTTATTCATGCCCTCTTCATACACTGCTCCTGAAATATCAGCCTTTCTCAGGCAGAGATAGTTACAACGCCCTTTAAGCACCGCTACAGAGACCTGTAAACCCAGTATTTTCTCAACTGCAGGAATGTCTTTTCTTACAAGCTGATCCTGCAGAGTAATTGTAGCTGTGGAAATAACCGCCGACTGACCTGATAGAAGCGCAGGAACAAGATAAGCGAAGCTCTTGCCTACACCTGTTCCTGCTTCAAACACAGCTGTACCGCCGAACTCCACCAGGTCAGAAACAGCCTCAGCCATCTCCTTCTGGGGAACCCTTACTCTGTAGCTGCTCTCATTGCCTGTAAACAAAGGCCCTGTAAAAGTCTCTGAGACTTTGTATCTGAGGTTCAATTTATTCTTACCGCCGCAGGCTTTATATCCTGAATGACCAGCTGCACATTGCCATTACCCCGCCACTTATCCGGCTTGAGCTGAAAGGCTATGTCAAGAGGTCTTTCCAGCTCGGCGGTTCTGTTCCCCATATCGAATCCGATAGCCCGAAGAACAATACCGTTTTTCTGAAAGGTCATCTGCAGGTGCCTACCTTCCTTTCCAACAACCCTCCAGGAAGATGGGTACATGTTACGGGACATCCATACAGGCTCAGGGTTCCCCTGTCCGAAAGGCCCGACCTTTTCAAGGGCTTCAAGTACTCTGAAATCGCACTGTACCGGATTAAGACCTCCGTCTATGTAGAGAACCGGTTTTCCCGGCTCCACAAAGGTTTTTGAAGCTTCTTCTGCAACAAACTCTGCAAACTGACTGTATTTGTCCTTATGTACCGTGATCCCTGCAGCCATGGAATGACCTCCGAACCGTTCAAGGAGGCCGGCTTTGTATGCTGAAGCAAGTACAGAATGCACAGGTTTTCCTGTAATTCCTCTGGCGCTTCCCCTTCCTGTTTCACCATCCCAGGAGACAAGAACCACAGGCCTGTTCAGCCTGGATGCCAGCTTTGAAGCGGATATACCCAGAACTCCAGGGTGCCAGCTGGAGGAAGCGGCAACTGCAACAGGAGAATCGGAGTTTTCCAGTTCCTTCAGAGCTTCTGTGAAAACTGAACTGTCAAGTAACCGTCTCTTTGCATTGGTTCTGTCAAGTTCTGAAGCAAGCTCCTCTGCCAGACGGGAATCAGAAGCAAGAAGAAGACTGAGGGCTGAGTCTGCGTGGGAGATTCTTCCGGCAGAGTTGATTCTGGGGCCAAGGTCGAAGCCCAGGTCAACAGCAGATAATGTTTCAGGCTGAATTCCGGCTTTTCTCAGAAGAGCGCAGATTCCCGGAGAAGGTGATCTCCTCATTCGATAAAGGCCTTCTTTAACCAGAAGTCTGTTATCTCCTTTGAGTTCCACCATATCGCATATGGTACCTATGGCAACCAGATCCGGATGCATCACTTCAGGCAGTTCACCTGAAAAAAGCCCTCTCAAAACAGTGTGTATTACTCCTGCGCCTGAAAGATGTCTCCAGGGCTGACCGCTATCCTCTGTGATTTCAGGATTCACTATCACATCAGCTGCAGGAAGTTCTGTACCTGGAACATGGTGATCGGTTACTATAACAGATATGCCTGACTTCTTAAGCCTGGCTATTGGCTCAATAGAGGTGATTCCGCAGTCAACAGTGACCACCAGCTGCACCTTACTGCGAATGCACCGCTTTACCCCTGCAGCACCAAGGCCGTAACCCTCGCTGAATCTGCATGGAATATGCGATTCAACCTCTGCCCCCAGGTGTCTGAGTACCCTTACCGCAGTTGCAGTCGCTGTAACTCCGTCTGCATCAAAATCGCCGTATACAAGAATTTTACCGCAGGAGGCAATGGTTCTGGAAATAAGTGAGGCAGCCTCTTCCGCCCCTGGGAGCTCTCTCCAGTTGGAAATCATGGAATAATCGCTGTCAAGAACTTCCGGACCTATACCCCTTCGTTCCATCAGCGCCCTTACCGGCTCAGGAAGCCCTTTGCCGGTTTTCCACATGGCAGGGTTTGATGCTTCCGGTCTTGGCAGCCATCTGTATTTCAATGCGCACTTCCTGTCAATCGGGATCCGGTCGGGCTGTAAGCCGGGTTCTGTATTGCTTTCGCAACGGCGGCCATCCGTCTGAGATGCCCGTTACCGGACACCTTAAGCGGCCAACCCGAAGAACAGAGGGAACGGGCAGCTCCCCAGCCAGAGGCTGTTCTTCCTATTAGGCCTTGCACCGGACGGGGTTTGCCTCTTTTCACCCTTGCGCCTGAGGCGCAGGTATCGTTTCTGCGGCACTGTCCCTGCATTGCTGCACCAGGGATTTCCCCTGCGTCCTGCCCTGCGGAGCCCGGACTTTCCTCTCGGCATAAGCCAAGCGACCGCCTGCCCGGCCGGATCAATCAGTTACTGCAGGGAGCTGTCATCAGTCCATACAACAAAGCTGCCGCAGATAGGGCAGGCAAATGTTATGCCGCCTTTTATCTCACCTGCGCTCTGGGCAGGGATCTTGGTAAGACAGCTGCCGCACGCTCCGTTTCTTATCCCTGTAACAGCTTCCCTGTGGCCAGTTGCCCTGGCCTTCTCATATCTCTTCAAATACCTCGGATCCACTTTCTCAGAGGCTTCCGCCCTGAGCTTTTTCAGCTCTTCAAACTCAGATTCCATTTCAGCCAGTTTCTCTCTGAGCTTCTGCTCTCTGGCCTCCGACCTGCTGACAGCCCTGTCCCGTTCCTTCCTTGCCTTATCCATCTCCTCTGAAGCCTTATCTTCTTCGTACATAGCCTCAATAATACGGCTGTCAATCTGGTCAATCATTTTTTCACAATGAGCAATCTGTTTCAGCATGGCAGAGTATTCTTCATTGGATTTCAACTCAAGGAGCCTGCTCTTGCAGTTGGCAATTCGGGACTTCTGGCCGGCTCTCTCTGAAGCAAGGTCCTTCTGTTCCCTGCGAACCCCCTCCAGCTTATCCTCGAAGACCTGAAACTTCTCAGTATGCGCCAGCGTATCCTTCCTGTGGATCTCTATTTCACCTGGAATTGAGTCGATATCAGACCTGAGTCTGTCGATCTTCCTGTCGATATCCTGAAGGTCCAGAAGCTTTGCTATGAATTCTTCCACGGCACACCTTTCCGTTCCTTAAAAAAAAAGGACACCTGATGGTGTCCGATGGTGGGCGGGACAGGGCTTGAACCTGCGACCCCAAACGTGTGAAGCTTGTGCTCTACCAACTGAGCTACCCGCCCTTCATGCAATAATGGTTGGTGGGCCCACCTGGACTCGAACCAGGGACCGACCGGTTATGAGCCGGTGGCTCTAGCCAACTGAGCTATGGGCCCTTTGAACGCCGAATTTACCTGAAAACAGCCTGTTTGTCAAGGTTGCAGAGAACCACTGCATCAATTACATTCAGAGGCTGTGCCGGAGTGGCGAAATGGCAGACGCGACGGACTCAAAATCCGTTGCCCCAAGGGGCGTGAGGGTTCAAATCCCTCCTCCGGTACCACAGTCCAGTTATGCTGTTGAACAACCTGAACTGTTCCAGTCTCAGCCTGTGACTTCGGAAACCGCTGAAGCAAGGAGGTTGATGCTCAGCGGCGGAGGTATATTCACCACCTTGAGTTCACCTTCATAGGAAAGCTTATTTTCCGAAACAAGAATCAGCCCTATGCCGGAGTTCTCTATTTCAACAGCCAGGTCGGTTATATCCGGATCATCGGTACAGTCCTCGCTGACAACGAAGTAGAAGCGGCCTGGATTCTCTTCAAGCATTATCACAGCACTTGAAGGTTTATCAACCTCGATTATCTGGAATCCTATCATCTGAAGCATATCTGCTCCGGATCTTTCACCATCCGAACCTGTGATATACAGCACCACACGGCGAACACCGGAACTCAGCTTGCTCTTTCTGGTTCTCAGAGCTTTTCGTTCTTCCGATTCAGCAGGAAATGTCATAAGCACCTCACCGCAGGTATCGGCATAAAGTTTTATGGGGCACACATCATTGAGTTCCAGTTTCTTTTCTCCACCTTTACCGGAGAGAATTATGGCGTTTTCCACAAGCTTGGCTGCGTTCACAGGGGAAAGAATATCTGCCACAGATGCTCCCCTGCTCAGGTCACCTTTCTGAAACTCAGGAGGGAGGGTACCTGCTGTTTCCTTTATTACAAGATCCCTTGAGAGAGAACCACCGGATATCTCTGAAAGAATGAAGGGCACTCCGGACTCGGAGAGAACTCTCTTGAAAAGATTAAATCCTTCTTCAGCTGCTCTTCTCCCTCCCAGTAGAGTTGAGTCGTTAAGAATGAGTATTTCAGCCTTGCTGCCGTTTATTCTTATGTGCCTCTTAAAAACAAGCACAGGTATTCTGGCCCCTGAGGAGTCAGTTATGTGGCCTGCAGCAGGCTGCCCTGGAGCAGTCATGCTCGATTGCTCCTCTGCTGAAAGGCCTATACCTGCTTCTGCTAATGTACTGCCTATAATGGAAGACCTTTGAACCCCGAACAGATCCAGGGCATAGTCGTTCACCTCAAGAATCGAACCTTCCTCTATATCCCTTAGTAAAAGGCCGCAGGGCAGATTTCTGAGAATAGCATTCTGCCCCTCGGCATCAGAACAAAACGCTAAAAGCTGCGGTTCATCAGCTGTTCTGAGCTTGGCGAGGATATCTCTTGCAGTTTCGCTCATTGCCGACCTCCATCTGAATGATCCGAATAGTTAAAACTTGAGGTGTTATCGTCAAGCCCTCTTTTAACCAGAACACCTGTTGCCATGGCAGCTGCGGCAGCTACAGGCCTTCTTCCTGTTCTGAGATAGGATTTGAGAAGAGCCCCTGCAGAAACACCGCCTCTTCTGGATATCCATCCCAGAAAAGCACACAATGCGTCATCTCCTATTCGCTGCCCCCTTTCCAGCCTGCTGGCGATTCTTGCTGTACAGGAACGATCGGCACCTACTCCCAGTTTGTCCAGAAGCATAACCACCCTTCGAAAAAGCTCGCCGTAACAGCTTCCAAGGCTCTTCTTCAGCCCGGCAGCAGCAGCGGAAGAGATTTTGTGAGGATAACCTTCAAAGAACCTTACAGCAGTAACTATGGTATCTTCGTGCTCCAGAGATGATACAGCAAGCTCTTCAAGGGCTTTCAGCATTTTGCGACTCATTTCGAAGGTATTCAGAACAGCAGGTAGCTTTTGGGAACCGTTGAGAATCATATCGGCTGCCATATCTGTACCTACTGCACAGAGCGCTTCAAAAGCAGCTTCAGCAGGCTGATAGTCAGGTGTTCCGCAGAGTTTGAAAAGTAGTTCAGCTTCCGCTGAAAGGCCAAGCATGGAAATACCTTCAAGGGCTGCCCGTCTCTCCTCAATGGTGTTCACCCTTCTTCCGTGGGCATGGGATACTGCTGCCTTCTCAAGGATATTTGCGCCTTCTGTCCATCCTGACCTTCCTATTCCACGAAAAACAGCCCTTCTAACCCATGTTGAACAGTCGGAGGACAGAGGACCAATTACAGGGCCGGAACTGCTTCCAAGGGCAAGCACCAGCCCCTCAACAGATCTGGTGCGAACATGAGGATTCCTGTCTTTAAGGGATTCAAGCAGCAGTTCGGCGCATCTGGTGTTGCCTATATGCCCAAGAGCAAGTGCGGCGCTCTTTCTCAGGTTCCAGTGAAAGCCCTCTGTGAGTATGGAGCTGAGAACCGGTACTGCCTTCTCCTCCCGAAGTATTCCGCATGATTCGATAAGGGCTTTCATGTCCTGAACAGGAAGACCTTTTCGAACAGCCAGATCAAGTACCGGGTAAATTGGCTCAACCATCTGTTCGCCTTTTAGAAGCTTCTTCTTTCTTCCTGCAGCTGCAGCCAGTTCTTCCAGTGAAAGAATACTCTGGTCCTTTTCTACAGGAACAACAGTCACATCCAGCATTGGAAAGAAGCGGTAGCTTCCTCTCCTGTCAAAGGCCTCAATTCCACCCTGAGCCCTGTCTCTTTTTGTATAAAAACCTGGAATGATACTTCTGAACCTGTGTCTGGCCTCTTCCACAGCAGAGAAGAAATCGCTGCCGGAACCTGCGCAGATGAAATCGTCACCGCCTATGTGACCTGTAAACCATTCACAGACCGATTCTGAAAGTATCATTGCAAGACGCCTTATGACAGCATCTCCCAGGGCAAAACCATAGTGGTCATTGAAGGGCTTGAAGTTTTCAATGTCAACATACACAGCGGTCATTTCACCACTGATTACATGTTTATTCAGATATTCAGCTATGGATCTGTTTCCTGGAAGCCCGGTAAGGGGACTTCTGTCAGGAAACATCGCCAGGCTCTCCAGGGAGCATTCTTGAAAGGATCATAGCAGGTGTAACAAGCCTTGATGGCTGACCGTTCACATCCATCAGCACAGCAGCCTGGGCTCCAGACCTCCACAATTCGGGCAGTATTCGCAGAGCAGGGAAATCGCACTCGAAGTAAGGCAGACCTGTCTGAAGCCTTGTAATAGCACCGGTGCCGTCCCATCTGACCAGATCAGTTCCCCTGACTATGCCGGCAAGGGCGCTTCCCTTCTTCTCCCAGACCAGAAGAAAACCCTCTCCTGAATCGAGAAGTACGCCGACAGCTTCGTTCCTCTCTGCTGATGTTTCAACTGAAGGGCATTCATTCAAGGGTATTGAGTATTCTTCAAATGGAGCTTCGCTCATTGCCAGAACCGCAGCAGCCAGCCTGCCCTGCTCTCCGCCTGAAGAAACCAGAAGCCCTCTGACTTCTTTTCTGCTCTCAAAGAATCTGCCTCTTTTGTCCCTTCCTGCAATCAGCCCTGAAACACTGGAAGCAAGGGCAATCAGGGGAAAAAGCAGATACCGGATGATTCTGAGGGGAACAGCTGACAGAACTGCTGTGGTGTCGCTTCTGAAGAGTGAAAGCTGCTTTGGAATTACCTCAGCGAAAACAAGAAGGAAAACAGCAGTAAAGAAAGCGGAGATATACTCCCAGAGCTCTCCTCTGCCTGAACCCCATCCGTGGCCGATACTGGAGGCAAGAACAACCCCCACATTGGTTCCCACAAGGGTTGTTACAAGGTAACGGGCAGGTCTGTTGAGAAACCAGAGTGCCGGTTTTCCCCGTCTGCCTTTTGCAGCAATTCGTATTCGCCCTGCAGCTGAGAAAGCAGTTTCAGTTCCGCTGCAGAAAGCGGCAAGGGCACACGCCAGGAGATAAACAATTATTTCGCTCATTATGACACCTCCCTTCGAACAAGTATTCTGGAAGGTGTTCTTCCGTTCATCTCAATGACTCTGAACTGATATCCCATATAGGTAATCTCATCACCTTGAACCGGCAGCTTTCCGGTGACCTCCTGAAGAAGCCCTCCGCAGGATTCGGCGTATTTAGCAGTAAGCTTCTGGTCTTCCAGCAGCACAGAGAGCAGGTCAAGGGAAAGCCAGGCTGGAACAGTAAAGCCTCCGTCACTTCGGGAAACTCCTTCAGGGAGAGGTGAACCTGGCATACCTGCAAAGAGAGCCCTTGAAAGGACATCGCTGACTGTGATTACTCCGCTCCAGTCACCATACTCGTCCACAACTGCCCCTATTCCGCCGCCGGCTTTACGGAGGCCGTCGAGAACTGTACTAAGCCTGGCTGATTCGGGAAAAAAAGGAACTTCACGAACTCTGAACTCCCCTGCACCCAGCAGGTCCCTCATGTCAACAACACCAGACATCATGCCATTGTCTTTGTCAACAAGAGGATACGCTGAGTGTTTTGACTGAAAAGCCTTTTCAGTCATCTCAGAAATGCTGAGATCAGAGGTAAAGCTTACCACCTTTTCTCTGGGAATCATTGCTGTTGCACATGCCCTCTGATCAAGCTCCAGAATAGCAGAGGCCATGTCTGCCTCACCTCCGAGAAAACCCTCATCACGGGCAATCTCCATAAGAATATTAAGCTCCCGTTCCCTGTAGTTATCAGGATCATTTCTGCCTGGAACGAACCTGTCTGCAACCTCAGCAGGATACTTGAGCAAATCTGCTGCCGGTCCAAAAACTTTCAGCATTACGGTCATCACAGGCGCAGAAGCCTCTATCCATGCCCTGTTTCGCCTTCTTGCAATGCTCTTGGGGCTTATCTCCCCCAGAACAAGGAGAAGGAATGTCATTACAAGAACTCCTGCTCCCATCCCAAGTGGGCCTGGAATCAGTTCTGCCACTATTCCTGCCGCCACCGAGGAAGCAGCAACATTTACAAAGGTGTTTCCCAGAAGAATGGATGTGAGAAGCCTTCCCGGATTCTTCAGAAGAGCCAGTGCCCGTCTGCCTCCGGATGTTGCTGCCATTCTCTTTCTCTGGAGCTGATCAAGGCTGAAACAGGCCGTTTCAGTTCCGCTGAAAAATGCCGACGCAGCCAGTAAGGCTGCAAGGACTATGTATTTCAGCCTCTCCTCCCTCCTGAAGAAGGTGCTACATAGCCGGTATCATCAATATTTATCGTATCAACCCAGTTCTTATCGAAATAAGTTCGGCTGGAATAGAGCGGTTCAGCATTTACTCTCACAGTATACTCTCCTGCAGGAACTCCGTTACCCTGAAGGGTGGTTCCATCCCATGAAAAGCTGAAAGTGCCTGCGCTTCTTCTGCCTGTGTAAAGATTTCTTGCAAGTGTTCCGTCAGGATAGTGAACATTGACTATAAGTGTCGCGCTTTCAGTAAGCAGCCCTGACACTGTGCATCCCTGCCTGTCAGAGGAAACCGAAAGGTTTCTTATATCAGTTCCCACCCAGAAATACCGGGCGCCGCAGCTCTCTGCTACGAAGATCTGTCCGAACCTGTCCCATATGGTCAATCCTGTAGGGTGCATGAACTGATTGTCTGCATCGCCGTAACCCTCACCCCAGCTGTCAAGCAGGTTAAGACTGCTGTCAAACTTGTGTATTCTGCAGGCTACGGAATCAGTTACCCAGACGAAACCGTGATAATCTATCTCAACATAGTTGAAGAACCTTCCTCCTGCTTCAGCAGCAGAAACAGAAGCGGTTACCGTTCCGTCCTCCAGCTTTGCCAGGCTGGAACCGTCTCCGGTAATCACAACCTGAAAAGCATCATGACCGTTGGTATATCTGCCAAAACCTGTTGCAGCAACACCTCTGGGAGTATCGATATTAATTACCTGCGGCGAAGAGTCTTCAGGTGAATCATACCTGGAAAGGGTTCCCCCTGCTCTGTCAGTAACCCAGATGTATCTTCCGTCAAGGGCAACATCCCAGGGCTCTGTAAATCCTGTGATAAATGAATTCGGAGATATCCTCTGCCCTGATCGCTTCAGCACTGCTATTCTTCTGTTACCGGTATCAGCCACATAGACAGCGCCGTCAGTGGTGGCTGCGATACCGTGTGGAGAAGAAAGCTCGGCATCTCCGGAACCCTGGCCTCCGTAGTAGCCCAGTGTATACATGGAGGCATTGTAGATAACATGACCGCTGCCGCTGTTCACGCCGTAAACTGCAAGCTCATCATCATCCCCGGGATCTGATGTATCCCATTCATCAGGAAGCACAGCAGCGAGACCCTGGGGATCATCAAATGAAAGCATTCCCCCGAGAAGCATACTGAGCTGCTCCTGACCTGCCCTGTATATTCCCATACAGTGCCCGTAAGGCGGGTAAACCATTGTTGTGTTCATGTCAGGGTCACCGGCCAGACCACCTGCCAGTGCTGTGAGTAAAAGAACAGCGGTCATCTTCTTATCCTTCCGTAGATCCAGGCGGATCGCTGAACCTTCTTGGAGTACATACGGGTTTCCCTGTATGTAATCTGCTCAATGTAGAGTTCCTGATCCGCAGAATCAAAACCATGCATATCAATCCATCTTGATGCGTTTCCAGGGCCTGCATTGTATGCTGCAAGGAACACTGCAGGGTGACTGTATCTCCTGGCCTGGGAGTTAATGTAAAGGCTTCCGTACAAAACTGAATTCTCAGGCGTAAAGAACTCCTCCGGTGAAAGCCTGGGCAGACCATTCCACCTTGCCACATCAGAGGCAGTGCCAGGCATGAGCTGTATAAGCCCTGCCGCCCCTGCGGAAGATATGACAAACCTGTTGAAGTAGCTTTCCTCACGCATAATACCCTCCACATATGAGGCATCCAGTGTCATTGTATCCGTAACAGCAGTTACCAGTTCCCTGTATGGGCAGGGGAAATACCATCCAATAAGACTGTCCGGAAGAATACCAGTTCCGTTCTCCCTGTATTCAGTATCCATCCTTCTCATAAGAGATATTGACCGTCCGTACTCTCCAAGGATGCCCATTGCTGCAGCTGCGCTGCCTCTGCCGGCTATTCTGCCGTAAGAGAGCATCTCCACAGCAGCGGTACCGTAACCTTCTTCAAAGAGTTCTGCAGCTGTCTCAAGCACAAGATTCCCGCGAATAACCGGGCTGAGAACAGTCATATCAATCCGGTAAGGAATACCCAGCCTCTCAGCAGCCAGCATTCCATAGAACTCCCAGGGATGCTCGGCAGCAGCCTGAGAGAGCAGTGCTTCCTGTCTCTCTGATTCACCGGTTCTTCCAGCATACCTTGCTCGCCAGAAGAGCATTTCATCACGCCAGCGGCTGAAGGGATACCTTGAGCAGCCTGCTTCCCATAGAGAATCCCCAACTGAACCCCGGCCGTTCATGTAGAGACAGAATCCGCCCCGCCAGTGGCCCCTTGCGTCACCGTCCCAGGTACCGGAAGAACGAAGACTGGCCAGATAGGCATCTGCCGCTTCTCGCCAGTTCTGTTCACTGTCGAAGTACTTGCCTGCAAGATAAGCGGCTTCTCTGGCTGTAGAATGCCATGGGAAGCTCTCTGCAAAGTGATAATAAGCCCTGTAGGCCTCGGCGTTTCTTCTCTGTCCTCTCAGGGCCCTTGCCCTGAAAAGAGCCGCCCTGCATCTGAGCTGTTCAGCTGCGGAATCGGGAATTGAATCACAAAGGGCTGCAAGCTCCGAATAGCCTGCCGAGTTCCGAAGAACTGCCATTCTTACCCCTGCTGTGAAATCAGGGTCTCCCCTGTTTTCAGCAATGGTCATGGCCTGTGAAGAGCCTCCATTTTCAATGAGAAGGTCACATACCTGCCAGTCCGCATACTCAGGCCATCTTGAGGCTATCACCGAAGCAGCCAGCGCTCCGGCTTCAGTATTCAGAAGGCTGGTCCAGTAACTCCGGTCTCCTGTGCTTAACCTTTTATTTCTCTGTGCCTGCAAGCTGATAGCAGACTGGCTGTTCAGCTCAGGATCAAAGTTTTTCAGCACATCCTCCCACCAGCTGCCTGAGCTGCCGCATGAGAGAAGAAGTTCATCCCTGATTCTGGGACCTACGGTGACAGGAAGAAGATGAACATCCTCAGAGGCCAGCATCAGCTGCTCTCTGGTTATGCCCTCCGGTGCCAGAAGCAGCCTTGCAGCCCGTTCTCCAAGGTGAGTAGGTATGGGAATGGAACCTGTTATACTCAAGGTGTTAAGGCTGTCCCGAAGAAGCCATGCCTTAAGAAGCACATCCTCCGGCTCTGCCAGTTCCAGTGCCATTTCGGTCATTCTGTTCAGATCCAGCACAGAAATTTTCCATCCGGTCAGGTCTCCCCAGCCTGCAGATTCAAGACTGTCCAGCATCTCAATGCACCTGCCCGGCATTCCTCTTCCGTTGTATGCTCCTGCGAAACGCCAGAGGAGGTCGTTCCTGTTATCAGCAGTCATGTGAATGTTTCTAAGCAGCCGCACCGCCGAATCCTGATGGCCCGTCTGAAGCAGAGAATCAATTCTGCTGTATGGAGAGGGGGCTGAAGCGACTGGAACATCAGCGACATGAGCAGTCTCATCGTTGACCACCCTGCAGGAAAGCAGCAGGAGCAGCCCTAAGAGAATGATTTTTCTCATCAGTGTCTGAAATGCCTTGTGTCTGTGAACACCATTGCAATTCCGTGTTCGTTGCATGCCTGAATCACCTCTTCATCCCTGATGGAACCTCCCGGCTGAATTATGGCTGTTATTCCAGCTTCCGCAGCCTTGTCCGGACCATCTCTGAACGGAAAAAAGGCATCGCTGGCAAGAACTGCGCCCTTTACCTCATTTCCTTCACGAACAGCTCTTCTTAAAGCAAGGTCAATGCTTTCAATTCTGCTGGGCTGGCCGATGCCCACACCTATGGTACCTCTGCTGTCTCCTACAACAATGGCGTTGCTCTTTACTCCCTTTACAACCCTCCAGTTGACATTCAGGGCAGCAAGTTCCTCAGAAGAAGGTTTTCTTTTTGTTACAACCCTGCAGTTGAGAACATCTTCAATTGAAAGGTCCGGCATCTGTGCCAGAAGACCGCCTGAAATGGACCTGAGCTGAAGCGCCGCATCTTCTTCCACAGCCATTCTCAGAATTCTCAGGTTCTTTCTCTTCTGCAGTCTTGCAAGGGCATCTTCATGGAATTCAGGAGCTATTACTATCTCAAGGAAGATTCCCTTCAGAGCCTTCACCAGCTCAATGTCAACAGCTCCGGTACAGGCCAGTATTCCGCCGTAGGGAGAAACCCTGTCTGCTCTGAATGCGTTCTGAAATGCTTCAGCTGCTGTGGAACCGACACCTGCACCGCACGGGTTTCCGTGTTTTGCCAGAACAACAGAGACTCCGCCGAGCTTCATGTCGGCAGCAATGGAAACAGCAGCTGAGGCATCAAGGTAGTTGTTGTAGCTCAAGGCCTTTCCGCCGAGCACCTCTGCAGCTCCGAAACCGCTTCTGGGCCAGCTGAAGTGAACAGCAGCCTTCTGATGAGGGTTTTCTCCGTATCTGAGAGCAGGAACTATTCCCTCCTCCAGTTTCATGGCAACTGAAAGGTCATACATTGCTGTTCTTGAAAAGGTTCTTGAAGCCATTTTTCTGCGGTACAGCTCATCATCAGTACCTTCCAGAACCGTTTCAAGAACTCCGGAAAAGGAATCACTGCCTGTGGCGCTTATCACATGAGCCCAGTTCTTGGCTGCACCTCTGGCCATTGAAGGCCCGCCTATGTCCACCAGCTCAATGGTTTCAGAAGAATCAGGAGCCATGCAGGCGGTTTTGTGAAAGGGATACAGGTCAACAGCCACAAGGTCAAAGACCGGTTTGCCTTCCCTTATGCGGTCTTCTCTGTCACTGCCTGCAGCCAGTATTGCTGCATGAAGTTCAGGATGAAGTGTCTTGACCCTGCCGCCTAGAATAGAACCGATACCGGTAATCTCTTCAGTTCTTCTGACTGAAATGCCTGCTTCCTCTATCTTCGCGGCAGTTCCGCCTGAAGCCCAAATCTGCCATCCTGCGCCGCTGAGCCCCCTGGCGAACTCAACAAGACCGGTTTTGTCCCAGGCACTTACAAGAGCCTGTCTTCTTTTGTTTTCCATCCATTATCTCCCTGGCTTTGAAATAGGGTATAGGGTTCCGCTTGTGGGCACTGGACCTGTAAAGCTGCTCTATTCTCACAGCTGCAGCAGAGGGAACCGACTCTTTTCCCTCCACATGGTACTTTTTGATCTCTGTATAGGTTACTCCCATTTCACTCTCGTCGCTCTGACCTTCCCAGAGACCGCCGGAGGGGACTCTGCTCAGTATCCAGTCCGGCAGACCCAGATAACGACCAAGCTCCCTGACCTCATCTTTCCAAAGCTCGGCAAGGGGCATAAAATCTGCTGCTCCGTCACCCCATTTGGTCCAGTATCCGGTGACTGTCTCAGAGAGATTTCCAGTACCTGCAACCAGTTTTCCCCTGGCAAGGGCATATTCTGTGGTCATTCTCAGTCTGGCCTTCACATTTGCAAGCTCCAAACGGTTTTCTCTGTTCAGATTCCCTGCCAGAATCATTGCCTCAAGAGCACCTGTCAAATCAATTTCTCTGGAGGGAATGCCAAGGTGCTCAGCTGTCCTGTGACCGTCTTCGGTATCTGCTTTGATGCTTTCACAGGGCATGATAAGGCCGAGAACATTTTCCCGCCCCAGAGCCCTGGCGCAGAGAGCGGCAGTTACTCCGGAATCAATACCTCCGCTGAGTCCTACCACTGTACCTGTCATTCCTGCTGAAGAGAAATAATCCTGTATCCAGGATACTATTGAACCTGCAAGTTCACGATACTTAGTGTCATTCACTGGTGTCACCTCCATTCTGCTTCTCAGAAGGCAGCAGTGACAGTTTTCTCTCCAGAGGATCAGCGCTTTCAACTGTTACAAAGACCTCTGCCCCTGGTTCAGTTACTGCTGGAAGTCTTCCAGGATACTCTTTCATGGCAGAGACATGAAGCAGCCCCTCTGCCGGCACATCAAGAAGCCTTATGAAAAGGCCGTAGTCAGCAACATCCCTCACAACTCCTCTGAAAGACTCGCCTGTTCTGCGGGAAAGGTAAAGCAGCGCCATCAGTTCAGTTGCATCTCTTTCTGCCTTCTCTGCCCTTCTCTCCAGAGCAGAACAAACCTCGGCAGCGGAGGCTCCTGACTCCCCTCCTCTTACTTTTCCCTGTTCCCATGCGGTAATTGCCTGATGAACCATCAGATCCGGATACCGTCTGATAGGGCTGGTGAAGTGAAGGTAGTCTCTAAGCGCCAGACCGTAGTGACCGGTGTTGTCAGGGGAATAAACCGCTTTCTGCATTGATCTGAGAACTGCATCTCTCACAAGGGGATAAACAGGAGAGTCCTGAGCAGCCCTCACTGCTCCTGAGAGAGCTGCGGCGGTTGGAGCTGAGTTCCCCGGCACACTGAAACCGTAAATAGACAGTGTTCTTCTCAGTTTGTCAGAAGCTTCCGGCACCGGATCTCCGTGAACCCTGTAGAGAACATCCATCTCAAGCCATTTGCAGAACTGGGCAACTGCGCTGTTAGCCTCGACCATGAAGTTTTCTATCATTCTGTGGGCAGGATCGTCAGGTACCTTCTCAAAACCTGACGGAAGACCGTCACCTCCGAAAACAGTTCTGAACTCAGATGCTCCCAGATCAACAGCCCCTCGTTCTTCCCTTATGGTATTCAGCTGATTGCTCAACTGCGAGAACAATCTGAAAAGACTGTCAATCTCCTGGTCTCCTGAACTGTCTCCCTGAATAAAGCTGAGCGCTTCAGTGTAGTTAAGCCGCCTTCTTGAGCGAATCTTTGAGGAACAGACTCTGAAATCCTTTCTTCTGCCTTTGCTGTCGTAATCAATAAACACTGTCTTGGTCAGTCTCTCAACTCCCGGCTGAAGTGAACACGAACCGTTGGAAAGTGTTTCAGGTATCATAGGCAGAACTCTGTCAGGAAGGTAAACACTGGTTCCTCTTGAATATGCCTCAGCGTCAATCAGTGAACCCGGAGGCGCGTAAACTGAAACATCGGCTATGTGTACCCCAAGCCTGCAGCCCCCGTCCCCGGTCTTCTCAATGGAAACGGCGTCATCAAAGTCTCTGGCATCCACAGGATCAATGGTGATGGTGCAGAGGCCGGTGAGATCCTCCCTGTTTATAACAACAGGTTCAATTGATACCCTGTCTGCCTCCTCCTTTACATCATTCGGGAAATCAGCAGGAAGGCCTGTATCAATGCACACCGAATCAATAAGCGCTCTGGGAGAATCAGGTGATCCTACGCTGTTCTCTGCTGTAACCTTCATTCCGTGTCTGCTGTACTGAATGGAACAGCCTACAAGGTCTCCAGCCTTCAGCTCCCTTCCTGAAGGGTCAAGAGGCAGGTTTCCAGGAAGCCTTGGATCAAGTGGATCAAGAAACCACTTTCCGTTCCTCTCTCTGGCTATTCCTGCAATGGAATCCCTGCTCCTTTTAAGAACCTCCACTACTCTGCCCCGATACCCGGAGCGGTGCAGATCAGGCTCTGTAAGCCTTACGATAACTGTATCACCATCAACAGCACCTGCTGTATCCATCCGGTCTACAGAGATACGAACCTCGGAAGCCCTGACCACTGCCGAACCGTCTGCTCTGGCTCTTAACACACCTTTTTCAAGGCCCAGAACCCTGAGAACCGCGTAACGGCCTTTTCCTGCGTGCCAGATTTTTCCTTCAGCCAGAAGCTTCTCAAGAGCCCCTGTCTTGTCCCTGACATCAGGAAGCCTGTAGCCTATAGCCTTAATATCAAGTTTTTCCCCGCTCTCCTGGAGCAGGCTGTATATACGGGAAGCGTTATCTTCCAACTGCAAGTGACACCTTTCCTGAATTGTCTGTCCACCGCTGAATGATCAGCGCTGATCCTGAAGCTGATGCTGCTTCTCCAGCCAGTGCAGCCGCAGCAGGAGCCTGTTCCGCTCCGGGCATATGCGTTATTCCTGCACCTTTAGGCTTTTCCCATTCAAAGCTGATAATCCTGCCTTCTGCTGTGCCTTTGATTTCACCTCTGCCGGCAACGCAGAGAACACACCAGGTTGCCATTCCAATTAAGGCTGCAAATGCCTGTGATATGTCGGAGCAATAAAGAGGAGAATCAAGATTCATTGTTTCTGTTCCGGAAGTTGAAACGCTTCTTCCGCATGCTGTATTCAGAAAAAGATTAACCCGCCTGAGGCAAGAAGTATCCAGAACATCAGTACCGCTTGTGCCAAGTGTCCCTGTAAGGGTACGAATAAACTCAACCAGCAATCCGGCGGCACTGCCGGCTGCAAAGAGCTTCTCCTGCACCTTCCTGATATCCGGCATGAACATTTCTGCAAGCTCAATGTTACCTGTAACACCTGCCAGAATATTACTGATGTTATGAAGAAAGTAGGGCATGAGCAGACCGGTGAACAGGTCTATACACCTGCAGTACCTGCAGATCCGGTTGAATTCTTTTACCATGTCAGCATTAAATCTATTCTGGCAGCTGACGCAATAAAAACCAGGCTCCAGAGAAAGCAGGTTATCGCCGGAGTTCAACTCCCTGAAAATCATATCAACCTCCCTCCTGTCTTGCTGATTTTCTCAACGATTTCCACCTTTTCAGAAGCTCAGACAATACCTTCTCTCTGCCAGAGTCTGAAGGATGATAAAACTCAGGTTCTTTAAGCTTTTTTGGAAAGTTGCAGTGTGTTACCATACCATCCGGCATATCATGGGCGTACTGATAGCCCCTTCCGTAATCAAGTTTCTTCATGAGCCCTGTGGGAGCGTTTCTGAGATGAAGGGGAACCGGCAGCGAACCGGTGCGCTTCACAAGGCTGCATACTGACTTCCAGGCTTTATAGACACTGTTCGATTTAGGAGCAAGTGCAAGGTGAACCGCTGCCTCGGCAAGGGCAAGGTCGCCTTCAGGTGAACCGAGAAACCTGTAAGAGTCCACAGCCCTCATCGCAACTGTAAGGGAAGAAGGGTCAGCCAGGCCTATGTCTTCCGATGCAAATCGTATCATCCTTCTGCCTATGTAGAGAGGATCCTCTCCGGAGACTATCATTCTCGCCAGCCAGTACAGAGCAGCATCCGGGTCACCGGATCTCATGGACTTGTGAAGGGCGCTGATGAGATTGTAGTGCTCTTCTCCTGCTCTGTCATAAAGAAGAGGAGCAGACTGCACCAGTTTCAATACCATTTCTTCTGTAACGCCATCTTCGCCTGCCGAGCCGGTTAACTGTTCAAGGATGTTCATACACCTTCTCGCATCCCCGTCAGCAGCAGATGCTATCAGTTTAACAGCTTCTTCAGAAACCTTCACTCCGCATACGCTTTGGTAAAGCTCACATGAGAATGTATGCTGGAGCATATTTGCAAGCTCAGTCTCAGAGAGAGCTGTCAGCACATGAACTGAGCACCTGCTCAGAAGAGGAGCATTTACATGAAATGAAGGGTTCTCGGTGGTTGCCCCCACAAGCCTTATGGTACCGCTCTCCACATGGGGAAGAAATGCGTCCTGCTGAGCTTTATTAAAACGATGAATCTCATCAACAAAGAGCATGGTTCCCTGGCCTGAAGCAAGCCTTTTCTCTGCTTCCTGAACTATGCGCCGCACATCCCCCACACCGCCTGTGACTGCACTAAACCTTACAAAGTGTTCGCTGACATGATCTGCAACGATAAGAGCCAGAGTTGTCTTTCCTGTACCTGGAGGGCCCCAGAGGATGAATGAGCCTGCCGAACCGCTCTCAACAGATATTCTGAATGGAGCGTCCTCTGCCAGAAGACTGGACTGTCCAAAAACCTGATCCAGGGATTTGGGCCTGAACAGCTCCGCAAATGGAGCTGAAGGTCTGTCTGTATAGTTGAAAAGATTGGATTCCATGAGTGAAATATAAACGAAAACTCAGTTGAAAAAGCACTCACGGAAACAGTAAAGCCTGTATTTTACCTGCAAGCTCCGAAACTGAATAGGGCTTCTTGAGGAACCCTTCCGGCTTGATATCTGTGAATCTTGACAGCATTTCATGCTCGTTATAGCCACTGGAGATAAGAACAGGTGTCTTCGGTGACATTTTCCTTATCTCTCTGAACACTTCATCTCCATCCATTTCAGGCATGGTCAGATCAAGAATGACAATGGAGAATTCCTCAGAAGACGCTTTAAATTTGTTGAGCCCTTCACGGCCATTTGAAGCAAGAGTAACCGAAAGTCCCATACCTGTAATCATTGTTTCGGCAATGGATCTGATAAGGGGTTCATCATCAACAAAGAGAATTTTTCCCGATCTCTTTTTCACAGTGCTGTTATCTGATGATGAGCTGTCCTCAAGTGAAGGGATCTCAGCAGCAACGGGAAACAGGGCTTTGAAAGAAGAACCTTCTCCGGGAACTGACTGTATATCCAGAGCGCCGCAGTGGCTGCTCATTATGCCCAGAACAGCAGAAAGCCCCAGCCCCCGTCCTGCAAACTTGGTTGTAAAAAACGGATCGAAAATTTTCTCAAACAGATCTTTCTCCATTCCCTTGCCTGTATCTTTCACCATTATCCAGGAGTAGAGGCCTGTCTTGAGCTTTTCGGTTCTGTTCAGCGTATCAAGATACTCCCTGTCGCAGAATCTTGAACCTGTTGAAACAATCACCTTACCTGTATTCTGCTCCAGAGCTTCAGACGCATTGGTAATCAGGTTCATCACCACCTGCCTTACCTGGGCAGCATCAGCCATAATTACCGGAACCAGCGGATCCATATCAAAAATCAATTCTGCTTTTCTCGACATGGAAATCCTGAGAATCTCAGAAACATCAGCTGCTATCTCGCTGAGATTCACAGGAACTATTCGGCTCTCTCCCCTTCCGGAATAAGACAGCATCTGACCTGCCAGGTCAGATGCACGAGCGACGGCTTTTTCAATAGCTTCAAGGTACTCCAGAGAATCGGTACCTTCGTTCACTGCTTTTCCTGCAAGATAAGCATTGCCTGAGATGGCCATAAGGATGTTGTTGAAGTCGTGTGCAATACCTCCTGCAAGGAGACCCAGGCTCTCCAGCTTCTGAACATGCCTTATTTGAGCCTCAAGTTTCTTCTGCTCCTCTTCCGCTTTCTTTCTCTTGGTGACATCCCGGCAGATAACAAGTACCGAGTCATGATCGTAAGGAGATATAACTGCCTCGTAGTAGTGTCTGCCTTCAGAAAGATTAACCGAATACTCAAAAGTTCCAGCACGGTGGTTATTCAAAGCATCTGCAATGGCATCCAGAGCCTGACTGAGATATTCAGGTTTGAGACCAATATTTGAAATGTTTCCGCCTATGACCTCCTCAGAAGGAATCAGAAGAGCCGACGGATCGTTTGTATAATAATCGAGAAAATCACCGTTGCAATTCATAACAAGCATCAGATCGGGAATAGCACGGAGCAGTGAACTGGTCTTCTCCAGTGATTCATTAAGCTTGATCTGGTATTCAATAAGGCTGGAAATGTCAGAGAGAGCAATAACTCCCATACCGCCGCTGTTGGGTATTGTGGAAGCACAGGCGTGAACATGTTTAAAGCTGCCGTCCTTTGCTTTAAACCTGAACTCATACTCCATCTGTGTACTGAATTCCGAGGCGAGCCTTTCCTCTCTGATTGCTGTAACTTTATCCACATCTTCAGGATGAACAAAATCAATCCAGTTGCGCTTGCCAACCACCTCTTCCGGAAGATAACCTGAGAGTCGCCTGCTGTTGGCATTGGCAGAAACCACAATACCGTCATGGTCAATGATTACAATGGCATTACCTGTATTCTCATGTATGGCACGGTATCTCTCTTCGGTCTTCATAAGTGCCTGAGCATCCCGTAATCTGTCGGTTATATCCAGAGCCACTCCACCGATAAGAGGTTCGTTGCCCTCCTGATCTATTCTGAAATAATGCGTTTCCAGCTTCAGAGGATCTCCGTTATGGTGGACCAGATTCCGAACCTGACAAAGATACCCTTTCTTCAGCACCTTCTGATCTCTGGCACGAAGCCTTTCAACCACATCAGCAGGGTATATCTCTTCAGGAAACTTTTTAATCCAGTCAGAATAACTTTTCATGTTCTTAAGCTTGCTGTTTACTTTAAGGTATCTTGATTGTGAATCCCTTATAAATGCCGGTCCTGGAAAGTTCTCAAGGAAAGCATTAAGCATATTTCTGGTCTTCAGCACCTCCTGTGCTGTCTTTCTCTGCTCTTTTCTGAGCTTGAGTGCTTTCAGTGCATAGTTCAGGTTTCCTGCCAAATCAGACAGAATAGCAGTATGCGATTCATCCAGAACACAATTCATACTGTCTTCTGCAGGTTTGCAGAGGATGTACCTGAAATAACCGTCATCAGCAGAAAGCCTTAGACATACCCAGTTCTTTCCGGGCATTCCTGGAAGAGTCAGACCGATGCAAACACTGCCCTGCCACTCAAGGGAGTCCAGATGGCTGCATGTAACCTTCGGCAGAGAAAATGTACAATCCTGAAAGAGTTCCGACTCCAGAATAACCGCAACAGTTTTCTCAATCAGCTCTTCAGGCAAATGGCTTTCAAAGATTATTCTGTCTGTTTTGTGAAGGGTGTCAAGGAGACGATTAACACAACGGGCTTTTTTCTCCAAAAGGCGTAGATGAGTTACATCTTCAGCGATAATCATAAGGTAATCAGAAGTACCGTCACTGTTCCAGACGGGGCTTCTGTAAACATCAAATGTTCTGCCGTCTGCAAACTGCTCATCACATCTTACTGCAGTTCCTGATTCCCATGCTTTTCTGTCTGACTCACTGCAGACAGATGAAAGAAATGTCACAGAACCATCTGGCGGAGCAGCCCTTCTCCGCAAACTGTCAGCAATATCATTACAGTAAATCCAGTCTCCATTTATTGATTTCAGTATAACCAACACTGAATTAGTAATAGAAAGACTTTTATGGAGTTCTTTAATATTAAATCTAATGGAAGGTGATGATACGGATATATCGATCTCAGAAAGCAAAACTGTATATCCTGTGTCAGACTGAACAGCGGCGACTCTGTAAGAATTCCTGCCTGCTGTAACAGTCTGAACCGAAACTGTATCAAGACTGAAACCGGAAAAGCATTCAGAAATATTCTTTCCCAGCTTCAGAACAGGACAGTTGCCGGATAAAATCCTGCCTGAATTGTCCAGCTCTATTATTTCAGCAAAACCGGATTTCTCAAGAAAGTTTCTGAAATCAATTTTCTCTGTCAAAGCACCTCACCTTCACTATAAACCCCATTATTAATGAAAATAAGACCAAAAGCAAGAAGGGCGCCTGTAAAGACGCCCTTCCTGAAAACAAAGCTGCTGCTATTCTGCTGCGGCTCCCTCGAACTGGGCAGCAAAGCCCTGGAGCATCATTGCAAGAGGAATCACCTGATCAGGCTCGTCTGTCATGAGATTTTCAGCCCCTTCAAAACCCCATCCGGTAACCATTACAGCACCGCCTTCTTCCTGAGCATCCAGAGGCTCAACTCTGGCTTCCATCAAGGGAACAATAGGAAGTTCATCTGAAATGGCAACAGTAATAGTTCCCTCTTCAGGGTGTGAAGCAGTGAAAACCGTGCAGTCAACACCGTCGATATCCACCTGATCCACGCTGAACTCAGCCTGCTCAAGCTCTGCCATCATTTCTTCCATCTCGGCGCCCTGTTCAGGATCCATGCTCTCATCAAGAAAATCGGGATTTTCAGCGATCATCTCTTCCACCAGTTCGGGAACGCCTGCCATATCAAGGAGCATAAGCTGTGTTCCGTCGTTTACCTTGATTTTCTTAACCGCTGTAAGGAAAAGAATCATGTTCTCAAGGTATTCCTCGTTCTCCATGATGTTGCCGTTCTCAGGCATGTACTCTTCCATGTAAGCAACAGGATCTGCCATGAATTCATCTATGTAGCCGCTGCCCATCTCGGTAAGCTGACCGAGAATTTCAGGATCAATGAGAACCTGAGCAACAGCTTCGCCGTCAAACTCAATCTGGTACCATAAGCAGCCTTCTTCTTCAGCAACAATTGAGAATACTGCTTCAGCTTCCTCGCCTTCAACACCGTAAGCTATCCACTGCCCTACTGCAGGGTCCATGTACTCTATGGAGACATCACCGCTCCGGCCTTCTTCACCGCCGCTGCCATTGTCGCCGCTGTCAGCAGCCTCTCCGGCTTCACCGCCTTCACCTGCAGGCGCAGGGTGTCCACCCTGCTCACCGCAGCCGAAAGCAAAGAGAACCAGAAGCATCGCCAGGAGCATTGCGAATTTCTTCATTCTTTCTTCCTTTCAGTACAGACCGGAATATCCGGCCTTAGTTTAATTTTATCAAAGAATGTACCGGTATACCCGACTCTTCAACCTTTTCAGCACCTCCCAGAAAGACAAGGTTCATAAGAAAGGCAGCGGCAACCGGAACACTTCCGTCCCGTTTTATCAGTTCTCCGGCAGCAATGGCAGTACCGCCTGTGGCTATCAGATCATCTACTATAAGCACCTTTGAGCCTTCAGGAAGTGAATTCCTGTGCATCTCAACTGTATTTGTTCCGTACTCCAGAGTGTAGTCCTCGCTGATTACATCTGCAGGAAGCTTTCCAGGCTTTCGAATAAGCACCAGAGGAATATCCATTCTGTCAGCAATTATTCCTCCGAACATGAAACCTCTGGATTCAATAGCAGCCACTGCATTAAACGGAATATTCTCAACCATTCCCAGCATATGCGTAACTGCATCGCCTAAAGCTCCAGGGTGGGTAAGCACTGTTGTAAGGTCCTTGAAGACTATACCCTTCCTGGGAAAATCCACAACATCCCTGTAAAGTGCTGCTATCTCATCAATGGTTAGCATTATTCCTCTCCGTGTTCCTTAAAACAAATTCAACAGCTTCCTCTGGAGTATTAACCTGAACAACCCCTGGCAGATCTTTCCAGCTGCCGAAACAACACACAGGTTTTCCTGCCTGCAGGGAAAAAGCTATCTCTGAAAGCGTTCCGTAAGAGCCTCCCACAGCGCACACCACCTGGCCTGAAAGGGCAATGATTCTGTTCCGTGATGCCCCCATACCGGTTGGTATCGTAAAAGAGAGAAATCTGTTTCCTGAACCGGCATCTTCACCTGGAAGAATGCCGATAACAGTGCCCCCTGCAGAATCGCACCCTCTGGAAACAGCCTCCATAACCCCTGCCCCTCCTCCGCAGACCACAGTAAAACCTGCTTCTGCCAGAAGCAACCCGAGGCGAAAAGCAAAAGCCCCCTCTTCTGAGGATGCACTGTTCCCTCCGATAACGCTGACCAGATGATTCATTGCAGGTAAAATACAATCACAGAGAGCAAAATGCAAAACAGAATTCAAATGGTCCTGCAAGGCAAAAGCTGCAGTTCTCACGAAATAAGTATTCAGACCAGCTCTTCAAATGGCAGTTAAAAGGTCAGCCCATGTTCAACTACCTGATCAATTAATACGGTAGAATCCTCGTGCCTGTCCAGTTTTCGGTAACTGTATGTCTGTGCTCCTCATAGCCGAAGATGAAAACGGGAGTAACGCAGAGAAGGGTCATCTTCACAGTTCCCGACTGGTTGCCCACAGCAGCTCTGGCACAGCCGGTGTTGCAGAGGGCTGTCATCCAGTCCAGTGATACTGCATCATTTCTTCCAAAAGGCAGGTCTGCCTGAAAGGCTCGCCGCCTTTATCTCTCACCACCGGTCCTCCCGACGCATGGCAACCTTCAGCGGCGCTCCATGAATACAAGCTCTGCAATCCTGCTCCATCTGTTTTCCGGATCAGTCCTGAATGCTCTGAACACCGGTTGACGACAGTTGTACCGAGGCACTTAAGGTGCGCAGCAGGCAGCATATATCCCACCGGGGCTTTCTGGCAGTTGTGCTGAGGCAATTGAATCTAAGGTGCAGGGGTTTTGAGCTGATGAGATAATATTGTGTGTATTTCTATGCACCTGATATATACCATCTCATTACAGAAGGTTAAACCTTGCAGCCCCCTTTCGCTGCCTTCGTGTTTCAGATTCAGTGGAACCGCACCTGCTGTCTGTCATTCTCGCCATCATGGCTGAACATGAATAACCGGGTATCTTTCAACATCAGACCGAACTTACAGATTTCCCCTCCCAGACAGCTCTGCCAGTGAGATCGTACACCTGCATTGTCAGTTCTTCACCTGAAACAGATTCAGCGGTAAAACTGCCTGAATCAGTGCGAACAATATCAATTAGCGCTGAAGAAATGTCATCGGAAGAACTGCCGTATACTTCAATCTCAGAAGCTCCATCAGCTCCATAAACCCGAACATATCTGGCTGTGCCGGCTTCTGAACTGAACAGGTTTCCGTCTGCTGAGAATGTGTATCTGCACGATTCAGGGGACTCATTCTCCTGAAGGTTAACATAGTCTGCCGAACCTCTGATTACAGATACATCATAAACAAGGCAAGGTTTTCCAAGGTCTATCTCCACACAGTCAACCATACCGGATTGGGTATAGATATCTTCATAGAGACCATCTGTCAGAATAGAGCAATCACTGCCCACTGCAGCAATACCAGTTGTGGAAGAAAGCGACAGCTCAGTTCCTGAATTTGGAATAGCTCTTACCGGGCATCCAAGGGAGATAAGATCATTGTCCTGAATGCGGAAAATGGTGGAAACACCTGATTCCGAAACTCCATCCCAGGCCCGGACAGAATACAGCACCTTGCTGTTGTAATAGAAGCGGAATGCATCAAAATAAGAAGTCGTTCCTGGAGGAACACTCTCAAGATAATATTCAATGCCTTCGTATGGAAGAAGCTGCCTGTAGATCCTGTAGGCGCAGACATCGGCAGGATCATCTGGGGAAAGGGTCCATGAAAGATTAACGAGAGCCTTGTCGCCCAGGACTGTAAGATTGCCTTCGAGATCCTCTGGAGGCTCCGGAGGATCGTTGTCTTGGGGGAAGCAGCCGGTATTTCCTGCATCATGCTGAAACTGAGGCCAGGGAAGATAATTGAAGGCAGTGTTGTCTTCCAGTTCAACACAGTGAATAACACTCCTCTGCTTTTCACCGAAGACTATCTCAAGTCTGCCGTCTCCGTCTATGTCACCGAGAGCAGGCTGACCTGAAAGGGAATTCGCAGAGGAAATTCTGAGAGGAAAACCGCCGGCATTGCTCCCGTCGTGGTTTATCACATAAAGTCTGCCGTCCATGCCTGCGATAACCAGTTCCAGATGAGAATCAGAATCAATGTCACCAATGCTCACTCCGTCATCTGTCCAGGTGCCCAGGTCAAC
>PDWJ01000460.1_pt1 | contig 81286 bp, 69 predicted proteins | sample 1430881 | NCBI WGS metagenome assembly PDWJ01 (sample SAMN01162460, study PRJNA174530) | Oral metagenome, whole genome shotgun sequencing project. | biome: Marine environment; feature: Marine mammal; material: Swab sample of the gingival sulcus; isolation source: swab sample of gingival sulcus...
AATGGACTTTTCAAAAATCGAAATTTTGCAAATGTAAGCATTTATTAGACTTAAAAATTACAAAAAACGTTTTATGTTCTACATCCCGTAAACGCCAGTGATACACCTATCTGTGTTTATCTGTGTTCATCTGTGGTTCCTTTTTTTTAACCACAGATGGACACAGATGGACACGGATCTTTTTTTACATAAACAGAAATGTCTGCATGGTCAATTTTTTTGTAACCACGAATGGACACGAATTAACACGAATGTTTTTGATGGATTGTTCCTTTCCCGTTGAGACTGAAATATCATGTTAAAAATTTGGTAGAGAAGAATGAAAAAGAACCTGTATGAGATGATTTGAATACGTAGAACCTCCAATGCACAACCAGCGATTTTATGAGCGGCTTGCTGATACACCTATCTGTGTTTATCTGTGTTCATCTGTGGTTCTTTTTTTTTACCACAGATGGACACAGATGGACACGGATCTTTTTTCACAGAAACAGAAGTGTCTGCCTGGCCAATTTGTTTGTAACCACGAATGGACACGAATGGACACGAATGTTTTTGATGGTATTGTTCTTTTCCCGTTCAGTTTGGAATGTCATGTTAAAAAAATCGGTAGAGAAGAATGAAAAAGAACCTGTATGAGATGATTTGAATACGTAGAACCTCCAATGCACAACCAGCGATTCGCTTCGCGCTCACAATCTAACCTTGTTCCTTCTGCATAATATATTCAAGTTCTTGATCTTTGACTTCTTCTCCTAAAGCTAAAAGAAATTCCTTTGCGTATTTTGATTTCTTTGGTTCAATCTTTGATCTGAGAATTTCAGAATAATGCAATTTATATTTTTCGAGTGATTTGTCGAAAGACGAATTAATAGCTTTAAGGGTCTTAGCAAGGCCTTCTGATTTGAACATTTCATATGGATCAAAACTAACATAACTGGAATAGTCACCAAGAATTATAACCCTAGGAATAACATCCCGAAACCAGTAAAGATGGCCAAGATTAACTTCTAAATATTGATCTCTCAAATCACAAGACAATCCGAACCACAAGCGTCCTTTTTTCCATAATTGTTCTTCATGAATACATGACTCCAGTTTAATTTGAGTAAATCCATGTTGAATCAATGTTGGTTCAATAATTTGACCAAAGTCATTATTCATTTTTTCAATACGTTTGATTGCATAACGTTAAGCTCACTGGCGCGAGGAACAAGCGTCCAATGCGGTGCCTTGTTGGGCGCCGATTTTAATCAATGCTTCATGAAATTGATGAGCCTTATTTGTATTGAACCGGAATTCAATTAAACCATCCCAGCCTTCTCGAAAGATTGATGACTCGAATGAAAGACATAGTGTCTCTTCCTTTGGGATGTCGACATACAGATTTACCACTTTTGGGTCTTCAACAGAAATGTTGATTTGACACTTCCTGTATGTATAACAAATCACTCTCTTTCTGGTTACCACAAGACAACCGGAAAAACCCTCTGAACGATGTCGATACCGTTTCCCCGGTCCATCGACATGCCTTGTGATAAACCGCCCACCCATTCCCTCATCAGAGACAACGATGCCTTCCTGTTCAAGCGTTGAGAGCAATTGCTTGGGGATAGACCCAAGCCCCAGTAATCGGTACAAAAACGTCTTTTTCATCTCTATCCTTTTTACGCCCAACGCAGAGTTCACCGGCGAGTGGAACGAGTCCGGTAAAACGATTTGGTGAACGAAACCGCTGCGCGGAGTCAGCGGACACCGTATTTTTAAAGCTATTCCATTGTAACTTCCTGTTTTGCAGTAGTCTATCCAAAAAGGCAAGCCTATTTGCCATCGAGCAACTTTTTTTTAAACGGAGGTTATCGTGAACATCAACACACCCAATGATCCCACATTCAAAAAATATGACCGAAGGCATATCCAGTGCCTGAAACTGACCGGCATGCAGCCAAGACTATAGAGGGCTTGGGCCATCAGGCGCATCGGTCATTATTTCGACTGCCAGATTGATAACCTGAACACCGATCAACTCCTCGATTATTTCAACGATCTACTCGAAAGTCATTTCTGGAGCGCGGTCAAACTCGATCTTTATGGTCACAAGTTCTTTTACTCCAACGTGCTGAACAAAGCCTGGACCGATATTCCCCTTATTAAACCGCCGAAGACGACCCGGATTCCCGATATCCTTTCAGTGGAACAACTCCAGCAACTCGTCTGCACCATACGACCATTGAGTTATAAGTTTTTTTCTTCACCGTCTACTCCCTGGGACTGCGTCTTGGTGGAGGGATCAGGTTAAACGAAAACATGCCCATCTGGTTGTGATCAGAACCTCCAATGCACAACCAGCGATTTTATGAGCGACTAACTGATACACCTATCTGTGTTTATCTGTGTTCATCTATGGTTCCTCTTTTTTAACCACAGATGGACACGGATCTTTTTACAAAAACAGAAATATCTGCCTGGTCAATTTGTTGGTAACCACGAATGGACACGAATGAACACGAATACTTTTAATGGTATTGCTCTTTTCCCGTTCAGACTGAATATCATGTAAAAAAATCAATAGAGAAGAATGAAAATGCGCCTGCCTGGTCTGGTTTGAATACGCAGAACCTCCAATGTGCAACCAGCGATTTTGTGAGCGGTTTCCCGATACACCTATCTGTGTTTATCTGTGTTCATCTGTGGTTCCTTTTTTTTTAACCACAGATGGACACGGATGGACACGGATTTTTTTTCACAGAAACAGAAGTGTCTGCCTGGTCAGTTTGTTGGTAACCACGAATGGACACGAATTAACACGAATGATTCTCATGGTATTGTTCCTTTCCCGTTCAGATTGGAATATCATGAAAAAAATCAATAGAGAAGAATGAACATGCGCCTGTCTGAGATGGCTTGAATACGCAGAACCTCCAATGTGCAACCAGCGGTTTTGTGAGCGGCTTGCTGATATACCTATCTGTGTTTATCCGCGTTCATCTGTGGTTCCTTTTTCCTTGTCAAATACAGGCGGGGAAAGGGTGATATATGGTGAACCGGGTTTGCTCATCAAACGGGTTAGATTGTGGCTCGCTTGGCTCTCACAATCTAACCTTATTCGTTGGTTTAATGACGATGGTGTTATCGTTCGTCCTGGGTTGTTAACTCACTTTCTCCTGAGCGTGAAGATTGGATGGCATCGAGAATGTCATCTGTTGTTGCATTTGTTTTAACACCTTGCACGTCAAAAGGAGATGTATCTTTTGATGACCTAGAGGCGACTGTAAATATTTCACCGCCACGTCTTTTGATAATGACCTCTTCTGAGCGAGCTAAATCCAGTACTGCTGATAATTTTTGGCGGGCTTCAGAATATGTAAAAACTCTCATTTTGAGACCTCCATCGTTTGTATGCCCAGAACTTTAGCAATTTGATTCATCCTTTTGTCAAGCGTAAGCAAAGGGGAATGCAGGAAAAGGGCACACACCAGAAAATAAGCGTCATAAGCATAAATATGAAAATTAGAAGATATTTCAAGGGCTTTTGCGATGTCAACAGCTCGTAAATCAACAGGAATTTTTTGTGTCGCGCTCCAAGCACTGAGCATTTCACTGGTGGTCATTTTCTTTCTTTTTAACAATGCAGATAAGGCATTGCCAATTTCGAACGGTAATACCTCGGGTGCAATTAACTCATGCCCGACTGTTAGTTTTATGATGCTGTCTCTTTCCGGTTCATAGAGTACAACTGCTAAAAATGTATTTGTGTCAGCTACGATCTTCATAGGTACAATTGTACCTTATGTGTGGCAAATGTCAAGTGAGATGTTTTGTGATATTGTTTTACTGTTCATCTGTCGTTCCATTTTTTAACCACTGATGGACACGGATCTTTTTTCACAGAAACAGAAGTGTCTGCATGGTCAATTTGTTGGTAACCACGAATGGACACGAATTAACACGAATGATTCTCATGGTATTGTTCCTTTCCCGTTCAGTTTGGAATATCATGTAAAAAAAATCAATAGAGAAGAATGAACATGCGCCTGTCTGGTCTGGTTTGAACGCCCAGAACCTCCAATGCGCAACCAGCGATTTTGTGAGCGGCTTGCTGATACACTTATCTGTGTTTATCTGTGTTCATCTGTGGTTCCTTTTTTTTAACCACAGATGAACACGAATGGACACGAATTAACACGAATGATTTTGATGGTATTGTTCCTTTCCTGTTCAGACTGGAATGTCATGTAAAAAATTTGGTAGAAAAAAATGAACATGCGCCTGTCTAGTCTGGTTTGAATACCCAGAACCACAAATGCGCAACCAGCAACTTTATGAGCAGCTTGCTGATACACCTATCTGTGTTTATCTGTGTTCATCTGTGGTTCCTTTTTTTAACCACAGATGGACACGGATGGACACAGATCTTTTTTTACAGAAACAGAAATATCTGCCTGGTCAATTTATTTATAACCACGAATTGACACGAATGATTCTCATGGAATTGTTCTTTTCCCGTTCAGTTTGGAAGTCATGTCAAAATTAAGTAGAGAAGAATGAAAATGCGCCTGTATGAGATGGTTTGAATACGCAGAACCTCCAATGCACAACCAGCGATTTTATGAGCGGCTTGCTGATATACCTATCTGTGTTTATCTGTGGTTCCTTCTTTTAAAAATTGAAAAAAATTGAACGTCCTATTTTGTAATCTCGGGTATTTTTTCGTGGCCCGAGCTCATAAGCAGTGAGCGAAAAGCGGTGGTCAAGGAGTCTTTTTTTTCTTTATCTTAAACTCCGAATGAACTATAATTAGGCTGCCCTTAATAAATTGATAAGCTGAATTCTATGGCCCCGATAACCCAAACACCAATGCGTCATACCCTTTGGTGTACAGATAAAAACCTTACGAAAAGACTTGCTTTCAAGGCTCTTTCTTTCAAAACAAAAAGAGGAATTTTATTATGACTAAACAAATATTAGCATTGGTTGCTTTAACGACAGGTTTCTTTTGGATTGCGTATCTATCCCATAATAGAATAGTTTGGCTTATTTGTTTGGGCCTCTCCCTGGCATTGCTTTCAGGTTACGTTCTATCCTTTATTAAGGATAAGAGAATAGTGAGGAATGGAGCTCTTGGCGGATTGATCGCACTAGTGGGCTACAATATCATATGGATGCTAAGAGGTTTGTTCTGGAAAAACGTTGCCACAGAAACACATTTGTTACTTGGGGCATTCTCAATTGGCATGGTGGTGTTTTTCCTTCTGGGTAAAATGTTTCATAAAATTCCCGACCCAAAAAACTCACAAAATACAACCAACTAAAATCCTTAGTCTAAACTTGCTCTAAAGAAGATCCTCTTGAGTTTCAGCCGCTATGGCAGTTTTACAACCAGGTTTTAGTCCAAAAAGGCAGTTCCCGTGTTGAACTGCCTTTTTCGGATTTAATCGAGTCGTTTTTTGTTATTGCCAACAGTCTTTCAGCAGTACCATTAGCCTCCAATGCTGCAATTGAACTATGAAAAGGATCTGCCTGGCTACTTTTTTCCGCGAGCGTCTTTCAGCACCATGGGCAAGCCGCTGACCATGAAGAGAACGGTATCGGCGATTTCCGCCACGCGTTGATTCAGCCGACCCACGGTGTCCCGGTACAATCGGGTTGATGGATCGTGCGGCACAATACCCAGGCCCACTTCATTGCTGATGAAAACCAGATCGTTCGGGCACTTTTGAACAGAAGACACCAGTTCATCGATGTAAAGACCTATTTTTTCCTCATCGTTGACTTTGTAGAACAGGTTCCCGAGCCAGACGGTGAGGCAGTCGACAACTGCGACTTCCACTTCCCCATTAAGTGAGGCAATGGCTTGCGGCAGCTCAACAGATTCTTCAACGGTGCGATACGCACCCTGGCGTTCCGCTCTGTGTTTGGCAATCCTGCTGGCCATTTCATCGTCAATAGGCTCCGCGGTGGCAATGAAGACCCGGTTATCGTATTTTTCAGCCAGTTGCAGGGCATAACGGCTCTTACCGCTTCTGGCTCCGCCCGTAATTAGTGTCACTCTGCTCATGCTGCCTCTGTACTGACTCACTCTGGTCTTACCGTTCAATACCCTTGCGGGCTTTTATACCTCTGTTGTAATAATGCCTGACCTCTTTCATCTCCGTAACCAGATCCGCCACATCCAGCAGTTCCTTGCTGGCGTAGCGCCCGGTGATAATTAGCTCCACGCCTTGGGGTTTGTCTTTAACGAGTTCCACAAGCTCACTGACGGGAAAGAGATTGCAATCCACGGCGATATTCGCCTCATCCAGAATAACGACATGGTAGGCTTCACTCAGCATGGCCGCACGCACTTCTTCCAACCCGGAACGCGCCATATCCACATCAACCTGCCTGGGTTTCCTGTTGATGAAACACCCTCTGCCGAACTGAGTCACGGTAATTTGATCTGAAATTGATTTTAAGACTTTAATTTCGCTGTACTCCATGCCCTTGACGAATTGGGCAAAGTAGACGTTGAGTCCGGCACCTGCCGCGCGAACCGCGAGCCCGATGGCAGCGGTTGTTTTTCCCTTCCCGTTTCCGGTATAGACATGAACGTAACCGCTGCCTACCGACGTGGATTTCAAATTTCCTTTTTTATTCATTCTTTTTAGCTCCTTTTAACAAGCAGGTACACAAAACACGGCCCGCCGATCAGAGCGGTAATAACGCCCACGGGTATTTCAGTCGGCGCAACCAGTGTACGAGCCATGGCATCGCACATCACCAGGAAAGCACCGCCCATGCAAAAGCAGCCGAGCATGACAACTTGATTGTCAAACCCGGAAATCTTCCTGACCACATGCGGCACGATCAAGCCGATGAAGCCGATGGGTCCCGCAACCGAGACCACCGATGCGGTGGCAATGGAACCGCCAATAAAACAGAACTTCTGTACCTTGGCGACATCGACACCATGCCCCATGGCCATGTCTTCCCCAAGCGAAATGTGATTGAGCGTGCGGGCATTGAGCCCAATTAGAACAAGACCGATTATGGACAGCGGAATGGTTGAGTAGAACGAGTCAAAGCCAACGGTGTCCAGTCTGCCCATGGTCCAACGATCGAGAGACACCAGCAGATTGGGTTTGGTTAAGTAGCGAATTAAAATGATGAGTGCTCCACACATAATGCTGATCGTCACGCCGGCCAGGAGCATGGTGTGTGTGGAAATGCCGTTTCTCTTGCGCGACGCGAGGTAGATTAAAAACACGATGATACCCGATCCCGCCATAGCCATGAGTTGAACGGTCGTCATTTTTCCAAAAGAAAAATGCAGGGCAGGAACGGCAATGGCGATGTAGGCACCCACAGCAGCCCCGCCGGTAACGCCAAGCGTGTAGGGAGTTGCCAGGGAGTTGCGCAGGATGACCTGAAAGGTATTTCCTGAAACGGCCAAAACAGCTCCTGTCAAAAAGGCCAGCAAGACACGGGGCAGCCTGTGGAAAATGAAAATATCCGTGTCGATTTGAGTGATGGGACCCTGCTGCAGGTCGCTTAAAATGGTTTGAAAATCAATTTTTTCCGCACCGATAAAAGGGAAAAACAGCAGGGCAAAAACACTAAAGGCGGCGTAGAAATAAAGCCCGTGAAGCCTGTTTATTCGTCTTGTCTTTTCGGTCATGGCTGCTTCACGTTCCTTTTCCCGTTATTAAAAGGCAGAATAGAAGGTCTGCGGTTGAGCGGATGTTCAAAAATGGACAAGTTCTCGGAAAAAAACGCCATTTGCTCAATTCGATCGAAAACCTCTTCAGCAGAGCCAAACAGACTCACCCGTCCCCCGTCCATCAGCAGGATCCTGCTGCAGAACTGACTGGCCAGATTGAGGTCATGGGTAATCACGAGCACAGCCATCTGCTTGTTGGCCAAATCGGCCAGTAACTTGAAAAAGGAAGCCTGATGATGCATGTCGAGCCCGGTTGTCGGTTCGTCCAACAGCAGAATTTCAGGCTGTTGAGCCAGCACCGAAGCCAGCATGACTCGCTGCCTTTCACCGCCCGAAAGCTGCTGGATGGTGCGATCCCTAAATACGAGGGTTTCTGTAGCGTCCATACACTGATCGACAATGTCACGGTCAGGCTGGGTCATTAACCCGAAGTCTTTCGACCGGCAGAAACGCCCCATGGCCACCACGTCTTCAACGATGAAATCAAAAACCGGTGTAATCTGCTGAGGTAGGTACCCGATACTTTGAGCCAGTATTTTCCTCGGTATTTTTTGAACATTTTTCTGGTCGAGCAGCACTTCACCACTTGTGGGCGATGTGATACCCGCCGCAATTTTCAAGAGCGTACTCTTTCCCGAACCGTTAGCTCCGATGACGGCAATGAAATCGCCCCTGTTCATCGAGAACTGAACGCAATCCAGTTTCCAGTTCGATTGAGGATAGGAATAGCTCACCTTGTCGATGTTAAGCAAATCGCTATTCATCAAACAGCTCCGGATGAATCAGCCTGGCCATTTCCAGCGCGGCTTGAGAAACCCTGGGCCCCGGTCTCAGAACCATATCGGCGTCGATGAGGTAGATCTCTCCTTGCTGTACGGCTTTCAGTGTTTGAAGCTTGTTCCAATCCTGCAGGATCCTGGCCGAACTGTCGTCCTGCTGTGCGGCCCGGTTGCTGGGCTCCAAAATGAGATCCGGTTGACGTTTGAGCAGCGTTTCCTTGGATACAACCGAGTAGTCCTGTTGCAGATCTTGAAAGACATTGCTCCCCCCTGCAATTTCTATGAGCTCACTCAAGAACGTGTTGGGCCCTACCGTTGTAATACTGGCAAGAGAGCCGGGCGTTCGATACAGCGCAAAAAACACGCTCTTCCTCTTCGCGGCAGACGCTTTGAGTTTAACTCGATGGATCTCCGCTTTCATTTCAGTGCAGAGTTTATTGGCGGCATCGGAACATCCAAGCCGCTGACCGAGCTTGGTTATTCCCTGATATATTTCATTCAGGTTCCTTAAATCCAGGTGCAGACATTCAATGCCTTTGAGCTCGCAAAAATTGCTGATGACTTCATTTTTCCCCTGAAGGATGACCAACTCGGGCTTCAATGCGCTGATTTTTTCCAGATTGGGGTTGATGATTCCGCCTATCTTGGCTTTCTGAGCGGTTCCCGCAGGATAGGTACAGTAATCACTGACAGCGACCAGCATGTCCTCACATCCCATTGCGTAAAAAATCTCGGTGGCAGCGGGATTGATACAAATAACCCTCCGGGGCAGGCTCTTTTCGGCAGCAAAGGCATTCTTCTTCCCAACCGGTTCCTCTTTCCCAGGCAGAGTCAGAAACAGCAGGCAAATACCCAGCGTCATGATAATAAAAAGGGATCGTCTATTCATTTATGCGCTTCTTCTGTGTGGATTACATACTTGCCGCATGCCGGTATGAAATCAGGCCATTGCCTGACGGGAAGATGCTTGAGGGTTCCCAGCAGAGCGGCAATGGTTCCTCCGTGGGCAACAACGGCAAAAGTACCCCGGTCTGGAAGCTGATTGTACCACGAAAAGACTCTGTCACGGAAAGCGAACGTGCTTTCGCCTCCCTCCGGTGCAAACGATTCAGGGTCATCGATCATACCATCCATGGCATTGCCTGTTTGGCAATAAATAGCATCCCATGTCTGCAATTCCCATGTACCAAAACATCGCTCCCTGAGTCTTTTATCGGGAAACAGTTGCCTGTTTGTCATTTCGGCCAGCAGTTCAGCTAAAAAGCGGGTGCGTGTCACATCGCTGTGGTAAATGCGCGCAAGGGGTTGGCTTGCCAACTCGCTGGCGACTGTTTGGCTCTGAGTCTTACCGCGCTCACTCAACTCCACATCGCTCGTGCCATAACAGACACCCCGATAGCGTTCGTGGACCTGACCGTGGCGGATGAGAATGAGCGTGCGCTTCAATTCAACCCCTGCCAATCCGCCGCGCAAACCAGCAGAACAATGACTTGAGTCATGTAACAGATCATACCGAGACAATCACCGGTTATGCCGCCAATGTGTTTGCGTACCTTGCTCAAGACAAACCACAAGGCCATGGCCGTGCAAATCAGGCTGAGCGCCATTTTTACGGGCGTGCACCATCCCCAGACAAGCAGCAGGGGCAAAATGAGCAGTGCCGCAAAAAACACATCTCGCCATCTGGCGTTGTGCCCGGCCTCCTTGGCCAAACCCTCTCTTGAGGCAATGGGTTTCAGTAAACCAATGGATATAACCGTAACAAGCCTTCCCAGTGAAGCAGAGGCTAAAATAATGAGGTAGGGATGACTTTCCAGCGATGCAATAGCGAGTATTCTCAGTAAAATGGCCGTAAAAAGAGCCGACGCGCCATAGCTGCCAATTCGACTGTCTTTTAAAATCCGCAGGATATCTTCTTTGGTCCAGCCACCGCCAAAAGCATCGAAGTAGTCCGCCACGGCATCTTCGTGAAACGCTCCTGTTACCAGCATTTCAACCGCCACAGCTACCGCTGCTGCCAACGTGGGATTGAAGACATGGCTACCAGCAACGAAAACCAGGGCTGTGATGGCGCCAATCAGCAGTCCAACCAGGGGCATGTAAATGACAACCCGCTGAAACACCTCGGGTTTGGCGGGCTTGTTGCCGTTGGGCACGGGCAGCCGTGTCAGGAACTGAACAGCCGTTAAAAAGGGCAGAACTACATAGTTCATCATGACTGAATCCCCGCGGATTCAAAAGTGGCCATATTTTTTGTGATCTCGGCGGCCGCATCCAACAGAGGCATAACGAGCAGGGAACCCGTTCCCTCTCCTAAGCGCATGGACCATTCCAGCATGGGTTTTAACTGAAGTTCTTCCAGCAGGTATCGGTGTCCCTGTTCCGCCGAGACATGCGAAGCGATCATGAAATCGCGGCTGCCTTGAACAAGCCTCTCCGCAATGAGAGCCGCAGCCGTTGAGATGAAACCGTCTATCACCACAAGGGTTTTCAATTCGGCGGCCCGGCTGTAGAATCCCGCCATAGAAGCTATTTCAAACCCGCAGACCGCGGCAATATCCTGCACCAGGTCGCCTTTGCTGCGGCTCTTGACGCGTTCCACTGCAGCCGTGATAACGCCTATCTTCCGCTGCAGCATGGCATCGTCCGCTCCCGCTCCCCTGCCCGTTACGGCTGCAACATCGCACCCACACAGCAGGGCTGTCAAGCAGGTGGCAGCGGTGGTGTTGCCAATGCCCATTTCACCTGATGCGAGCAGTTTTGCGCCGTTTTGTACGGCCTGCTCAGCTTCCTGTTGGCCGATTGCATAGGCCTCTTCAAATTGAGGTTTCGTCATCGCGGGTTGCTGCGCCAAATTCGCGGTTCCCTCCGCGACTTTCACACATCGATAGGAATCGCCCTGTTGGCCAGGCCGGCCTGCGGAGCCAACATCGACGAGTTTAAGAGCTGTGTGGCTGGCTTTGGCAAGCACACTGCTGGCGGCACCGCCGCTGAGAATGTTGTGGATCATTAATTCAGTCACTTCCGACGGCCACGCGGTTACACCTTCCGCAACCACACCGTGATCCGCAGCAAATAAAACTATTTGACGCGGCCGGGTTTGAGGTTGAAGCGTCTGTTGGCAGAGACATAGTTTCGCGGCCAACTCCTCAAGACGGGCAAGACTGCCGGGTGGTTTGGTGAGACTGTCCAGGTGTTTTTGTATGGTTTCTAAATTGATTGTCACGATTGATGGATCCCGCTTTTCATTCAGGATGGCAAGCTCTTTTTTTAGATTGAAAAAGGTCAACAGGCCGTCCAGGTTCAGCCAAAGTATAACACGAGGAGAAGAGCTGCTGAATATGTAGAGTGGTCTGCCATGCCGACTATCTGGAAAAACTACAGCGGAGCATGAGGTGGTTCTGCAGCGATGTTCTAACTGCGGCGTTATTTATTCACTCTTCAGTGATTGGTTTGTTATGTGCCAATACCGACATCGATTAAAAAAAAGGTCGAAACCAAAATAACCCCGAATACATTGAAGAGAAAAAACACTTTCTGGATTATACTGACAGGATAAGGATCCCTGACACGGTTTTAAAAGAAGATAGTCAAGAGGATCACGGAGCCTCCTTCTCATGGCCGCCTCAGGGTATGATGAAGTATCCGGTATGTGTTTAGTTTGTTTGCGATGAGGTTTATTCAATGCTGCAAGGAACCGCCATTCACTGGTTTCGCAATGATTTGCGTTTATATGACAACCCCGCTCTTTGCCTGGCTGCGGAACACGAGCGTGTTCTGCCGGTCTATATCCTGGACGAAGAACATTCAGGCGGATATGCCATGGGATCGGCAAGCCGCTGGTGGCTGCATCATTCCCTGCAATCTCTCAGTAAAGATCTTGCTGGGGCCTTGTCCGTTTATCGCGGTGATCCGCTGACCATACTGCAATGCCTGATTGAGCGATTCTCTGTCAAGGCCGTTTACTGGAATCGCTGTTACGAGCCCTGGCGAATTCGACGCGACACAAAGATAAAAAAAACACTGCAAGCACAGCATATCCATGTTGAAAGTCAAAATGCGTCGCTGTTGTGGGAGCCCTGGACTGTCAGTAAAAAAGACGGCACGCCTTACAAGGTCTTCACTCCCTACTACAGAAAAGGCTGCTTGCGAGCTCTTCCACCGCGTTCACCCATGGATGTACCGCAAGCCATTTCATGCCGCAAAGATGAACAGGCACTTGACCTGAAAGCACTCCATCTCCTGCCTCGCATTCGTTGGGACAAGCAGCTCGAACCTCATTGGCAAATTGGGGAAGACGCTGCCCATCATCGCCTGTTTGCCTTTGTCAACGAAGGTTTGTCCAATTACCGCGAAGGCCGAGACTTTCCGGCCAGGAACTGTACTTCAAAACTCTCGCCGCATCTGCACTTTGGTGAAATTTCACCTCATCAGGTCTGGCATACGGTCAAAATGGCTGCCGATCACGATGATGTTGATCACTTCTGCAGTGAGTTGGGTTGGCGTGAATTTTCATACTACCTGCTTTTCCACAACCCCGACCTGCCCCGAAACAACCTGCGTGAGAAATTCAACCACTTCCCCTGGGAAAAGAACGCCTCGATGCTGACAGCCTGGCAGAAAGGGTGTACCGGTATTCCCATGGTGGATGCCGGCATGCGCGAGCTGTGGCAAACCGGCTCCATGCACAACCGCTTGCGCATGATCGTGGGGTCGTTTTTAGTGAAAAATCTCAGGCTGCACTGGCATGAAGGTGAACGCTGGTTCTGGGATTGTCTGGCTGATGCCGACCTTGCCATTAATTCTGCAAGTTGGCAGTGGGTCACCGGCTGCGGCAGTGACGCGGCTCCTTATTTCCGTATCTTCAATCCGGTCACGCAAGGCAAAAAATTTGATCCCAACGGCGAGTACATTCGTCACTATGTTCCAGAAATTGCTGAACTGCCCACCAAGTACCTGTTCAGCCCCTGGACAGCGCCCAAGCCGGTTTTAGATGCCGCCAAAGTGGTACTCGGCAAAACCTACCCCCATCCGCTAGTGGATTTACAGCTTTCAAGGAAGCTGGCACTGGCAGCCTATCAACAACTCAAATAGCGGTTTTTTCCTTATAGACCGGGATTAGCTGAGGGTTTTGAGAGAAATTTGTTAAAATAGACGCAAAGAGAGGATTTGATGTTTAAAGTTTACTTTAAGTTAAAAGATGAAGAATACGAAATTGTGGCGCAGGATCTGGACTTGAGCCATCCTTACTTTGTTTCCATTAAGGATTTTGTGCTGGACTACGACGAAGGGCTGGTGGTGAACCCGCAACTGGAAAACACCCGAAAGAGGTTCAAAGATATCGAGACCATTATGATTCCCTTTCAATGTTGTTCTCTGATCGAAAAAGTACCTGAAAAAAAGAGTGGCTCCTCTGTTGTCCTCAAAATGCAGGAAAAAGAGCAGTGAGGCCTCCATCGAACTGACAGTCGAAAAACTCATTCACCGTGGAGTCGGCCTATGCAGGGAAACCAATGGGCGCGTGCTTCTCATCCGGCATGTCCTGCCCGGCGAAAGCGTGTTCGTACATTCGATTGTGAAGCAAAAAGGAACATATTGGGTGGATTCGTTCGATATTTTGAAGCCGTCACCCGACCGCACAACGGAACGCTGCCCTCAGAGCTCCGTCTGCGGAGGTTGTCCAATGATCTTCATGAGTCAGCAAAGGGAACGTCAGGAGAAGCTCAACATATTTAACGACATTCTGGAAAGAGCCCGCATTGCATGCCAACAACCGCCCCAAGTCACTCACTGCCATTTCAGCTCTTCCAGATACCGGGGGACCCTGCATTTCAAGAATGGCAAAACGGGTTTTTATCGACAGGGCAGTCACCAAATTGCGCCTTTGACAGGCTGCAAGGTCCTGCCGCCTGTGCTGATTCACCTGTTAAAGCCGCTCGACCAGGTGCTCCATCAGTTCCCGCAGCAAAGCGGTGACTTGCTTTTCGCCATTACACCCGATCATGACGCCCTCCTGCTGCATTTCAAACTGCATTCCAAAGCCAGCAGCGCCTTCAAAAAGAACTTGCTGGACGCGCTTGCCAACAGAAAAGAAGTCAGGGGTGTTTCGGTTGAATACCGTCGAAAAAAGCAGTTGCTTTGCGGAAGCGACTGGCTGGAATTCCATTGGAACCGCTCCAAGGTTCAATTAAAAGTCTCTTCCTTCTTTCAATCCAACCCGAAATCCTGGCCGATGTTCTGGAAACTGGTAACAAGCTGGTCTGAAAGCTGCGTTCAACAAGGTGAATGGATATGGGATGGGCACGCCGGTTCCGGGTTCCTTGCCTCCGCCCTGTCCAACCACTTGATTTTGGCCACCGAACCCAGCCCTCAAACCATGAAGAATCTGCGAGGAGTGGTCGGCCAGGAAGGCCTTTGTTTTCAATGCACAGCCGAAAGCAAAATCAATCATGAACGCACACTTCAATTGGGCGGCATGATCCTCGATCCGCCCAGAAGCGGTTTGAGCAACAAGCTGAAACAATGGATTGTAGAAAAAGGACCGGCCAGTGTGTTGCTATTCTCCTGTGAGTGGAGTACGCTTGCGCGAGATTTATCCGCGCTGTTGAAGTCCTATCGTATCATCGAGCCCCTGCACATCATCGATGTCAATCCGGGCACATTTCGAGCGGAAGCAGCTGTTTTTTTGACACGGTTGCAAGAAATAGACATGTCATCTTGACCTGACAATCCAGAACATGGAGAATGAAACGATTCGGCACATCCCGTGCGTAAGGTAGGTGTTATTTTGAGAATCAGACCCTGTGTCCTCATTGAAAGAGATTCTAAAATTCTATTCATGACATACGATTATTCCAAAGGCAGATTGTACGCTCTGCCCGGAGGCGGTCAGGAAAAAGGCGAGACCTTAGCGGAAACAGCAGTGAGAGAAATGCGAGAAGAATGCGCTGTGGAAGTGGAATTGGGACCCTTGCTCTGGGTCTGTGAAATGGAAGCCCAAGGCGGTATCCCTGAAACGCTGCACCTGGTTTTTTCCGGAAAAATTAGCGAGCGAGCCCAACCTCGTCTGCAACCACGGCATACAACTGCCTCCGGTCTCTGCTGGCTGAGCGCCGAGGAATTGACTGACAAAAGCCTGTACCCCCACATCGTCGGCACCATCCAAAAGGAATACTTCTTGCATAAATCTGATCCCAAAGGCGCTTACATAGGAAGGTGCCCGCAGCGACCCTGGGTATAATTGAACGCCCTTCTCATGAATTTTATGGTTTCAGCTCTGACAAAGTGATTTTTCAGCATTTAAAACCACTCTTCAGTGCGCTGACCATTGTGTTCCGTAAGCGTTCATTCCCTTCTAACGAAACAACCAACCCGAAAAGAATCTAATCACGATTTTACATTACCCGAGGAATTCATGCGTCTTTCAAATCAACTCATTGCCATTGTCACTCTTGCTACTCTATTTGGTGTTATCAATAATTTCAGACCCAAAACCCGCATACCCTGGATACAACAATGGGCTTCAGTCAAGGAAACCGAAAAAAACAACCATCACACCACTGAGAATGTCAGCGATCTGGTGAACGGAAAGAATCTGCTCACTACCGATCAGGTTTTAAGTATGCTTTTAGCCAACCAAAATCAAGGGCCAACGGATATCTTTTTAAGAAAAGCACTCAGTATCTTTCGGGCTGAAGAAGACATGGTGCTCTGGATCGACGCGCGAAACCGAGAACTCTATGAAAAAGGCCATATTCCAGGCGCAGTTCTACTGGACTTCTACGATCAGCAGACCTATGTCGATGAAGTGGAAGCCCTGATTGCCGAAAAACAGCCCATTGCCCTTGTTCTCTACTGCCTCGGGAATGACTGCCCGGATTCTCACCTTTTAGGAGAGTCCCTGACATTCAGAGGCCATGAGAACATTTTCGTCTACAAGGGAGGCTGGGCTGAGTGGTACGACGATTTGAAACTGCCAGTTGAAGGCACACTGGAAAGCACCGTTGACACTGCCCCCAAAAAGGGCAAAGTGGTACGTAAGGGAATGTACCTTGAAGAAATTCTGCGCGATCTCCTTCCCTTCTTTATCGGCTTGATCGCCTTCCTGTTCTGGAACAAGACCACGAAAAGCCAGGTCACTCTTTCCTCTCTGGCTATTATTTGCGGCATGTTCTTCATTTGGGCTGCGGTAACCAAAATACTCGCGCCCTTTACTTTCGCAAAGGATATCTGGGGTTATGACATGGTTCCCAGCCCGTTTATCAACATAATGAGCCTCATTCTACCCTGGATTGAACTGTTGACAGGGGCAGGCTTGATACTGGGTTTCCACTTTTCAAAACTGAGACCTCTGACACTCAAGGGTTCCAGTCTGGTTCTCAGCTTCCTGTTGGTGGTCTTTATCATCGTCATAAGTATCAATGTCATGAGAGGCCTTGAATTCTCCTGCGGCTGTACAGGTGAAACGATTTATTTTGCGTCTGACGCGCTCTACTTTTCAGGCTGGAACGACAAAATAACGCTCCTGCTCCGAGACGCGGGCCTGCTTGTCATGAGCGCAGCCTGCTTCCTGGCCAATCCGCTTCAACCTGAGAAAAGTCAGTAAAAAGTAATCGCGATCCATCGAAATAACAGCACGCCCCAAATGAAGCGCGATCTGACAGGTACTATGCGCTGAAATAGAACCCGCTGCCTACATATCCCTGTAGTCCGGCTATCAACCCGCTGCCGAACAGCGCTGTTCCGCTGGAGCATCAAACACCACCCATCAAGCCAGACAGTATTCCCTAAAGGAGACAGCACAAACAAGTCACGCGCCTGTCTTGTTTTATTTGTTTGAATTGTCACATTTCTATCTTTTAAATGTCATTTTCTTCCTTTTTATATGCCACTAACAAACAAAGGATGCCAATGACATTTATCACAAAAAGAATTAAACCTGCACTGCTTGTTCACACCAAGGTATTTATTTAGAATAACTTACAAAATAGTCAGCTTGCTTCTTCCGCCCGATCACTTCACTCTGTCATCCAGAATGATGATTATGGCAATCAAATTGCTACATTTTACTGTATCGAAAGAAAGCGTATTCAGCTGGCGTTAGCCAGTGCAATACAGTTCTTCTTTTTGTCAAGTTTTGCATTTTCACTGTCAATTCTCAACCAGGTCAACACAGCTTTACCTCCTCTCCTCCAACTTTTGCTGTGTTGACCTGGTAGTTTTTTGAGGCAGACACTCTTTTTCACAGTGAGCTCTTTTCTCGAAATTCTACCCAATTATTAATTACAACAAGTTTTTTTCATTGAACAATGGACCCTGCCGGTGTTTCACCATCAAAACAGAACCAGAGAAAGAGCGTTCCTCAGATATATTTAAGACATTTTTGCTTTCGTAATTGATTAGATACGTTAGAATATGCAGCAGTGAGGAATAGATATGGAAGATTTTTTAAAAAACCGAAGTAACCTGGAATATATTGAGGCACTTCGTGAAAAATACCTTGAGGACCCTAACAGTGTCGACACATCCTGGCAGTACTTTTTCAGCGGGATGGAGATGGGTTCCGATGATTCAGCAACCCATTCCGGTCCAATAAGCTGTATTGGTTCACCTTATGACACTCGAATTTTTCAACTTATAACCAGTTATCGCAAGTTAGGTCATCTCAACGCTCAGCTCGATCCACTTGAGATCGGACAAAGAGATCATTCCCAATTGGACAAGGAACTGTTTGGATTCAGCGATTCCGATCTCGACCTGCCCTTTCCAACCATGGGTGTCCTGGAAAGTGAAACGGGCACCTTGCGTGAGATTATAGATGGCTTGACCCAAATTTACTGCGGAACCATGGGCGCGGATTACGTTGACAGCTGCAATGTTGAAACCGAACTTTGGTTTCACGAAAAAATAGAACGCAACTTCAACCAGCCCAATCTCGGCTTGGAAGAGAAAAGAGCTGTCATGCAGGCGCTCAATGAAGCGGAACTTTTTGAAAGGTTTCTGCACACCAAATACGTTGGACAGAAGCGCTTTTCAATTGAAGGTGGAGAAGCCCTGATTCCCTGTCTCAACGCGATCATTGAAACACTGGGTACGCTTGGAGCGGATGAAGTTATTTTCGGCATGCCGCACCGTGGACGGCTGAATGTTTTGTCCAACATTATGAACAAAAACTATTCGGAAATTTTCCACGAGTTTGAGCCCAACTACGAAGCCAATCAGGTGTCAGGTGACGGAGACGTTAAATACCATAAAGGTTTTGTCAGTGACTATCAGACCCGGTCAGGCCATCCCATGCACCTCACTCTTGTGGACAATCCCAGTCACCTGGAAGTTGTTGGTTCATTGGTAGAGGGTTTAACCCGCGCCAATCAGACTCTTCGCAAGGACGACGATCACAAAAAAATCGTGCCCGTACTCATTCACGGTGACGCGGCCTTTTCCGGACAGGGTGTTGTATCGGAACTGCTGAACATGTCTCAGCTGGAAGGATACTCAACAGGCGGAACCATTCACATTGTTCTCAACAACCAAATAGGTTTCACCACAGACCCGGAAGACAGCCGGTCAACTCCTTACTGCACCGATGTCGCCCGTCATATTTCGGCTCCCGTTTTTCATATCAACGGCGACGATGTTGAAATGCTCATTCACGCCACGCGAATCGCCTGTGAATACCGACAGCGTTACCACAAGGACATCGTCATCGACCTGATCTGTTTCAGGAAACACGGTCACAACGAGGGTGACGAGCCCATGTTCACCCAGCCTCTGATGTACAAGGCCATTAAAAAGCACCCGACAACAAGAGAGCTTTATCTGGACAAACTGGTGCATGGCGGCAGCCTGGAACGAGCGATGGGTCGTGAGATGCAACGCGAATTTAAGGTCAGATTGCAAAAAGCACTGGATCTGGCCCGTTCGGAAACCTGGCTTTCGGATGACAAACCGGATCCCGAGCACTATCACGCTTACTATCAGGTCACACCCACATCCGATATGTTCAAGCGTTTTCCTACCAGCATAAGCCCGGATGAGTTAAAACAGATCGTGAATGGGGTGTCATCCTTTCCCGCAAGTTTTAAACCGCACCCCAAAGTGAAGAGACTCTTTGAACAGCGCATACACATGCTGGAAGCCGATAAGATCGATTGGGGTCTGGCAGAACTGATCACCTATGGCAGTTTGTTGAAAAGCGGTATCGCCTGTCGATTAAGCGGTCAGGATGTCAAGCGCGGAACCTTTTCTCATCGCCACGCGGTGGCTTTTGACTATGAGACAGGAAAACCCTACACGCCTTTGGATTTTTTAGCCGAGGGTCAACCCAAATTTCAGATCTACAATTCCCTTCTCAGTGAGATGGCGGTATTGGGTTTCGAGTTTGGATACTCGCTGGCAAAATCACCTTGTCTGGTCATTTGGGAAGCCCAGTTCGGTGACTTCGCCAATGGAGCACAGGTCATTGTGGATCAGTTTATCAGCAGTTCCGAGTCCAAGTGGAACAGAGTCAGCGACCTTGTCATGTTCCTGCCCCACGGTTATGAAGGTCAGGGACCCGAACACAGCTCTGCCAGACTGGAGCGTTACCTGCAATCGTGTGCGGAAAACAACATGCAGGTGGCTAATTTGACCACTCCGGCTCAGCTCTTCCACATCCTTCGCCGTCAAATACTGCGGGATTTCCAGAAACCTCTCATTATCATGACGCCGAAAAGCCTTCTGCGGCATCCGCTCTGCGTTTCAGAAGCAAAGGAATTTACTGACGGCAACTTTAACGAACTGATTTCAGATAGTGAAATCAACCCGGAAGAAGTCACTCGAATCGCGTTCTGTTCAGGCAAGGTCTACTACGATCTGCTGGAGTACCGCCGGGAGCACGGACACAATCACGTCGCACTTGTTCGCCTTGAGCAGCTTTACCCGCTTCCATGCAAGGCCATTCTGGATCAGAAATCAATTTACAAAAATGCCAAAGAGATCACATGGGTTCAGGAAGAGCCCATGAATATGGGTGCCTGGAGCTACCTTTATTACCAATTGGAACTGATTTTCAAGCATAAGGTCACTTACATAGGCAGAAAAGAGAGCGCCAGCCCCGCGGTCGGATCCATGAAGTTGCACCGTGGAGAACAGGACGCTCTCGTCAAATCAACATTCGAAAAAATGACAAAGGGAGTCGTAGCAGTATGAAGATCGATATCGTAGTCCCCCAAGCTGGAGAATCTGTAACCGAAGCAATGGTCGGTGAATGGCTAAAAGAAGAAGGTGACCTGGTTCAAATGGACGATCCCATCGTGGAGATGGAAACAGATAAGAGCAACCTGGAGCTGGCAGCAGAAGCATCGGGCAAGTTGCACATTGCAGTTGAAACGGGGACCGTTGTGGCTCCGGGAGACACCATTGGCACCATCGACACCTCATTTGAGGCGGGAGAAGACGCGGAGAGTGAGCCCGCAGCAGCTGAAACAACTGAAACAAAAGAAGCAGAAGTCATCACAAGTCCGGCAGCGAGACGCATTATCACCGAAGAAAACCTGAACGCTTCTGACATAGTGGGAACCGGCAAGGACGGACGCATTACCAAAGAAGACGCCATCAATCAAGCTGCCGCCTCTTCACAAAAAGAAGCACCCGCAGCCGTGAAAGCAGAACCGGCTCCAAAGAAAACGGCAACGCCTCCCAAGAAAACAGCCCATTCCGAAGGCAAGCGAACCGTTCCAATGAGTATGATGCGCAGAAGAATTGCCAAGCGGCTGGTGGAAGCGCAGCAGACCGCGGCGATTCTCACCACCTTCAATGAGATCGACATGACAGCAGTCATGACACTCAGGTCAAAATACAAGGATGCCTTTTTCAAGAAGCACGGCGTTAAACTCGGTTTCATGAGTTTCTTTATCAAGGCGAGTATTGAAGCGTTGAAAGCCGTGCCTGAAATTAACGCCGAGATTGAAGACCAGAATCTCATCTACAAAGACTACTGTCACATAGGTGTTGCCGTCGGCACGGAAAAAGGACTGGTTGTTCCCGTCATCAAGCACGCGGACGAAATGAGTTTCCATGAAATTGAACAGGCCATTGCCGATTACGCTGAAAAAGCCCGTCAGGGAAAGATCGCCATTGAAGATCTCCAGGATGGCACCTTCACCCTATCCAACGGCGGAACCTATGGATCGCTCTTGTCCACGCCCATCCTGAACCCACCGCAAAGCGGTATCCTGGGAATGCATAAAATCGAGAAGCGAGCCGTGGTTGTCAATGATGACATTGTCATCAGACCCATGATGTATGTCGCTCTTTCCTATGACCACAGAATTGTCGATGGAAAAGGCGCAGTCACCTTTTTAGTCAAAATCAAAGAGTGCCTTGAAGATCCGGCACGTTTACTGTTAGGAGTGTAGTGATGAATTACGATGTACTAGTCATTGGAGGTGGACCAGGTGGATACGTAGCAGCCATTCGGGCCGCTCAATTGGGGTTGAAAACAGCCTGTGTCGAGATGAGAGAGACCCTGGGCGGAACCTGCCTGAACGTGGGCTGCATTCCGTCGAAAGCGCTGTTGGATTCTTCAGAACACTACGCCCAGGCCAAAAGCGGTTTGCAAAAGCACGGTGTCGTGGTTGAGCAGGTCAATTTCAACCTGGAAACCATGATGAAACGCAAAAAAAGCGTGGTTGGTTCGTTAACTCAGGGTGTTGAAGGGCTCTTTAAAAAGAACGGCGTTACCTGGCTTAAAGGCCAGGCTCGATTGACGGGTTCGAATAATGTGGAAATCAAGACACCTGATCAAACTGAAACTGTTTCCGCGAAAAACATCATTCTGGCGACGGGTTCCACGTGGATCGATTTGCCTTTTATCAAGGTGGATGAAAAGCGAATTGTCAGTTCCACCGGAGCCCTGTCGTTTGACGAAGTGCCCGAGCACCTGGTTGTCATCGGCGGTGGAGCCATTGGCCTGGAACTGGGATCTGTCTGGCTTCGACTGGGTGCGAAAGTCACCGTTATAGAATTCATGGATCGACTGGCTCCTACCATGGACAAACAAGTCAGCCGTGAACTGAAACGCGTACTGTCGCGTCAAGGCATGAAATTCCATCTCAGCACCAAGGTAACAGCCTGCGAGGTTCAGGATAAAGCCGTTCAATTAAAGGCCGAAGATAAAAAGGGAAACGTGCTGGAATTCAGCGCTGATCGAGCTCTGGTCTCCATTGGAAGACGCCCATTCCACAGCGGACTGGGTCTCGAAGAGCTGGACATCGCGATCGATCAACGCGGCTACATTCAAGTGGACAGCCACTTTCAGACCAACGTCAAAGGCGTCTTCGCCATTGGCGATGTCATTGGCGGTGCCATGTTAGCTCATAAAGCGGAAGACGAAGGCATTGCCTGTGCCGAACTTCTGGCAGGAAAGGCAGGCCACGTCAATTACGATGCCATTCCCGCCATTATCTACACCTGGCCCGAAGTCGCTGCCGTTGGCGAAACGGAGGAATCACTTCAAGAAGCGGGCATACCTTTTGCCAAGGGTACATTTTCGTTTAAAGCCAGCGCGCGAGCCCGCTGCATGGATGAAACCGATGGCTTCGTGAAAGTACTGGCTCACAGTGAAACCGACCGCGTTCTGGGTGTCCACATTGTGGGACCGCGAGCATCAGACCTGATTGCCGAAGCCGTGGTGGCCATGGAATACAAAGCCAGCAGTGAAGATATCGCCCGCATGGTTCACGCTCATCCCACCCTGAGCGAACCCATTCGCGAGGCGGCAATGGCAGTGGAAAAAAGAGCCATTCACAGTTGAATTCTAGCCACCCATAAGCCAATCGTTTGATTTGAAAAAGGTTGTCAGCTCGTCACAACAGGCTTGAAGCTGTTCTTTATCGACTGATTTAAGCGTGACTCTGACAACCGGTTCATCCTGTTCACGATCTCTGGAAGAGGAATCCCGATACTGCGGATAGGAACCCACATCGACACCCGGATACTGGCTTTGAAGCCCGGCCAAAGCTGTTGCAAAATAACCTTCCGGTACGCTGATCTTCAACTCCCGGTGGTGGATTTTTTCCGCTGCGGGCAGGCTGTCCAGGACGATTTCCAGTTTCTCTTCAAAAGACCTTGGCAATCCGGGCAGAATAAAACAGTTACCCAGCTGGAAGGCCGGCCAGCGCTCTTCTGTACCGCCAAGGAGCTTCGTTCCCTTTGGCAGCGTGTAAAAACGCACGTGCTGACCCTTGTTTTCAGACCCGAAGTACGCCGTCAAGCGTCGCTTCAGATACGGATCCTCAGCCAGCTCCACACCAAACACCCGGGCATAGGCTTCCATAGTGACATCGTCATGTGTAGGACCAATGCCGCCAGATGAGATCACAAACTGACTGCGCTCTTTCATTTCACGGATTGTCTTGACAATGACATCCAGCTTGTCTGGAATGATCCTGACTTCATCCACTGTCATGCTTCTTTCGCGCAGCTTCTTGAACGCATGGCGCAAGTTCGTATCGGCTACCGAACCCGATAGAATTTCATCTCCGATAACAATGATGGAAAACACAAGCCCCTCCCATTGAACAAGATCATCACACCCCGGGAATCACCGCCCTGAGTACCCTCTTTATACCACAGCTGACTGAAATGTGATGACATAATGGCATCTACAGGCCCGCTTTACAAATTAAATCAGGCAGTCCTGCCCCATCTCCGCGTACCGCTCACAACCACAAGTAGAAAACCATAACACAATGGATTACTGGTACTTAAACGCGATATAACTAAAACTGATATCTCCATTAGATTGGCAAACATGCTTACTTCAGCCAATTTTGGTCTGTCTTTTGCTACGTGTTTTGCAACCATAAAAAGCCAGCTATTGGCCAGGAGAATTTATGATACAAAAAGTTTTTTCCGCCTTACTGATTGCAACGTTTATTTTGAGTAATCCCACAGCCTTAGCGGACAATCTTCATGCCCAATTCAAGGGAAAGGTCGAACAAGCGAGTCCCAACATCGCCGACCTGGCAGAAGCATTGAGCCCAACGGTTGTCTACATTGAAAGAACAGAAGAATCCAAGTTCAGACAAATACCTGACGATCCCTTTCATCAGTTTTTTCGACAGCCGGATCGACATATTCCCCGCGTGTCAGCGGGTTCGGGAGTCATCGTCAGTTCCCAAGGACATATCATCACCAATTACCACGTGGTAGAAGATGCAGAGAGTTTGAAAGTCACCTTGAACGATGAACGCGTATTTGACGCTGAACTGGTTGGGTACGACGAGGAAATCGACATGGCTGTTCTGCGGATCGAAGCTGATGGACTTTTTTACGCTGAGCTGGGTGATTCCAGTGACATTCGCGTTGGAGAATGGGTTATCGCCATTGGTTCGCCTCTGGGTTACCGCTACACAGTGACACAGGGTATTATCAGTGCCCTGAACCGCGGAAACTCGGTTCGATTAAACGCCATCGAGAACTACATTCAAACCGATGCCGCCATCAATTTTGGCAATTCCGGCGGTCCGCTGATTAACATGAAGGGTGAAGTGATTGGAATCAACTCGGCCATTTCATACGGCGGTCAGAATATTGGCTTTGCCATTCCGGTCAATCTCATCAAGGCTTCCTACACCCAGATTATCGACAAGGGCAGTGTGTCCAGGGGGGCTCTGGGAGTCCAGATCAATTCGCTCTCCAATGAAGCCAAGGAGTTCTTCGGTGTCACTCACGGTGCCCTTGTGGCAGGAGTAACGGAAGGTTCACCTGCAGAGAAAGCGGGACTCCAACCCGGTGACCTGCTTGTTAAGCTGGACAATACTGAAATCATCGACAGTGGACACTTGGTCTCGTTGGTCGCCATGAAACGTCCCGGTGATGCCATTTCACTTCAAGTCATCCACAACAGCGCAAAAAAGACGTACCGGGTTGTGCTGGGCGACCGCGCCGATCTGGTACCGGGCTCCGGTCCTTCGAGAGCAAAAGAGTTAAAAAAACCAACACATGAACCCGACATTCAAATCGAATCCATTGGCCTCTCAACTCAATGGGATGAAAGTGATTCCGCCTGGGTCATTACCGATGTTCAACCCGATACGCCTGCCTCTGCCAAAGGGATCCGCGAGGGGTGGAGCATCATTCGAATAAATCAAACCAAACTCAATAAAGACAACGGATTAAAAGTTTTTTCCGACTTAAAAGCAAGCAAGGACGTCATATTATTGGAAACGGAAAATGAAAGAGGAACAAAGATCTTCTTTCTAAAACCACAATCACCCTAATAACCAAATCCTTTTAACATAAAAAGTCATTGACACTTTTATCATTCTACCTCCTCCCTCCAAGCCCCCCGAAAGGGGGGCTATTCTTTTTGAGCGGCTCTTCTCTTTGTAAACGAAGGTATTGGAAAAAGAAAAGTCAATTGCTCCTGGAGTGGAAGGAAAGAAATCTGTATTTATCCTGAAAGGAAAAAATAATATAAGCAAGCTCTATTTGAATCATGTTAGAATTTCGCCGGACCAACTATGGAACGAGCAACTTGGCAAATCTCTTCCCAATGAAGGAGTTGTCGTGAAGAAAAAGAGACGGTTATTAATTGTAGATGATGACCTTGCCATACTCGATGTCATGTGGGCAATTGCCTATCAGATAGAGGGCATTATTCCCGAAAAAACAAATCAGCCGCTCAACGCCCTGGAACTCTTAAAAACAGGTGATTATCAATTCCTGCTCACCGACCTGGATATGCCTGACCTAGACGGCCTGGAACTCCTGCACAAAGCCAAAGAAATTAACCCCGATATGGCCGTTACCGTAGTCACGGGTTTTGGCGACCTTGAAACAGCCATTAGAGCTATCAATGCAGGCGCTTATGAATATGTCCACAAACCTTTCAGACCTCAAGAGCTGACCCTGGTAATCAATAACATGGTGGAACGACAGGAGTTCCTGGACCAAATGAAAGAACAGGAATCAGAGTTAATCAGGCTCAAGACCGCATTGAATCAAAGCGTACAAAAGGAAACGGAACTGCAGCGAGAACTGGAAGAATTACAGGTAAAACTGGAAGCCATCGGCATTTCAACAGGCAAAGGTCAGAAAGACATCCTGCAAGCCATAAACAAAGCCGCATCCAAAAAAATACAGCACAGCCGCGCTCAAGACCTATCCAGAGAGCTAACCAACCTCACCGAACTCCTGGATGACAAGAAAATTTCAGCGGAGGAATTTTCCAAATTTAGGCAGTACATCATTAAGAAAGCCTATGGGGAATGAGTTCCAGGTTCTTTAAAAACTGGAAGTTCCCCACTCCTGTAAGTATAAAAAACTTCGTGTTGGACATCGAGCATAATCGAGATGATCTCAAGCTCCGGAAGGTAATCTGTCAAACTCACACACCTACCGATCGATTCACATGCATGCGCGACCTCTACAACAATCTATCTGCCTGAGAAACCTATTCAGGTAAGATCAATTCTTCGACAATTTCCCTCTGCGATTGGTAGAAGTAATCTTGATCCAGTCCCCTGCCTCCTGGCAGACGGTCCTGACCGTAATAAGCCAAAACATAGCCATCAGGCCTGTTCTTATTGGTACTTTCCACATTATAAGGCCGGTAAATAATTTCTCCGTCTTCTTCATCCTCAAACTCCGGAACCAGTTCATCCGGCAAAACGCTTAAGTCCGATGTTTCAACGGGGTAAAAACCGTTTCTGGCTCTGAAATTATCTAAAGCGACAGCTATTTGAGAAAATTTCTGTTCGATCCTGGCCTGCTTCGAGCTGTTGAGCAGCTGAAAGAGCTCATCGATATCTATGATCTGTTTTTCTGATTTACCTGCGTAGCTGGTATCATTGTAATCCGTTATTATTCGCAAAAAGAGCTCTTTGGCTTTATCAAATTCATTGGTGTCTGAGTAGAGAACCGCTTTGTCGTAGATTCTTTTGGCTTCTTCTTCTCTCGGGTTGGTACAGCTCCACAAGCCCAAAACAGCAACAAAAAGAACAATGACCCTGGTTTTCATGGATTTCCCCCCTCACTCCGATGAAATTCTAGCACACAGCGGTACCTCGAGATATTAAAAATGCCAGCCAATACTGACAAGATAGCCCACCATGTCTTTATCGTCGAGCCCGGTGAGTGTGTCAACCGCATCTTCTTCAAGCGCGTTAGGTGTGTAGAGTATCTTGCCCTGAACGAAGAGTTTATCCAATAAGTTCACACCGGCACCCACTTCAACACCCAGTTTATTGTCGATGACATCCCGATCGATGTCTTGGACATCAACATCGATCAAGTTAACGCCAGCCTGCAAATAAAACAATCCGCCCATGGGGTAGAACATCGCATCAGCCGCGAACATGCTGTTTATATTCAAACGGCCTTCCACAAGCACTTCATCGTTAAAACGCTCTTCAATGTCACCATCGCTGTCGAGGTAAAAGCCCTCTACCTTGACACCCATAAAGGGCAGTTTGAACCAGAGATCGGCACCCAGGGCCAATGACCGCTCGTTGCTTTCAAAACCTTTCGTAGGTGACATGGCTCCTGCCTGCAAACCGAACCTCAAACCCGCAGATGCCTGCATGGAGAGAATAACCAAACCCAAGAACAACAGTGTTTTTTTCATTCCAATAACCTACCTCTTTGAACTATTCTGTCGCTTATTATAGCAGTTGGACTGCGCGAACATCTATCTAAACTTTACACGTTGAAAAAGAAGATCACCATACCATTTCCGGGAGAAACACCGCCCCGAATAAAAAGGCTGAACTTGTTTGGTTGAAGAATCATCTTCTGTTCTTCTTGTGCTTGCAAACAGATTGAAAATAAAATGAAACTACCGCTGGATTGACCTCTTCAATTTCAAAAAATTCGACAATGCCGCTACCGTTTTTTCAGTCGCACCCAAGTTATCCTGAATCAATTCCCGCGCACTTTGCTGCATTCTTTCGTAGGTTGAGGGCTTCTCGAGCAGAAGCCGAATGACCGAATTGAGTTCTTCGGCCGTTTGCACTTGAATAATCGCTTCTTTTTCCAGGGCCAAGTCCAGTTCCAGCTTAAAATTGTGCATGCAGGGACCCACCAGGGCGGGGACTCCGGCAGCCAGCGATTCCAGAAAGTTCTGTCCTCCACGCTGGTTGAAACTACCCCCAATAACGCTCAGAGTGCCATAGGGATAAACGGACGACAACTCTCCGATGGTATTTAAAATAACACAGCGTGAATCCAGCTCACCCTCTCCATCCCTCAAGACGGGACTGACGCTCTCGAGCGCTTCCTGATGACGTTCAAGGTGCCCGAAATGTCTGGGCACCCAGAGCAGTCTGCTGCCTTCAAACTGCTCCAGAAGTAACAGTGCCTGCGGAGCCAGCAGCTCTATTTCATCGTCGCTGATGGAGGAAAAGATGAAAAGCATCGCAGAAGTGGATTCCAGCCACACTCGGAGTCTCGAGGATTTCAGTTGGGGGTTGACGTAATCGAACTTGATATTTCCGGTGACTGCCATGCGGTTGTCAGGCAAGCCAAACGCCTTAAATCCAGCTCTTTCCGATTCCGAACGCAACAGAGCGCGGTCAATATGCGCCACACTGGCTCGCATGAGTGCATTTTCACTCCATTTGAGTGTTTTCCGGCTCAGGCGTGCATTGATCAACAGGATGCGTCCTCCGGAACCAGACACAAAGCGATACAGCTCAGGCCATATCTCGGTCTCGACAATGACAAGATTGGGTACGCGGACGTTCTTGAAGAAACGCCTGAGCGAGAGCGGGTGATCAAAGGGCATCAAGCGGCACTGACAGACCGCTTGTCTCCTTAACGTTTCCAGCCCGGTCTGTGTACTGCTGGTGAGCAGAAAAGTCGCTCGCTCTTCTTCAGAAAAACGGGAGAGAACCGAATTGAGAATGACGGCTTCACCCAGACTCACCGCGTGCAACCAGGCCTTGGGTTGAATAGTCAGCGGCTTCGGCCAAAGACGCTGCCACAACCAATCCCTGTTTCTCCAGAAACGCAGAAAGGGAAAGAGCAGTGTTCCAACAATTAAAACCATACTTGTAACAACCCAATAAATCAGGTGCCAGATTACTCGCATCATATTGGTTCCTTCCCAACGTGAGCATCGACAATGAGACTGTCTGCACACCCATTGAGTTTACAATAAAGCGGGTGCTCTATTGCAAGAAAAGTTTGGAACACCTCGTTTAAGCGGGCATGCCATGCGTGCTTCGACAAGCACCAACGTCTTTCAACCCGTAAAAAGACCGCGTCCTCATTTCCATTCCAGTCTGCACTTTATCTACCCAGGGGAATCTCCTGTTCAGTCAAAGGCAGCCACATCGACCCAGAAGCTCAATTCACGTAAAGGATCTCCCCAGAACAAAGCGAATTTTCAATCGTTTAACGTCAGGTCACATGGTATACTTTCCCGTCAAAAGAGGAGAGCTTTATGCGCACAAAAAAAAAGGATACCAAAAAACCTGAAGAAACGGCCAAAATCGCCAATGAGGATCTTCCCTTCAAAAAAGGTTTCTTGAGAGACTGGTTTGAAGTCATTATGTACGGTTTGGCTATTTTTATGTTTTTAAAGGGTTTTGTCTTCCAGAACTTTCAAATTCCCACCTCCTCCATGGAGAACACGCTCTTGATCGGTGATCACCTCACAGCCAATAAGTTTGTCTATGCACCTTATCAATGGGAATGGGAAAAGAGCATTCTGCCCCTCAAAGATGTGGAACGAGGCGACGTGGTTGTCTTCAAGTTCCCATTACAAATTACGGATGACTATATCAAACGCTGTGTTGGTCTTCCCGGCGATCGCTTCGAGATTATTAACCACAAAATCTACGTCAACGGCCAACCGGTCCCGGAAAATTACACCTATTACAAATCCGTAAACATGAGTGGATCCGGCAAACGCGATCCCGACAATGAAAACTACCCCCTGGATTATGAAACACAAAAACCGGGCCTGGAGGAAGCTTCCTACATCCAACGTCAGTTCAAACCTATAGATAGTCATGAAGAAAAAGACATGACCCATCTCAAACTTTTACCTCTGTTGAACCGAACCATGAAAACACTGCGCTATCTCGACCCGGAGGCAGGACCACACTACCAGCAGTGGATGGAGAAACTGCGCACGTCAGATGGCTTTGTCATTCCCGATGGGTTCTACTTAATGATGGGTGACAACCGAAACAACAGTGCAGACTCAAGAATATGGGGCCTTGTGCCCAAAGCACTGATTGAAGGCCGGGCTTACTGTGTCTGGTGGTCCTATGGTGAAGAAACCGGAACGCACCAATTATCCGGCTTTGAACTTATCTACAGTTACATCCGGGTCGCCTGGCGTATTTTCACCCATACGCATTGGGAACGCTGCTTCCACATCATCGACTGATCAAAGAGGATAGAATGGATATTTACGCACTCATTCCGGCCAGGTACGCCTCCACAAGATTCCCCGGGAAACCGCTGGCCCTGATCTCAGGGAAACCCATGATTCAATGGGTCTATGAACTGACGGTTCAAGCAGCTCATGTCAAAGAGACCTATGTGGCCACCGACGACAAGAGAATCCGGGATGCCGTACTAGCGTTCGGGGGACAAGTCGTTATGACTTCAGCGGACGCCGCTTCAGGCTCCGATCGCATTGCCGAAGCCGCTGAGAGCTTGAATGTGGATCATTCCGATCTCATTATCAATGTACAGGGCGATCAACCTCTGCTTAAGGTCGAAGCCATCGACCACCTCTGCGCAGCCTTTCAGGAAAACAACGAGCTGCAAATGGCCACTCTCGCCGTTCAAACCAGGGACTATCACGTACTAAGTGCACCTAAAAACGTCAAAGTGGTGCTGGATCGCGACCATTTCGCTCTCTACTTCTCAAGATCACCAATCCCCTTTGGCAGGGACTCCAGTGATTTTGATTCCTACAAGCATATCGGTGTCTATGCCTATACCAAACAATTTCTGGACATCTTTCGCAAGCTGCCCGCCAGTGTGCTTGAAGAAATTGAAAAACTGGAGCAACTACGCGTACTGGAACACGGTTACAAGATTAAAGTCATTGTCACCGATTTTGAATCTCCCGATGTGGATCTTCCCGGGGACATCCAGCATGTGGAAAAACTTCTTTCCAAAAGACACACATAAAAACAATTAAATCGCGCCTTTTCGCCGCGCTGCCAAATATCTGTGTCGTATCAGCCACACCCTCGATGGTGACCTAAAACACATTGCCACCTCCGTTGGTATCCTGTGCCCTGAAAACGCTTACCCATTTCCCACTGACTGGAGCCATCAGCTTATCAACGCGCAAGACCGTGTGCCAGACTATCTCCGGTCTCAAGCACCGCTTGTCATTCGTGCTTCCCCGCATCCTCTTACCCTGCAGAATTTCCCTTGACTCAACAGCCAAAAACAAATACCAATTAAACGGTTCAAATAAAATCACTTACCAAACAAAACAAAATTAACGCGCATTTTTATAAAAAATATTATTTATATTTCTTGACAAATTTACACTCAGATTATATATTGTAACTCAGATAAGGGCTATGCCCGAGAACAGAACATCAGGAGGATACGATGTACGGATTTTCTAGAACATTAAATACCATCATGAATATCCAAAGTGCGCTTGAGAGAGCCATGGAGGACGGATTTAGTCACACATCAACCTTTAACAGCGGAGTTTTTCCTCCCATTAACATACTGGAAAAAGACGAGCGCATTCACGTTATCAGCGAATTGCCCGGCGTTTCTTCAAAAGACCTGAACATCGAAGTCAAAGGGCGCCATCTTCGCATCAAAGGTGAACGCGAACTGAAATACGACGATGGTGCCAGCATTCATCGCATGGAGCGAAAAGGCGGTTCATTCGATCGAACCATCGGACTGCCCTACGAAGTAGACAGCGGCAAAGCGGAAGCATCATTTGAAAACGGGCTTTTGACCATTGTCCTGCCAAAAGCCGAAAGCGAAAAAACGCAAGTCATTCAGATTAATTAAGGAGGGACTTATGAGCACAAAAGAATTGGTACAAACTAAAAAGGAAGCGTTACAGGAAGAGCGCACATCGCCCGAAAAGTACTACATGCCATTGACCGACATTATGGAATACGAAGACCGTCTGGTTCTTCACATGGATATGCCGGGAATCAGCAAGGACAAAGTCCGCATTAACGTGGAAGACAGCAAGTTAAACGTGGAAACGGAGTTTAATTCCGAAAAGTACAGCGGCTTGAAACCCCTTTACTCGGAATACAATGTGGGGCCGTTCACTCGCTCCTTCACGCTTTCCACCAAAATTGATCAAGCCAAGATTGAGGCTGCCATGAAAGACGGCGTTCTCAGCATTACCCTGCCTAAAAAGGTCGAGCTGGCAAGAAAGATTTCAGTTAACTGAACCCGGGAAGACAAAGCCTGTGGCGAGTTGCCAGCGCACCAAAGCGGTTGTTGATGTCCAGGTCCATTCAGCTTGCGATAAAAGCGACGTCGCTTTTAAAAACTGAAGCCATCGACACATCGACAGTCATGGCAATGCTCGCTGCGGTTTCCTCACCTGGCTGAAGATTAATTTTCTCCTCCACCGTAGCCGGAGTCATCTGACTCCGGCTTTTTTTCGTTTGGATGTGCAACAAGATCAACGCTCCGTGGAACTCACTCCACACCGTAACCCTCACCCCAGTCCATTTGCCAGAGTCTCCATTCTCCATTTTCATTTTGAAACGTCAAATTGTACAGACCTTCGTTTTGAGGAATAAGGGTACTGCTCATTAAAAGATACATCTTTGCACTGCGTGTCTGCTGACCTGTGCCCTCTATTTCCAGGGCTCGAATGGAAAGATGGATCTCACGGTGCCTCAGAAAGAGGATTCTCAAGTGATGTAAAATCTCCTGCTTTCCCTGCCCGGCCTGATCTTTAATGGCGTCGGACAAGTACTCTTCAAACGGATCGAGTTCTCTCCGCTCGGCTCCTTCGACCATGGCATCGATGGCAACTCTTACTTTTTCTTCAGGTGAGAGCTCTCGAACCGTGGCACGCCAGTAGATCACGCCGATCAGCACCAGAAAGGTCAGGGCCGCAAACTGAAAGGGTTTGGTTTTCATCCGTTCTTTTTCCAGGGTACCGCCAGCGAGTACTCGCGTTTTTTCTCATTAAAAAAGGAGTACACCCAGCCATTCTTTTCCAGCTCCACAACGATGTGCTTGGCGCGATTGGAGCCGATGTTACAGGATCTGGCCAACTGCCTGATGGTTTGCCTGGGTTTGCGACTCATTAGGTTAATGATGTGCTGTTCATGCCGCGACATATCCGCAAACTCCTTATCGAGATCGGTGGCCCGAATCCTTCGCATGGTTCTCAAACTCTTTTTGTCGATGGGCAGATTCTCGGAGTGCGACCGGAAATAAGGCCAGGCATCGCTGGGGCGGTTGGGATCGACAGCGTAAACGGGTTTTGAGTCACTTTCTTCGACATGGACAATTAAAATATCCTGTCCGGGTCCGGCCGAGACAATTTGATGATGGAGCTCAATGGGTGGATTGCAGTAGAACTGCGCCACTTGATTGGCGAGCTCCAGGGTACCCTCCACATTGGCCAGAGAAGCGATTTTCCCCCGATCGTCCACACCGAAGAAGACCCTTCCACCGGAAGAGTTCGAGAAAGCGGAAAAGGTTTTGGCCAAGCGCGATAGTTTGGGCATTTGGACTTTAAATTCAGTTTGAAGCCCTTCGCCCAGCCTCAGTAATTGTAGCAGAGCTTTTGTATTCAAGCTAATTTCTCCATTTCAGTTCTCCCATCCTGTAGAACTTTTATCTTGCGTTCGAGCTCGGCACATTCGGCCTTTGATTTTTCAACCACAGCTTCAGGAGCTTTGGCCAGAAAGCCCTTGTTATGGAGCCGACCTTCCAGACGTTGTTTTTCCTTCGCAAGTTTGGCCAGTTTCTTATCTATTTTGGCCAGTTCGGCTTGAACATCGAGGTATTCAGTCAGGTCCACCGCGGCGTTCATGCCCGTGAGAGTCAAGGGAGCCGAAGCCTTGGGCGGGTTGGTTCCCAGGTGAATGTCACCGGTTTTCGCCAACCTGGCAATGATGCTCTGATTGGTTGTAATCATGGCGTGTTCCTCATCCGTTCCCATGACATACAGTTCCAGCTCGGCATTGCCGGGCAGGTTATTGGTCTTGCGAACAGCTCGAACCCCGGTGATGATTTCCTGTATGAGACTGACAGCTTTTTGATCCTGCTCGTGAATCCAGCTTGGCGAAACTTCAGGCCAGGACTGCTGCATGAGATAATCGCCTTCCGAGCGTTCGTCCAGCTGTTGCCAGATTTCTTCGGTAACAAAAGGCATGAAGGGGTGCAGCAACTTAAGGCAGACATCGAGGATGTACCTGGTTCTGCCAAGTAAACGGGCAGCGGTTTGCTCGTCAGCGGATTTAATCATGGGTTTCAGGAATTCCACGTACCAGTCGCAGAACTCGCCCCAGAAGAAATTGTAAATTCGACTGGCAGCACTTGCCAGTCTGAAACTTTCAAGATCCTGCTCCACTTCGCTGGTGGTCTGTGCCAGTCTACCAAGAATCCACCTGCCGATGAGGTCCTGTTCGTGATCCGCCCAGGCCGGATCGGCTTCAACGCCTTCAAAACTCATTTGCAGGAATCTGAAAGCATTCCAGATTTTCGTACAGAAAGAGCGACCCAGTTCACTTGAGTCATCGCTAAATCGGGAGTCCGCGCCAAAAGGCGTTTGATAGACAATGGTAAAGCGAATGGCATCCGCTCCGTAGGTGTCAATGATATCCAGAGGATCCGGCGAGTTGCCCAGTGTTTTGGACATCTTTCTGCCTTGGAGATCCCTGACAATGCCGTTGAAGTAAACATCTTTGAAGGGCACTTTCCCGACGAATTCCTGTCCGGCCATAATCATTCTGGCCACCCAGAAGAAGATGATATCGGGAGCTGTAACCAGGGTTTGTGTAGGGTAGTAGTAGGACAGATCCTTGTTGTTTTCAGGCCAGCCAAAAACGCTGAAAGGCCAAAGCCAGGAGCTGGCCCAGGTATCGAGCACATCTTCTTCCTGTTTTAAATTTTCAGAGGAACACTTGGAGCAATGTGCGGGAGGTTCAACTTCACAAAGTTCGTGTCCGCAATCGAGACAGTTCCAGACGGGAATGCGATGTCCCCATTTAAGCTGTCTTGAGATACACCAGTCCTTGATGTTTTCCAGCCAATACTTGTAGGTGTTCACCCAACGCTGGGGATGAAATTTGATCTCGCCCCGCTCCACGGGAACCAAGGCTCGTTCAGCCATGCCGCGCATTTTAATGAACCACTGTTCACTGAGATAGGGTTCGATGATATCCTTGGTTCGATAGCACCGTCCCACCGCTACGGTATGCGGCTCTATTTTTTCCAGCAAGCCCTGGGCTTCCATATCGGCAACAGTGGCTTTTCTGCACTCATCGCGATACATGCCTCTGTATTTTTCGGGAACGGCGTCGTTCATATAGGCTCTGCGATCCATGACATTGATAAAGTCCAGGCCGTGTTTCTGACCCATTTCAAAGTCATTGGCATCGTGCGCGGGTGTAATTTTGACGCAGCCTGTTCCGAAGTCCATGTCCACGTGTTTATCGGCAAATACGGGTATTCTTCTGCCAACCAGGGGCAGTTCGACCATTTTGCCAATTAAGTGCTGGTAGCGTTCGTCATCGGGATGAACGGCAACGCCGGTATCACCCAGCATGGTTTCAGGGCGGGTGGTGGCAACCACCAGGTAATCATCGCTGTCTACCAGTGGGTAGCGAAAGTGCCACAGAAAGCTGGGTTCTTCACTGCGTTCCACTTCATCGTCCGAGAGTGCCGTTTGAAGTTTGGGACACCAATTGACAATGTAACTGCCTTTGTAGAGCAGCCCCTTGCGGTACAGCTGGACAAAGGTTTCAAGGACGGCTCTGGACAAGCCCTCATCCATGGTGAATCGTTCGCGTTCCCAGTCACAGCTTGAACCCAGTTTGCGAAGCTGCTGGATGATGATCCCGCCAAACTTTTCCTTCCAGTCCCAAATCCGCTTCAATAGTTCTTCCCGTGACAGTGTGTCGGGGTCGATACCCTCTTCGCGCAGCTTCTTCTCGACCATGGTCTGAGTGGCAATACCGGCATGATCGGTGCCGGGCACCCAGCAGACATTGTAACCCTGCATGCGCTTGTACCTTGCCAGCATATCCTGAATCGAGTTGTTGAGCACGTGACCCATGTGAAGCATGCCTGTAACATTGGGTGGTGGAATAACCATGGTGTAGGGTTCTTTTTCGGAGTCTGGTTCACTGTGAAAACAGCCCGATTCCTCCCACCTCTTAAACCATTTTTCCTCTATTGCTTTTGGATCATAATGCTTCTCCAGCATGCGTCCTCCTAATGCGGCGACCTCTGCCTTTTTATGTCGTGAATGTGTTAATGGTATTCATTTTATTCCAGTCACTCTAATTCAAGCTGGAATGAGAAAGGATACAACAATCTTGTGATGAGATCCAGTTCATTGAGGACTTCTTTTGGAGTGATCCCGCATTTCTGAACCGATCGAGCGGTCAGCGACTTCGATAACTCAACTGAAGAACAAACCGCCGTCCGGGCTCGTAGATGCCCGATCCGTGTTGTTTATAGAGTTTATCACCCAGGTTCTCGATGGAAGCATTCAATTTGAGCTGAGAGGTCATTTGCCAGAAGCTGCGCAAGTGGATCGCCGCATAGCCAGGCGTTCCTGTCGCGGGAATGCGCGTGTCATTCAAATCATCAGGTGACAGACGATTCTGATGACCTGCAAAATCAACGTCTACGGCAAAACGGCATGGTTGACAATCCCAGCGAAGCTGAAAGTGCCCTCTTAAAGGCGGAATTCGCGTCATGGGTTCATCCTTTTCGGTTTGAGTCCCTCTGGTCAAGGCGAGATCGGCATCCAGCGTCCAGCCAAGCGGCAGTTTGTAGAGCAGGCTCAATCCCGCGCCCCATACTTCCGCACGCCCCACATTGTCCATCATAAAAACGTCCTCTCCCTGATATCGGGGATCACCTTGCCAGGTGGATGGTACCCGTTCTATTAAATTGTCGTACACAGCCGTGTAAAGCGTACTCTGAAATAGCACCTTTGCAGAGCGATATCGATAGGTCAGATCGCCATTCCACACCGTTTCAGGCTGCAAGAACGGGTTGGGTGCATCAAACCCTTTATTGCTGAAGCCGGCAGAAAGAGCGTCTTCCAGGTTAGGAGCGCGAAAGCCCTGTGTTGCCGAAACACTCAGAAAGTGTTTGCCTGTTTTGTAGGAAAAGCTCAACACAGGAGAGAGATTGTCGTTTTCAAGCCGGGTCAGCCCAAGGGGATCGGTCAGGGTACCACTGTGTCGAACTTTGGCATATCTCAAGCCAGCCCTCAATGTCATCTTCCCGGAGAGATTCCAGTTGTCTATGAGAAAAGCTCCATACTGAGTGTATCTGGAATCGTCGGGAAACTTGGGCTGATCAGGAGTGGTCTCACCGGTCGTTTTGTCTTCTTTACTGGCCCAGCTATCAACGGTGTCATGAGCATAATCAAAGCCATAGATGAGTTGATGCCTGGAGATGAACTTGTTGAACGTGGCATTGACCTGTGTGGTATCCACCGTATTGTAACTGTGTCTGATGATATCGGGTTTTTTGGCCGAAATACGGTTTCTGCCTTCCTCCTGTCTCATCCAGGCGGTACCGAACTCGAAAGCATCCCACATGAAGTGGGGCCGATCCGATTTAAATCGAATGCCGTGAAGACGGAAATCCTGCGGGCTGTAGGTCCACAACAGGTCCTTTCCAGACCAGATGCGATCGGTTCGCGGGATATCTTCTGCCGAGGACATTAAATTCGTCATGGAAAGGGTTTCTGTCGGACCCAGTTTGAATCCCAGGTTGAGTGAGCCATCGAGCTGATCGTAACCCGTTGGAATTTGTTCATTGACAGGACTCCCTGCCATTAAATTGCTAAAACTATTGTGTTTTAAATGGCCTAAAGCTGAAAAGGAGGCGGAATTCCAATTAAAAAGAGCTGTTTCGATGTGCGTGCCATCAGAGGTGGATACATACTGTTCAAAACCGATGCCGTTCTCCCGATCCTGAAAAAGATCCGCCGTTAAAAGCTGAATGGTCCCCCCAAGACCATCGCTGCCATACTGCACACCGCTTGGCCCGCCCAAAACCTCTATCTGCCCAATGGCTTCAGCGGGAACCGAGTTCAAATACTGATTCAGTCCCAACCTGTAGGTTCCGTTGTTAATCCTGAATCCATCGACCAGGTAGAGCACTCTGTTACCCGACATACCACGAATAATGGGTGAACCGCCTCCGAGGTTGGTTTTCTGCAGGTGAATTTGCGCATTTTCCTTTAAAAGATCCGTTGTCAATTGAGTGGTCTTTTCCTGCTGGTCTTCGGGCCTGATGACAGTGACTTCCGCGGGACTCTCCAGGGCTAACTGTTTAATTCGATTGGCCGACACCATTTCGTAGATAGCAAACCCGCGGTGTTGAACGTCAATTTCAATTTCTTCGTTCTGAACATACTGAGACCATACACCCAGAAACCATACCACGTCATCGGGTCCTATGATCTCAAAACTATCGTGGAGGTCCCCGACTGCGACTGTCAACCTGCCGTTTCGCGGGAAGGCTGCGATGGTGTTGGCCTGCTTCATTTTAAAGCCCGTGTAACTCTCCAAACCTCTAAGCTGAATATCCACTTCATTTTGCAGACCTACGTAAATCCATAAAAAGAGAAAAAACATCGAAAATCCGTCCACTATATAAGAATCATGCGCAGCATCTGAAGTCAGAGAGATGGCAAGTCTTTAACGATCGATCCTCAACCGGTTAGCATCTCCGGTTGATCAAGACGTCCCTGGCCATTGAATTGAAACACGAAACAGCCTTTTCCTCATTTCCAAGCAAGACTCATAGTAAAACCATTCCTGGGGTCGGTTATGGGACAGTCAGTGACTGCATGTTCAATCTCGGGGTAGTCTAATTAGAATTTAAGGGGAAATCAAGGAGGTTACCTTCTTTTCCATAATATTTGCACGAAATGACAAAATGTTTCAACCACACCTGTTTTTCAGTATCAGACTTGACGGTAACATGTGCATTTCAGCCGCGAATATGGAGTCATTTTCTGTTTTTTAATCATTCCTCAAACTGCTATAATGTGCATTATGTTTACTCTGAGAGGGAAGAAACAAGACATCACTATTCTCGGGTGGGTTTTACTGTCTCTCTTTTTCGCTGATTCAGTTCTAGCACAATCTCTCAACTTTCAATATTACGATAGCACCACGGGTTTTCCATCCCGCAGAGTCTGGTCAATCTACCAAGATCAAACAGGCAGAATGTGGTTTGGAGATTTAGAAGGTCTGCTCTGCTATGACAGCAAGCAATACGATCTTTACCAAGCCCGACACGGGGTGCCAAGTTCACCTGTGTTATCCATTTGCGAAAACTCAAATAACCTCTATTTTGGAACTCCACGAGGAGCTGCCATTTTTGCGGATGGAAAGGCAAAACGGATTGAATCCATTCCAGAGGCACCGACTCGTGTTTTCTATTCCGTTCAGCCTGGCGTTTTATGGGTTGGAGGAGAATCAGGACTCTACCTGCTGACAGATAGTGGAGCAGAAGCGGTCCTTCCAAATGAAGACATACGTTCTGTCATTATGTTTGAGGAATCGCTCATGGTAGGCACTTACAAGGGTGACATCTTTAAAATCGACTACCCTTCCCAGACAGACAAACGATCGATCTCAATCATTGGAAAGACACCCAAAACAGTTCGAAGCATGGTTATTCATCAGGGCAGCCTCTGGATTGGTGCCAGCAGCGGCTTATACAAATATCAGGATGCCGTCATTAAGCCCTTAACGCTCATTGAAGGCAAGAGTCTCGCTGTCTCGAGACTAATAAGTGACCGTGTCGATACCTTATGGATCGGAACATGGGGCATGGGAGTTGTCAGATTCAACACTCGTACCGGGTCCATTACAAATTACGGAATTGAAAACGGTGTGCCCTCTCTATTTGTCACAAGCGCTCTTTGCGACATGGAGCAGAACATCTGGCTCTCATTTTTTAACGGTGGTGTCATTAAATACTCAGACAGAGCATTTGAGCATTTTTCTATCCACGGAGGAACGCCTATATCGCGTCTGAGCATTGACTCGAAGGGAACAAAATGGTTCACCAGCACAGAATACGGCTTGTTAAAAATGGAACACGGTTCTAAAAAAGCAGAGGTTGTTTCAGAAATCCTAAAAGATCAGCCGGCATACACTGTTTTTGTTGATTCAACCGATCGTGTCTGGGTCATTCAGCCACATAACATATTCAGCATTAAAGACGGTATTCAAACACACTATCAGCATCCCAAGGGGCATGCGAAAGGTGCTTATCGCTGGATATTGGAAGACTCCAAGAAAAGAATCTGGTTTGGAGGAACCCGCGGTATAGCTCTTTTAAAGGACAATAAACTGATTGATCTCACTCCAAAAGGAGATCCCATTAAACGGTTTTGGCACGCTGTCGAGCGCAAGGACGGTTCCATTGTTTTTTCTTCCATTTACAAGTTATGGTCTCATAAAGAAGGCATTTTCAATGAAATCCCCTTCAGAACCTCTGAGGAAACAGAAATCCAGTCCTTGATTTGTACCGATGACAACGACCTTCTGGTTGGAACCTCCCACGGCTTGTTCATGATAAAAGAAAACGGACAGGTTCATTTGATCGAGAACTTAAAGGATTATGACATTTCAGAAATGTTCAAAGATTCCTCTGACAAAATATGGGTGGGATCGAGAAATGGCGTTTGGTTACTGGATGGATTGAAGGCAACGAACCAATACAAGCCTAAGTCAACCATGGGCAGCATTGAAACCATTTTTGAAGACAGTGAGGGCTCCATTTGGTTCATAGCTCATAACCGCAATGTTATTTTCGACGGACACACCTGGAATGAACGTATGTTCCCATCAGGTTATACCATCAATTCTTTTACTCCTGTGCCCGCCGACATCGATGGAATCAGCTGGTTTGCCACGAACAAGGGACTGACATCTTACAACCCAAAACATCTGTTCAAGAACCGGCTAGCTCCTAAAATCAGATTTTGCAAGTTGGTTTTTAAAGATCAAAACAGCATCGACATATTAAATGAAAGCGACGTCACCTTGCCCTACAAACGAAATTCCTTTACCATTCAATACGGCTCCAACAGTTTTATTGACGAAAAACGCAACTGCTATGACATCTCAATCGAAGGCCCCTACACTACAGAGCAGAAACGAGTTGAAAACACCGAACTGGATTTAATGAACCTCGTACCCGGCTCCTATTGTGTGAAGCTCATCCCCTATAACGGCATGAATCAAAAGTCGGATCAGGTCTTCACTTTTCGTTTTCAGATCTCAAAACCCATCTGGCACACCCTGCCCTTTTACCTGCTCGTTTTTGGCCTCCTGTTGCTGATTGTCTATGGTATGATTCGGTTTCTGGAATACAGAAAAGTGTTGAAGCTGCAAAAAAGAAATGCATGGCTCGAGCAAGAACTGGAAAAGAAAACAAAGTCCCTGCTAGAAGCCAAAAAGAAGGAAACCGTTTCCGCTCTAACCGTGACGCTTTCAGATCAAATCGCTCAGCCGCTCATGAGTATTCAGGGAAATCTCGACCTGCTAAATTGCAAAGAAAAACAAATAAGTGAAAACGCTCAAGGACAGTTCTCCAGCATTCAGGAATCATTGGATCGAATTCACAGGGTAATTCAAAAACTGAGAAGCCTTGAAAAAATAGATTTTGACGATTACACTCCAGGCATTCAAATGTTAGATTTGAATGAAGAAAAACCCATTGATAACCATGAGAAAAAAGGCATTCTATTTGTCGATGACGAAGAAGACCTTCTCGAAATATGGAGACTGTATTTTGAAGCTCTGGAGTACAGAGTCTTCACGGCATCGAACGTGGACAGCGGCTTGGACATGGTCAGGAAACACAGCAACCGCATTCACTGCATAGTTTCCGATAACAGAATGCCGCACAAAACCGGATTCGACTTTTATCGAGAACTCAATGAAACTTCATGCACCATTCCCTTTTACATTCTGACAGGTTTCGGCGTGGAGCCTCAATTAAAAGAGATGCTGAAACACGGATTGAAAGGTATTATCCAAAAACCCATTATGCTCGATGCTCTGCACAATATCGTCAAAGTTCATCTTTGAAACTTAAAACCGTTGTTTGACAGACCGGGTAAGCGTGGATCTCCATATGGGTGCGTTTTTCACTGGCACAAAAGGCGGACCGCATTCGGGCAAGTGCGAAAAAGCATACTTAAATCAGTTACTTAAGAAAACCTTTACAGGGAAGCCTTATTTTTGGTTTTCTCCGCCATTTTCCAGCTTAGCTGGAAATTTTTACTCTTATCCAGATAAAACACTTTATGAATCGAACTAAATGGATTACAATCAAGGAAATGAGTTAATGGTTTCAAGTTCGGGAGGAACAGCATGACAGAACAAACACTCGATTATTCTGCAATTGAGACTTTGAAAGAGCTAAAAGAAGAAAAAGAGGTGATTCTCGGTCGTATCGAGAAAATGGAAGAAAAAAAAGATTCCGTTTCATCTCAAGTCTACAAAAATGTAAGCGCTGACTATCATCGTCGCCTTGGTTCCATCGAGCAGAAAGCTGAACCGTTGAAAAACGAAGTCCGAAGTGAGTACGTCAAGCTGAAAACAAAAAAAGCAGTCTACCAGGATGAGCTGAAGAAAATCGAGTTGGAAAAGGAAGAACTCGTATTCAGACACCAACTGGGAGAATTCGAAGAAGATGAGTTTGAAACCCAATTTAAGGAAATTGATACGCGGCTGAGTAAAAAGTCCTACAGCATCGAAGAAATAGATGAAATTAAAGAGGAATTCCTGAAAGTATTCGACTCAGAAGAAGACCTGGAGAGTGAACCGGCCCATGAATACCCTGAGCCAGAGCCAGAGCCAGAAACAGCTCCTGAACCGGAACTGAAAAGCGAACCTGAACCCGCAATTCCCGACCCGGTATCGTTATACGTAGACAAACCTGAGTCCACAGTGGATATCGAACTGTCTGACAGTTTTACTGAGTTTGACCCTGAACAACTCGACTCGGAAGAGTTGGTCGAAAGGGATTTTAAAGATTCTGATCTGGACGACATACAGCCCGACATGATTGCACCTCCCATTCCCGGCGGCATGATGGAAGCCGATTTAAGCAATTCCGATATCGACCCCTCTGTGTCTGACTTGGAAACAGCAATGGAAGGTCTGGAAGATGTCGATGAATTTGATGAAATAGAAGCAGAGCTTTCCGAAACGGATCTTCTGGAAGCCGACGACGTGGAGACACATTCTACTGAAGAAGCCGATCAATCTCATGCCACACTGCCTGGCCAGGCCTTTGAGTACTTGAATGATGCTCCCGGTATGGTCCCTCCTCCTCCGCCGCCCACACCTGAATTATTAGACGAACCAGCAACAGTCCGAATCGACAAATCTCAACTCAACTGGGATGCTGACAAAGGTGAAACCGAGGGTACCATGATTATTTCAAACCCAAAGATCATCGCCATTGTCGATGGCAAAGAAGGTCAGGTTTTTTCACTTGGCATGGGCACCACAACGCTAGGACGCTCTCCTGAAAACGATATTCACATACCGGAAGAGCGCATTTCCAGAAAGCACGCGCAGGTTTCATTTGGTCCTGGTGGATACTCTATTTACGATATGAATTCTGAAAATGGAACATATGTCAACGGTAGTCGAGTGCAGGAACAAATTCTCACTGACGGCGATGTCATTCTCATCGGAACAACCCAATTTGTCTTCAGGGAAAAGTGAGCCGAAAAGCCCCGCGTTCCACCGCGGAATTTCTAGACATTTTAAAAAAAGAGGGTGAACTCAAGATCATTGATGTTCCCCTCTCTCCGCATTTGGTCATACCTGAAATTCAACGGCGGGTTGTCGCTGAAAACGGGCCAGCTCTTTTGTTCACCCATGTGGAGGGCTCAAGGTTTCAGGCTGCCACTAATTTGTTTGGCAGTCCTAAGCGTATAGCGCTAGCTCTTGGCGGTGATCCCATAGCGCACATGAAGCGTTTATCGCGTTTTATTGAATCCCTGCCGCCCACTTGGGACGCCATCAAATCCTTTCTACCAGCTACCGGCCGCATTCTAAGATCGAGAAAATCAAAACAAAGAAAAGCAAATGTTCTGGCTGGCAAAATAAGTTCCCTGAATGAACTACCAGCACTGACAAGCTGGCCAGAGGACGGCGGTCCCTTCGTTACCCTGCCCCTTGTCTACACCCAAGACCCTGAAACGGGAAAAGGCAATCTGGGAATGTACCGCGTGCATATTCAGACAGAACGACAGGCAGGAATGCATATACAGATTCTTCGCGGAGGCGGAAACCACTACCACAAAGCGGAATTGCACAATCAACCCCTGCCAGCCTCGGTCTTTATAGGCGGGCCTCCGGCTTTGACACTGGCTGCCGTAGCACCTCTTCCAGAAGATGTTCCCGAAATCGCTTTTGCCTCTTTTCTCATGAACAAGCCCATCAGAACCACTGAAAACCCCCTCTTTCCCGGTCATCTGCTCGCCTCGGATGCGGATTTCTGCATAACCGGCCTCATCCCTCCACACAAGCGAGCACCTGAGGGTCCTTTCGGAGACCACTACGGCTATTACTCGCTGCAACATCCCTACCCTTACATGGATGTCAAAGCCATTTATCACCGCAAAGACGCCATCTACCCCGCAACAGTGGTTGGAAGACCGCCCCAGGAAGATCACTTCATCGCCATTTTCCTCCAAGAACTCTTTGCTCCTCTCTTCCCGATTGTCATGAAAGGGGTTGAAGATGTCTTCGCTTATGAAGAGTCCGGCGTGCACTCACTGGCAGGAGCGATTGTCAAAGAGCGGTATCACAAAGAGGCCTTTACAGCCTGCATGCGTATTCTCGGAGAAGGCCAACTCTCTCTGACCAAAGTTCTCTTTGCAACAGAAGCGAAATTAAATTTGAAAGAATTCCGCCAGCTCTTCATCCACATTTTAGAACGCTGTGACTTCCAAACAGACTTGCATGTCTTGTCAAACATCTCGCTGGATTCACTGGACTATACTGGCCCCGAAATCAACCGCGGTTCCAAAGCCCTGTTCCTGGGTTTGGGAGAAAAGCGCTTTGAACTGGTTAACAGCCAACCCGACAAGCAAACCCTTCCCGACTGGATCTTTGAAAGCACACTGTATTGTCCAGGTGTGCTCGTTATCCGATGTGCTCCCTACCAAGCAGACCCCCAAGTTGGTGAAAAACTCGTCGCACTCGAAGGCTTACACGCTTATCGCGTGGTTATCATCCACGATCATCCGAAGGACTGCACTTCCTCGGATGTCGATTTCATCTGGAATGTCTTCACTCGCTTTGAACCGGCAGGTGATATTTATGCCAGAAAAGACATCAGAAGAAACCATATCGCCTATCAGGCACCGCTCATCATAGACTGCAGAATGAAACCGGGTTACCCTTCGACACTTATTGCCGATGAGGAAACCGTCGCTCAGGTCGACCGAATATGGAACGACATTTTTTAATGCGGCTTATCCTCCTTCCTCTCAGCATTCTCTATACAGCAGTCACGTGTCTTCGGAACTGGCTTTTCGACCGAGGCTTCATTCGCGTTCAAAAGCTCGATCAACCTGTCATCTCCATTGGGAACCTGGCCATGGGCGGCACGGGAAAAACACCCATCACATCCGAGTGCGCGCGAATTCTGAGTGACATGGGTTACAAAGTGGGTATCCTGAGTCGGGGATATGGCAGAAAAAACAAAACGCGCTCGCTGGAAATAACACCGCATACACACTGGCAGGATGCGGGAGACGAACCGCTGATGTTAGCACGACAGAACCCTAAAGCTCGTGTTTTCGTAGGCCCCAGTCGGTTTCAGGCAGCTCGTGCTTGCACGGATAACCAAATCGATGTGTACCTGATCGACGACGGATTCCAACATCGATACCTGCACAGGGATCTCAACATGGTCTGTATCGATGCAACCCAACCACTTCCTCCCTACAGGCTGGCCCTACCCTTCAGAGAGGGTCTTCACAGTTTGAGAAGGGCAGACCTTGTCATTATTACAAGATGTCCACAACCTGAAAGTGCTTCAGAATTGATTTCAAAAATCCAGAGAGTTGTACCCAACATGCCCATCATCTTTTCGCACTTCGCTTCGGGAAATATTCAACCAGTTTTTGAGGGGGACCGTGTTGACAGGAAAGATGTGATTGCCTATTCCGGCATTGAAAGACCTCAAAAGTTTTTTCGAGCCCTTGATCGAAAAGGGTATCACGTCCGTTTTTCCCTGGCTCTTCCCGACCACGGCGCTCCCAACAAGAAACAGTGGGATCTTCTTTATGAGCAAAGTCAAACAAACAGAACCCCTTTAATCGTAACCACGCAAAAGGACGCCGTAAAAGTTGAAAGAAAGCCAGATTCTGGTATAATATTGTCCTTTGTGCCACTGATAACCTGCTGGAGAAAGCCGGAGGAAATCAGGGCATTTTTTGAAAACACCCTCAACTAGGATACCTTATGAAAAAGCTTCTTGACCGTCTCGAACAGGAACGTTACGACCTGGAATACGAATTAAAGAGTGTCGTACCTCTGGAAATTAGAAAGGCTGCCGCCCAGGGAGACCTATCCGAAAACGCAGAATACGAAGCAGCACTCGACAAACAACGCATGCTTCAATTAAAAGTTCGCACCATACAAAAACGCATTGGCGAAGTCGCATCCCTCGATATGGACCGATTACCTCAAGACCGCATTGCCTACGGCACCATCGTCAAACTCTTCGATCTCGACACAGATGAAGAAATTACCTATCAGCTTGTACTTGCAGAAGATGCTGATATAAAGAAAAAACGAATTAGTGTCAGTTCTCCCATCGGTAAAGCGCTCATAGGAAAGGAAGAGGGCGATGAAGTAACCATCAAAATTCCTTCAGGAACCAAGAACTTTGAAGTATTGGGGTTGACGCCATACAGCCAGACAGAAATGGACCTTTAACATTTACCCTGCCCCTCTTTTATTGCACGACTATCCCTTTAACTTGAAACCATTTTTTCTTTTAACTGGATAAGTGTTCATCGCCCACAAAGGTGTCTTCCCTCACGAGTAGATTTCGTCATTTTCGCATACATCACACGAGCCAATAAGCACAGGAGAAAGAAGCATGACTTTTACCATTAGACAAGCTGAAAAAGAAGATGCCTCGAGCATTCTTGAGCTCATCAAAGGCTTGGCTATTTATGAAAAGGCTCCCAACGAAGTTATCAGTACAGAAGAAGACATAATCAGGGACGGATTTGGTGAGCAGCCGTTTTTTCATGTATTCATAGCAGAAAACGAAGAAAAACAACCTATAGGTTTCGCTCTGTTTTTTTACACCTGGTCAACGTGGACAGGACGGCCTACCCTTTACCTTGAAGACCTGTTTGTAAATCCCGCGTTCAGGGGACAGGGAATTGGCCTGGCCTTGTTCAAAAGAGTTGCAAAAACAGCGGTGAACGAGAAATGCCAAAGAGTGGAGTGGGCTGTACTGGACTGGAACATGCTCGCCCGCGACTTCTATCACGAACTAGGAGCATCTCACAGTCAAGGCTGGCTGCCTTACCGCCTTACGGGTGATGCCCTGAAAGCCTTTGCCAATTGATGTTTTGCACAAATATCCACTGTGGCGGAACTGCCTTCATCAACTGGCTTCCAAACGACAAAAAGGCCACTAACCATCTCTCTCTTGGTATGTGTCTGAAAATGAGTTCAATATGGTTTTTTTAGAAAAATAACAACAGACTCTCCAGGCAACTCCCCTGTGTTCCAACGTAAAACAAGTACAAAAAACTGGCTTTTTAAACAAAATTAATATATATTGGAATTAAACTTGGACATGGTGTTTTTTTCACCAGAATTGTAGCCTTAACCGCTTCATTTTACAGCAATCTGCAGTGATGTGAATTACGGTTCCAATAAAATATCTAAACTTTTCAGCAAAATAGCCATCTAGATATTATAGAAGTTAGAAAACTTTTCTCCTCCACTCCGGGCCGCGTATGCGGCCCTTTTTTTATGGGATCAGCAACATGGCATCTCCATAGGAGTAAAAACGATATGCTTTTCTTAGGGCATGACCATAAAGGTTTAATATACGTTCTCGCCCCATCAGCGCTGAAACAAGTAAAAGAAGGGTACTCCCAGGCAAGTGGAAATTTGTAACAAGCCCGTCAATAGCACTGAACCGATAGGGAGGATATATATACAAACTGGTATCTCCACTCCCGGCTATAAACTCACCATGCTTTATACAGGATTCCAAACAGCGCGTCGAAGTTGTTCCCACCGCAATAATCCGTCGACCTTCCGCTTTTGCTCTGTTAAGGGTATCAGCACTTTCTTCTGACAGACGGTAATGCTCCGATTCCATTTGGTGATCGCGGACGTCGTCCACGTGAATGGGTTTAAAGGTGCCGATTCCCACATGATGAGTCAGTTTACAAAGTTCAATGCCCTCTTCCTGAATATCGGCTAGCAGTTTTTCAGAGAAGTGAAGTCCAGCTGTAGGTGCTGCCACAGCTCCTGGCTCATTGGCAAAAACAGTCTGATAACGAACTCGGTCTTCTTGGTCTGGTCCTTTTTCTCGCTTAATGTAGGGAGGCAAAGGTATTTCTCCATCTTTTTCAAGCACCGAAAAAAGCGCTGTGCGGTCAGCAAAACAAAGAAGCCCCCTACCTGCATCTCCCTTTTCTTCAAGTAGAACCTGAACTCCGGAATGAGGGAAAATTAATTTCATGCCGGCTTTCAAACGCCTGGCTGGTTTTAGAAGCACCGGAATCAGAAGTTGACTGTGAGGGTCTTTCAACTCACAGGGAAGGCTCGTTTGCACGTTTTCTGACTCCTTAGGAGATAATGCGGCTAAAATGTCGAGAATAAAAATTTCCACTCTCAATCCGTTTTCTTTTTGAGCAAAACAGCGTGCATTCATCACTTTAGTCTGGTTGACAACCAGCACATCCCCAGCTCTTAAAAAAGACCCTATTTTATTGAAATAACTGTCAGTTAACTCCTCTTTACCTCTTGCTACAAGTAAACGGGAAGCCGCCCTTTCATCGGCTGGTTTCTGTGCAATTCTATCTGCAGGTAGATCGAAAACATAATCTGATAAATTGTAATTCATTTAACACATTCCACAAAAAAATAGTTGCACACAACCCGAAGGGTGGGCAAATCAACTAAAACATACTATAATACCGCTTTAGAGATAACTCAATGGAAAGGAAAGGGGTTTGGATATGATAAAACCATTTTTATTCTGGTTAACCATTCTAGCGGGATTGTTTTCCTGGTCACAATATTTTCAATACGCACCGGATTTGAAATGGACTGATGAGCTTAAAAGCAGTATCGGCATGGCCAATCCAACAAAAGATTCGGCAACTGCAACCTTAATCGGTTACAGTGCAACGGGCGAACAAACAGGCACGTTGACCTTGGAGATTCCCGCTTTAGGTCGTCGATCATTTACCGTATATGAATTGTTTAATACCGCTGACACCCGTTTCCTGGTCTTACAGTCGTCTGTTCGACTGGGTGCCTATGTTCTCTATAGAGGCGATAACTCACTCTCTACAGTTGGCTTCTCCACTTCTCCGGGACATCAGCTCTTTGTACCGCATATAGCCAGAGACACCTCTCTCTTTTACACACAGACAACTGTGGCCAATTTAAGCAGCAACAAATTACCTCTCCAGTCTCAGCCTTATCTCGATTCAGAAAACCCTGAATCGAATTTACCTGTTCAGTTAGAACAGGCAGTGGATATTCCATCTGTATCCAATAAGTCAACCCTGTTTTCTTTTTTCTATGACGATCTCTATATGGAAGAAACATCTCTCCTTCAGTGGGACCGCCTAAAAGCAGAACAGGAACAGGGTCTGGTAGGAGTAGAGCACTTTGGAATGACCGGCCGTCAAATGGCCAGCCTGTCGCTCCCGCACTCACCTTTTCAGGAAATGATTATCAGTCACCTTTCGCAAGACAACGAGCATTTCTGGACGGGCCTGGTTCTCGTCAACACGAAAAATGGCATTGTGCCTGTAACCATTCAGTCATATATGGAAGACGGCACACCCTTTCAAACCCTTCGATTCGAGTTGGGACCGTATGAAAAGAAAACCTTTACAATCGGTGAACCGCATGAATTGGGCATTTCCGATGTCGCCTCGTGGTTGAAAGTGACGCCCTATGAACAAGCTGTTGTGGGTTATCAGGTTTTTGGATCGCCCGACCAGACTTTTATGGCCGGTATGGAGCCTGCCATGATTCCCACCAACATGACAACGCTTCCCTACACTCCAACAACCGATGAACTCTGGAGCGGCTTTGGAGTGATCAACCCAACCGACGACAATATCTGTGTCCAAATTGGTGGTTTAGACGATCAGGGCAATATTGTCAGCGTGTTTGATTGCAACCGAATGGATCCGCATTCCAAGTTTATCACCACCGTTGAAGACTTGTTCGGCGATCAAGCCAGTCAGATCACATGGCTGAGACTCAACACCGAGAGAGGAACCATGTCCGCCTTTTCCATTGTGGGAAACAGAGACCGCACCACACTCTCGGGATTGCAGGGTGTCTCCACCTATAACAAGGAAGGTGACATCTATCTGGCCAATTTTGAACATGACAACATCCAAACTCTGCTTGATCAGGGCTGGCGAGAAACCCGATTCGATGATGAACGACCGTTGAAAGTGTTAGACTTCTTTTCCATTGAATCTTATTACGAGGCCGTCAATGGCATCAAACACCTGCAAGCCAGGAAGTTTTGCAGGGAATACTATTACTGGGGCAGGGTTGTGGAACAAATTGCCTTCATTTCTCCCTATTTCGCAATTCCCTCCGACAAGGAACAACTCTATTTAAATTTTCACCTGCGACTCATCGATCCTGAATTCACCAATGAATTGACACGATACGGCGTTGTATGGCGGGAAGAAGGCAGCAATGCATGGCATTGGACCGGTTTGACCGGCAGCTACATTATGCAGACCATGGCAGAGAATAATCGCTTCACTGTCTTTCAAAGTTGGAACCAGGAAGTCCACCAAATGACCCGTTGGATACCTTTTGAAATTCAACTTCCGTCCAACCTGGCGGGTAGCAGAATTCAGGTTGGTCTATGGTATCATTCCCCTAATGATTCTCTTGAACCGGGGGATCAGACCGCTATTCTCTGGGCTGATTTCATCCGAGTTACAACCGCACCTACTATCCCCCATCATTACCAGCCCTACCTGTTCGATGGCCAGGGTGTGTTCTTTTATGAATTGCCCTAGCTGATTTTTCAGCTATCTGTTGGAAAAATGCGGACTCTCTGTGTTGAACAGCATTTCTTTGGTTAAATCGCTGTTTGAAAACAGTGTCTGCATTTTCTGTACGGATTCTTTGCTTCAGAGATAGATGGCAGTCGCTTGTTTCTTTAGGCGCTACACATCAGATTGTCCAATCTAGCAGAATTAATGAACAATGCCCTTATGCAAATGGAGTTCCAGACGATAGAAAGACAAGGTGGGGGTTTTTATTGAACGACCATGCATTCTGAAAGCAACGTATTCATGGAACTGATAAACGGTTTATCATCAGTCATTCGACGGTTATAACTCGCTGCTGAATTGGGCTCATTTAGTTTGTAACTAAAACTTTCTCACCTTACCTTTGATAGATAAGTGTTTGGAGATAAGTATGTTTGGGAAAAAAAAGCTTGGAAAGCGTCGTTCCTTTGATTCAGGAAAAATAAATATCAGCAACAGTGATATTCAGGAAAAAATTAAATACCTGGGCTTGACCGAAGAAGACCTGGGAAGGTTGAACGGCTGGAAGCAAATAGTAGACGATCACTTTTCCAACACCACAGGTCTGTTTTACGATGCAATCAAAGGTAATGAACACACTTATGAAATGATGAACCGCTTCAGTACCATTGAAAAACAAAAACCGATCCTTAAAAAATACATTGATTCTTTTTTCTCTGGTACCATTGATGATCACTATGTGGCATCCCGACAGCAAATTGGGCAGGTTCATGAAGAAATCGGACTTGATAACTCCTGGTACATCTTTCAATACGAACACATTAAAACAGCCTGCCAACATTCGCTGATAAAAGCAGGAGCATCTTCTCAAGAGGTCGTTGATTTTATAGACAGTCTATGGCGAATGATCAGCTTTGACAAGGCACTCATTTTGGATGCACTCAATAACGCTCAAATTGCAAAAATTAAAGCTATGAAAAGTGAAGGTGATCTTTTTATTAAGGACTTTAAAAAAGCCATCATTCAATTGGAGCAGAAAAATCTCACTTCAAGCATTGACGGTGAGTACTCCCAAAACTTTCAAAATATAGCGGATACATACAATACAGGAATGGAAGCACTTAGCTCGGCTTTTGGCAGAATTTTCAGCTCAGTCGAAGAGCAAACGACAACAGGAGTTCAAATCCTGGCTGGCGCGACAAGAGAAATTGCTCAAGCTATTGGCGATGTCGCAGAAAACGCTGACAGAGCCAAGAGTGCAACTTCTGAGACAGTGATTAAAATTGGTCATGCAACCAGGAAGATGACTGAGCTCAACGATAAATCCACTGAGATTGGGAAAGTAACGGAATCCATAGAACAGATAGCAGATCAAATCAATTTACTGGCGCTCAATGCGACAATCGAGGCTTCCCGCGCTGGTGAGAGCGGCAAGGGCTTTGCCGTTGTTGCCAGTGAAATACGTGCCCTGTCAAAGCAGACAGATGAAGCCATTGACGGTATCAGACAGGTCATTGCAGAAATGCAGAATTCCTCAAACACAGCAACTCAAGACATTCAAACAATTAATACTGAAATGGAAAAAATCGATGAAATTGTCTCAAACATCGCCGCGGCAACAACAGAAGTTGACGTGACAAGCAAGGAATTGAACAGTTATTCAGAAGACCTCTCCCACAAGGGTGATGCCCTCAAACAGGACCTGGATCAGTTCACGACCAGCTGATTCAGTCATGAGTTGAGATCGATCACTCTTAATGAGCTGTAAATAAATCTCGCCAGCTTTCCTTAGTATCCATACTTTTTGAATGCAGCGACAAACAATCTCTCGAGATGGTGTGGAGAGGTCAACGGCATTGGACTGAGACTCGATACGGCATTTAAAACGTTATAGAAAATAACGGTTTGCTCCTGTCTCCGGGCACCAGTCTCCCCTGAATGCGCTTCTCTTTATGAGCAAATAGGCCGACAAAGTGCCATAAAAGACAGAATAATTGCGAATGATAAGCTTTTCCATGCAATTCAAATTATACCTATTCTGAAAAGACACTTAACTGAAATTTCAGCGCATCGGGAAATAGCGATTCAGCCAGTAACAACTTCACAAAAAATAGTTGACTACATTGAAAAATAATCTTATCCTATGGCCATTGAGTTTAAATTGCTATGTGAATGGCTCATTATTATGTGCCCTTAGTAGCCTATGGTTTTCTATTGGCCATCGAACAAAATGTACTTCAAAAAAAAGATTCTTTTCTTTTTAAGGGAGCACGTATGTGTGATCAATATGGATATAGAGGACAAACACCTCCCCGATCAGCACCCGTCCAAACCGACCAGATACCTATTCCCGCTCGCCATGAGTCCTGGTCAACGCTTGACAGACGGTTCAGGCAAACTGGGGGACGAATCCAGCCTCGTCTGCCAGACGCTCCTCAAGGCACTGTGCACACTTTTGAAAGTCGACACGCTCTTGTTCGGCACTTTCGCAGCATTCGTGATCGCGGTGATTTGTACAATAACGATCCAGTAGCTTTCAGAGCTCAGGCGCACGGTCGGCAAGGACCGGGTATGACACCACTTGAAGCTTCCGGGCAGTTTGTTTTACACTCTCAAACTTCAATGCCTCATTTTATCTATCTCTTTGAGCAAACCCCTATCTCCAACTCCCTCCTACCGGGCATTGGAATGACCAGAAGAACTCATACCAGGTCGCCAGTTGGACACAATGTCTCAATAGCTTCCCACAGGGAAGCCATTGGCAACGCCATAGCCTTGGCATTAAACTACCTGGCAAGCATTTCTGTTGCCATTGCAGAGCACATACATCATGCAGTGGTTATTTACAAACCGCCTACCAGACTCGGAGGTTCAAATGACCCGAGGCGGACATCACCCTATCACTTTGTGATGATACGGCCTCTGGGCATGAGGAACAGACAACTCACTCTTTTACCTTGGAATCTTGCAACCCCCGCTCACGCGCGTAACTATCTTCTTTAACAATGGTCTATTGCAAAACAAATAAAATATTCGCTGTATCTAAAATAATGTGAGGAATATATGTCAGCTTCAAGCCACAATGTAGCCGATCTTCTTTGGCAAAGCCCCGGAAAAAATATTGAAATACTCTCCATGACTGTCAGAGAAGCCATCTCAGAACTTTACCTAATTCACTGCGTCATTAAAAGCCCGGAAGTGGCTTTGTCCTTCCAGGATATGTTGAACAAGAAGGCTGAAGTAAAGCTCATGTGCGGTACTGAGCTTGAAGATGAACGTGTTTTCACAGGCATCATCACGCGGTTCAGGCAAATGCGAACACGTCACGGAAACCTTTCAACAGCCAAAGTACAATCCTATCAGTATGAGGTTGAAATCCGACCTAAGCTCTGGTTACTGACGCGCCAGCACAATTCCAAAATTTTTCAAGAGAAGACAGTGCGAGATATTGTCTCAGAAGTCTTGGACGATGCGGGACTTGAATACAATTGGTTTATTTCAGGCAGCCCCAGACAACGCGAGTACTGTGTACAGTATGAGGAATCCGATTACGCGTTTATCTCCAGGTTGCTGGAAGAGGAAGGTATCTGTTTTTATTTTGATCACGAAAAACAAGCAGTCATGTTTTCCGATAATAGCGGAGGTCACTTTCCCTGTCAGCCAATTTCAGAAGCCAGATATGAAGAGGAGGTCAGCCTTCAGTTTGCCAGTGGCCGACGTGAATTTGTATCTGACTTTTCTTATGAAGAACATCTATGCACAGGCAAATTCACACTGGATCACTACAACTACGAGATTAGCAAAACGAACATTCAAGTGGGATCAGATGAGGCTGAAATACCCTGTACCAATCGTTTCGAGCACTATGAACACACCCAGAATTACAAAAACGATGGGGAAGGACAGCCTTTAACTGATATCCGCAAAGAAGAAACCATAGCCTGGGCCAAAGTAGGAGAAGGTATTGCCACAAACCGATCCTTTGAAGCAGGTTATACCATTACGCTTTCAGATCACTTCAGAGATGACCTGAATGGCGACTGGCTGCTGGAGTCGGTGCAAATGTACTTAGAACAGGGCAGCTGTCAAACTAACTTTACAGCTCTTCCGGTCAGTGTCCCATTCAGACCTAGACGTAAAACACCCATTCCCAAAGTAACAGGTGTTCAGACAGCAGAAGTAACCGGCCCTCCAGGAGCAAAAGTCTACCTGGATGAGCTGGGTCGGTGCAAATTGCAGTTCAACTGGGATCGCGAAGGTGAAAAAAACGACCGTTCCTCCATGTGGGTCCGTGTTTCCAATGGCTACGCGGGTAAAAACTATGGAATTCAGTGGATTCCAAGAATAGGGAATGAGGTCCTGGTGACATTCATCAACGGAAACCCCGATCTCCCCGTAGTCACAGGCAGGGTCTACAACGATTTCAATACACCTCCTCTTGGTCCACCCGAATTATTTGAGAACATCCTCAAAACAATCAAAGACAATCACATCCTCTTCAGCGATGAAGATTCCAAAGAGCTCGTCCAGTTACGAGCGCAAAAGGACATGAAAAACCTGGTGGTCAATAACCGTCAAACACAGATTGGCAACGATGAACACATTAATATCAAGAAAAACAAGAAACAGCTTGTAGAAGAAGAGTATCACCTCCACGTTGGAACAGACAGAAAAGAAAAAGTGGATGGAGATTATTCACTGGAAATATCTGGTAACAAGCACATGAAAACGGGCTCTCTATTTGCAATTGATACCGAACAAGAGCTGCACTTAAAGTCGGGCATGAAAATGATCAATGAATCAGGCACGTCCATCACGTTGAAAGCCGGTGGCAGCTTCATTCAAATTGATCCATCTGGGGTTACGATCAAAGGCCCAATCGTTAAAATAAATAGTGGCGGTAGTGCAAAAAGTGGTTCAGGCATTCAACTGTCATCTCCTGAAGATCCCCCTGAGCTTTCCCTATCTGGAGATCCCGGATAGGGTCTGAAGGCGACACCAGCCAATGGTGGTCTTTGCCGGCTCGAATGGATCGAAAGGGCATGCGTCCAAAGGATCGGAGGGTTATCCATTAAAAATAGTCATATTAACTCAAACTTCAATAACATCCGGGAATCAAGTGATTAAAAAGAGCGCCAAAGCTTGAAATCCTTTCCCTTTACACCATAAAGAAGATGAGCTTCATCTTTAACAATCCCGTTAGTTACAAAAGGAGGAAATAATGCCCCAGGCAGGCAGAATAGGAGATAAATCAAGGGCACCAGTGGATGCCCACGGGTGTCCCGCATGTCCGCACAATGTTACAGGACCTGCAATTACGGGTTCGCCTGATGTTCTTATCAACAATCGTCCAGCCTTACGTGTGAAGGATAAAGGATTGCACGCAGCATGCTGTAGTTGCAACATGTGGGAGGCAAAGGTAGGCAGTTCCACCGTAATGATCAATAACCGGTTTGCTTTCAGGAAAGGTGATCTCAGTATGCATTGCGGCGGATTTGGAACTCTCATCCAAGGCAGTCCAGACGTTCTTATTGGATAGGAGATTCTATGACCGACAACCTGAACAGTGAACAGTTGGACCAACTCAACAAGGCCAATCAAAAAATAAAAAAATGTAGTGAAAAAGTTGCAAAAGCCCGTCAGGAGTTCATTGAAGCGGGAACGTTTATGTCTTCACCTGAAGTTGCAGATGCTCAGAGTCAGATCCAAAAGCAAGTTGATCAAATAAAAAAGGTTCTAAATAGTCAAACATCCGAAGACATGAAAAAAGCTCTGGCTGACCAAGTGCAATCACAATTGCTGTATGAACAGAAAATAGAAGAATTCTGTTCCCTTTGGACTGAAGAGTATTTAAAAAAAGTAAAATCAGGACTCCCTCATTTTGATCATGAGGTCCAATCCCGATTAAATCACTTCTTGAGTGAAGCAAATGAACCGAGAATTGAAACTAACAAGGCCCTTTTGCAAGTTATGCAGCAAGAGGCCGATTCAGACACGATGGAACTGATGACGTTTAATTCGGAAATACTCACCGAAGAACAGCAAAAAGCTGAGCAGGCCACAAGACTTCAAGTATTGAAAAAAATGGAAGAAGCTGGAGAGGAAGTTTCAGGCTTTGATATTTCTCTATTTCAAGACCCCGACTTGGTTGCCAAAGAAATGGACTCTGTCGATTCACTCACCGCTGCAGCAGAGACCTTGAAAGCAGCTCCCGATTTTGAAATAAGCCCTGAAATAGAAGAACAAATGAAGCCCTTGCAAGAGGCCTCCGTACTCTATATGGAAAAACTGGCCGAAGGTGATCAGCGAATTATGTCGGCAGAAAAAAACCTGCTTCTTGCAGAGAAAGCCCTGCTTGAGGCCCGAGATGCCTATAAAACGTTGAAGCAATCCTTCATCTAAATATAACAAAATAAGGAAGATTTAAAAATGCCACCTCTAAACACCGATCTTATGGCTATGACGGCAAAAATACTGTTTACGGCCAAAACAATCAGGTTACCCATCAAATGGAAAAAACCAAACTATCAATTCCCTCAAGCATTTAACCCTTCCCAATTAATGGTTCCACTCAATCCTCCAACTCCACCCTTCGAATTCTTTTCTCCTACCGCAAACAAATATCACGTATCTGCAGCCGCGAGTATTGGCAAAAAATTTGCCGCTTACATTGATGGTATTTGCAGTGCAATAGGAAAAGGAGTCGATTTTTTTCGATCGACAGCTTATTTACAAGGTATGCAAATTTATGCCTCTCTCGCCATTGGAACACCGGGCTGTCTAAACGCGCCGCCAATCGGACCAACTATCTTAGCCGCCGCCCCCAAAGCGACCAAGTACGAAGAAGCCTATTCAAAGGCCATTGCCAATGCCATTGGAACAAGGTGGTTTGAATGGCAATCTGGCCTTATTGTTCCAGGCCTCCCATGGTATCCCCCATTTGTCAGCTTTCCCGGACCGATAACCCCTCCTACGCCCAATACACCCCAACCACTCATTATCTGCCCTTCCACGAAATTTGCTTCGCTTTCAAAACCTGCTCTTAAAAGTACAATGATCCGCCAATTGAATCATAAACACGCACCCCATCACAAAGACCTTTTTGATGCCATATGCAAGGCATTCATATTGGTATTTATGATATGGCTGACCCAGCAAAACATAACGAATGCAATGGGCTTTGGTCCTGTGCCCACTTTCGCACCCCCAGTCTTACCCGCTGGTCCTGTTGTCGGCGGCACGGTACTGCCTAATCCTGGTATTTTTGTTTCTTAAGGAGATCCCATTTGATTATCAACAACAACACACCCTATCAAGCTGAATCCACTTTGGATAAAGATGGTGATCTTAACTCTATGATCGTAGTTGTTATCAAAGCAACTTTTCAATTCAATGCTCAAGGTCAAGTTAACCTGGCCGCCAAACAAATTCCTGTGTATCTCTGCGATGAAATGATCGACTCATACCCCATTGGGTCTGTACGCTTTGAGTCGGACATGGCACCTTTTAAACCTAAGGGTGATCTGCTTATTCTTGGCCATGCCTGTCCTCCAGACGGCTCGGCAACGTCTCTCGAAGTGGGATTCCGATGCAGAGACATGGAAAAGGTTCTCGCTGTTTTCGGAGATCGCAAATGGGAAGCAGGCGGCTTCATGGGAGGCATACAAGCTTCTCAGCCTGAGCCCTTTGAAGAGCTGGAATTGACCTTTGGTCGATCTTTTGGTGGAATCGACATGGTATACGGTGCGATTTGCGCAGCTAACCAGGCTGGTATGGGAATGATTAGCAAGAAAGCAAAAAAAGAAGAAATTATTGAGAAACCTCTTCCCAATATTGAAAATCCAAACCATCTTATCCGGTCATGGAAAGATCACCCTATACCTGTTGGCATGGGTCATGTCAGTAAAGGTTCTTCTGAGCGAGTGGGTTTTTTAGGAACTTACGATGAAGCATGGCATAAGGATAGAAAACCCGACCGCCCAATTGATTTTGATTTCCAATTTTTTAACTCAGCTCCCAAGGATCAACAGTTAGACGGTTTTTTTCAAGGAGGAGAATTAATTGAACTGCTTAACTTAACACCGGGTACAGCACAAGTTCAATTCACACTTCCTGAAATCAAGGTAAACGCAACTCTTAAACGAAGAGACGTAGAGCAAAAAGAGCCATTTCCCCTCAACCTGGATACCGTATGTGTCATGACAAAAGACATGACCTTCACCCTCACCTGGCGAGGCTGGCTCCCTGTCTATGACCCACTCATGCAGGATGTCGAAATGATTACGATTGAATCATCACAGTAGTGCAGGTGTTTTAAAATAGACCGTGGCGAACAAGCCGAAAAAAATGTGTAAGCGATCCTGTAGCCGCATCAATCCATAAAAAAGGATCACGGCAGAATCCGTATGAATGGAAGAGCTATGAGCGAAACAAACAAGCCCACTTATTCCGGGCTGTCTGGGAAGATACCTGGGTTATCATATTCTTTTTCTCATTGTCAAAGATGTTTCTGTTTCTTCCACAGTCTCAAACCCAATTCTTTTGTAAAGATTTAAAGCCTTATTCGCCTTGTCAACACTAAGCGATAAAAACTTTACTTCAATTTTATTATATTCAGCAATAATTGCCTTAATCAACTTTGTACCTATACCTTGGTTACGATAATCATTTTTGATAGCCATACTGAGTTCTGGAGTTTTATTATCAATATAACCAAATCCTTTATTCTCATTTGTGAAAAGTCGTCCCCAAACTGCACCAACAAGTTTATTATCAATTTCCACAACCAAAGCAATGTCAAATTTATCTTTTCCCCACTTCTCAATATACTTAGACAAAGAGAGCTCTTTGACTATTTCCCTGGGGAAAGGGGGATGTCCTTCTGGAATGAAAATTGCCTCATATAACATATCCGCCAAGAAATCGGACTCTCTTGATTTTAATGCTCGTATTATCATGATTTCTTAACGTTCATACCGGACACCCAAAGTTTGAACACCGATTTTCATTACGTAAATTGACATAGCCCTTTTATACTATGAAAAAGAAACCATTTCAAAGTTAATTCATGCCCTCAACCATGGTATTCAGGTGGCGTTCATGATGACTATATTGCTTTTTATTGCTTTAACCAGTTTTTTTACCACGAATGAACGGATTGAATGGAACAACCGAATAAAGGTTTATTGATGAATGAATGGCGTTCAGAACCTCAAATAAACAGCCAACGATTTTGTGGGTGGCTTTCTATATGAAGATCTGTGTTTATCTGTGTTCATCTGTGGTTCTTTTTTTTAACCACAGATGGACACGGATGTTTTTTAACCACGAATAAACACGAATTCACACGAATGAACGGATTGTATGGGACAACCGAATAAAGGTTTTTTGATTCATGAATGGCGTTCAGAACCTCATGAATGGCGTTCAGAACCTCAAATGCACCACCAACGATTTTGTGAGTGACTTCCTATTTACAAATCTGTGTTTATCTGTGTTCATTTGTGGTTCTTTTTTTTTAACCACTGATGGACACGGATGGACACAGATGTTTTTAACCACGAATGAACACGAATTCACACGAATGAACGATTTGAATGGGACAACTGAATAAAGGTTTATTGATGAATGAATGGCGTTTAGAACTTCAAATGCACTACCAATGTTTTGCGAGTGGCTTCCTATTTGAAAATCTGTGTTTATCTGTGTTCATCTGTGGTTTCTTTTTTTTTAACCACAGATGGACACGGATGGACACGGATGTTTTTAACCACGAATGAATCTGTGGTACCCAAATAGAGGTTTATTGATTAATGAATAATGTTTAGAACCTCAAATGAACAACCAACGATTTTGTGGGTGGCTTCCTATTTACAAATCTGTGTTTATCTGTGTTCATCTGTGGTTCTTTTTTTAACCACGAATGAACACGAATGAATAATGTTTAGAACCTCAAATGGACAGCCTATGGTTTTGTGCGTGGCTTCCTATAGGAGTATCCGTGTCCATCTGTGTTCATCTGTGGTTCCTTTTTATATATACGTGTTCATCCGTGGCTTCTTCTTTTAAAACCGGGGAAAACCCGGGTGTCCTGATTTGCATGACTGATTTGCATGATTTGCAGGGGATTTTGCAATTTGAATGGCACCCGGGGTCTTACCTACCAATTCTCCTGACTGGCTTTTCCTGTCAGGTAGGAGTGGACATTCCTTGCGCTTACACCAGAGACTTTTCTCCCGTTGGGATCGTAGAGAACGACGTAGGGAATTGAGCGAATACCGTGCTGTCTGGCAACCGGTGTATTCCAATTTTGGATATCTATTTTCTTCAGGGCAACATGTGCCGGATAGGATCTGACCAAACCCTCCAGTGCCGGGGCCATTCTTTTGCATGGCCCGCACCAGTTGGCGTAGAAATCAAAGATAACGTATCTTCCACTTTCCAGGTGATCGCTTAAATTGACCGTGTTGCCCTGAGCGATGACTTGAATGATACTTTTACCGGAGTTCTTTTTAGCAGTCGGTTTGCTCTTTGAACTCTTTGCCTTGCTGTTTTTGTTGTTTTTCTGACTGCTTTTCAGGTCTGAAAACAGTTCCTGATACTTGTAGGGGTCCATCTTTTTAAGATCTTTGGTAGTCAGCACAATGTTCTTCTTCTTGCGGGCAGAGTCTCTGTTCCATTGATTTCTGTCTTTTACTTTCTTAAAAAACGCCGCCTTGGTATCTTCCGGGCAGTGCACTTCAAAAAGAGCCGGAAAACTAGAGTAAACCCGTTCCCAATCGACAAGTGCTTTCGAGACAGCGATCACCTGACCCTCTGTGTTGATAAAAACAAGCATATTTTTATCAACTGCCACCTCTTCCACGTGCAGGACTTCTTTTGTCTTTAAAAAAACTGAAAAACCCGAAGTTTCAGTTAACAACAAACACGCTAAGATTAGGAAGTTCAATTTCTCGCATCCTTTGCTAAACGAAAACCAATGTAAGGCGCACATCTTCGGGGATCTTCCGGAAACCTCTGATAAACGGTTATTTCACGACCCAGGTGTTTATAACTCCCCCCGCGATGAATGTGAATATGACCCGCTTTGGAAACAGGATTCTTTTTATTTTGAGATTTTTTATAAAAATCTTCATCATAGGTATCCTGAACCCATTCAGAAACATTCCCCAGAATTTCATAAATTCCATATTCATTGACCGGAAAAGATCCAACAGCCGCCGGGGAGCGCTTGGCGTATTTGTTATAGACCGCTTTAGTCGCACTGGATGAGTTGCCCCACCAGAATTTCTGATTGGTTGTTCCCCCGGCCGCAGCCACTTCCCATTCCGCTTCTGTAAGCAATCGCTTGCCCTTGGAACGCGCATAGGCCTTGGCAGCGTAATAGCTGATATTCGTTACCGGCAAGTATTGCGTTCCGGGCGCAGGAGCTCCGTTTTTCCAGTGCTTCAAGTAATTGGCATCATGTAAATCACTGCTGATTTTGCCGGGAGCCCATTGCGGATTGGCATCTACAAAAGCTTTAAAATCACCATTGGTAACTTCAAATTTATCGACATAATAGGGCGAAAGAGTGACGTAATGAGCAGGCCGCGATTTGCGATCCGGATTGTATCCTATTTTAAACTTACCACCTGGAATGTAAACCATTCCGGCTGGAGGAGTCCAGGACTTGTATTTCAGCCACAACTTCTTGACATCTTTACTTCCAGTAATCTCGTAAAGCTGCTGGTATTTTTCAGAAGCTTCCTTAAATCTTCCCAAAACGCGTATTCGGTCGGCTTCAGCCCGCAGCAGGTCGATTTTTTCCTGAACAGCAATTTCGGCACTACTGGCCATAGGGTTACCCGGGTCAATTTCCTGCAGGGCAGTATAAGCATCCTTCTGTTTCCGGAGGTCTGTTCCGGCCAGAGCATCACTCAGTCGAGACTGGGCGCGCTCAACGCGAACCATGTTGGCGCTCTCCTTGACAGAGTTTATTTTCTGTTTAATTTTCTTGTCCTCGGGAGCTAGCGCAGAAGCTGCTTTGTAAACAGATTCCGCCTTCTCAAAGCGCTGCTTTTCCTGATAGCTTTCCCCTATTTTGACCATTTTTTCGACCATGTTCGGAAGATTTGTTTTTAAAAACTCGGTTCCCGGATCGATCATTCGGAGTTGTTGCACAATAGCTGGAAGCGCATTGTACTTTTTCTGCTTGTATTGTTTCAAAAGTTCCGATTCTAAAGCGGTTCCTTTTGTTTGTTTCAATATGTTCAAAAGAACTCTGTACTCTTCGTCTATTTCAGGATTATCAAAGTTATTTCTCAACACGCGCAACTTCTTCAGCGCGACAATGGAATCGCCCTCTTCGATCAGCTTCTTGACCTGATCGTTTTCAAGGTCGCGAATACGGAGCATGTTCTGTTCCGCCTGTTGATTTTCAGGGTCGATTTCCCGGATTTTAAGGTATCGTCCAAAGGCATCCATTTCCCCGTCAACGAGCCTTTTTCCCTGCCGTTCGTATTCCCTCGCTTTATTGAAGAGCCCTTCAATTTCTTCGGCATTGTTCAACAGGGCTCGATCGATGACCGCCTGGAACCCCTCTAAATCGGCTATCTGACGGCTGGAAAACGAACCGCGAAGTGCCTGAACGACGAGATCCTTACCCTGATTCAGCGATTTCATGGAGCGCTCTTCAATATGAGCTTTTATTCGTGTTCTTATTTTCTCGAACTCTTTATTCTTCGTGTGTTGATTGTAGAAAAACCAAACCAGAGCAATCACAGCCAACAACGCGAGGGCAGAGAGGACAGGAGCCAGTTTGCTCTTCTTTCTGACAGCTCGCGCCCCTATCATCCTCGGCCTGTTTGCGGCCTTTAAACTTGATTGAAGTTTTTGCTCCACGCGACGGACACTCGGCATAGCTGCCATATCATCGTCACTGGGCATGGGAGGCATCTCTGGCTCTTTGGGGATATTCAGTTCGATTGGATCGTTGAAACCCATACCGTCACTTGAAAGAGTATCGGGAACAGCGGTAAACTGAAAGGAGCCATCGTCACTTTCAAAATGACTGTTTGCCGGTTGTAATGGCGCTTCATTTCTTTCAATAATCATTTCATCCGCGCCATGGGGACTGCTGGTAAGCTCTATTCCCGGGCGCGGCTGATCACTTTCTGATGGCATGTCAAAATCAAAGGACGGCATTTGAGGTTGCTCTCCGCCCAGAGACTCCGGTTCCGGACCAGAATCCATGTTAAAAGCGAAGGGATCAGAGTTTGCATCAACAGGACTGTCGAATGGGTTCTCGGCTTGTTGAAAGTCACTTGCCGGTTCCGAGTCTGCCGGGCTCAGCTCACTTTGCAAGGCCGCAAAGGGATCTTCACCCCCACCAAACACACTTCCAGAGGGCTCATCCCCGGAAAAGGGATCGCTATCCAATTTCATTTCGGGCTTGGGATCTATTAAACCTTTTGATAGCAATTGGGGGTCAAAACTGGAATCTTTGACAGTTTTATCGAGATCAAACTGACTGGCCTGCTTCTGCTTATCCGCATCTTCACGGGAAAAATCGAAACCCAGGTCAAAGTCGCTATTCTGGTTAAAAGGGTCCTCTATTTTGAAGGAAGAAGAAGAGGATGAAAGGTCCTCCGAGTTAGAAAGTGTGTCACCATCTAAACTGCCAAAGCCTTTCACGAAGTCGTTATCAAACAGGGCAGATCTTTTCTTGCTCTCTATTTTTTCTATTTCCTGATAAAACTCTATTGGATTCTGAAATCGTTTCTCGGGCTTCTTCTCCAATGCTTTTGTCAGCATCTCTGAAAAACCGGCGGGTAAGTCTTCTCTAAGGGTATCCGCTGGAATAACTCTGTGATCGGGGTCAGCCTGAGCCATTTCTATTCGAAAAACAGTTTCTCCCTCTATTGCCGGCTGATTGGTTGCCATTTGATAGAGAATGGCACCAAGTGTGAAAATATTGGATCGGATGTCTTCAGTGTTGGGATTGTTAAAACGCTCTGGAGAATAGTAACGCGCGTAACTGAGCATATCGTCTTTCCCAATGTACTCCTCTAATGCGTGGAAAAGAATTTTGCTGAAGCCCCTTAACTTTGCATCTCCGTCATCATTGACAACAATGGCATCCAGGTTCAATGCAAAGTGGTGATAGCCTTCGGAATGGGCATAACCGATACCTCTCAGAATGTCCTTAAATATTCTCATCAACCCGTCAATGGGAAATTGACCGGTATTGCCTGAATACAATTCCTTCAGACTCTTGGCTTCTTCATAGGGATAGACGATGTAGAGTCTGTCTTCGACTTCAAGAAGATTGAGAGGAGCGATAATCGTGGGGTGCTCGAGAGCAATTAAACCGGCAGTTTCATTTTTCAGAGCTTCTTTATAACTGCCCTGCATGGTTATATTCGGACTGATTGCGTGCAATTCAAAAGAAGAACCGGTCTGGATATGCTGAGCAAGGAATACTTCATAGATTATTTTATTTTCAAGCGCTTTGATAATCTTATACTGATCAACCGTTGCACCAATCATAGGGCCCCCAAGGACTGTCATTTCTTATAATCTACCATCAAACTCATCTAGTGTCAGCACTTTCGTGAACGAGCAAACAAATTTCTTATCCAGCTGGATCGTCTGTTGTCTTGGCCATCTGACGGAGAGGTATCGATGAGAAAAAGCTCACTCCATGAAAAGTCCTTTTACAAACCCCGGAGACCAACTGGCGGCTTGAATTGGACGTGATCCGATCTGCAGTGAACTGTTTTTCTTTTACAAGATATTGCACAGGCACTAAATTAAATAATAGGGCGCCACAATGTGAAAAACATGTTTCTGATTAGGTTCTTTTGCCATTTCTTTCAGCCGATTCAGGATTTGACCGAACTCCTCGGGTGAACCGGAACTCTGACTGATCAGCCAATACACGGTGTCCCGAAGTACTTTGGAGTCGGGAATGAGAGCCTCCGCATTGGAGAGGTACTGCTGTAAGGCATCCGCATAATCCAGGAAATAATAACAGATCACCAAACCAATGTGCAGTTCAGGCGCGTGGGGATTCTTTTGCAGGGCATCAGCCAGAAAATCATGCGCGATACGGATAAAGGTGTCGCTGTAAACGCGAAAGCGACTCCCCTCTTTTTGAATGATATCTTCTTCCAGACAACCAAAGAACTCAAACGTTTCCGGTGAAAGCGTGAACCCGATGCCGTCTTCAACCATAAAAGCGAACTCCAGAAAGAGTCTGGCCGCAACAAACTGGGTTACATAGAGACTCGAAGACAGAGAAAGCGCCTCCTGAATCCTTTCGAGTGCTTTCTGCAGGTCGCCCTTCATCATATAGGCAAAAGCAAGGTAAGTCAGAACAATGGCCCGATAGTTGTTGGTATTTGGCAGCAGCTGGTTCCAAACGGTAATAGCGTCCTCAAAAGCATTTTCCAGGTTCTTCACCTGCAACAGACCATTACCCGTGAGGTTCTGCCCCAACATGGATTGCTTGGCGATACTCAAGTCACCAAACAGGGCGAGATCGCGAAAGAGGCAGGTCAATCCAAGATTGAATTTCGCTTTTTCATACTGAAGAACACGGTGTTTAAACATATGCGACAGCTTCTCAAAAACCACAATGGCCTCGTCAAATTCCATCGCCAGCCCCAGTGTGCATCCATAGAGGTTCTCTTCTTGAAAACCGGGTTTGGAATCGGTATTCCTCAGACGCTTCAAGAGCTGCATGGCCTTACCAATGTCGCCGCGCTGGTAAGACAATTCAGCCAGCACGAAGCTGCTGCGCGCCACAGCTCGGGACTTTTTGCGCTTGGCCTGTTTTTCTACTGGCTTCTTTCTTCGGGAGCGACTGGTCAATGGGATACCTTTCAGATGCAGTTGGGAACGAGACATGTTCCGGAAACGATGGATTATAGTATAGGTTGGGGTTTGGGTCTAGAGAAGATGCCCTCAAAAACGGGGTTTCACCATGAACACACCTGAATGCAGGCTGTGATTTTCCATGAAAGAACAGACCTCCTTTACAACGGGAAAAGTCCCAGCGCGCATGCAATCTAAAATGAGCATGCGTATGTTAGAATGGACAGGAAAATGCGGTGACACTATCAGAATCGTTGATGCCGAATCACGCGTTTTGGAAATGAAAGCCATTATTACCACAAGGATGAGTAAAACATGGATCCCAAAGCGAAAAAAGCTCAAAAGGAGAGCTATCAAAATATGACTTTCAGTCAAAAAATGAACGAGGTCAGCAAGATGAGAGCTTTAGCATGGGATATGAAAGCGGCTTATTTGAGAAGCAAAAAGCCCGAATGGAGTGAAGAACGCGTTCAGCAGGAAGTGAAGAGGATTTTCCTTTATGCTTCAACATGACTTTTTTACCTGCTTTATTGAGCCTCTCAGAAAAAACGATTTTGCCCACTTTATCACCGGATCCGTCGCTGCTGTTTTCTATGGAGAACCGCGAACTGTTACACCGAAAGCTGAGGCAATACCAGCTGTTTTCTACCTGGAAGCGCTATTTTCGCACTGAGAAATAACTCCTTACGCACCAATGGTCTCACACGCCGGGTTTTCCAATACAAAAAAAGCAGGCTGAATGCCTGCTTTTTTCTTAAATCCTTTTAAGGACGGACTCTTAATCGTTGTTGAGCTTCGCCTGTGCTGCCGCCAGTCGCGCTATGGGTACGCGATAAGGTGAGCAGGAGACGTAATCCAATCCGGCTTTGTGGAAGAAATTGACGCTCTGGGGATCACCACCGTGTTCACCGCAAACACCCAGCTTCAGTTTCGCGTTGGTTTTGCGACCTTCTTTGACGGCGTGTTTCACCAGGAAACCGATACCTTCCTGATCGATCGAGGCGAAAGGATCCGCCGGGAAGAGTTCCTTGTCGAGGTAATGATGCAAGAAGGTGCCGCAGTCGTCTCTTGAAATACCAAATCCGCACTGAGTGAGATCGTTGGTTCCAAAGGAGAAGAACTGAGCGGTTTCAGCGACCTGACCCGCTGTGATGGCGGCTCTGGGGATTTCAATCATGGTGCCCACCAGCACATCCGACAAACCGAATTCTTTCAGGATAGGAACTATGTGTTTCTTGACTTCATCCAGTTCCTGCTTGGAGCTGATCAGCGGAACCATAATTTCCGGAATGGCGTTCACGCCCTCTTCCCTGGCCTGTTTGGTGGCGCTGGCAATAGCGGTTACCTGCATCCTGATGATTTCGGGATAAGTGATGCCGAGACGGCAGCCACGGTGTCCCAGCATGGGATTGAGTTCGTGCAATTCTTCTACACGCTTGTTCAGATCGTCGACGGAGATACCCATGGCTTCGGCCACTTCGGCAATTTGCTCTTCTGTTTGAGGCAGGAACTCGTGCAGAGGAGGGTCGAGCAGGCGAATGGTTACCGGACAATCGTGCATGGCTTTGAGAATGCCGTAGAAATCTTCTTTCTGGAAGGGCAGAAGCTTGCTCAGAGCTTCTTCTCTGCCTTTTTCATCGCTGGAAAGGATCATTCTGCGAACGTGCAGGATGCGATCCTCACCGAAGAACATGTGTTCTGTGCGGCAGAGTCCGATGCCCTGGGCTCCCAGTAAACGGGCTACTTTGGCATCATGAGGCGCATCGGCATTGGCGCGAACACCCAGACGCTTGGTTTTTTCGACCCAACCCATGAGTTCGACGAAAAGATCCGCGGTGCTTTCGGGCTTGTAGTCGCCTGTTTCAATGTCACTGATAAGAGCAGACTCGTTACAGGGGATACTGCCTTTGATAATTTCACCGGTACTGCCGTCAACTGAAATGCTCTCGCCTTCTTTGATAACGGTATCGCCAAATGAAATACAGCCTTTTTCGTAGTTAACACTCATGGCGGTGCACCCTACCACACAGGGTTTGCCAATACCGCGAGCGACAACTGCCGCGTGGGAAGTCATACCGCCGCGCTGGGTTAAAATTCCCTCTGCAGCGTACATACCGGCGATATCTTCAGGTGACGTTTCAGCGCGAACCAGAACAACGGCATCGCCCTTCTCAACATATTCAACCGCTTTATCGGCAGTTAGCACCATTTTACCGGTAGCGGCACCGGGTCCCGCGTTCAGACCTTTGCCCATCAGGTTGCCTTTGGCAATGGAATCCGCCTTGGCGGCCCGGTCAAATTCGGGAGCCAGCAGCTGGCTGAGGCTGTCTGCTTCCAGGCGAACAATGGCCTCTTCCTGATCGATCAGACCTTCGCGGCACATGTCAACGGCAATGCGAAGAGCGGCTCCGGTTGTTCTCTTACCGGTACGTGTCTGAAGAATATAGAGTTTCTTATCTTCAAAGGTGAACTCCACATCCTGCATATCCTTGAAACTCTTCTCGAGGTTCTTTAGGGTTTCATCTAACTGGGAATAGATATCGGGTCGCTGCACGGAAAGGGCATCGTCGGACTCACCGAGCAGTGGGCCAGGCGTTCTGATACCGGCAACAACGTCTTCACCCTGTGCGTGGAAGAGATATTCGCCATAGACCTTGGGTTCACCAGTGGAGGGGTCTCTTGTGAAACAAACACCTGTACCGGAAGTGGGACCCATGTTGCCGTAGACCATGGCTTGCACGTTCACGGCCGTGCCCAAACCGTTGGGAATGCCGTTGTGTTTGCGATAAACGCGCGCGCGATCGTTGTCCCATGAGTTGAAGACCGCTTTAATGGAACCCCAGAGTTGTTCAAACGGCGATTCGGGGAATGTTTTTCCCGTTTTTTCCTTAACCAGAGCCAGATAGGATTCAACCAGATCTTCCAAACCTGCTGTTGAAATAGCGGAATCCGTTTCTACGCCTTCTTCAATTCGCTTGGCTTCGAGAATCTTTTCAAAGTCGTGGTGTTCAACACCCATGACAACGTCGGCATACATGGTGATGAATCGGCGGTAGGAGTCCATGGCAAACTTGCGGTCGCCACTGGCTTCAGCCAGACGTTCAACCGCTTCTTTATTCAGACCCAGGTTCAAGACCGTATCCATCATGCCAGGCATGGAAATGGGAGCGCCAGAGCGAACGGAGACCAGAAGAGGAAAACCGCTGCCTTCAAATTTCTTGTCTAAAACACCTTCAAGCCATTTCATTCCCTCTGTAACCTGCTCTTTGAGTTCATCCCAAAGTACCGCGCCTTTTTCAAGGTACGTGTTGCAGGCATCGGTCGTAATGGTAATTCCCGGCGGAACGGGGATCCCCATTTTACACATAGCGGCCAGGCCTGCGCCTTTCCCGCCGAGTGTCGCTTTCATGTTACCTTCACCGTCGGTGAATTCCTTTGAAAACTTGTAGACGTATTTATCGGTCATATTCTCTCCTTCATTTTAATTAAGTGTCGTCTCAGTGTGCATTGCGAATTACTTCACTTCGAGGCAGGTTAAATCTGCCACCAAACCCAAAGTATCTCGCATAATTTTTAGCATGGCCTTGCGGTTGAGTCTTACTTTCTCATCCTCAGCGTTGACAAAAACGCCGTCGGGCGAGAAATAGGCTTCAACCGGGTCAACCAGACCGGCCATGGCATCCATGGCGTCGTTATAGGCGCAATGATCGATGGCATCCGTAATGGTCGTCTGAAGTTCTGTAAACAGGCTCCAGAGTTCTTTTTCGATGGGGTCTTCAAAGAGCGATTCGTCGAGCTCCACCAGTCTGTCTTCTTCGTCCTGAATCACATTTTTCATTCTCTTGAGGTTGCGGAAAAGCGAGATAAAGTTACCTCGATCCACTTGTGTCTTGACAGCGTCGGCTCGCGGGATCAGAAGATCTATTCGTTCCGAATCAGCCGCGAGGACGGCTTCCACCAGGTCGTAGGAATAACCCTTTCTCTTGAGGATGTATCGCATGCGGTCGATCATAAAGTCTTCAATTTCCTGAGGTGTCTCCTCGGGAATAGCAAGTGTGCCTTCATAGGCCGAAAGAACGCAGTTCAACAGATCACTCAGTTTAAGGGGCAGGTCGCGTTCCATGAGTACCCGAATGACGCCCTGTGCCGCGCGGCGAAGAGCGTAGGGATCTTTGGTTCCCGTCGGTTTGAGGCCCACCGCAAAACAGCCTACCAGGGTATCCATTTTATCGGCAATGGAAACAATGGACGAGCTGGTTTCCGTGGGCATATCGTCTTCCATGCTCATGGGCAGGTAGTGTTCGTAAACGCCTTTGTAAATCGTTTCACTTTTGCCTTTTTCTTCCAGCAGCAGGCCGCCGACCACACCCTGCAGTTCGGGAAACTCGAAAACCAGTTCACTGAACAAATCGGTTTTACAGTGGCGGGCCGCGTAGCGAATATCTTTCTGATCCTGCTGCAAGCCCAGGTGATCGGCCACGGAGGAAGCTATTTTTTCAATTCGCTCCGTTTTCTGGTAGTAGTCACCGATTTTCACCTGAAAGACCAGGTTCTTCAGTTTCGCGCGCATGGTTTCAAAATCTTTTTTGCGATCGGAGCCCCAGAAGAAATGGGCATCCCACAGTCGGGCTTTGAGCACCCATTCGTTGCCCTTCTTGATGAGTCCCTTGTCATCCTGAACCGTTGAGGCAACAGACAGGAAGTACGGCATGAGCTGACCCGACTCATCTTCCACGCAGAACGATTTTTGATGTTCACGCAGAGAGGTGATCAGGATTTCACGCGGAATTTCAAGGAATTCCGGGTTGAACTCACCGCAAACGACATAGGGAACTTCCACCAATTCCGGTAATTCTCGCATCAGGCCGGGATCTTCAACGAGCTTGCCGCCCACGCGCTTTAAATGCCGATCGATCTGTTCCTTGATCATGGCGACCCGCTGCTCAGAGGAAACGATCACCGCGTTTTCTTCCTTTAATTTGAGGTAGGATTCAATGCTGTCAACTTCAAAACGGGCCTTGCCGTGGAAGCGGTGACCAAAGGTGACGTTACCTGATTGAACACCTGCAAACTCAAAGGGAATCACCTTCCCGCCGAAAAGAGCCAGAATATTGCGCACGGGTCTGACAAACTGGGCGTCACCACTTCCCCACTTCATTTTTTTTGGGAAACTGAGTCTGGCTAAAAGGCCAGGAACCGCTTCGGCCAATATATCTTTTGTTTTCTTACCCTTGACAAAAACAGTACCGGCCAGAATCTCACCCTTAGGCTGTGAAACCCGTTTCAGATCTTCTTGTTTGAGAGCGGTATTCTTTTTGAGAAAACCCTGTAAAGCACGGGTGGGGTTGCCATCTGCGTCAAAGGCGATCCTGACGGGAGGTCCCATGACGGTTTCTTCCCGGTCTTGCTGCTTCTCCTGAACGTCCGCGGCGTAAATGAGCAACTGTCTGGGTGCACCGCTGGCCTGGAGATCTTCAAACTTGATATCCGCTTGCGAAAGCGTTTTTTTGATGCCGTCAGCCAGTTCCCTGACGGCCCTGGCCAACATGCGGGCCGGGACTTCTTCGATTCCTATTTCAATCAGCAATTCAGCCATGGTTCTCCCCCTTTTTGTTCTCCAGTACCTTTTCGGCAACCACGCAGCTCATTTTGCGGACACGGGCGATGTAGCCCGCGCGCTGGGTCACGCTGACGGCGCCTCGGGCATCGAGGACATTGAAAGTGTGGGAGCATTTGAGTGCGTAATCGAACGCGACTAATGGGAGATTGGCTTCCAGAAGACGGTAGGCTTCCTTTTCGTATTGGTCAAACAGCATCTGGTGAAGCTCGATATCGGCCTCTTCAAAACAGTATTTTGAGAATTCGTATTCTTCTCGCTTCCTGACCGTCCCGTAAGTGACATCGTCCGACCATTTCAGATCGAACATGTTATCGACTCCGCCCAGGAACATACAAAGCCTTTCAATTCCGTAGGTTATTTCCACTGAAACAGGTTTGAGGTCAATGCCGCCAACCTGCTGGAAATAGGTGAACTGGGTGATTTCCATTCCATCCAACAGAACCTGCCAGCCAACACCCCAGGCACCCAGGGTGGGAGCTTCCCAGTTGTCTTCCTCAAAGCGGATATCGTGTTCTTTGGGATCGATGCCGAACACACGCAAACTGTCAAGGTAAATATCTTGTATATCGTCCGGTGAAGGTTTCACGATCACCTGGAACTGGTAGTGTTTTTGAACCCGAAACGGGTTTTCCCCGTAACGACCGTCCGCAGGCCGTCTACTTGGTTCCACATAGGCCACTTTCCAGGGTTCGGGACCCAGAGCTTTGAGAAACGTGTGGGGATTCATGGTTCCTGCCCCGGTTTCTATGTCGTATGGCTGTGAAAGGACGCATCCCCTATCAGCCCAAAAATTCATCAATGCAAGCGTTAAATCTTGAAACTTCACAGGATTTCTTTCTCCCTGAATTGGTCCATTAATAACTTTCTAGCGACCAATTTCCTATTGATAATGGAACGCCAGAGAGAGCCCGCAGCTTCGCTCAGGCAGTTCGGAACACCGTATTGTAGGGCAAAACGAACAAATTGCTCAATTGTTTGTTTGAAACACTCCTGTAAAAGCAGCCTGTCCGCTTCGGAACACCCGCCATTTGTTGACATTACCATTTGACTTTTTTTCAACTTCATTTTGCCGTCAGATGTTATTTCCACATCATGGATATTCCTGATAACGGGAAACTCACCACATAAAGCCAGTAACCAGAACTCAAAGTAAAGGTTCATGCCAGGATAGTGTTTGCGAGCGGGAGACTTCTTCATATAATCCGTCACATGATCGAGCAGCCGAAAAACGCGTTCATCCCGCTGTCCCGCGCCATGGCTGTGCTCGATCAAGAAGGCCCAATGCTGCAATAACGCTAACGACAGGTAATCACTTGAAACCTGAAACAGCTGTTTCTCCACCTGTACGCAGCTGATTCGCTTCAATTCAGACTGTTCCTTACCGCTGAATTGAGCCCCGACCTTGTTTAAAGTGATCAGAGCACTTTTCATGTTGTTCTTTCGCCCGAAACGGCCAATACATCGAATGAGACCCGTTGCCTGCCCGAAACAACTGATCAGGAGTTGATGGTCCGTATAGGGTTGCTGCCTCAAAATGAAGGCTGATTGCGATAGATGTTGTTTGATGGGGTTCTCCGTAAATGAGGGTATGGTTGAAATTGCCGGTGAGACTGCAGTTGAGGCCTGTGGGCCATCTGCATTAGCCTGAATTATTGCACCACCACTTCAACGGGATTGACCGGTTTCATGTACTTCTCTGCAACGCCTCTGACCTGTTCAAAGGTAACTTCCTCGAGTGCTTTCAGCTGGTTGGAATCCGCCTGAATATCCCCTTCAAAATAGTAGGACTTGCCCAGGTAAAAGCCCTGGTTGATACTGGATAACCTGCGGAACATCATTCGACCGAGGTACATGTTGACGGCTTTTGTCAATTCCTTTTCATCGAATTGTTCCAGGATCTTTTGATCAAAGAATGCGGGCAATTGAGTTCTGACGGTGGCCACATTCTCGGGTCGGGTTGCCATGTTGATGTAAAACAGCGCTTTGGCATGGTGAATCCGAATTCCCGCGCTCATTCTGTAGGCAAGACCCTGTTTTTCGCGAATATCAAACACAATTTCATCTTTCAATAAAAGAGAAAGGGCCGTCAGGGCAGCTCGATCCTGCGGATCGATATCCGTTACAAAGCCGTAAAAGAGTAGAGCTTGCTCACCACCCTGTTCAATGACTACCGGTTCCGATTTTTCAGGATTCCTGAGCTGCTCCTGTCGCGGTGCTTCTGAAACGGGTTCACCTTCAGGTACGCGCTTGAAATCCGCAAGACGGCTTAAAACCTCTTCTTCTGTCTGATTGGAAACAACGCTCAAAATCACGTTACCCGGTTGGAAATAGCGTTTACCAAATTCCAGTAAACCGGCATAGTCCAGCACTTTTTCTTCTTCCGGCGGTTCCTGCTCGTAGACCCTGGATCGCCAGGTTTTGTTGAAGAGGTCGCGTTCTTTTTGGGGCGGTTTCATCATGGCCATGCGATTAAAAAACGATTGAGCCTGTTCAAACTCCTCTTCAGTGGGAACAAACGACAGCATTTGCCTGTTCAGGAAGGCGGTGATTTCGGCGGAAGCAGATGCCAATCCCTCCACGCGGATGTAGCCAAAATCGGAATGCAGGTAAATATCGTCCATGGGAATCCAGGGATTGTCATTCACGGTGAAAATAAGACCGTACATCTTTATTTCTTCTTGCATTTCCGGTGTTTTCATTCTCTCACCGAAACAATGGTGCCACAATTTGGCCGCATCCTTACCGTATTGCCTTTCCAGGACCGATTTGTGTTTGAAAAGATAGTGCAGAGCCAGCAGGTCACTGCCCGGGATGGTCTTGACAATCACGGTGGGCTTGCCAGCCTGTTCGGCTTCATCTGACTTGGAAACACGAGTGAGTTGTTCCTGCCGCGTTTGATCTTCTTTTTTGGTTGTTTCCGGGTGCTGAATGAGGGTAAAGAGGTAGTGATCTAAACGCAAATCGGTCAGGCGTTCGGCTTCCTTAAAAAAGCCCTGCCCCGAATAGGCGTTCAAAATGGAATCAATACCGTTTTCCGCAAGAGCGGCGGCATTGTAAATGCCGAACATGTGGGGTTTTTCGGTGTTCCTGAAAAAGGAAGACCGTGCTTTCACACTTTCAGCTTGAATGGTCTCCATTCCAAGCGCCCAATCCAAACCGTTCAGATGTCCTCTCAATAACTTCAACAGCGGTGCGGGTTTCGCTGTTTCATCAATCACCAGGCTGGCCTGCAGGAAACACCCCAGCGGTGACTGTCTGGTCGCAAACGATATGGATTTGAACACTTCCGGATGAGCCTTGGTTAACGCGTTTTGCAATGCCTTAGTCTGTTTTTCGATAAAGACATCAACCAGCAACAAACCCTCGCTGCTCAGATCCGGCAAGCTGAAGAAAACCTGCATAAGAGTTTCTTTGCCTTTGTAGAACCGATGAATGAAGTCCTCTCTCTTCTTTCCCACCATAGGCGAAGCATGAAAACCCGTAGCCAGTAAGTCCGAATGTCCGGTTCTCACCTCTCCTGGTTCCCATACACCATAGATCTCCTTTATTTTCTTTAACATATCACGAGCATCAAAATTGCCGACAACAGAAAGAACCATGTTGTTGGGTACGTAATAGTTCTTGTAAAACGCGTAGACATCATCCCGCTTCATGGCTTTTATGGTTTCATAGGTTCCCAGAGTTGGCAGAGAAAGAGCGTGCCCCTCGTAAAGCAGCTCTTTGATCAACCTCTCGGTTTGCTCTCTGGGTTGGGCCAGGCTCTTGGCAATTTCTTCCATGACAATGCCCTTCTCTTTTGCAAACTTTTCAGCGGGAAGAGTGGAGTCAAATAACATAGCTGCCTGCAGTTTCATCCCCTGGTCTATGTTCTCACAGGGCGTGACCATCATGAAGTTGGTAAAAAACTCGCCGGTGTTGGCATTGTTGTAACCGCCGATCATGTCAGTTGCATCGTAGAGTTCCTTCTGAGTCATGGTGGTGGTACCGTTAAAAAGCAGGTGTTCGAGCATGTGACTCATGCCGCTGCTGGCAAAGGTCTCATAGGCCGAACCCACTTTCACAACCACGTTGACGCCTGTCATGGGAAGTGATTTTTTCTCGATCATCAAGACCTGCAAACCGTTGTCCAGTTTGTGGATTGAAACGCCCGACGGCAGCTTTTCTGCCGCTAACAGACAGCTGGCGGCCAGCATGGATAGAAGAAGAAGTGTTAGATGTTTTCTCATGACGAAACTCCTGTATTCATTGAGTTCTGATTGTAACAAAAAGAACGTTGCAGGTCGATGCGGGGTTTCAGGTCGATGTCAGTGAGCCCTGTTCCTTTCTGAATCTTTTCAGTTCCGTAAAGAAACAGGGTGATTCCAGGTGTTGAACTAGGGACGTCATGAACAAGACCGCGAGAACAAACCGGAAAAACCGCTGTTGTTGACATACAGCACGCGACGTTGACACATCGTGACAAACCAGCTAGATTGATTTGTATCGCGGTCTTCCTTTGGGCTGAAACGAAAAAGATGGAGCGTGTCTTTAGCTGATCGTCGCGCCGTCCTCAAGTGGAAGCACCGTGCTGACGGCCAAACTTCCAACAACAGTCAGGTGCCAAGTGGTCCAGGAGTCAACAATGCCAAACATCACGATTCGATACCAACAAATAGGTGACGCCAAGCGGTTTTACGAGATCCTCAACCATCCGGATTTCGTGCTCTTTCCCGCCAAGCCTGGCAGTATTGAAGAAGAAAAACGGTATTTACGAGCGGGCAAGGAACGCAAAAAGAAGAACCTGGAACACTGCTTCACCATTCTGCTGAACGGAGAAGTTGCAGGGGCCGTTGGAGTGAAAATCGATCAGCATCGAACCTATATCGGAGAAATAGGTTACTTTGTGGATCGCAAGTACTGGGGTCAGGGTGTCGCACCCCAGGCAGTTGCTCTTCTGGAGAAGATCTGTTTTGAGACACTCGGATTGGAGCGAATTGAACTGGTAACACTAACGCAAAATAAAGGGAGCATTCGGGTTGCCGAAAAATGCGGCTATGAAAAAGAGGGCGTGCAAAGGCACAAAATCGTGCATGAAGAACAATGGTGTGACGCCCTGCTATTTGCAAAGGTAAACAGTTAAAATAGCGTGTTTCCATACAGGGTCCTGGTTACACGGGAAATGGAATAATTGCTGTTTAGCTTAAGGTGGTTTTGGGGCTTTGTCAATAAGGGTGAAACCTTAGACAGCGAGAAAGGGCTTCATCAGATATCGAGGTCGTAAGGCTCATAGAGATATCGCCTTCAATCCGCATTTGCCATTTTTCAGCTTGCTCTCGCTGAAAAACAACTTATGATTTCATTCAACTTTGATTATTTTTCGTCTGATTCACTCTAGGACGAGTTTTGGGGAAGGATCCTTTTCCAAAGCCTTCTTTAAAGAAGAAACTGCCAACTCCAGTTCAGTTAAATCTTTGAAATCCCAATTTTTCGACTTACAAAAACAAACTACTTTTTCGGATGTATTAATTATTGTTTTGAAAAAATCAATTTGCTTTACCTTAGAACTGATTAGAATAGTAGAGCATTCACCCATATTATGTATGCCTTTCAAGAAAAGCGATTTTTCATCCTTCGTTACTTCAATATGGAGCTCAAAAGGACCATCCATAAATGTAAAACTCTCGCTAGTTGAACCATTATTGACAATCCTCAAAATTGCAGATAGCCACCAGTTCAAAATAATGACAAGAAAATCATTCCATCCCTTTTCTGGAAATTCTTTACCATCAATCGAAAAGTATATTGCCCCAGTTGCTAGTTTTCCAGGAACCCATTGTAATGATTTAACATCTACTTCAAGTGATATCATATCTTTTCTCCTTATTTAACTGGATAAGCAGTTTCTATTATATTAGTCACAATGTCAATCCACATCTCAATATTTTGCCCTCTAACTCTCTATCACCTTGTGTTTTGATTCTCTTCCCTCGTCTATATGCTTGCCGAACCGTTTTCTCTACTTGCTTTAAGGACATACCATCAGGGAATGGTGTTTTCAATGAGCTTACTCTTCCAGTCATGTGTCCTGAAGCAATATGTTCCATATCTATTGTTATTTTTTCCAAGATGGTAAATTTATTGGTTTTAAGCGAGCTACATCATCAATAAGACTGAGGCCTTTCTTTAAGCCATAAGTACTCGCAATATATGTTCCTTGCTCAATGAAAACTGCACCAGTCGCAACCAATCCCAATCTCTCTGTGGATCAGGACGATTGAACTTGGCGTAGCTGGGCAGCAGGAATCGGCCTTCTATGCACTCTAAGTCAGGCTCCTGCGAGACAGTCGTAACTCTTTATATTCGTTTTAATTAAAATTGAGAAATGAATACGATCGAGTTTTTCATTTTGATACAGCCCCAGTATGGGCTTTTTGAGAATCAACTGTTAGGCTGACACCGCTCTATCAAAAGAATGGTGTCTAAATGTAAGAAAATTTATAGCTGTCCGGTCTTTTTTTCAAAAACAATTTTTTCTTCCATGGCATCCTCCTTGGGGCAAGGATACCAAAGTCTCATTCGTTTGAATAGGCGGTGAATAATTGACGCTTACCTTAAAGACAACCGGGATATCAGATACAGTAATGTATCCTTCACCCATAAACCGGTAATTATAATTGTCGTCAAAGGGAAAAAATAGTTGACGTCATACATTTGCATGAGTTTTTGGGAAGGACACGTCTGTTTTCAGCTTGGTTTCTCTGAAAACAACTTATGATTTCATTCAATTTTCATCAATTTTTCTCAAATTCACTTCCAGATGAATTATTGGGAGGGACAGACAGGGAAGGACAAGATTTATGTTCCCCAATCTCTTGCCGTCCAACCAGCTTCTATTCTTTCGATTAATAAAGTGTCATTAATTATTTCTGGAATCGGGTAATTAAGCTCTACATCTGATAATTGCCCAACTTGTTTTTCATGTTCTCCATCCCATAGCCACCAAACATCAACTTTTTTTGTGGCTGGATTGATATTACCATCTTTAAAGACTGGAAACTCTGACAAGCTCTTACTTACAGGAGCATTCCCTAAAAAGCTTATAAGTTTCATTTTAAAAGCTCTTTTAACAGGAAAAAAAACAGAAAACTGTACTTCTTGCTGGGCAAGTTCTTCCAATGTCGTAAATTCACCTTTAAAAACACGGATAAGATACCCATATCGTGGTGGCTTTGTATAATTGTGAGTAACTTGGAAACACCTGTTTCCAATACTTGTTGAAATTGAATAAACATCTCCTATTTTAATTGCCATAAATATCTCCTTGAATCAATGATTATAAACCAGGATATCCCACCGACTTTAGAATTTCTTTTCCTCGTTTAATCGATTGTGCATAAACTGGATTTTTTTTAGCAATACTATTAATTCTATTTAACAGTGTACCATTTTTTCCTAATTTATGGAGCTCTATTAGAACTTGTTCGACTGCTTTGGCATCCGCTCTGGAAAGATTCCTCAAACCACGAACAGCTTTTATTTTTATACCTTTCTCTGCTAGGTGTTCACCAGCACGACGGATCAGGTTGTGGCGTTCATACCAGGAGGAGTTCATACCAAGAGTTCATACCAGGACACCCAAACATACTGAATTTTTTCTTGGCGTTTTTTAAGTCCTAACAGTATAGTTAATTACATCATTTTGGTTTTCACATATTTCTTTCAATCGTAAACAAGCAATCAAATGTCGATTAAAAGGAGTATGTTATGACAATTGCACGAAAATTCCTGGTACAGAATGGCCAGGTTGGTACTTATCACGTTACTTCAAGGTGTGTGCGGCGAGCGTTTCTCTGCGGGCAGGATCCGTACACCGGTCAGAATTACGAACATCG